>Ga0247782_1000176_pt1 | contig 78249 bp, 65 predicted proteins | sample UWRJL019104C5_FD_179928 | JGI IMG/M metagenome (GOLD analysis project Ga0247782, IMG submission 179928) | Plant litter microbial communities from Arlington Agricultural Research Station in Wisconsin, United States - UWRJ-L019-104C-5 | ecosystem: Environmental > Terrestrial > Plant litter >... | reverse complement strand
TCTCCTTAGCGTGCGCCAGTCGTTCGATTTCTGTGATAGCTCGATAACTAAAGCTATAGGTCAAAAGCAGCTACGAATAAAGAATAGCAGGGTCCTACCTACACCTCCACACTCTCGAACTTCTTTATTGCTAGTAGCCCAACATTTGCCAAGCCGTATACCGCTTACCCTTAGCTATAGTACTTAAGGTGATAAGGGGGCTTGTTCTCCCCGCTTGTTAATACTGGAGACATACCGGCACGAAAAGGAGGGGACACCTGCATTTCACCTTGCGCAACGCACCTTTAGCCCGCTAAAAGGAGGTTCTAGCCCGCCGACCGTGGGAGCCGAGAAGGCATCGATACGGGAAGACTGGCCAGTTTAACTTGTTGGCTATGGAAAGATGCAGGTTAGCGGCCGATCTTTTGCCGCCGGCAGACCGAAGGCAAGTGTGACTGACGGCTGCCGGTGGTTAGTTAAGTGTCTTGGATGAAATCCTCCCTATGCTGCACCATCAATTGGCAGTGTACGATGGGGGGGGGAAGGACCCTGAGGGAAGTCGCACTGAAATAGTTGAACGAGAGGGAGGGTCAAGATGTTTTATTACAGTAACATCGTGCGGTGTCCAAGTCCCTATTTGCATTAATCCCCCCCTCATCCTGCCCGAGACGCCGGCTTTTTTAGTCGAAGGTTACCCGGTTACACAGCATCTTTAGAAAGTAGGTTCGATAGCGAAAAGGGAACGCGGAGAGAGAAGAATTTATAGCAAGACAATTGGCTACGGTGGCGGGTAGGCTTGCTTGCGGCCACGGATAGTTAAGTCTTGGATATCTTCGTTACAATATACACATATGCAGCTCACGTCGGGTCGTACAATACAGTACTGACGATTTTCTACCCGCCTAGGGGAAAAGAAAGTGTGGTAGCATTCACACGGATACTAGCGCCCTGCGCGTTTGGTAGGATTGCCTCTGGTTGTTATGACCGGTGAAACCAGGTAAGGAACTGGGAGACGTTGAGTGAGGGGGAGCAAAACGGAAAGTGTTGGTGAGTAAATATGTTATTCGTTGCGGCCTGAGCTAGGTAGGCAAGATAAGTAAAGTACATCATGAAGACGAGAGGTATAGGTATGGAAGTACTTCTCCGTTCTAGAAACCCATATACTTTACGGGTACCAACATAATGGCAGACTAAGCTTCATTAGAGTTCCCTGTCAGATCAGATAGAAAGGTGAAGTAAGGTAAAAGAACAAAGAGGTAATTCCACAAGTATGTATGTATCCGCTCGGCTCCTCCATTCTTGTATTCTCATCTATATCGGTACTGGAACGATCAATGAATCAGTCATTGGATGATTGATACGGTCGGAATAAATATCCCCCAATTCCCTAGGTTCGTGGTGTGTCGTGTCGTGGGCTAGCCAATTCATACGTAACGTACGTACGTAACGTACGTACGTGCTCCCTCTTTTCGAGGAAAAAGGGAGAAAGGGAGGAGGGCATGGAATGGAATGGGCTCTTATTACAATTTTGTTTTCAGTTTGTCTGTCCAATCAACCGCCGGCAAGCAGTACTATGCTCAATGGTTATTCTTATTGTTACATCGAGAAAAAGTAATGAAAATAAATAAACGGGAGAAATCTATTCCATGACCGGACCGGACTGGAACTGCACCGGACTGGAGGAAGCGAGGAGGGTAGTGTTCAGACCGAGAAATTACTACTACATACACCCGATTTTTATCGCCTTGTGGGAGGGGGAGGTAGGTAGGTAGGCAGGACTAGCTGCATATTTGCAAGCAATGAAAGGCCCGAAATTTATTGTTATTATGTAGTGCTTCCCGCCTACTCCTGCTCCTACCTAGTAGGTATCGTACTGAGCGTCGCATCGCATCGGGTTTGGGGAAACACAATAACGACGTTCCATTTGTGTCGCTGCGCCACCTGTAAAAAAATCGTTCGTTAGTAACATGTGAGACCACAACACACGTTGTCGTATGTGTGTGCGTGTGTGGGTGTGAGCGCATTGGTTCGGGAAGTTATGTGGATGGATGCAAGTAAGCCGTTCACCGGGTGGCGTATGTACGCTCTACTACAAGGGCCAAGTTCGCATTTGCGGGTACGAGCGCTACGATTTTTGTGTTCGTTCGGTTGGTAGGCACAATCAAGGAGAACTATCTCCGGAGACGACGACGATGATGGACTGGCTGGCAATCAATAAGTCGTCTCGTAGGTAATCATCTAGCCTAGGGGTGCGCATAGTATTATAGAACCTTGATGTATATATGCTACAGCCAGTAGGTAGCCTAGGGGATTGAGATATCGCTGCAACGGAGAGTTTTCAGGTCTTCTGCTTCTCGTGATATTAAGGATCGACCGCGTATTCGGGCAAGGTAAAACTCACATTTTGGTTGTGGACGGGCACTTCGACAATATGGTCGGAAATATGATAAAACGAGGCCCTTTGAGTATGCATGCGACGAGCTTGCAGGATCTATCTATGTGTAGTGCCCGGTACATCAATTCTTTTCATCTTCCCCTATACATATAACATATGCATACTCGCGAAGCCGTTTATCTTATTGGCCCCTCGGCAACTCCCAATATGTAGAGTGAAAGGATAATAAATAGGACGAACTGAGAGAGGCTAATTACAAAGACGCAGGTATGTATATTCTTGCTACAAACACACGAGAATTCTAGAATCGTCGTATGCAAACCCAATGAGAACAGGAGATAATCGCAATAGCATGCTAGGACATCCTTACAGTTGAGAGAGGACTTTGATGTAGTTCTCCTCTATCCGGCTCCGCTGTGCGGGTTGTCCCATGCGCTTTGACATGGACCACGTGCCGAGCCATACGAGGCTCAGAGTCTACAGTGACCGAGGTGACGCGTCTCCTATGAAGGTTATAGCCGGCTTCATACAGGCCGAGATATTCTCGCTTGGTGAGAACTTTCTGGCTGTAAGGGTAAATGTACGATCTCTCGTTACATTCTTTCAATGGAGGTTGATGTCGCCGAGGATCCCTTGAACCCCTTATTTTCCGCTCAAATCGAGATCTATCTCATATCTCGTAGTATCGTATCGATGTTCAAGCTCTGGACAGACATGTTCCATCATACATGAGCCCTGTTCCGAGTATCGACACCACTCAAAATAGCGAGATATTTTCTTTTGACTGTATCTGCATATTGCCTGTCTGAATCGAAGTTGGGCAACATCATCCTGGTATCGTATTTGACCTTACAGGCATCGCATGCCCTTTCCCGAGACGAGGGGAACTAAAGACGAGGATTCAAGACGCCATGGCTATTGTTCTCAAATACAGGAACAATGCGCGAGTTCATGTACCTCAGCAAGAAAATTGTGAGAGAATATACTCGAAGAACATCGTCTAAGTCGGCATGGGAAGGTCGTAACTGGTTTCTATACTCTCAGATGCTCTTCAGACCGCTGCAATTTGGCTTTTCACTTCGCGATGTACCACTAATACGACATCACCGTTAGAGGCTCCACCCCATGAATTGACCAAGGAGCACAAATATCAATGTCGGTCGTATCAAGCCGCCAGGATGGTCCGTGATAATCTGAGCCGTATAATCGTAGTGACAAAGGTATATGACTTATATAGCCTGTTCCCCAATAAAGACCTCCTTGAAGCTTGTAAACTTACGAGCCTCTGCCGATCTGGAGTACCAAACTCATAGGTGTACATGTCGCTTGTACAATTATTCTAGCCTGTCTTGTCATCTTTGACTGAAAGACCCAGTTAGTACTCATGATCGAATCATCTTTACTTGCATCTTTCGCTCCAAAAAGGATGCGGATATTGCTTATAACGACGCTCTTGATCGTCGGATCAAGGGCAGTGGCTGCTCCTAATTACAACGGCGGCGGTGCCCCTCAACAGTATAGGGGGCACAATGGCGGCGGCGGCGGAAACCATCATCATAACAATCACGGCGGGGGTTTCGATCCAGGAAACAACGGCTTTAACAAGCAAGGGTCCTGCGACAATGATGACTGTAGCACCGCTGTAGTTACGACAACCACCATCACCTCAAGCGGTTCGACATATACTACTACGATAACGGGGGCTTTCGCGGCGGCCGACCTCGCTTATGACCTCGTCTCAGGCAAAGAGGATAGTGGTGGTCATGGGGGTGGCCATGGTGGTGGCCATGGTGGTGGCTACGGTGGTGGTTACGGTGGTGGTGGTAGTGGTGGTAAAGCCGGTGTTGATTTGTCCGCACATAACATGGGCACTGGCCATGGCAAAGGCAAGGGCAAGGGCATGCACCACGGCGACCATGTTTATGAAGAGGTGGAGTGGCCAACTGCTGCCTCGACCTCGACCACCTCTACCACCGAGACTGACACTACTACCACTACGGTAACCGCCACTGTGACATACACCGTTTCTGCGACTGCAATGGCTACCAATTCCCTCACCAATTCTGTTACTAACACCGTCACTAACACCGTCACGAATTCCGTCACAGATACTGTCACTAATACCGTCACCAACGTCGTGATGGTCACGTCTAATGTTGTGGCCACTGTCACATCAACTGTTCATTCTACAGATCATGACCAGGCTTCGACTTCGGCACCCACGCAGACAGCTGCGCCCACTGAAGGCGGAAGTGAAGGCGGCGAAGGCGGCCAAGGAGGTCAAGGAGATCAAGGAGGTGAGGGGAGATCAGGAGGGGAAGGGGGCTCAGAAGGTAGCGGAGGTCCAGGTGGCGGCGGTGGTGAAGCAGGAGGCCATCGTAGGGCGGCCGGGGGCGTAACCTATGGATCTAGTTACAATGCTAAGAGAGGGCATGAGGTATTTGATTTAGAGTTTGATGGCTTTGGTTTGGGCCGTCGACACGGAGGACCCGGGAGTTGGGGACCGGGTCGTGGACGACTTGGGCCCGGAGGTGGTTGGGGTCCCGGTGGAGGCCCCGGAGCTGGTAGAAACGGCGGCGGACGTTTTGCTGCGAACCTTGGAGGGAGCGTGAGAAGACCTGTTGGTGGCGGCGGTGGTGGCGTGGATGGAGGCCGTGACTCTGCGTTCGACACGGTAAACGAACCCCAATCCGCTACCCCTGTGCCAACAAGGAGTCAACACTAAAACAACGGAAGCAGCCACCAGACTCTGATGATGACAATGCGGCTTGCGAAGTGTCAGTGGTGACGGTGACATCCTATTCCACCGACACCAAGACGGCAACTCTGACTCAGACCCAGACTCAGACTCAGATGCAGACGGAATATGCTTCGTACACTTATACGTACACTTATACGGCGACGGCGACGGTCACCGATACTGCCACTTACTCTATCACGAACACAGCGACTGCCACTGCCACTGCCACGGTGTCAGTGTCGGTCACTGAGGAAATAGATGGAAGCTGGGGGTATAGCTCGGGTTAGTGTATATTAGTTCATAGACTTATTTATTCTTTCCTTCCGTCACATCTCATTGAAATTGTTACCGGCTTATACGAAGTCATACTGACGTGCGTGCCGCTGTAGTACGTATACCTGTTCCTTTATGGGGCTCACTCCCGATCCCCCGTCTTCTATTGACTACTACCGACCTACTGACGATCGATCAAACCGCTTCTATTATCCCCCTTCGAAAATGTTCGTCCAGAATACTGATATAGCCTGTGATCTAGCTGTACCCGAGCACGTATACTCAATCTGTTACGTAAGTATTCCTCTGCCTTTACCAAATATCCATCCCTGGGAGGCCCCCGAGCCTACGAGCCAACAAACTCGAAACACACGAGTACTGATACCTATTAACAGAGCAATATACGTCTCGACGATTGTAAGCTCTATTAAGACTAAAACGCTCACCGAATCATGCCTAATATTGTCCCTAGACCCTCTATCAATCCTACACGGCCACAGTAACCGCAACCGCAGTGGTAAGCACGCTCCATTCTAGCAGTCCCCAAACAGTGACGGGAGAACTCTAGAAACCAGAGGACCTAGTGCCCATCATGAAACACTGACATGACTTTTGATAGTACTCCGTATTCCCATCTACGTCTAGCTTCATAGTAAGTAAACTTACGACATGCCACTCAGTTCTGAGGGGACACGTTATTCTGTATTTATAATGAACGAGGGCACACTAACTGTAGCATCACAGTCAACATACACATCGACAATCACTAGCTTCGGGTCGACCTCGACGGCCACCTACACAAGCACTTACTATACCAGCACCTATTACACAAGCAGCTACACAAGCAGCTACACAAGCATCTACACAAGCACTTACACAAGCACTTACACAAGCTCACCGTCTAGTACAATTTACTCGACAGTCACTTCCTCCATCCCGAGCACGTACACCAGCACGGTGACAAATTCCGTTTCGAACTCGAACACGTACACCAGCACGTACACAAGCACCGTCACGTCTAGTGGGTCTCCCACAACGTACACGTCAACGGTGACTAGTACGGAGACGGTTACAGCGACGACGTATACTTCGACGGTATATAACACCGTCACGCGCACGCTCAGGCCAACATCGTCTTTTATGAGCAGTGAAAGTATTAGTACTGGTAAGTTTTTTCTACTCTGATGCCCCTATTCGTAAATACACTCCCAGGCACATTGTGTAGCAGAAAAGGGGTAGTAGGATGACTAACAGGGAAAACCCCCTCGCAGCCACCAGCACAGTCACAATTACGGCGACGAGTACGGACACTAACAGTGAATCCGCGAGCTACAGCACAGTAACAGAAACCAGCACGTTATTCGACGGCGCAGTAACACGGACAACGACCAGCACCATTACGATATCTTACAGCAGCAATAACAACGACGACCCACCCGCCTCCACCGCCACCAACTCGGACAGCAACAGCAACAACAGTGGTGACAGCGTGACGACCGTAACTCGAACGAGCTACCGTCGAGGGGGCCCAATCACTGTGACTAGTACCGTGACCAACACAGCTAGCGGCGACGACGGCGGCGGCGGCGGCAGCGGCAGCAGCAGCAGTAGCACCAACAGCTTCAACACCAACAATGCAGCAGCAACTACAACTACCGACGACGATGATTATGCGACGACGCAGACACTGACCAGAACGATCTCCAACGGCGGAAACGCCCGCACGGTGACTCGGACGAGTACAAGCACAAGCACAAGCACGTCTGACTCCACGACAACGACAACGCAGACGGCGCGCGCCACCACGTTCTCTAGTACGGATGGCGAGACGGATGCTGCTGCTTCTTCGAGGTCCAAGGTGCCGAATATGATTCTGTTGGCGGGGAGTCTCTTCGTTACTGCTTGGGTTGTTGTGATGGTGTAGATCTTACAATAGGTACTTCATCCAGCTTTCCCCCTGCATCCCTTATTACCTAGCTGTCTACATACACATACAGCTAAATGCCCCTTCATTGCCGGCACTTCATGTCATGATTGGTGTCTTTGGGTTGAGAATGAACATTTTTTCTCTTTTTTTGCTATGTATTTTATTTACGGAGGACGACTGTTGAGATGGAGGATCTTAGACGGTGACTGACGGTTTATGAGTCTGAAGTCATCGGAGAAAGTTTACATAACATACTTACATATTTCCTACCTAATCGATAACTTCAAGGCTATGGCGCCATTTATGCTACACTACTCCTACATGTTACACATGTTTCTACTTATTTTGTTTCTACTTATTTTCTTGTCTCCCTTTTCCTTCTGCTTTCTGCAGTCTTTCACCCTAATATTTACCTACGCATTTACATACTATGATACCCCTCCCCCCATACAACAGAACGGACGGAACAAACACAAACCTGCGAAAGCAAGCATCTTAGCTCGTGGACTGGAATAAGACAAATCTCCGAGATTCTCTTTTCTGCACTCGATCCGATCCGATCCGATCATTTCGTTTTCACATGCATGAAGAAGCTGCACTTTGCGTACACCTAATATCTCGTACCTAGCTACCCAAGGTACCTACATCTTACACGAAGAACCCTAAATACCTACATACATGATCCTGCCAGCACAAGCATAATTAGTATTTGATAATCAATAAATCCACGCATTCTCTCCCACGTTTTTTTTCCTGTCCTGCTCGTGTAGAATAACTATAAACTTGGGATTTACGGTTTTATCTCATGCCATGTTCTTCAAGAGGCTACGCTATTCGAGTGCGTAAGTGAGTGAGTGAGTAGTGTGGGAGACCGTTCCCCGATGACACCAGGCACACACTTACATATTATTCCAGTAGCGTTATGCAACTGCCTACGTCCTAACCTATGTAGCTATGTACCCATCGTACCCGGATCTTTGACTTGGTTTATTATGTAATAACAAAGATAGATTTTTGTCGTTAACTGTAAGTAAAAGATATTATGTTAGGACTTTCTGCATAATAACTTTGTTAAGTCTTTCGAAATCCATGGCTGTCCTCCCTGCCTAAGTACTGTCAAAGGCGCCCACATCTCTCGATCTGATCCACGAACTGCGAATTCATTCATTTCAGCAAGTCGATAATATTATCCGCCCCGCGCAGTAAAGCGAACTAACTACCTTTCCCACCTATCTACCTACCTACCTACCTACCTACCTACCTACCTACCTACCTACCTACCTACCTACCTACTTTACTTATTTATCATCATCATCATCCTCCTCCTTAAACATCACGGATCAGACAACTAGAATTGGAAAACCCGTCATATGTAGCTATCAGTCAGTCCCCTCTCTTCCCTCACCCTTGTCGCCGCCGCCGCCCCCCGGCCTCGGCGGGACATGTCATGGGTAGGTACTGTAGGTTTCCCACAAGATAAGACTTTCGAGATGCCTTCCTATTCGAGAAAGCGCGGCATTTTTCTTATCGCGGATTGGTCAATTAGAGTCAATTAGTCAATTGGGTCATAAACTCGTTCCCCCTCGTTCCTCGGTAATAACACCGGCACGAATACATCTGTACGTACATAGGTGGGAGATGCTACCTACTGCTGCATGTTACAGTATGTTCGGTAGGGAAGTAGGAGTTGGTTAATAATGCCTTTATAACCCGAATGAGCGACCAATAGGTAATTGGGACCGGTTCTGCATTTATGAGAGTTATATTGTGAGAACAGGTTATGGTTTGTTTCTCTTTCCGTAGAGTAGGTATTGTGTTGCATGCGTCGCATCTCGATAAGTGTTCGCCAAGCGGTTTGTCACACCGCCTTATACTCACTTATTACTACCTACTACTACAACATACATACGTTGACGTAGGTCTATCTATACCTTACCTGTAGCAGTGGGCCACTATGGGGATGCCCATGGGAGGTGAGTATTTAAGCCAAAGAAATTGCGAAATAAGATCTGGGTCCCGGATATTGTATGTATGTATGTAGGTACGCCGCAAAAGCACGCCGTACCGAACGTAGAATAGGTAGCGAAAATGCACAATTGGGGGGGCCAATAAGATCCGAAGCAACAGTCCAGGGTCTCCGCCAAGGATCGTCACTTTTGGCTTCCCCATCTTATCGTGGGGAATGCAGAAGTACATACGTAGATGCGGCCTTCGGCCTTTACCAAAGATAGACTCACGTACTTATAATTGAGGAGGTAGTCAGCGTAGATAATTTTCCTTCTTTCTCTCTCTTCTTGCTCCCCTCTGTCTCTGATTGTCGCGAGCCCCTCGTTCTGAGTGAGCTACGTACGGAATATAGAGGAGGGATTGGCGCATAGAGATAAAATCTAGAGCTAGAGTTACCTAGAGCTTCCTAAGACCAAAATCGCGCGCGCCTACGTACAAAAGTGCAAAGTCGCAATGCCATTATCCATCCGTAGCGTCGCGGCGGTGGCAGCCACCGCCGCGCTGACGACAGCGCAGTTCGTCAAGACGCCCACGGACCTCAAGCGCGTAATTGGGCACGCGGGGATACCGGTGCGCTACAAGGAAGTTCCCGCCGGTATATGCGAGCAAGATCCTTCGGTGAAGAGCTATTCGGGGTACGCGGACGTGGGCGAGAACGAGCACATATTCTTCTGGTTCTTCGAGGCGCGGAACCAGGACCCTTCCGAGGCTCCCCTGACCGTCTGGATCAACGGCGGCCCCGGGTCGAGCTCCATGATCGGTCTGTTCGAAGAATTGGGGCCCTGTCGCGTGGGACCGGATGGCGTGGCCTTTGATAACCCTTACTCGTGGACCAACGCCAGTAATATGTTGTTCATCGACCAGCCGACGCAGGTCGGTTTCTCCTACTCGTACCCCGTCGACGCCTACGAGACCGACTACGGCCTCGTCACCCTGCCCGATAACGTCTGTCCCGAGTACGCGCCCGAGGACTCCTGCGGCACGTACGCCTACCCGAACATCACCCTCACAGCCGGCTCGACGGCGGCCGCGGCGCCAAACTTCTGGAAGACGCTGCAAGGGTTCATGGGCGCTTTCCCCAAGTACGCGCGCAACGGCTTCCATTTTGCGACGGAGAGCTACGGTGGCCATTATGGTCCGATCTTTAACAAGTATATCGAGGAGCAGAACGCTCACCTCCCACACGGTGCTGTAAGGATCGATCTGAAGACGGTGCTGATTGGAAATGGATGGTAAGTCCTGTCTTGCGTATTGAAACTGTGAGGGTGAGCGTTGAGAATTAATCCTTGAACTCATAGGTACGATCCTGTAGTCCAATATCAAGCATGTAAGTTGTGTAATCCTATCGAAGCGGTGACCGAATAAACACCCAGTGTGAAAACCATCCGAGACTGACTCCAGATTTCAAAGACTATAACTTCACTGTTTTCCCTGGTAACACTTACGACTATGCGCCGTTCAACGAGTCGGCCGCAGAGATGTTCTACAACAACTTATACGGGCAGGGTAACTGTCTCGACCGGCTATTGCACTGCAGGGCCTCTGGCGATAACGCCGCTGTAAGTGAACCAGCTCATACAAGGGAAAGAAAAAGGGAATATAACAAGAATCGACCACTGACCCGAGTTCCACCACAGTGCCGAAACGCCGACGCCTTCTGCGCCTCCCTAGTCGAGTCCGTCTACGACGAGCTTCTCGGCCGCGACGAATACGACATGCGCGAGCTCGTTCCCGACCCGTTCCCCTACCACTACTACGAGGAATATCTCAACACGCCGAAAGTGCAATCCGCGCTAGGCGCCTTCATCAACTTCACGGGGAACAACGTGGTCTACGACGCCTTCGACAGCACCGGCGACGACGCGCGCGAGGACGGCACCGTGGCCGCGCTGAGGTACCTGGTCTGGCACGGCGTGAACGTGGCCCTGTACGCCGGCGACGCTGACTACAACTGCAACTGGCTGGGCAGCCAGGTGATCGCCGAGCACGTGGGCGCCGCGGGCTACGCCGACGCCGGCTGGACCGACCTCGTGACGAGCGATGACGTGCCCCACGGACAGGTGCGGCAGGCGGGGCACTTCTCCTTCACGCGCTTCTACGAGGCCGGACACGAGGTCCCCTTCTACCAGCCTCTCGCTTCGCTCGAGTTCTTCGAGCGCGCCATCAAGGGTCTCGATCTCTCGACCGGCAAGCATCGCGCCAGCCCCGGATACCGAACCAAAGGCACCCAGAAGAGCACCTATCGCGAAGGCAATGGCACCATTTTGTTCGAGGTCACGCCTGACAATCTCACGTACAACCCCATCACCAATAAGCCTGGTGCGCCTTGGCCGGAGAGCTTGATGAAGAGGAGCTTTAACGGGGTGCGGGGCCCCGGAGCTCGTCCGCGACGTCGGTCTCCGTCTCGGATTCGGTAACTGGTGATCTGATTTTGAATAAAATAGGCCAAGGTTAAGGATCTATGAGATGAATAAAAAGAACTACAATACGCTGTGATTAGTAGAGCTTATGATATAGACTTGCGATAATAGTAATGTCTTTACGTAGCTATTTGCAATAGTGGCAACGCTTTCGTGTACGGGTGGATTAATCATTGACAGAAAGAAGACCGGACTCTCGTTAATTATTACTTGTATTGACAGGTAAGCAAGGGGGTTCTCCAGGCCCGAATATACAGGAGCATTGCTTCTGAAAAAGAATTGTATCTGCTTCAGAGTCCGTAAAAGAATCAAAGGATTCTGCATCTCAGGATTTCCGAACCTAGCTGCCAAGAATAATCTTTTCCATCTCGTCGGGATCTTTGATCGCATCTGTCAAATTGACATAGCCGTCTTTGGTGATCAAGATGTTGTCTTCGATTCTATAGGGGCATCGTTAACAGGAGATCTATGGCCTAGAAGAAGTATACGACTCACCTCACACCTCCAACATCCCAATAGTTGTTGAGCACATTCTCGTCAATATACTTGGAGTGCTTGGGGTCTTTGAGATACGGGCGAATAATAAACTCGCAAAAGTAGATCTAAGATCTATGTAAGTTTCAGTACCGGAATAAGTTCGTGGCCACTTACACCAGGCTCTACCGTCACGACACTGCCTGCCGGCAGCTTTCTCCTAACTCGCAAGTACCGGAACAGAGGATCGGGGTCAGAGTAATTAGGATGGCCACCAGTATCATGGGTGTCCATTCCCAAGTAATGACCTAGACCATGCGGCAGGAACGCGGCGCTCGTTCGAGCTTCGAGGATTTCTTTACGATTGCCCTTCAAAATCCCTAGTGACAACAGGCCGTCTATAGCGATTTCATGAGCGCGCAGGTGGACATCGTCCCAAAAGACGCCCTCCTTGAGCATTTCAGTGCACTCGTTTTGCATCTGGAGGACAATCTCGTAAATGGCTCGTGACTGTTCGGTGAAGCGGCCGGATATAGGAAACGTTCTTGTCTATCTCCCGTGTTAGTATTATAATCATGAAAGAGAGCGCTTTTTAAAGCCTTTTGCTCCATCACGAGAACAAGGGAGGGGATGCTTACGATGTCCGAAGCATATGTGCTCCACTCAGCGCCGGCATCGAGAAGCAGCAAGTCCTTCCCAGCCAAGGGTTTGTCATTGTGGACGTAATGAAGTGTGGCCGCTGCCCTGCCACTTGCCACGATGCTCGGATACGCCTGCTTTTTGGCGCCTTGCTGTATGCATTTTCCAACGAAAACGCCTTCCAGCTCATACTCGTTCTTAGCCTTGCGTACATTCTCTAGGGCGGCCCGGTGGGCAGCGCCGCTAATCTGGTTAGCCTTCTTTATAAGGGCGATCTCGTAATCGTCCTTCACGACACGGCATTCGTCGATAGCCTCGCCAAGAATGGCGAAGTCCTTATTGCCAAACTCGAGGAAGGTGACGCTGGTCGCCACGCGCTCGGCAATGGCAAAGACAGTAGACTTGGGGTTTAAAGCGCCCAATTTTGCCAGCATCGGGTTCAACTCAGTGGTAGGCAGAACAGCATCAACGTCGTACTTCTCCAGTGCTTCTTCCGCGGACAGAGGCAAGCCGGTCCACATGACCCCCTCGGGATCAATAGGGGGGATGAAGAGGGTGGACTTGGCCGTGTCAATGTCATAAATGAAGGCGCAATCGGCCAGATCGACACCGGCCAGGTACATGAATGGTCTCCGTTGTCTATCTTTAGGTTAGATCCAGACCTTAAAATACATGTGCCCATTTAGTTCTTCCGTTGACTAGGCAAGTCGCAAGCACAGATGTGGAAACCAACCTACCGGAAAGCAACCGGCTCATCGCTGTCTTCCAACAGATGGTAAGACCGCCCCTCAAGAAATATCACTCCACTGGCATCGGGGATCTTAGTGCGTATGTATTCAACGACACGCTTCGCGTGCGCCTTGGCGGGGTATTTGCCCTTCAGGACAGTCTCGACATCTATATCGACCATGGTGGATGCGGCTCCTCCGGGAATGGAAATGGTCGCGGTTGAAGGAGTGGTTCCTGCTACGGTGCGAGCGGTAGTGGCGATCGAGCGTGAGTGCGCGAGAGGAGAGGATAGGAGTTGTAATGCGAATAGGCGCGGGGTAGAAGATGATATGGGGGGCGGGGTAACTGTTGGAGTTGGAGCTCTAGTACTAAGCTTCAAGCCGGTCGTCGTATGTCTCGCACCGGTGGTATATAGCGACTGGAATTGGTTCGGCTGTATCGTTCGTCTCGTTCCTTGAAGGAAGGCGGGAATACCTATGCAGAGCCTCGATCTCTTACTGTTACTAAGAATGAGATGCGAAGAAGACATTCGGACAGGTCTTCCACTGAATCCCTTCACCTATCAAAACTGCCATAGACTGACTAGCCTTAGATACTTCCCATGTTTCGCTTATTATCGGGAGGTGGGTTATGGTGCGATAAGCAGGCGGCTCGTAGGTGCTTTATTCGGTATTTAGGTTGCAGACGGGTAGGTGGTTAGGCTAGGACGGTAGCAGTTTGCTACAGAGTTTTGACTGTGATAAGCGCTTCTATCCTAACTACAAAGGTAGGCTAGGCCGCCGTATGCTGTACACTCAGTACCTGGTACTCTTGGCCTCTAACTTACATACATAGGTACAGTACCTACACAGTAGGTGCACTTGGGTGGTCTTAATTACTTTGCGTTAGCTGAGCGCCCATGCACCTTACTCTACCACCGCCGCCATTAGGTGCCTAAGATCAAGTGTTTTTTCGTATGTTATTCGAGGTATTAGATGCCAGTGTAATATTGAGTGTATAAGCCTTAGCAAATTCAATATTATATATTTTGAGCAACTGTTGCTACTTAGATAGTACTTGGCAAGCGTCTTTGCCAAGAGGTAAGAGAGTGCTAAAAATCGTCGGATCATGGGTGACACGTCTTCCTAACCTTTTGTTCTTTTATTTGGCTCTACATAGTAAAGTGTCAAGTAAGGAATAGGGAGACCGCAGGTGTTAGTAGTTGCTCCAAGACAGGTATAATTCAGGTGCACCTCGGCAGTTCCCAAGGTAACATATCCATGTACCCAAGCCATGCCCCTGGCGCTCTGATGTCATACTAGTTCTCTGACTGCTCATTATTCTGGTTCGATCCAGCAACACCAGTGCAATGCACTTTTTATTGTCGCCAATGGGGAGTACTGATGCATATGAATGGGCTACGGCCGGGGTCACAGGATGGACTATGTAGATGTTTGAGCGGACATAAAGCTCCTGCCCCTGGCACACCCAGCCAGAAGTCGTTATGTAATGGTACGTCTAAGTGTAAATATGTACTTATCTCGGGCTGGGACTTCATAGCCGCCTGATTGTAGCAACCTAACATAAAATTATTATGACAAACCATGATAGCATAGTATATAATAAGTTTGTTTGAGCATTTGCAAATTTGTTATCATTTCTGCTGTTTCTTGCTTGATTGGTACTCGCACTGACACAGCTGGACACTCTTGTCTTCGACCCCTTCATAAACCGACTCCCATCTTGTCTATCCTACTTAGGTAGGAGACCGTACGGAGGACCAGGCTCAACCAGACAACTTTCGCTCGTTTGATACTCGTAGTTGTTATAATCATCTCCAGGCGTAACGTCCTTAATACTATTCTTCATAAGCATATCGCCATGCCGCCCATCGAGCTCGACAAGCCACCAAAGGGACCCATCAACTCCGACAGCGCTCGAGATGATGATCTCGTAATTCACGATATAGTCACCGATAACCATCATGGGACAGTTGTAAGAGATCCCAGCGGAAGAGTAGTCTACCCTGGCTATGTACCTCCCGACGTCGAGTCCCCTACAATTTCTCGTCAGCGCCCCGCGAACCTCACCGATGCAAAGGCCCATGCTAGCCAAGCCGACCCGCAGAACTCCGAGATTAACGCCAAAGGAAAATCTAACAAGAAAAAAAGACCGTTATTCAACAAGTTCTTCACTGATGCGCCTAATAGAAAAGCTGCCCCTCATGCGACGACATCCACGTCGGCCCCTTTGCTTGAACGTGCAAGCACAAACACGTCGATCTTGCATAATGCAATCTTGCAAGCCCAAGAGGCCAACACCTCTGATGATAGCTCGAGTTCGTCTTCATCAGAAGACGACGAGGATCCCAATGCGCAAGGAGGGGCCTCAAGGAAACGGGACAAAGCGCTCAGTCGGTCGAAAGCAAGACTATCTAAAAATAAATATCGTCGCTTCCGAGTGGGGAATGAGAACTTCGACAGTCGTGGCAAGGTGTCCCGGAGAGACGGACGCCTGAACATTACCCTCAACGACATTAACGATACGGGATATCTAGCGAAGACCCTTGGCGCAGCTATCCAGAGACTCATTCCTGGTAAACATGACCACAAAAGTGTGTCTCCTCGGCCGTCCTCCCTATCGGGCTCGCAAGGTATGACGACGCCGGAAAGTTTGAAAATTCCTAATCTAAATATCGTAATCATGGTCATCGGGTCGCGCGGGGACGCCCAGCCATTTTTGAAAATCGGCAAGGTGCTGAAAGAATATGGGCATCGCGTGAGGATCGCCACTCACCCCGCTTTCCGAGACTTTGTCGAAAAGGACTGCGGATTGGAGTTCTTCTCTGTCGGCGGTGATCCTGCCGAGCTGATGGCCTTTATGGTGAAGAACCCAGGGATGATACCCAAGTTGGAGACCGTCAAAGCAGGCGATATTGGCCGCAGGAGGGTCGCCATGGCCGAAATGTTTGAAGGATTCTGGCGAGCGTGTGTCAATGCTACAGACGACAAGAATGGAGACCGCAACACCAAGTTTACGGGCGGCAAGGGACCATTCATAGCCGATGCGATCATCGCCAATCCCCCTAGCTTTGCGCACATCCACTGTGCGGAGGCGTTGGGTATCCCGCTGCATCTCATGTTCACATTTCCATATACCCCGACTCAGGCCTTCCCACATCCGCTGGCGAACGTGAAGAAGACCAACGTAGACCCTGGGTATACGAACTTCATGTCCTATCCTCTTGTGGAAATGATGGTTTGGCAAGGCCTCGGTGACCTAGTCAACGATTTTCGTGTCAAAACCCTTGGGCTTGATCCCATTCACACTCTCTGGGCGCCAGGTTCGATATATCGCCTCCGAGTTCCATTTTCGTACTTGTGGAGCCCTGCTCTGGTGCCAAAACCTGACGACTGGGGTCACCACATTGATATATCGGGCTTTGTCTTTCTTGACCTCGCCTCTTCTTTCAAACCGCCAAAGGATCTTATTGAGTTTCTTGAAGCAGGAGAGCAACCGATATACATAGGCTTTGGTTCCATCGTTGTGGACGATGTTGACAAGTTTACCCAGATGGTTTTTGAAGCCGTGGAGCGCGCTGGAGTGCGAGCCTTGGTGTCAAAGGGATGGGGTGGTCTTGGCCAGGGTAAAGTGCCTGATAATATTTATATGCTGGAGAACACACCCCACGACTGGTTGTTTCCGAAAGTCAGAGCTTGCGTTATTCATGGCGGAGCTGGTACTACCGCCATTGCTCTAAAATGTGGAAAGCCCACAATGATTGTTCCGTTTTTCGGGGATCAAAGCTTCTGGGGCGGAATGGTTGCTCAGGCTAAGGCAGGCCCCGAAGCCGTGCCATACAAGCAGCTAAGCGCTGAGAAGCTTGCTGACGGAATAAAATACTGCCTGACCGATGAAGCTTCAGAGGCTGCGATGCGCATTTCGGAGAGCATAGAAGCAGAAGGCGACGGTGCCGAAAATGCCGTGAGGGCATTCCATCACCACTTAAGACTCAGCGGCGACGAGTCGATGCGATGTTCTATTTTTGAGGATCACGCTGCGACTTGGGTCATCAACGGCACGAGCATCAAGCTAAGCCCCTTGGCAGCAAATATCGCAGTTCAGAAAGGATTGGTATCATGGAAAGTGCTTCGACCACTAAGACATAAGGAGTGGAACGATTTTGAAGGTCCTGGGGAGCCAGTAACTGGCGTTACGAGTTCTTTAATTGGAACCGTTGGCGATCTCTTGGGCGGCATTGGAAGTCTGCCTTATCGTTTAGCGAAAGCATCAAACCAGCGTTCCGAAAGGCATAGGAGGAAGAAAAGACGACATTCAAAGACAAAACTCTACTCCAGCAGCCAGAAAGGACCATCCCGGTCTCCATCACGAAGTAGTAGGCGACGAAGGTCTTCTCCTAATCCATCAAGCAACGCTGCTGCGAGTATTCCACAAACTCCAGGAACAGCCTCCGTCTCGTCAGGTCAGAACGAATACTTTGAAGAAATACAGCAAGGAGTCGGTAAATCTGGGCGGGCACTGGCTCGAGCTCCTGTCGACCTTTCCCTCGCCTTGGCCCAAGGGTTCCACAATGCACCCAGGCTATATGGAGACGAGACTGTCCGACAGCCCACCCGAATAACCGGTATAAGTTCCGGTTTAAGAGCAGCACGCAACGAATTCCTCTATGGTATTTACGATGGGTTTACCGGCCTTGTCCTTCTACCGATCCGAGGCGCAAAGCAAGGGGGCTTTAAAGGAGCTGTTGCAGGGATCGGCATGGGTCTTATAGGATTTGTACTCAAAGACCTCGCAGCACTCTTCGGGCCAATCGCCTACACTCTCCAGGGTATAGCAAAGGAGATTTCGAATAGCAAGCATCATGTTAAGCACATACGCCGCGCTCGGATTGTCCAGGCCCAGCGAGAGATGGAAGCTCTATCTGATAGCCAGAAGAAAGCCGTCTCCGAGGAAGTCAGCAACGCCTGGGCCGTCATGAGACAGCTTGCTTGTGTGATCATGGAGGATAGAGAGAGACGAAGCACGTTGGGCATTCTACGTCGCAGCACAAACGACAATAAGGGCCAGAAGAACAAGGCTCTGGAAAGATACGGTCAAGGACTTGCATTCGAAAGCGTCGAGACGGCCAGGATCGCGATCGCGGCCATCGAAGGCGGGAAGAGTGTGGATGAAGTGGTAGGAAGAGGCGCTGACCTAGCGACCCTAGGTCGTAATAAGAATACAGGCGAAAGGCGCTCGGGCTCAGATGGGGATGGACAAGAGAGCGCTGACATGCTTCTGGCTGGGGAGGGGAATGTGAACCTCACTGAAGAGGAGGACCAGGAACGCTAGGGCGCGCTTTGCGTTAATAGGGTGCGTCATAATGAGTTGTCTAATTCGCGTACTGTATTGATTGAGAACTGCGAGTCGTGGGGTATAATACTTGCGACATCCGTACAGGAGGAGGGCTCAGTGGCTCCGCAAAAGAAGCGTATCTTGTTCATGATACCCTTTGTTTGATAGATGGCAATGAGAAAATGCACGAGTTCATGATGCTATGATTGTATATCCTAGGTATCTCAAGTAAGGAGAGTTGGCGTATCTGTGATACTGTATTATCTGATCGTAAGGGACTGGGGATACACAGAGGTTTAAACATGAAACATGTTCGATCGATTGTTACAATCACGCATAGATAAAGGTAAGTCTCATGTTTCATAGCTGTCTTTACTGAAGTACAGATCTTAACTTGGCTGGCTTCTGGTTGAGGCCCTATAACCCTGAAGATTTCAAGGGATATATCCCCACATCCAGCGACCCCATCCAATCCGAGAGCGTACCATATACTTGGGATTACCCCGCATTGCCTATTATTGTAGTGGTGCTTGTCTTTTGTGATGTTATACCTTAAAGGCAGAGAGGTCCAATACAACATTTTTCTCTTTGTTCCTTTGTGCAACTTGTGCGTCATTTTCAAATGAATCTATAGGGGGAAGTAGCTTTGATTGATTGGGGCTCAAAGCTTGAGGGTATGAAGATGTAAGTATGCACAGCTTTTTTAAGAGTCTCGATCTCGATCTTAATTTATACTACGATTCGTTCAATCAGGGGAGGGTGAGTAGTGACACCAGTGTTCAGTTAGGTGACCTCCTCATAATACAAACATGTTGGGCAATATAATAATGGCGGGGGTCTCATAATTTGCAAAACCAAACGATTGGGAATGCTCGGCTTTTGTCCTGCCTGCAACAGAACCTTACTGCAGGATAAGCCTAACCCAAAGATTCCTTGGACATTCCACGAAGGCAATGTAAGTAATTAGACTCGATGCCTCGGGTACTTCTCAAGCAATAATATAGCTTGAAACAGAACGGATAGTGACTTATGTTTCGGTACAGGCAGTCAAATAGACGGTAGAAGTGGTATTACAGCTAAACATAAAAGGGTGCTAAATCAATTAAACAAATGGCAAACAATGCATCTTCATCATAGGAAGAATATGACAAACGTATCTACCTAGCCAGTCACATCGCCCCTAAGCGAAGTGGCGTCGCTGCAATAGGCATAAGGCAAGGGAGAACAACAGGACAAAACAAAAGGCAGGGAGAGGAAAACGCCCCGTTCTCCTTGTTTTCCCCCATCTATAACGTGATGGCCACGCGAGGGAACTCAGACAAAAGAGAATAAAGAACGAGGAGAACTGAGATAGGCTCTTGCACCGGAAACTGGGGAAGCCGTTATGATGAATGGACCCTGGGGAAAGTTGGGAAGGAGACTTATTCCGTCATTTGACCACAAGGCCTTTGTGGTGAGGAGCAACGATGAACGAACCTCTTACTCAGTAAGCCTTGTTATCCTGTTCCGCTCCGTGCTACCCCGGAGGAAAGAAAAGAAGGAGGCGTAGAAGATGTCACAGTCAGGTGGAAATCCGATTATATTTGTTATTGTTAAGGGGGTACCGAAGGTGAATTGGGTTTGTTACCCCGGGCAAATTCCGCTCAGGGTTCTTTTCTCCTTCTCTTACCTATGTCTGCCTTCTCCCCTTTCTATGTGTCTTTTAGTCATTGCCTAACGTTTGTATTGTTGCGATTCATCCTAACTTTGCTTTCCATTTTTTCCCCTACTACACTCGTTTCCTCTTGACACGCACGCAGTTGAAGCTCTGTCTCTATTCCTACACATATCTCAGCATAATTGACGTGGGACAAGTGCTTCTATACAGAGAAATCTAAACTTCAACTACTTTCTCTCGTTATATTCTATTTAGATCTTTATTAATAGCCTAATCGTTCACTTCATCGACGCTCATTTTACCCGACCCATACACCCAAACCTCTTATATCGTGTCAAAAGAACGAAATAAAGAAAGAAAGGAGGGAATGACGAGGAGGGAAGGGTGATATGATACATGGAACATGATGATAACAGACACAACACGGAATCCAACGCCGACCTCTACCCCTCCCTGTCCGCACTCGGACGGAAAGGGTCTCCCAGGGTGCTGGGACTGCGCCGAAGAAAGCAGCATCAAAAGCAATATCAGTGCCACCGGAGGGAGCATTAACATGACACCAGCATGGCAAACACTCGAATGGCCGAGAAAGCTCAGACTCCGCGGCGGCAACGGCGATGCAACCTCGCCGACAACCCTACCGGAAGTGCACCATCCGGAGCCGGGGCTAGAAGTCTACACGCCGCCGCCAGCCTCAACGCCAACGCCAGCAGCCGACCTCGAGGTCGTAGAGGGGCCGCGGGTAGTAAGTCCGGACGAGAAATTACTACAGAAGCCTCCTCTTCCCCAAGCACCCCAGTATTATTATCCTCCTCTGAATCTGCGAATTGCCGAGAAGGAGAAAATCGGGCTGCTGCCGCCGCGGGCAGTGATGAGCCCCAATGATTATAACTTCCAGAAACCTGCCTTTCTTCTTCTGCAGACCCAAACACAACCCCAGAACCAGAACCAGACAGCGAATTGGAATGGGAATGGGAATGGGAATGTCAATAATCATAACAATGGGAGGACTGTTGTTGAATACGACGCAAATAGTACGACGACAAATGGTTGGGACGATAACTCTTCGACCCTGAGGACCGACCGTAGTGCCTTTACCTGGCACAGCAATAGCAACAACAACAGCAACAATAACAACAGTGCTCCTCCCTCGGAGGCGGGCACTGCTGCTAATTCGACCACTGCAACAGCAGGACGAGGAGCAGGTAGTAGGAATGGGAATAGAAATGGGAGCGATGCCGATGACGATGATAATGATGACGACGACGATGGTGATAGTGAAAAGAGTAGTAGTAGTAAGAAGGCATTCAAGATTCTCGGGATGAGTTTGGGGAGAAAGACGTTATATATACTCATCGCAGTGACTGTTTTGGCGCTCATTGCCATTGTCGTCGGTATTGCTGTTGGCGTGACGCAGGGGGGGAATTCTCAGTACGTATTCTCAACCTATGTGTATGATGCGAGAAAGGTCGAAAGCTAAATTTTTTTTTACCTACTCATCATGCAGTAAATCAACATCTAGCGCTCCCGTTATCACGCAGACGGTATCTCTATACGTAGCCAACGGGTCTACATCCTTCATCACCTTAGCCGCGACGACATCATCATCATCATCTAACGCGCAGGTCACAGCCACGGCCCCAGCAACAGCAACAACGACAACATCGTCCTCATACACAGGAAACAATTCGTCAAGAAAGTGCATAAGCGCCGACAACAGCACCTACACGGACGCGGACACAAACGCGCAGTTCCGCCTCGAGTGCTCGGTAGAGCACAGGGGTATCGACCTCGAGAACGTCGAAGCGGGCACGATGGAAGAATGCGTGAGCCTTTGCGCGCAGAACTCGCACTGCGCCGGCGCCGTGTGGTATAATGTGGGGCCCCAGGGCACGAACCTGAATTACTGCTGGTTGAAGAGCATGATGTTGGACGAGATCGACGTTACGGCTGATGCGCAGTCTGTTGTTAGGCTGTGGAGCTGAATTGACCTGAACTGAACTGAACTAGGTCGACTGGATTATAATAGACTGACTATAGGGGACAGAGCAGGGCCCTTGAATTCTTCTTGTCTCTCTGTCTTGGTGTCTAGGTCAGATACCTAGGTACTATTATAGGATATTGTTGAAAAGGTCGTTGGAAGATGGATATAAGTTGTATGGATGGATGGGTTGCATATTGATATGGTGTAGGCGTTTGTATGGGTATGGGTTATCAGTCATCCAGGTTAGATTATGTACGGCATTTGTATAATAGTGTGGCGTGTCCGTGGCACGTGGGGGAAGCATGTCATCGTTTAACCATTTTCTACCTACTACCTTTACCTACTCTTACACACCCAAAGCGTTGGCATCATCGAGTTGCTTGCATGTGAGAGATGTCTCTTTCCGATATTGGCTATACATTAGGTAATCGGTCACAAGCATATGTGTGTTACCCTTCTTTAGCCCCTCCCTCCCCAGCATTCTCTTCTCCATGCCATCGTTCTTCTCGGCGCATGCCTTATCGTTGGTTTTGCCCAGATCAGCTGGACTTTTGGTGTAGCGATTGCACCTCCAGGCATTAGCCCTTTAGATAAACCTGTGGACCTCAGTACTGTACGATGATAACCTTTCTCTGTACGCGGCGTCACCACATATGTACATATGTTTAATTTCTTTTTCGACTCCTGAATTGCTAGTTAGGTCAGCTACGTAGTAGGTCGCTTGCTCATCCCCATGTAGGTGGTCGATAGGCACTCCTACTCCTCCTACTCTTTTTGGCAGTTTCCTATACGGATGTACCATGCATAGAATTCCATGCACAGACTTCGTCAAGTCTTACCCCAAGAAACCATATTCACGTAAATCTCACCCACACCACAACGCCTCGTGCATCATGGAGCATAGGGTAAGTAAGTACACGTGCAGTAGGTAGGGTGCCAACTGTAACAGATGAGAATGGTTAAGTTGTCAACATGGCTGCCAAATCCTTCCACTAGCCTAAAGCGAGATTAGCATATGTGGGCTCAAACTACGCTTCTGGGAATTTTCTTCTTGGGGAATCCTTCTTGGCTGGCAGGGCTTGAACTTTTTTTTTCTCTTCTTCGGGCGATTTGCACTTACTTATCTACACACTATGTATCAAAAGGTCCTTTAGATAAACACCTGACCTAGCCTTAAACTAGGTAAATTAGGTATGTGAGTAGACTTGACGAGATCTAATAACGTAAGTACAGTAGGTAAGAACCCCTAGCCTTGTCTCTTGTCTGTATAAGGTCATGGTGATAAGAGAGACGCATTGCGAAAGGGTTGTATAAAAATGTCGGGATCTATAAACTTCTAATCATATGTACTTAATTCTGTTGTCGATCAACCTCCCGAGTCTTCATTGCAAAACAATACCAGGTTCTATTGTATCTAGATTGTCATCATCCCTCCTTCGCTTTTGCCATCCTTTTGTCGGAGCAGCAGCAGCAGCAGCAGCAGCAAGGGGGCAGCAGACATGACTACAACGACGACGAAGTTAAAAACCGACAGCAATGCCCGAGAGACAGGAGCTTCAGCTTCAGCTTCCCCTTCCCCTTCTCCTATAAAAGTGAAGCTAAGCCCCGTAGAGCAGACAATGCTCACAACTCTCAAGGGCCGAGCCGACGACGCCGCCTCACCAAAGCCCATCCTCGGCGACGTGCAAGCGCAGAAGATCCTGGACCGCGTCGACCTGGACGACGGCGGCGTGAGCCCTTCTCTACTCCCCGCCGATCCTCGCTACAGCCACTACAGCGCCGCACGGGCTAAGCAGCTCGATAGCTGGTGTCTGGATTTTCTCATCAAAGCACAGGTGCAGCAGGCGCAGCAGGCCAAGGAAAAGGGGAAGAAGGAGGAGGAGGAAAAGAGCGAGCAAGATGGTGGCGTTGGTGTCACGGTTCTTCATCTCGCTTGTGGGCTTGATCTCAGGGCCATGAGGGTCCGGCAGGCCTGCGGCGAGGGTGGCGTCGAGGTGAATGTGCAGTGGATAGATCTCGACAGGCCGGAGGTAGCGAACGTGCGGCGTCGTCTCATTCCCGATCCCGATGCTTCCGATATCTCTGTTTCTCCTCCCTCACCAAAACCAAGCGAGGTAAACAGCAAGGAGAAAAAAAGCGGAGAAGTGATATTATCAAAAAGCAGCAGCAGCAGCAGCAGCAACTGGGAGTACAAACTCGTAGGCGCATCCGTATTCGACGAGGACTGGCTCGAGGAGTTAGTCCCGCGCGACCGACCGTTACTCATCATAGCAGAGGGTCTCTTCCCCTACCTAGCCGAAGAGCAAGCGTTGAGCTTAATCCAGAGACTGGTAGATCACGCATCGTCGACGGGCGGCCACGGCCAGATTATGTTCGACACCGTAGGCACGATCCTGACGCGCTTCCATTGCCTCATGCCGCTCTACAAGAAGACGGGCATCAAGATGGCGTGGGGCGTCGACGACGCGGAAAAGCAGGTCGCCGGCAAACTCAAACTCAAAGCCAACAAAGCCCACTCGCAGCGGCGGTGGCAGCTACGCTTCGTGGAGGTGACTCTGTTGAAGGATCTCTTGCCTGGCAGGTTCGCCTCCGCTGCGCCTCCTTGCTTGGGCGTTTGGACGCCTCTCTTTTCGCTACTGCCCTCTTGGCGCACGTATGGGCAGGTGTTGCGGTTTGAGTTTTAAGGAAAGAAAAAGGTAGAAGAAGGAATATATTCTAACTAAACGGACTGGAGCTGTGGTCGAGGTGAGGTGCTTGATGATGTTGTGTTGAATGAGCCGAAGCGGTATATGCAAAGGTCACCTACTAACATAGCCAGTTGGACAACTGGAAATATGACATGAAGCTAACAAAGATGGTTTCAAGCTAGAGGAGGTATTGAACAGAAATCTAGCGCAATAGCGTTGCAGGGTCTTTGTCATGGTTGGATACTTGGCTTTGTTGCCTTCCTAGATGGAGGAGACACCCTGAGTTAGGTGGCTAATAGTAAAGTAATTGATCTGATCTTAGTCCAACCAGACAGCATTGGCACAACAGCCCTGGCCATCACGTATATCCAAATGAGCAATAACGCCATTGTTCACATCCCAGATCTCGACAAACCCCGTCGAATTGTCCGTTAATGCGGCAATCGACTCATCAAATGGACTCCCGGACGCGCTATTAGCAAAGCCGCCGCTGGTACTCGTCTCCTGCAGGTAGAGTTGTTTCGAGATCTGGCCGGTGGAGTCTAGTTCGAACGCAGAGATGTAGCCCTTCTGGTCACCTCGGGCCCGGTTCGTCGCCCAGAGATACTTGTTCTCAGCCGAGAGGCTGACCTCGTCGGCCCAATAGTCCGCCGAGTCCAACCCGTCCGGGAGGAGGGAGTAGAGGTTGCCGACGCGCAAGAGAGTGCCGTCGTCACCGATAGAGTACTGCGCGACGGCGCTAGCCTCCTCGAGGACGATGTAGGCGTAGTTGCCGCTCTGGTGAATGGCGATATGGCGCGGTCCCGAGTTCTCCGAAGGACCCTCGACCCAGCCGATGCTAGACAGCTGGCCCGTCGTGCGGTCGATCTCGTGCGTCCACAGCATGTTCCCCTTCGTGTCGGCGGAGAAGAGGTACTTCTCGTTGGGTGAGATAGCGGTCCCGTGCACGGCGGACCCAGTCTGGTAGATGTACTCCTGCATCGCCTCCTTTAGCGTGCCGTTCTCGTCGACGGAGAACACGGTACTGCACTTGGCGTCACCGTAGTAGTAGTTCCCGTACACGGCATATGGCGCCGTCTGGTCGGCCACCACGAAGATGCTCTTGGACCCCGAGCAACCAGTTCCGGCTACAATCGTTGTCTCGACCTTGATGTCCTCGGGATCCGACACGTCGTAGCTGACGAAAGTCGGCTCCAAGGCGTTCCAGTCTGTACCGTATAGCTTAGTCTTGTCATGCTGTAGTGTTCAAAGCCTAGTTAGTAGATGGTACAAAGTAACAACTCTTAAGCTCGAGATTTAAAAGCTTACATTTAAGGCAAGCCATGAGCTGGCTGCTTTTACCGAGCTCTGTGCGACTTTGGATAATGATTTTGTTCCATCGTCGTATTCTAAGGTGTATAGATATTCGGTGCTGAAGGTTCCTACTACTAGCTTGTGCTTCGCCGCAGTGGTGACCACAACCAAGGCGGAAAGTAATAGGGAAAATGCGTTGACTGGTTTAAGCATTATGCCTCTCGTGCTTGAGTGAGACCAGAACGAGAGTCTGTGACAGGGGACGGGATTGGGGAAACTAGACTCGAAAAAAACTAAAGCAATTTAGTCTCTCTCTCGGGCCTCAAATCCAAAGTCGCATTTGGAACAGGACGAACAAAGGCCGGATCGACATCCTGAACGGTGGTTTCATACAAATATCCAAATTTCTAACACAAGAATGACTCGCGATTATATTGTGAAACTTCCCATCATCTATTCTTAGACACTGAGGGTATTTCAAGGTTGGCATTCCGCCCCTCCACCGAACTAGAAGGTCGTGAGTAAGCCGTTCGTTTCATAACCCACCGAAGCTGGGTCATTTAGCTCAGAATGGTAGTAGGTAGAATCCTCTCAGCTCAACCCCAGCAAAAACAACTTTCACTATTCAGGCTTCGAGCATTGCCATCGGGTAACACCATCAGCCTTTTCGGTCGTATTCTATCCAAATGGTTGTGATGAAACCGTCTATTGGACGATATCTCAGACACGACACTGACGCTGGCTGACTCGGCTCTCGGTTCGGCATTACATACGCTCTACCTACACCCGCATGTCGGCTGGTGATTGCCATGCTGTAAGCAGAATGTGCTCGGGACGAAAGGAAATGCTGCGAATAAGCACAACGTGCCTGGGATGAACTGACAGAGAAAGAGTGTAATACACTGAGCTAATTCATTATACCGCACGTAGGCGGACTGTGTAGCTAGGGCAGCCAATGTAAGGTATCTTGAATAATATCGGTCCTGGATCCGATCCCTGTCGTCTCGAAAGAAAAAGCAGATTTCTAAACTTCCATCCATAAGCACTACGGCTAACTACCCTGTCATGAAACTAATTGAGTTAGACTAGGATCTCTGCGAATCTTGAGAATCCATCATAGCCGGATTCATCATTAGAAGATAGACCGCAGTTTGAATTTATTTAAAAGCGAGTAATTCTTGCCCATACAGGCGAGTTAGCTCTTGTGCTTCGATTAGGTTCTGATTGCGCTACCGCTGTGTGTCATGAGGGAAAGAGGTTGTGATATCTATTCATTATTCGTGTCACACCAAACTGACTGCAGTGTGGGCTGGTCCCCATGACCGGATTCTAATACCGTTGAGTCGAACGTCGCTACCGAATGCACTTAGTAAAGTCGGAGGTGTCATCCGAAAGTCGCACGCGACTGTTCATCCTCAAGCCTCGGCTGCACTTAGAAAAAAGCTCGCCCTCGAAGACTCAGTTCCATCCAATCATGCTTCGGTCTGGCTGGTATTGGCGTGTTGCAGCCGATCTACCAAGATGCTCAGCTGTAGTTTATCATGAGGATCTAGTCCTTCACTCTGCTCAAACTTCCTCGCCGCCGTCGACAGGGGATCCGAGAACCGCTCTTCCAACGCTGAAACCATGCCGTCCGGCAGCAAGTCAGTGCGTCCCTTGAGAAGGAAGTACGCAAAGTTGGCTGTCTGCAGCAAGAACAGTTGGTTTTCAGCCCAGAAGTCCAAAAAGTCATCTTGGTCCATATTGACAACAGAGCGCATATCCGGGAAAATAACGTATCGTAGTCGCTCAATCACATCGGCCTTCGAGAATATGTTAGATAGCTTTCCCTTCTGCGCTAACAAGATCTCCTCCTGGAGCCATTTAACGGCACAGGCCTTCAACGACGCGAACTGGCAATTTTCCAGTAAATCCTCCAGTATATCCAGCCGGTTTTCATCAGCCGGGTCAGAGTGGAGTAATGTGCCTGCAAACACTGTAGCCGCGTTTCTGACTTGAAGGTTGGGGTGGAATACTGATATCAGAGTCAGGCGGTGATGATACGCCATGTAACTCGGTTCCTCGGCCGCTGTGATAAGTCCTCTATGGTGCAGTCCGAGCCCAATAGCTAATAGCGCATCTGCCGTCCCAGGACTTGTAGTGATTTCCGCCTGCGGGTCTGTGCCAAGATACCGCTCAAGCATGCGGAGATGATCAGGGAAGAGGTGCATCTCTAGGCTTGGATTATCTGCACCAAAGCTGTCGGTGGACAAGATCCAGTAAGCGATTAAGCAAGTAACTCCACCTGGTGAAAGGGGTATATCATCGACTGTCTCAAAAGTTTCGAATGCTTCTAGTGGGTTAGTGGAGGTTGGTTGTGCAAGTATACTCTGGACAAATGTTCCTGAACAATTATCCAGGCCGAGGTCTCTCAGTAAAGCCTGTGCGAATAATGTACGTCAGCTACAACATCATAGGAATAGTGCCGGTCAGAGGTATATACGAACCACAAGCTGTCCCACCACAGCATCCCGCTTCTGTAGTACTTCGTCCTCGCTAAAGGCTTTTGTTGTGGTAAGTTTCCCGGGAATGACATTTCCAGGGTAGTACAGCTCAAGTAATCGCGGCGACCACTGCATTTCGTGCGCATTAACGTACTGCTGGAGGATGGCAGTCGTGAAGGACTGTAGAAGCTTTTGGCACAAGCTCTCCTCGACCGGGTCCTCCTGCTCGGCTTCCGGATCAGGCGCATTCCTAAACACGTCCTTATCTTTATCAGGGTTGGCGACGTTGATGCTGGAGCTGCGAGCAGGAAGAGGTGGCCGCCTACGACCTGATAATGATCGGACCAGGTTGATAACGGCTGTCGTTATTTCTGGAGTGGGGTGGTAGGCATTGAAGACCTTCACTAACGATGGCCCTAGAAATCGAGAGGGGTGTTTGGTTTTGATTCTGCCTTGAATGATTGCAAGCATTCCGGTCAAGGTAATGAACCGGCCCGGTATCTTGCTTGATTCTGAGGCGACGTTGGCAATCTCATTTTCATCAGGTATATCCGCATCATCTTCCCATGCCGCAGCCAGACCTTCCAACGCCTCCATGACCTTGATGCTGACCTCACGGGGATTGCCCAGGCGGGCAACGGTTTCTAAGCAATCCTCCGACCCATCGATAGGTAGCAGCATTTGCACGAGGTCCCAACCAATCTCTCGCGTAAGATCAGCATTCTGTAGGACCTCATTCAGTACAGGGAGCACGCCAGGCGTGTTGATGTGATACTCCAGGATGGTGAGATAAGTGAAAGAGTCTTCCTTGGCGCCTTCACGAATGGCCGTGACGGACTCTGACAACTCGGGCATCTTTGTTTCGGTAAGTACCGACTGGTCTTGTCGATGCAAGAGGGTTGTGCAAAGTGGTACTTCAATTCTAACTGAATTACGGAGATACACTTTGTAGTTAGGTAGTTTTGGGTGGATTGATGTTGACAAGTACTAGAAGTGAGAACATGGAGACTGGGCAACGGTTCCAGGCACTATGACGTGTGTAGGAGACTGGAGGTAAGAGAGGGGCAGTGTTCTAGATCGTGACAGGCACTACTACCACCTAACCTAGGCTAACTGGGTACTGGGTAGCGTTTGTATATTCTGTTACCAGGCTATTCTGTTACTTAGGTACCTATCCATGTTACCTGCTACTGTGACACCACTAATTACCTATCTGTTTCTGTTCCACTGTCACACGCTTATGAATCGCACTGGATACTACTAACCTTAGCGCTCTACTCTTGTTACCTATACATAGTACTAGTAGCAGGCTAAGTCGCTTACGCAACCTGAGTTTTCCATCTCACGGTTTCTACGCTTTAAAACCGGAGAACCTGAGCTATAAAGGTCGGTCTTAGATTCAAGCATGTCTAACATCTTTTGCTTTTAGTATATTAGCTGATTGCTGTAATTCAATTGGAGGGGAGCACCGTATTGGGCTTGCATGCTCGTTTGACTCGCCAACCTACGCCCGCTTGATCTGAGATATGCCACAGGCCGTTTCAGAGTGTAGTGTCCATTCTGACTCCCAGAACGGGCACCGGCTGGGTACATATTATTAACTCATCACGTCTAGTGATCCCCAAGAAATCGATCCTTTCCCCTCTTTTACCATGAAGTATGCCCGCCATCAATAATGAGATTGTTTCCAGTCATAAAACTGCTGGCATTACTGAGCAAGAAAAGCGCGGCTCCCTTAAATTCGGTAGTCTCGGCGAGCCGGCCCATCATATTCTCGCTTTCCCACTTCTCCCGCAGGCCAGGGACCTCTTCGAAGTTCTTTAGTACCATCGGCGTCAGGATGTGGCCGGGACTGATGCAGTTCACCCGGATACCTCCTGTTCCATCTTTCTTGATCGGGCTCCATTCCATAGCGAGATTGCGGGCTAATTGGATAACAGCGGCTTTCGAAGCGTTATATACCTATAGTTTCGCAAGTCAGACATAACCGGATATCTTGGGTCGAATAAGTCAAAGCAGGGGTGATTACATACGGGAGAAAGTAAGCCCTTATTCGCTACTGAACCAGACATACTAGCGATGAGGCACATGCTGCCGCGACACTTGTATTTGAACATCATGCGGGCGGCAGCCGTCGCTGTCATCATAACGCCTGTGTAGTTAATGTCCATGATCCGCGCCACATCAGACCGAGTATACTCCACTGCGATGTACAAAGTTAGCAGCTTTCTTCGTCGGCTTGGTACTCAGCAAGCCTTCAATGTCCTCAACTCATAAGAGTTTTTACGGCTTGGCCACATAGATACCATACTCCGGTTCCTGGTAGTAATGATTGGCAACAGAGTGAAGAAAGCAGATGGTTTTATATATCTGAACTTACCAGCAGGGCATATTTGCTGAACTCCAGCAGCGGCCACAACACCATCAAGGCGTTGATGTTCGTCTGCAATTGACTCGATTATCGCCTCCAGGTTTTCGGTATTCTGAACGTCAACCTTGCAATAATGAAGGGAGCCTCCCCATTCATCAGCTCTTCGTGTTGCCTCGTTCCAAGCTTCATCTGGCTTTTCCTGGCGATCAAAACAATAAACTAGATCACACGCGTCAGTTAAACTGCACAGTCATATTCATAGACACTTCATATATCTACTAAGGGCAACTCTATGTGATGAGAAGAATGTCAGACTCACCTTTACCACCCGTCTCGACCAAGGCCTCGGCCAGCGCTAGACCCAGACCCCTTGCGCCACCTGTGACGATGAAAACCTTCCCTGACAGGTCAAAGTCTGCTAGTCTCTTTTGGCCGATATGGGCACTACGCTTGGGAGCAAGGCCGACAGCCGGGTTCTTGGCCGGGTCTGGCGGTACCGGTGCTGCGTTATTCCTGGTATCCGTTTCCGACAATGGCTTGCTTTCCTTGCTTATAGGCTGTGAGGGATGGAATAGTCTTTTTGGTAAGGTATGAGTAGATTGTGCTGAAACCGCCTTTGGGATGGCTAGCGTAGCATTCCCGCAACGCCGGGTCACGGTCCGAAGTATAGGGTGTGGCATATCAGAAGTTTATAGCTTCTGGGTAGCAATGACTGACTTATTGGGAAGGAGTAAATGTTGATATAATTGGTTAGAGTATGTAGGTAAGTTGAGAGAATATGATGATTGTACACTTTGTTCTTTATCTAATCAGGTTCAGGTGAGTTATCAATTGTATAAGCCGTACACCTTGGCTTATATACCCTACAACACATCGTCTACACATTCACGATATCCAACAAGATTTCGAAGCTAAGCGATTGACAGCCGGTCGGAATGAAATGTCCGCCCGTGGAGATATGGCAAATTGAGGGAACGAACAGAGGATTCAGTTCATGTAGAAATCATGGTAGTCGAAATGTCATAAATGATTCAACAGTGTTAGACACGGGCGCTCACAACGTAATGGTTTGTACGCCCCGGGGCTAGCAGTTACCGTCCACGCGGCTCTAAAGGTCTATCTGAAACCAGTACCCCGGTGGGAAACATGGGAAACGGAACTTTGCCATTGGGCAAAACACCGGTTTCTACGGCGTGGGGATGGTTGGCGATCGCCGAGGTGATCGGCGGGTGCGATTGTCTAGGGTAAGCCACATGTGCCATGGTGATGTCACTTTGAAATCATAGCCATCCTTCCCTCTCTGTCGAGACGGGAAGCGCGGTGAGGATCACTCATTAGCCACTGGAAAACTCCACGATGATGCTCAGTTGGTTGGGTTGTTGATGACTATTTTCGCATATCTGGTAGGGCTCCCTTTGACTTCTTTTGGTCTGCTTCAGCTCGTAGTTACATAAACCATAATGTTAACCTTTGGTTCGAGACAGAGTGACCCAAGATCTCCATTATTTAGAACCTCCTTACCAAATTTTTTTCGTATGTCCCACATTTCTGACAAAGGTACATAGTAGCGTGCTGAGTTTCTCTTGGCTAACATTGCTAAACCTTATTCATTTATTATTCTTAACAACTCAAGCACTTGTCAACTCATCATGAGATGCATATATTATCATCCTGGCGTGCCTAAGAATTATTACCGCGATGAGATGACCTATGTTTGATCCTTAATGTGAAGCAGTCTGGGCCGGGCTTACAAGTACATTCAGGAATGTTTTCGAGAACTGGCCGTGGAAGGCTTGCAGATCACTGCATGTGAACACTGTAAGTCATACAGTCCAACACCACCGGGAAGGTCTACTGTTTAGGAGAGAGTTTGCATGAAGCGATCGTGATCCCGTTTCTCTGATCCCGATCGCTTCATGCAAATGGATGTGGCACCTGGTTACACACCGCCACTGCCTATCATTTTTTTTATTACACAAGAATTAATACTACGTAATATAGCAGCATTGAAGATGAGGTAAGTAGAGACGATCCATATGATCTTTCACGACAGAAAGATCGTGATCCATGTCGTTGTCCGCCAACGAGCCAGCCAGCGGCTATTTCGGCTCAACAGACAGACGTACTAGGGGCATACACGGCACAGCACCAGTGGTCATAATACCCTCTTTCCGCCGTTGTGTAAAATTATTTTTTACTTTTATTTTGGGGAACCACTCACGACCCTGGGCTCATCGCAAGATTGGGACCTGGGTCGCTACCCGACGAAGTGGTACGAGGAACAATACGCTCATTTATATGCGATGCACCCACCTGAGCAGGTGCATATGTTGTGTGTGCATGCATCATCCCCTCCCCGTATTATCGGGACTGTTCTGCCTATATCCAGGCTGACCAACTTTCCATACTATAGTCTGCTGCTTTTACTTTTCCTCCTCCCGGTTCTTCTTCATAATCATCTTATCCTGAAGCGCCTTGATCTTCGCGGGATGTCTCGTCTCAGCGAATGAACCCGAACGCAAAACTTCTGAATACCAAATAACAACCTTGTTCCCATCATCCGTGAGGGCGCAAAAATCACGCAGACTCTAACTAGCGTCGTCTTCCCCTTCCCCTTCCCCTCCCTTTTATCCCCTTCTTACTCACCCTCATCATCTTCGAAATTAACAACTCTCCTACTCCCCGCCGCAGGCCTTCTCTTCTCCCCTAGATATCCATTCATCCATGCATCAATCAACAGTTCAAGTCAAGTCAAAGATCTCATCTCAGTCCCCCGATCGAACAATCGAAGCCACGGCGAGATAGATCCTGCCTGCGCGAGAGAGGGCTTCTCTTGTAGAGCGCGTTATCTATATCCATACTCGTGTCCATGTTTGGGTCTGAGGATGAGGATGAGGCAGCGTCGTAGGACATCATATATTTACGCGTCGTTGCGGTCATGGTCTCGTAGAGACTTGTGGTGTTTGTTGCAGACGCTATTGTTCCTAGTCTTATCTTCCGGCGATAAGTCCTGGGGACTGCGTGCCATAGGTAGGTAGATAGTGAGTCAGCTATGGAGTCGAGACGGCATTCGTGGCTTGGATGTTGCTTGCAATATAGGGCACACAAGTAGGAACCTTAGGGGTTGGGGTAGGGGAGCCGCAAATGAGAAGAAGTTCTGAACATAAGACATTCCAACTGCTGAATAGATCAAGAAACATATCTACTAAGAAAGGCCCAAGTATCTCTTCTTCTTTATAAGTAAACGTTAGTAGCACAAGAGAGCGGGTATCCTTCCTCACAACCTAGCACTGGTTCCATGCTCGTTCATCCCTTGCTCATCGTGCTATTGGTACTTACTAATCGCTTTCCGTGATATATGTGAGACTATACTGGATTCGTTTGATCTTAGATCTAGATGCGGGAAACCTGTGAAAGGCATTCCCGTCACGAGATGGGAGGTAGTTAAGATGGATGGATATCTAACGGCGCCCCTAAACACGGACGTGCCGCTCGCGGAATGCCACATACTTGTATGGGCAGTTTTGCATAAGTAAGCGTGGTCAGACTGTAACGGTGTTGCGTGCAGTCCCTCCTTAAGGATAAGGCAGACAGAGGTAGTCGGCTCCGTTGAGCAGAGAAGCTCGTTCATCACCACGTTTCACTCCTTTTTATAATTTACATTGTTTCAAACGATTCTCATTGCTATATGCTATTCACTGTAACATTAGCGAAACAACCGTCATAGAAACACATGCCCACAGCGTAAGCACTCCCGCTCCCACCGCCCTCGAACTAGCACTATTCCCATCCCCACCACCACTACCACCACTACCACCACTACCTGAACCTGATTGCGAAGGCGAAGGGCCAGATCCAGATAGCGGCGCAGTCGGCAACGGCAACGGTAACAGCGACCCCTCCGAAGCAGAGCCAGCCGTAAGCAAGCCGTTGATCCCTGACCCCGTAGGAGGCGCCTCCGTAGCGATCGCCAGCGTCGTAAGGGTGCTCTGGCTCTGCTGCGGTAGTATGTCCGTCAGGATCAGCAAGGTGCCGGACATGTTGATGTTCGACGACGGCAGCGGGCCGCCCGGGGCGATTATGCTGCTATTTCTAGAGATTACCGGGCCACCGAGCGATGTCGTTGCGGTCAAGAGTGCCGCAGGCGTCGATAGTAATACCGTTGAGAGTATGAGTGTTCCCGAGCCTAATGTGGGTGGTGGCGGTGATGAATCTTTTATGCCAGAGGCCCGTGTAGTAGGCGTAGGTGTGGCACTTGTGCCGTCGTTACTGTCTGAGGAGTTGTTGTTGTTCCAGGTCTCGAGAAGGCACTGTTTCATGAGTTTTGTGTCGACGAGTTGACCATTTTGATCCGGACCCGACGGTATCATACTTAGGACATAGTCTGTGCTGAAGCTACCTGCGCCCCAGGCGACTAGTCCTAAGAACACGTCCGAGTTCGTGTTGATGAATTTGTTTTGGGCGCAAAATGATGTCAGACACTACGAACGCAGGTGTTAGTTGAATGAATAATTCCAATTCCTTGCGCGCCTCTCTCCATCGCGGAGGCTTGCAAACCCTCGTACTTACAGAGGCATCTCCCGAAGCCCCGGTCTCGCTAATGAGACCCTTCCGCCCCTTTTCCCGCAGGTAATCCGCAATAGTAGTTAGCGCTTCGACATTATCTGTCGTGCACTCGGCATGCGTGCCCGAGTTATCCTTATCGAGATATTTGTGGATATCCAGAACGAGGTTATCCGTGCTGCCATCTAGATTCGTTATAGTCAATAACGCATCGGCACTCCCACTCGAAACAAGCGTCGCCGCACTGTCAAAGTCGGTGCCGGGAAGCAATATCATCTGGGAGCTGGCACCCGCCTTCCGGATAGCTGTGACGGCTTTCTGGCATGTTTCAGCCCAGGTAGCGACGTCGAGGTCGTGGGGCTCATTCATAAGCTCGAAGATGATCTTGCTGTTGTCGGCATATCGACTTGCTAGCTGGCCCCAGAAGTCGGCGAACTGCTCGTCCGTCGGGCCGCCCTGTCCTATGATCTTCCCGTCCCACCGCGCAAAGTTATGAATATCGATCATGCAATAGGCGCCCGTGTCGAGGCATGATTGCACTAACTGGTCATACTTGGATAAGTTCGCCGCGTCTAGGCCACCGCCTAGCTTGTTGTTGACCAGAAACTGCCACGATGTTGCTATTCAGTAGTCAGCCAACCCGACTAATGACGACTTAAACAGATGGTAAGCTAGTTAGTCCATACGTAATCTTAGTAGGTTGATTCCATCATCTTTTACGAAATGGTTCATCTGTTTAGGCCCATCGTTCAAGGGTAATTGGACAGAGCTAGAAGGACATGTTCCCTGAATATTTTGACTTAGCAATGCTCCATATGTGAAACAATTTACTGTGATGTCCCTACATCGATCTGGCAGCCAAAGTCACCCCCTGCTATAGCCACTCCCTTCACATTTCCGTTAGCCAGGTTCAGCTTTACGGAGCTGAATCAGGTATCAGGTGGATGAACGTACTAGGAATTCTACTTCTGCGAAGACGGCCGGCAGCAGGGCTAGGGAAACGAAAATAGGAAAATGCATGCTCAACACTGATGAAACAAAGGTGAATGAATGAATATATATACGAGAATCGGAAAAGTGAAGAAGAAACGTAGTATATACAGATAGCGAAAAGAAAATAGAGAAAGAGAAGCAAAAATTGTTAGCCGATAAGCATGTTCAACGAGGAAAAGAATGTGTCCATCAGTTCAGACCAGTAGAGTGATGATGTCGATCGGGCTTGTGTGCCCTTATACATGGCACGACTTTACACATGTGACATATGTGACAGATGTTATACCTAGCACAGCACGACTACAGCACATACAGACTACCGAACTGAGAAAGTATGTAGATGCAGGGCCTGATTCAGCCAATCGGCACAAGCCATGCTGTGATGTAGATCAGGAAGGTTGCATGGGTTTGGTTTGGGTTATGGGAAATGCAAAGAAAAAAGCCCACTCCCCGTAGGTTCCCCGGTCTACGAGGAAACATCGTTGAAAAGAGGAGGCTGTCTGGGCTCTGGGATTGGTCAGGGGTCAGCCCGATTCGTACGAAACTTCAAACACGACATGTCTCACGTTGACAGCCACAGAACAATAAAGCCCCAGCCAGTGGGACACACTAGGTACCTACTATGCTAGGTATCGGTCCTTTCCCAGTTCCCAGGGTCATACTACATACAGACAGCATTACAGCACTTTACTTAAGAGGCGTAACATGCGAGAAAGATGTACACACCTCATCCCCATTCCCGGGCTTCTTTCTGGTCGTTTCTTGCCGCTTTTCGCAGCTCTGTAAAATTTATTAATAGTAGTCTATTCTAGCTCAGCTGCTCCATTCAGTCAGTCATTGTTCGTCTTGAATCCTTTCTGGACTTGAGGAGTTTATGCGATAAGAGTAGTGTTGATTTCACGATCATTACCATGGTTGGCAGTAAAGAGGTCGTCTCTATTTGCTGTACCGTAATCTGTCACATGTGAATTGCTTTTCTATCACAGAGGCACTCAATCACGGCACCGCATTTTATGCAATGCACGACATCACATTAAGTACATATTCTTCCCGGTTTACGTGTAGCTCGGCCCTTATCTAGCAGCAGTGAACTCGGGGATGGTTTTATTTCTCAGAATCAAGATCAATATGGCAACAGAAGGAACGAGAATCTACCTTGTCTCCCAGAGGCGTCCACCAGGAGAGGAAAGGGGTACCTCGTAATGTCGCTTCAGTAGGATTCCGAACAAAAAAAAAAACGTACGTTGAGGAGTCGCAAAGCTCGGATATCCAGGTAAGTAGTAAACACGAGCAGCTTGTATGTGTATCGGACGAGGTATTGCATTGCTTGCACTTGTAAGCGGATAGAAAACTACGCGAAGAGTAGATGAAATTGTGTTACGTGCCGTTCTCATGCTCATGGTGGAGGCGCAGGTAGTGAATCAAATTTCCGACACAAAATTCAGCGTTGCATCAAATACGTACAGACGCCATTCCTTGCAACCTCTGATTATATTATTAGGATAATTGTTTCCTTGATGGTCGTATTAGCTGTTAGTTGGGAGTTTGGACTGACGCTGAAGTAAAGTAAAGTGAAGGAATGACAAACGCCGGCCCAGCCCAATATAGGATTCATCAGCAACAGCAAGGAACAGGAATCGAAAAATGACGACGCTCCGCAGCTACGGCGTACGAGCATTTTATTTATCCAAGTAGGTAAGTAGGTAGATACATAGGTGCTTAACCTGGGCTGTAGTCTAGATCAATGCAGCCAGGGCATGTGTTATAAATAGCCAAATAAGCGTAAACCATGGCATTTGACGTAGGCAGGTAGTTACCTGGTTACAGTTGCAACACAGCAGCTGGACATGACGCGGAGCGCGACAAGAAACCTGGTCCTCGGCTGAATAAGATAGACGATACTATGTATAATGTAGATTATAATGTCTATCTAGATATTTACCTAGGTGCCTAATTGACTCCATGCAGTTAAATTGAAGACAAAATCAGAATATGATTCCTCTCAACCGTTGACTGTGATATATACTGATGCTTATTATTGAAGGCGAGTCTAGATACACCTTGCAGGCTAATAACAATGGCTTTTCACCACCTCCTCCTTCTACGAGCTTATGTCCAATCACAACTGTCCATCCTGTGACCCAAAATTGTAGATACACCATCGACGCCGACCACAGGCGGTGGAAATCCTGAAGGAATATCCCATACTCCTTGGTTAGTTCGTGGGGAGGCAGACGGAAACGACTCATTTTAGTCCAGGTATTTTAAGTATAGAAATGAGAATATGAGTACAACAGGTTAGAATACAAACATCAATCTTCCCATTCCTCATCGTACTGATCGATCAGACGGTTTTCGTCATCACGGCTATTCCGCCCTCTCGCGTTTGAAGGACCGGAAAGATAGTGGTATCCCCTGCGGTTCGGAAATAGGCGGGCACATGACGACGTAGCGATAACGAACATATCCTACGACTCGAGGTAAGCCATACCGAAAAGACAAACGGTGCACATGGCTGCTAGAGCCTCTCGGCCTTGAAGGGAGTTTGGCTTACGCAGATGAAACCCCATATACTCGCCCACATCGAGTAGTTCGGTAATTGCCGCCAGCCCCGAGCATTTCCGACCGCTCGGTTATAGAAGACACCACCCAGTATGTAGACAAGAATGGCGATGCCCAGTATGATGGCAAATACAGACCCAGGTCCCACGCTGCCGGGTTTATGGGGCTCTGCGCCGCCGCAAGCGTGTGCCGACTTGACCTTGAATACGTAGTTGCACTCGTCGGGATCTACGGCGATGAACGAAACTTGGGCGTTACCGCCGAGCGCATCCCGGTCACAGCCGAAGAATATGGTCGCAGACTTCCTGCGGACATCGTCGTCATCATCGTCGCTACTTGAACTTTTGCTTTGGGTGGCATCGCTCTCATCTGATGGCGGCGGCGGCGATGGTGGCTCGTCTTCATAAGACTCGTAATCTCTATACGTTGCGCCGGGGTGCACGGCGCTTCGGTCGCCCACATTCCACAGGCTCCTTAATTTTCTCTTCCCACAAAAAGAACCTCCGGTATATTGTAGGACCAGCTCCTTCCCGCGCGTTGTCAAGTTACCTGACTGGAAGCCCAAACTGTAATGATCTCCATGGGAGACATAGTATGCGCTGATATTCCGCCATTTGCTGGCTTCGATGTCCTCCACGTCCTCGATGGGCTCCACTACCGCATTGCATATATTTAAGGTGAAATTGGAACCGTAGTCGTAGCCCCTCGCTTTGTAGTCCGCCAGAGGCGCGCCGCGGCTATTTGAAGGCCTCGAGCCATCGGGTTTTGGTTTTATTGCTGCGTCGGGCCTTAAATCAAAGAAAGCGCCGGACGTGGACGAAGCTGTGCAAGCGGTAACGGTTGTGGTGGGTTCGGCGTCGGATGCGACGGCAGAGGAAGTGAGGGTGAGGGCGAGAAGAGAAAGGACAGCCGGGTATGTCGGCGGTGACATCGTAGGAAAGCGCATTTTCCTCGTTCTCGTTATTCCGTCGTGCGCGCTGTTTCGATCGGGTTACTCAATGCGCCGTTGCCTAGAGCGAACGGATTATGAGTGAATTGGGTCTGGAGCTGAGTCGGTGAATCGAGCTAAAAACAGAGGTTGAATTCATGGAAATGGAAATGGAAATAGACAAAAGACGTCCAGTTGAAGCGACAATGGAATGGTGATGTTGCGGCTATCCGAAAAGCACACCGTGGCTGGGACTATGAACTCGTTATTAACAAGAGATTCGTCAACTTGTTTCTCGATTGAGATAATGAGACCCGAGTCGTTTTACACGTGTAGACCGACATCCCCCCTGACTGCTCAGTGACGCTGACTGGACAGACAAACAGATGTACAGCTGTACTAAAGTCAAATGTACTTGATACCCGGATGACGGCATGCAGTAATACAGCGCCAGTACCTTGTATATGCATATATGTATTTTTATATACGGTATAATCATAGTATCAATGTCAACCTGGCTGTTGCGCCTTTTTGGGAGCTCAGCCGACCATCCAAGCATCCAGCACTCGGTCGAAGGAGTAGTAAGTAAGAAGTAGGTACTACGATCTATAAAACTCATTCAACATTAAAAAGTAACGCTTGCAGTATTCTAAGTGGTATCTAGCCCTAACAGATACATATATCTTCTATACATTGGTAATCTCTAGTACCAGCGTCCGGAGGGCGCAACGAGTCTTTCTTTCTATCCTTTGAATTGGTTCTCCATTTCCAAGCCGAGTAGCATGTTTCTAACATTATTTCTTGCACTCCACACAATATTCTCAGTTGTACCCTTCTCCCTCATGGGCGAGTCTTTGTTCTCGGCGTTTTGAATGTCGCTGTCCCGGGATACATGGCCCTTTGCCCGGTGATGGAAGAATACGGGCGGCGTGACACTGATGCACTTAGCTCGGAGGCCATCTTGGTCCCCCGACGCTCCATCGCGGCAGAAGTCGGCAAGCGCATTGTCTACGGGGGCCCCGAGGCGATCAACCGATAACCCGTACAGAACCTTGCGAGCCCCCCTTTGCGAAAGCGCATACGCAAAGCTGCATATCGGCCCTCCTGAGACGTGAATCCATCGTGTAAACTCTGGGTAATCTCTAAATGTCACGAGGCCAGTAATCTTATCGAGTGGCGGCACCGTTTCGTCGTTGTGTATCGTGTATTTGGGATGCTCCGGCTTCCCTTCGTTCTCAGGCAAGACCTCGGGAAAGATCTCGCCACAACTATAGGCGGAACTCTTAGCTCATTGTGTTGTTGTAGACAAGTCTAATGAAGCTCAAACGCTTTATGCCATCCATGATATACGACGGAACAGACATTGACTTACTGACCAAGCCATAGCACGTCCCACGCGTCACCATATGGTGATAATGATCCCGTTTTGGGCGGCATGATTTTTCGAGCGCCTACCGCGACTTGTTTAAGTTGCTTCTTCAAGCGCACATCCCTATCACATGGTCAACTGTCAACTCTCTCGAATTTAAAGGCAAACAAGTGAGCCTTTACCAGTCCACTGTGACGTTAAATATCAGCAATGCCATTTTGCTAGTGTTCGCCATGGCATGGAAGTCATGTACTTACCATCGTCTTCCATTATAAGCGCTGACTCGAGGTCCTCGTCAATTATCCTACACATAGGGTGTAAGTCTATATCACTGTACGTTTATTGGGCGTCTCAAAGTGACCCTTTCGTCTGGGTGTTCTTCACCTCCTAATTGCGTTCATATGACCTCGCCAACTCCCCAAGTTGGCCTCCATCAGCGCTTTTCTATCTATTTGGGCAGGTACCACCTTGTCAGGAATAGATTCGCCCTTCACTCCGTCGATGAATTCAACGTGGAATCCAGTGAGGGCACCCGTTAAGACGAGGGCATCGCGTCTGTCAGTGCGCTCAGGTACTGTGTTGGCAGTTAGCATAGTAAATCCAAGAGCGCCCGTGACTATTCGGGTTATTTCTATGTCTCCGTGCCGTTATTGCTATCCCACTCTTAAGACCACTAGAATATGGTCGAACTAGCTTCACAGGATAACTTACACCCAACGACAAATATCTTGGAGAATCCCAGAGTATCGTTGGTAACAGCGTCGATGCCTATACCCCCTTGCTTCAGGGGTAGTGGTTTCTTCACTTGACCTTCTACTCTTTTCGTTGGCTTCTCAGCTACTAATAAAGGTTTCGTATCAGGCTGTCTCGTGAAGCAATGAAATAGTAGGATCAAAACAGTCAATAGGCCGACGATAATACGGCGCGATGGATGGGCCATGGGCGAAATCGCGCTAGGTGCACCACGTTTGAATGAGTCCATTTTCGATTTGGAAATGAGTAAAACGACAAAGTAAATCACGTCTAGAGCAGTTGGAATCTCTGCGCTTAATGTACTTCCCCTTACATCTTACCTACTTATTACCAGCCTGTTGGGATGGTTCTTCATACTACCGAGGCTAGCCCCCAACGAGCCCCCATAGTGGCTGACGATCAAGTATTGAACTTGTGCATGAGAGCAAACAGTCTAAATCCGGCCAGCGCCAATCCAGCTTATCTAGTTTCAATTGGCTATCACTGCTGCTGTTGGTTATGTTGGCAGTAATTCGGTTGGTGAGCCTTCCCCGGGCATACGCCGGATTTGGTCTCAGCGCCTGCAGGTGGAAGAGTTGTTGGTTCTCAAATACAGGGGGGCGGGCCTTACCAGCGCCTCACATTGGACAGTCCCATCTCGCTTGGAATAACATTGGCCGACCAAAACGTGGTAGATAGCTCTTTTGACGGAATCATCGTGCCGTTGGTGTTGTTCACGTTGGGACGTGTGCAGCGATTTTGGGCTTGCGGGATCGAGTCCTTGTTGTTGATGCGAAACCATGATTGGTGACATGACGTGCCTCATCATTTCAAGCTGTAATGGGAACTTTTGACGAAATTTGAATAGAGGCACAGCACCTCTAGCCAGACTCTGGATAGGAATAACAAGTTGTGTGTGCGGTAGTTCGTCCCCCCGTCTCAAATGCCCTACAAAATGGATGTGAGCCAGTTGAGACACTGGCATGGGCATCATTATGATACGATTAGTACCGAAGATATCTTCAGTGTTTGGAATGTTCGAAAATGGTCGTCAAAGCTATGCTTTCCTTGCCGTTGCTAATGTTGTTCTTGATCCTCTCCTTAATAGTTGAGGCTCAGCACTTCATCTCACCGAAATATCAGCCAACAATGATCCCGGGGCCATACGGGGGAGACTCACTATGGCCCTTGGGGTCGAGTCAACTTATCGCATTCCAGGCGAGCTGGGACGAATATAGGATCGAATTCTGGCAGCAGGGCGTGGAGGGTAGCAGTACCAAGCTGTCGTCTAACATTGTTTATTCTCGTAAGTGTGCGCCTCTCGGGCCGGCACAGCAACACAGGATACTGCGGCCAGACCTGAAACATACTCAATGATCATTCGCTGAGACATTTTGGTTTCTTATAGAGAGTAGCGGCGATGACTTGTCTCAGAGTTTCTACTGGACTGTCCAGACCTACGAGCTGCAGCTCTCAGACTCACCTGTGTTTTTCTTCTGGTTACGAGATAGCAACTCGGACGCCCAGAAGAGCTCCGCCTATTTCAACATCACGGTAGAGACGCCATCTTCCTCTTCTTCTACAATTTCCGCGAGTAGAAAAACATCAACCGGTACTATTATCACAACTAGTACGTCGAGTTCAGCATTGAATGGCACGACTGTGGAGACGACGATTAGTTCCATGGATATAGCCGTTTCGACCTCCCTCTCACCCGCTTCAAATCCATTGGAGACGGCGGCGGCAGGATCCTCAGGACTATCTACGGGAGCAGCGGCAGGAGTAGGAGTCGGAGCGTCCCTCGGTGTCATTCTAGCAGCTGCTATTGCGGGTTTCGTTTACTACCAGCGGAGAAGACAGGCAGGAACACCAACGCAGCAACAAATGCCAGACCCGCAGCCGACGGAAGGACTACCGCCACAGGGCCCAAAGCCAATGATGATGATGCCCATGGACGAGTACTACGTGCCGGAATCAGCATCCAAATATGGCGATACACCGGCGGCTGTGGAAATGCCTACTCATCGCGAACCCCCGCCGGCTGAGCTGGGGCTATGATAGAGGATAGTTGCGCTGGCGGAGTGGAAGAGTTGGTGAAAGATGGTATACTTAGCTAAATAGGTATCCAATGTTACAAATGTAAGTACATCATTAATCATTGTATCCATTGGTATACCCAATTACATGCATACATCTTCTCTCTTTATTGCCGGTTCCTCTCTGTGTCTCCGCAGTTGGGTTTCCCAGAAGCCGGTCAAGCAATGGTAGCATAGGTAAGTACCTAAGTATGCATTCTCCCTCGGCTTCCCTTGCTATGATCTCACCTATCCCACCGCAAAAAGCGATGTGATTTCTACCGGCGCTGTGTGACATTGAAACAGACAGACTGTCCCAACGTTCATCTAAAGTCTCGACTAAGTCTTGGAAGGAAGACTCCAAGTATTTAATCAAAAGCGACGTTGGGGGTCTACAGTAGATGCAGCGACATGGAGGCGATCACGGTTCCAATGGAGGGGAGATATGAAGATATCCCATTTATCCTTGACAGCTTTCGTCGTCTTCAACTTTGCTTAAACTGGGTAGGGAGGCATGTTTCATATTCACACTGATCGTTAGCTGGATGGACTGCGTGAGCGTCGAAGATAGAATACAAAATGCCAATATTAGTGGCTTCTCTGTGGCGCAGTCGTCCAACCCAACCCCCCCTTTTACCACCGCTGTAACTCACCCCTGTCATTACCTATACGCCGTACGCTATACCGCTGCTAACAAGCAACACTGGTGTAGATGATCTTCTAGGCAGCCATTTTTAACCATCTTACCGACGTCATTCACTCAATTGCCCAGATGATGACCTGGTGATAGTGTTCCTGGCCTAAATGCGTTATTCCATCGAATGTTAGAATTGCGTAATATCTGCTTTACCAATTGATGCCAGAGGATCGTACAATTGCCTCTTATCCTGTGGTGTCTCAACAATCTAGCCTATTCACATACATATCCATAGTCTAAGCATCATTAGCCTCTAGCGACGCCTTTCAGTAAAACACCATGGCCAGCATGGAACGTGTTAATACCGAAGCCACGGGAGCTTTTGACAGAGGGGGTTCGTCATCATCAATCTCGGGTATACCCGAAGCCGCACCCGCACCCGCACCTACACCTACACCTGTGGCCGGAACCCACCACCCCGGCGTTGAAGGTGTGGGCGGTGACAAGACGAACGACATATGGTTCGAGCACTCGTCCGCCAAGCGCATCAACACGGATGTCGTGATTGCGCAGTCTCTAAGGGCGCAGTATCCCGGCCTGCAGCTTACCATTGCGACGAACAGCAATGGGCTTAACCTACTGCGGTACGCGCAGGCGGGCCACGCTACCTACCGGCCTATCGTAGAGAACCTAGCTAGCACGGGCAACAGCAGCGGTAATAGTAGCAGTGAAAACCAAGAGGCGGCGGACGAGACTACGTCTAGCAATGGCGTCTTCTCCCCGGTATCTTGGACCGTCTATTTCCCGCCAAGACGCCGCATCGACGGCGACCCGGGCAGTCTGGGCGAGCAGCTCAACTTCGGCAAGTTCGAGTACAGTTGGCGGGGGCACGACTTCCTCCTCTACATCGTCGACGGCCGCGACGGGACGTCCCCTTACGGCGTGACGAGGAACCATTACGTCCTCTCGACGGAGCGCAAGCATGCCGACGCGCTTCTGCTAGCGGCCGGGTCGTGGGCCAACGAGCTGCACGGCGAGGTCTGGGTGTTCGACCAAGGATACTGGCAGAAGAGCGCCGAGCTGTTCCGCAGCATCCTGTCCGCCAAGTGGGATAACGTCATCCTCGACGCCGGCATGAAGAAGGCTATTATCGAAGATCACCTGTCCTTCTTCGACTCGAGGGAGACGTATGCCAGGCTCAAGGTGCCCTGGAAACGTGGAATTATTTATCATGGCCCGCCGGGTAACGGAAAGACTATTTCTATCAAGGCTACTATGCATATGTTGTATGAGCGGAAGTATCCCATCCCAACTTTGTATGTGCGGTCTCTCGTGTCAGTAAGTACTTACCCAACTAGCCCCAGTACCACCTACCTACATAGACACGCATGAAAGGTTGCTAACGCTTTGTGTTCCGGTATCTTAGTACGCCGGCCCTGAGTTCGCACTTGCGCAAATCTTCCAGAAGGCGCGGCAATTTGCCCCTTGCTATCTAGTATTCGAGGACTTAGACAGCATCGTCTCAGACCGCGTGCGCAGCTATTTCTTGAACGAGGTCGACGGTCTCAAGGCAAACGACGGCATTTTCATGATTGGCTCGACGAATCATCTCGACCGCCTAGATCCGGGTATCTCTGTGAGTTTTCATTTCCAGTGGGAATAGTGCTTTGCTCCCTTCCTTCACTTTAATTTTTCCCTGGCAGTCTTACTAACCCACACAAAAGAAACGTCCCTCGCGCTTCGACAGAAAATACTACTTCCCGGACCCCGATCTCGAGCAGCGCATAGCGTACTGCAAATTCTGGCAGGGGAAACTCGCGGACAACGAGGACATCAAATTTCCCGACGAACTGTGCAAAGCCATCGCAAAAATCACGGATAAGTTCAGCTTCGCGTACATGCAGGAGGCCTTCGTGGCGGCGCTGCTGGCCATCGCGAGGCGGTCGACGACAACGGAAACGGAAATGGAAATGCTGTGTAGTGGGAGACATGGTAGAAATAGTAATAGCGAGGAGATTCCCCTGACGCGTGACGTAGGCGATGATGGGTGGTTGGATGTGTGCGCTGTAGATGCGGGTGAATGTGAAGGTGGAGGGGAAGGAGAAGGAGATGATGACGACTTGGATGATCTGGTCTTGTGGGTTGAGATTAAGAAACAGATCGAGTTGCTGCGTCAGGGCTTGGAAGATGAGCAGAGCAGAAGACAATAGCGCGTAGGCAATCCCGGCCTCGGAAGGGAGGTTGCTAGCCTAGCAACTACATACAAAATGCATTTGTGTTCCTTGATATTGATCCCATACCAAAAGCTCCATGACAACTATTGCATATTAGCTGCATTGGGTCGAACACAGTCTATGTTATTTTAAGTGACAATAGGATTGTGTCTACCTAACCACGGTGGTTTTCAATGAAAGTGCCAATCAAGCAGGAACCCACCCTATCTAACTCACCGTCATATAAGGCTGGATGAACAAAGACATTGTTGATATGTGTCACCCATCCGTTGAGACAGGGGGTGATTGGGAAAGGTAAAGTAAATGGAATGGTTTTATTGTGACTATAGGAACCACGATCACGACCATTATGTCCGACAGTTTCAATGGCACAGTTCTTGGAACTGAGGAGGCTCACGATGTACATTTTAAGAGTCAACGAACCGACCCAGCAGCAAGTAAATCTTGGATCCCATTCCGTTCGGCATCGTCATCCTCCTTCCTACTTATCCTCCAAAACCATACTCGCTCATCTATCTACTCTCACTCAACCTCCTAACCAGACAACCAGACAACCAAACAACCCACCCACAAAGCAATCATGCCTCCCTCAACCTACCACGTCGAGGACCCCCGCGGCCGCTTCATCACCGTCTCCTCCTCCTCGTCCCATGCCGTAGTGATGGAGAAGGCGCGAGAATTACTCCTGGCGTGCGACATCCGCGACACCACGTCCCAGACCTTTAGCTCGAGCGAGCATTCCTCTGCCGCTCTGGCCCAGGCCGCGGCCGCGCGCTCCGGCCGTCGAGTCCAGCTTGATTTCGTGGGTGATCGGTATAGGGCACGATGGGCTTGATACCTAAGTAGGTACTCATCGCATTGGAGATCGAAGCTGCCTACTCGCTTGCCTAACCTAGCCCGACCTACATTGCCTAAGCTGGACCTCGCCCAGATCTAGACCTAGGTGACTTTGATCAAACGCAGTCGCAATCGCCTGTGGAACTCAAAGCTGGGTTAGTTACTTAGTTACCAGGTACCTAGGTTAGGTAGGTATAAGCAACACCTAAGCAATCACCAGAGCCCGTGATATTTGCACTTGCTTTGCCTTGCCTACTTATGTACTTCCCTAAGTGAGTATCCAAGGTATCACCTTCTCTAGAGCATCTCGCCATAAAGGAAATGGGAAGAGGGAATAGGGAAAAGAGAGCACTACTAATTACCTAAGGTTAATCTAGTCTGTCTATTCGTTCACATAACCTACTTAACCCAATGCATGCCTTAATTAAGTCATGATTTTACTCTCGTTTCGTAGAGCTTGTGCAGGCAATAGACATTATATATATATATATATATACATATATAAGAGTATATACAAGTGCCAGCCAGTCTAATCTAGTCTACTCATCACCAACATTTACTTTTTACGCTCTCAATTTTCCTGCTTACTACATATATATCACTGTGAAATTAAATAAGATGCTGTACCGATCGCATGTTACTGTCTACCTACCCTTTTGCAATGTGCTGACCCCGATGCTGAACCCTTGGCTGGTTTTACTCTATATCTTGTGATGTGATGATTTATGGCCCCTTTAAACCCAGCTCCCTTCACCCACTAGCTAGCCTTAGGTCCCAGGTTAGAGTTTAACCTCCTAGCGTCTGCCAATATCATTACAACGCTCGCCGTCAGTTATATTTTTAGCCTCTCCTTCGGGGGAGGCGACTTATGGGGAACAGGAAACTAATAGCCATTGAGGGAGGCAGAAACGGAGATGACCTAAAACGACTCGAAGTCACTTCTATCGTCACGGTAATCCAGGGGCGATGCATATAAGATGATTCATAAACTTTCGTCGATTTCCGACATGAAAGAAGCAGTTCGCTTCATAGAGCTACGTATCTAATGACATTTTAAAAATAAACTATAGCTAGCTAACCTAAAAGCGAACTGCACCAAGTTTCACCTCTTTCCCGACCAAATAGCTTACATCCCATCAACGCCAGTAACTTACGGTATTCGAAGCGGTTTCTAAATCTTCGCAGGGTACGCCGAGCGACGATGGCGACTCTGTCTCCAGCCCATCACCGCGATTTTCTTGACAGGATGCTGCCAGTTGACGAAGTGCTCAAGCCCAGTTTTGATTACCATGCTTTGGCTCGCGTGATTATCAGGTGTGATCCAAGCATACAATTGCTCAACAGCCCTGTCTTTTCTTTCGGTCCCCGCCCTCTCTTCTTCCCAGACAACTGAGTCCGGATGTACACGGATACTCACTGGAACGAGTCCCGCCCCGTCTTCACCGCCTCGATGCCTGGGTAGTGACCACCACCACGAAGTGAAGGCGCGTAAGAACTCAGTGCCATACCCCGAGCCGCAGTGTTCGCGGCCGAATTTGCAGCCGAGCTCCGGCCACCCGCAGGTGGACGACGTCAGCGTGTGGATGCCACCGTCGCCAATTAGCTCACCCGTTTCGCGGAGGAAGACGCCGAAGTACGTCGGGAAGGGAAACTGGTCGCCCTTCTTTGGCGCATCGATGAGGCTGTCGAGTTTCTTCTGTGTCTCGCTGAGGTCCTTGTCGGGAAGACCGCTGATGGTGTGTCTCATGAACGAGGCCTGGCATCGGAGACGGTGGAAAGGTACGAGGTCTGATTGCGTAAGTGGCCGAATGAGCAGGCGCGTCGTCAGGATCTCGGTGTGGGCATTTCTGCCCTTGCCTCGAGCGTGGGTTCCCGGCGATTGAGGGAGTGTCGTCGTGACTGTAATCCACGGCTTAGTCATCTGTCAAAAAGACACAAAAGCCCGCCGTATGCTCGCTCAGTAATTCGGGTCTGAGATGCTCGACCTGTTGCAGGGTAATGGTGTGTCTGAGAAGCCCGTGCACTAGACGCTAGATTTAAACTATAACTTCTCTCCTGTTACTTACACTCCGTCTGGAATCCCTGGATACATACGGCGATGATTCGCCAGTCACATTGCACAGAGCTGGAAGAACCGGAACCTGCTCCGTTAGCCAATACCCCGCTCGCTTAACGGGAGCACAAGAGAGAAAAACGGGCTGGTCACACTCCTATCGTGTTCGACGAGGGCGGCTGCATCCAAGTATTGGCAGTTGAGCGAGGTACCATACGGAAGCCAAGGTCGGGATCCTAATTGATAGCACTACCGGTAGTAGTGAACTATAGTCCAATGTAAGGGAGCTATGGCAAGCCGAATAGGAACACCGGTCCCTATCAAATAGGAGTTTTGTTGAGACACTATAGAAGATTTAATAACAGGCGATATCGTATGTTGCGTATGCAAACAAGTCCAGCTCCAACCGTCGACTTAGCAAAGCAGCAGGTCCGGACACGTGGATCCTGCAAGACGGGGCCTTTTTTTTTTTCCTCCCGTAAACCATAGAAAAACCCTTGCAATGATTTATAATATTAGTCTCGCTTTGCCTTCTGTAGTGCAAACCAATGCCTCACGAAATGAATCGCCTGTGGTAGCAAAATAGGGATCCGGAGTTTGTGGATACGATATGAACCACGTAAGTCACTAATCCCTGTGACCGTTGATGTGTATTTGTGTACTTGAAACTGATCTTCACTCACCGACCGTATTTCAGTGGTACACCATTGCGGTGTTTTGGCTTGTGGTGCAGGGCACATCGGTTTTGAAGAAAAGATGCATAGACGGCATCAGAGGAGGGAGTTGCCCAACATGCCGTCCTTGACCTCGAAACCGTTTGTACTGATCTCGAGGTTGAATCCAACATCTAATTTATAAATCGGCGTTTGATTGATCTTAGACAACGTAGCTCCAGCGTTCTACGGAGAACCTCCGGAGAAGCATACTGGACCCATGTTAGCCAAGCATTGCGGCAAGCACACCACCATCCCGTGATCACCGTACTTTCTACTACACGACCACTGTAATCTTAGTCAGCTCGTCGAAGTCCAATTGATTGAACGTAGTTTTAGCTGCGATTTAAGGTCTCCTTTCCCTAAGAGTTCACTAAATAAGAGCCATCAAGGATGGTGTCTCGCTCTGCTCGGATGATAACACTTCAAGGTTTTGGGGACTCGGTCTTTAATATGACATGCCACGAATACATCAAACTAATCAACAAAAACATCAGCTTTGACACATCTTTTGGGTCTTACTATTTGTGTCTTATCTTGAAAAGCCGGCCGGGAATCTGGTAACGAGGGGAAGCTAGAACGGAAGAAAGTGAGAAACTCAACAGGATCCAGGGGAAGTCGAGGCGATCTTCAAAGTAGTACCACTTCACTTCATTTTGCCCCTAATAAGTGAGACGTAGTGGAATTATCAAAGCCAGAAGGAAAGAGGGAAGAAGGGCGACTAGGCAGGTAATTGGCAAGTACATTGCAGTGTACGCACGTCAAAGGCAGGAAAGCACATTGTCCGTAAGATCCTTCTACAAGGAGACGACAAGAAGGAATGAGCGCCCCAATATTCAAGGTTCAATACTTCTCACAAGTGGCCTTCTCGCCTAGCGATGGCCCATGGGCACTCAACTGCGTAAGATGAGACTACCTACAACAAGGACACCGTAGGTAGTCGAAGGCAATTGCATGACGTAATGAGTGGTCTGTTTGACTTGCACCGTCGCGTCTCTTATGGACTCTGTGGGAGCTTTCTTCGCGTCATCGATATAAGGTACTCACTCGTTATCGACGTGCTGACTATGTATAAACCACTACAGATGTGAATAGGTATCGGTTCGAATCGACGTAAGACGAGTAGATTTCGATACGACGAAACACCTTACCCACCTCTCCCGCCCATCACGCCACATGTATACCGAATGATGGGAATATACATTCCGCATGCGGCGAAGAGTCTCCAGGACTTAATAATCCTCGATTCTGTCGATTCTGGACGACACCGACAGTGGCCAGGTTAGTTATTACTTCGGGCCATGCCGACGTGGTGATGGTAACAGAATTGAACCGTATCGTCGAGAGTCGCGAACGGAGTAATTGACATTCCCCTTGTTCGATGCAAGGAAGGGTAGAAGGCATTGCAGTCTGGAAGTCTCCTGAATCCGGATGCATCTGGCTATGTAAAAATCATGCTGACAACGAAGGCGCTCGATGCTGAACTCGTGCGATGTCTAAGGCTAGGGTACCCAGTGCATTTGGAAACAGAAGTAGAGAGAAAAAGGTACAACTTGTATCTATATATGCGTGTGCAGTACCTCAGGTATACGTGTTTAGATGTTGAGACTACGCATCTTTAGTTGCCATTAAAGAGATCATTCTCACGACAATGGGCCTGAGTTGTGTTACGGTACGCATACGACTTTAGCGGAAATGATAAGTCAAATATCCAGGTGTGAAGACGCATCCATCACGTCGCATACGCGAAAGTGATTGTGGGCTCTACCTCCTACCTTCTAACCTAGATGACCGATTAAGCGAAGGTTTAAAAGTCTTGATGTGTCTTGGAAGTCATGAGTAAGGGGTCGTCAGTCTTGACTAAGTAACCTGGATGATAGCCACACCAAGCCCATGCGTGATACATAAGTATGGATATGTACCCAATAATGGAAGCGGCGTATCGGAAGTTGGGAACGGCTTCGAAGATGGCGAAAGCGCAAGCGTGGTTTAGGAGGCCTTCAGTACTGCGGTTTTTTTTTTCCCTCTTTAACATAATTGCAACTAATAAAGGAGGATGGACCGAGCGGAGAGAAGAGGAGAGGGGGAAGACGGCTTGTTTCTCCATGCAATGTGACCAACTTTCCGTCGCTTATCTATCTACATATGTTAGTAGGGATCCGGATGATTCATGATGGATGGAGATTTCCACCCCCTAAATCGGGTCGTTGACAAAACGGCGGAGGTGTAGAAAACATGGACCGTTTAACCCGCCTCTTTTCTTTTTCGTTTTCTCGTGTAGGTAGTTGGTGGATGGGTTTGACTTTCACTGGACTTCCTTGATCTTTGACTTTGGACGATCAGGGTGGAAAGGGCTCGTCAGCGTTGCTGCCAACGTGATCGAATGATTGGTTGGGTTGTAGGTTATGATACTTGCAAGGTTGGCTGGTTGGTTAGCTTGTTGGTACATGTTTTCTTGTATGCAGGCAGAGGTTGATGAGGTGGGTGTGGATGTCAAAAATAGCTGAACTGCGTTTTTGAATCGCACTATCGGTCGGAGTCTTCACGCCGACTTGCTAGCCTCTATTAACAATTTGACGATAACATGCACTAGGCATACTGGGTCGCGGAATTATATTTGTCGTGGAGTAGGTACCTAGACAGGTAGGTACTAGGTATCCAGATAAATATACTCCACCGGCGGCTCTCACAATTTGCGCGAATACCTAGCCTGTAGCTACATGATACTGTACTTGTCGGGCAATAGAAGGGCAGAAAGGTGATGAAGGATGTTCACATTAAGTCGGGTCAGATGCCCCCATGCGGGCGACGGTGAAACACTGGATATACAGTACCGCCCTCCTTGCACAGGGAGAAGGGCACACCTCATGGCCACAATTTGTGCATTCCAGCCCACCTGAGAGGCTTTGACGTAGGTAGTCCTTGTAAGACGAGGTACTAATGCAATGTTTGGGGCATCAGGGGGAATCCGGACCGGGGACTATTTCGTGGTAATCAATGAGGGGAGAATGAGGGATGATGTTCCTTCATTCCACCTTGCGTGTTTGTAAAGTGGGTTGTGGTTGCATGACCCAACAAAGCTGCGACGGAGACTGGTCAGATCTCACGGGTCGTCAGGGAAATGGTCAAAAGGGAAGATGGTAGTGCGAAAAATGTCCATTTGATATGCCACTTGCTCTGGTAGGCAGAACCGCCGAGATCCATCGCTAGTGGTTGCTTTTCGTCCAAGGGATTGAAGTGTAGTCTAACCTTCGAGACCACTTAACCCAGTCCGTACAGATGTATTACATATTACTATTATCAGCACTGACGTGCAGAAAGAAGAATGGGATTTGAGAGTGGACTTCAGCCATGGCCTACTGGCTGAGCCTGGCGAACCAAGTTGGAGATCCCCGGTCCCCCAAAAATACGTACTTTGTCACATACTCTGCATGCAACCACTTTACAAGGGGCACATATGATTGGATGTCAGATCACCGTACAAGTAATCAACAACTACCAAGGCGCGAAGGCCATCTTGTCTCTGCATACGCCGAGGCGATTTGGGGCTTATATTACGACGGCGAAGCATCGGATGGATAGACAGATAAACACCTACCTTTGTGATATGGACACGAATGCCAAAGGCGTACCTAACATGTAGGTTGACAGGCAGGTACACACGTTAACATGCGTTATTATGATAGGGTGAAAGTGCTAATACAAGGGGTATCGGCACTGCTGATTTCCAAAATGCTTGCCCTCGTTCGGGTTTCTGCTTCTGACAACAGATGCGGGAGGTTTGGTTTTAGTCCTGGCGGCCATAGCGGCACTGAACCGTTCATACCAGACCGAGGCAGGCCGCCCGTGCTGGATTGTCTGTCAGCTAGACAGATTCTGGATAACTGTTCCTGTCCGTCTGAAGCAAAGCTGCTCCCGGCTGTTTAGGTTGCGACTCAACCCAGTCAGTTGTGCCACACTTTGCGGATTGTGGAAGTTACTGAGGCATCATTGTCCCGCGGATCACGCCGGGTTTTACTTGTACACTCTGTTGCCTTGGCCCTTGCCTTGAGCACGCCCAGGTTGCGTGTTTGGAATCATGCCTGGCCATATATGGTTGGTATCTCGATCTGCCCATGCTATCTGGTAATGTGAATGGTACGTATACTTCTGTTAGTAATTACAAGTGTAGCTGCAACGCTAGTGGCTCGATCATCTGGGTTCGGCTCTTCAACTTTAGAAACATTTCAGGGCGGTCTTGGATGGTGCTCCGTGAGTTGTAATATTACCGGTCCCTATAAGTGTGACCATAAAGGGATATTCCCACCTACTTGAACGACCTAGCAAGATGGTGTCCAAAGTGTCTAACTAGAAACGTAAACGTTGTACATAGTTATAACCGTAGCTGGTAATAAGTCCTTGGCCGGCTCAGCTGCCAAAGAGCTGATAGTTGAGGGGGAAGTGTTCTGGAATAAGCTTGCTTCTTGTTGTACATATCATCTCTTTGTTTATTTAACTAACCTAGCGAACTCTGCATTTGACGGATTGATAGATGCACACCGGCGATCAATTCTTCCATATACATAGTACCTGTCCAGCATACTGTATACACAGTGTATCAAATCCTGAGGATTAGTCCCGTTGTTGTAAAAGGGCGAACTACGGCGGACCGTAACCGTCACTCTATGTATATTATGGTGATCCTGGCGATATCACAAGATGAGTACAGAAGGTACATACTATGCGATGGGAAAAGCTATCATTGACAGCTCGAAGTTGTGAAGTAATAAATACCTGGTATACTACCTCTTATACAGCGTACTTGCTCTCATCAGGTGATTACGGATACGGCTGACGTGGCACCGAGGTTGGTATTGTAAACTCACTTCTCTCTATTAGCTGCTACTACTGTAGGTGAATATAGGTATGAACACAGCACAGAATAAGCGCTAACTCAGCCGCTACATAATAATACTCGTGCCTACGTCTACGTGAAGTTACCCTGCCTCTTGCTGTACAGCAAGCAGTGCCTAGGTACATCTGTACATATGTAGTCGAAGTTCCTTTACTGTGGGGTTTTCTACACCCACTAAGTATACTTCTAGACTTGCCTGCCTGGGTTATACCGTAACGGAATGCTACGTAGGTACCTGCCGTTGGGTCTGGGCATCTGAATCTGCGAGAGGGCAAGGCAATTATCTATTTACTGACGATGGTTTATTCTCACGACCTTCCACACATATTCCATCTATCTGGAAACCCCCTACTCGAATGACCGAAATTCATCTCATTTCTTTGTTTCTTACCGTCACTTCATTCGTTCAAGGTAGGTATGTACCTCGTCATGTAAGTCTTCCGAATCGCATTTCTTTCTCTGCCTATCCTTAGCACCCGATGATCATCGCACAGCCGGGTCATCCGTCACCTAACGATGACGACCGACCTTGGAAGGTATCGTGGCTGGTCGGGCCATCCGGCTGGCTATATGTACTATTTACTACTTACATGAGCGTGTTTACATACAGTCACCTGGCAATGACTCGTCACTCCCTGCTCCGTTCTTACTTACCTACCTTGCATTGTCTCGGTCAAAGGATTCTAGCTGGGGGAAACACACTGCAGTCAATTAATCGAAGGACGCGACACTCCATCGGAGCGTAGCATATCTAAGTCCTCCTCCACTCTATGTACTAGCATATAGGCTTTAGGCACGTCCACTACTTCAAATACCTACTTACACGCCTACGTACAGCATTATAAACCGCTCCCATCGTGTTCAGCCGACACGGACGCTATATGCCTACATCTAAGGATTTCTCATGAACCTCGATAGTGATGCAGCCTGAAAAATGTGGTGCCACTGTGTTACAGTGCAGTCCCAGTAGCTGGATCCCATGTTACAGTTGGACAACGGGTGCTTCTTACTGTAGACTGTAAAACTGTGGACTGGACTATTAACTAAAAGACTGAAGACAGATGAGGCCGCGTTTCCGCAAGGCCGTCACTTTGGGTCATCACTTTCTGGTCATCACCAATAGCGCCGTCATCATGGTTGCCATGTCCACTGGCAAACCATGCAGTATCCCCTTAAATTCGGTATTGCACTACCATCTGTGCGTGTCCGTCAAGCTGGACTGCAGCTAGAAGCATTTGTTCCAGATTTTGAAGATGGAACGATCACAGCCCAATTGCTTTCTACCTATCACCCGTGCGAAGATGCGCCCGTTGGCGAAAGGATGCTACCTAAGACATCGGGTGTCGATAGAGAGATAGACCAGTATGTAGGTAAGGTATGTACTTTAGGTATGCATGTATACTGTACATCTGTATACGCTAGTCAAATTGCAAGCGAACGGCACGGCAACGAAAACGCCATAATGCCTGATTGTCTGGGTGTATGCCGGACATACGCAGTCGTGAATTAATTCAGTTATTTATTTTTTATTTTATTTTATTTTCCTCTATCGGTTGCGCTCTCGTTTATGTATTTCAACTCGTGCCTATCACACGACCAACCACGGCATCTGACAACGACACCCTCCTGCCACCGCTATTACTGTTGATACTGATTGATCAATCATAACAATTAGAGCTCCCCTGGCAATCACAGCTGTCGATGGGGCAGTGGTAACGTGGGTGTGCTCAAACTCAACCACCCAACATTTCAGCTCCCTTTCCGGCAAGCAGTCCTGCCAATGGATGTGTTTTGTCTGCCGGTATCAGAGTATAACTGGTGTTCAGGGATTCAAAGTTGCCATTAACCTTACCTATGGTACTCTTGAACAGTGGACCCCGGTCTGTCAGCCTGGCTTGCAATCCTCCTAACCGGAGTCAGCTGCGGACAACTGCCAAGTGCCATAGAACCCCTCATTTAGACTTCCCTCCTTCCTACCCTCCTAGGCTCCGTGGACCTGTCACTGGCATGCCTACGGTATACTCGTATTTTCTACGGTGGGTTATTAACGACCGGAGGACCCGGTTCCCTAACCAAGTAGTAATCTCCAGCTCGTAGTCGAACATGGCAAGACGAATGATGAAATCTGTAATAGGTACACACATATGTACAGACCAGAACAGAATACCTACAGACGACGGAAATCTGCTCATTTGCTAAGCACATTCGGGCGACGGAGATGGGTAGGCACTAACTACTAGGCCAGGTAGGGGATCCGGACAGCGGCCGTCCCGTGGGAATTTCCGTAACACCCAGGGCCCGACCTTGATACGATGCGATGGATCATTGCCAATGCATGCAAGCCTTCCACTAATCAGGGGCAGGTAATATTACTACAGGAACAAGGCGTTTGCCAAGGCAAAGAAAGTGAGAGAAACACCAGCACAAGTCAACAACCATGGCCAAGAGGCTCCAGAGCTTGGTTTGTGAGCGGAGTTATGTATGTATGCTGTAAAAGGTATACTTTCCTGTGTTCCGTGTTCAACGACTACCTAACCACCTACCCACATATAAAGCTACGGACGCTATGTACCTAACGTGAGGAATATAGGCCATCTTACTATATAGAACTATTTGAACCAATGCAGGACGGAGCAAGGTTACGTGAAAAGGAGTAGCGCCAGAACCCACCTATCAGAGTACTCACTTAATATTACCCCCAGAAGATTACCTAAGGTTAAGTTTGGCCAGCGAGAGGGACCTACGTACATATGTATGGGAAGTACATGGGTTGCCGTCAGCACAGAATCCAAGGCTCTGGGATCGGCGATAGGAGCGCCGACGTGAGCACCAACGACTCAACATTCATTGCCCCTCATTACCGCCATTAGACACCAGACGCTTATTCACAGCCAAGGTGTATGCCTGTTGGCCTTTTATTTGTTTAGTTATTTAACGAGGGTACATACTCTACTTATTTCTTCTCCCTACATAGATTGGTGCCCTATCGAGTGCACTGCATACATGATCACTTACGTATCCCTAAATAGAGTATCCACGGAAGTAAGGCTAAGGTAGGCGTTTTGTCTGAATCAATCATCTGTTGGACGGTCACACTGTTATTTTTAAAACATCTCATCTGCCTGCCTGCCTGCCTACCCTACTCAGTCTGCTGTTGTACCAACTGACATATTCATATACATTCATTCTTTTACTACTCATCTAGTGGTTGGGATGCCCAACCCATGTCTCATGCGCCTTTCCCAAGGCAACCCCTCATTTGCGTGTGGGTGCCCTCCCGGCTTCAGGGAGATTGCGAGGCTGCGGAAAAGCGCGAGGTTTGATAGTTTGTTACATCCAAGAAGGTACACACCTACAGCATACGGGCAGTTAGTCAGTCAGTCAGTCAGTCAGTCAATCAGTCAGTCGCCGAGGCGATACTTAGAAGCGCCGAGCTTTCGTTTACGAAAGGCAGGTAGCAAAGCTAAAGCTCTAGATTAGTACTGCTGATCTTCAATACCAACGCATCCTTCGGATTGATTACCGCGGAGGCCAATACCTGGTACATGAGGTATGTAGACCGCAAGGCTTGTATTGGTGGTGCGGGTTGACTTATTACGACTCATATGGTTGCTTGTGGAGGTTAGGCGTGATGCGAAAATAAAAAAAAGTAGCACATCCAAAACGTAACATCAGGTCTGATCAGGCAAATGACCGGCCCAGTATGCTGCAGCCTGTACGCAGGAGGTAGAGCGAGCGTACCGCATGGATGCGGGACGGAACAGTTGACAAAATTTTCTTCCCAGTTTCTTTGACCGCCAACAGCTGACCCGTCGGCTCTGACTGGTTCCCGTCCCTAGTTGAGGTCCCCTAGTTGAGGCTTGCTGTTGCAGGGCACGGCAGGACAGGCCGCGATTAGCAAATAGGGGACTGATACTAAATGACGCTACTGGCACATCATGCCATAAACAGTTAAAAAAGGTTGGTGAAACAAAACTGCTTTCGGTTTGGCATCTCGTTCTGTCGCGGTCTCGAAACACAAAGAATGACAGAGACCTTGCAGCACAAGTTGTTTTTTCCTGGCAAGGAGCTGATTGCGCTTGGAGTAGCACGAGTCGCCATGCACCGCGCGAGCCACCGCCTAGTCTTCAGTAGATTACCCATGAAATCCACCTGCCGCAGTCATTTTAGCAAGCTGGTTTGCCTTCTAGTCTGAGCCCGGCAAGCAGCCACTCGGTCAATCGTGACGAAGCGAGCGACGTAATTAATAATGATAATAACGGGCAGTTAGTGCTCATACTGTAATCATCCCTTACCTTCCGTTCCAAAATGAGGAGCCAGCGTTACAGTCAATTTTCCTCAGAAGAGTTCAGTCGGGGTTGTGGTGACGACAGCAACAGTAGGACTTGCAGCCAGTATGTACAAACGGACACGGATTGAGAGCCCAAGCAGAAACACCCAAACAAGCCAAGGTCAACGCGCAGGCCCAAAGCTCCTAAACAATCTTTTATCCACTTCTTGCGAGCCAATCTGGTCACGAGGATATTGTTCTTTATCTACAGACGTAGTGCACCTACAGTACCTCCCTCCACGTCCTTTAGCGAGGAACGCAGGGAATAATGAAGAGGCGAAAGGGATCACAGGAAAACTACCTCGTCTCAGACGAGATATCGATCTCATGTGGCCTGTCCCCTCAGTCAGATTACGTATAGATCCTTGAAAATCCAGTTTGCGAAGTGGTTCTCATCACTTTCGTTACTAGGAAATACGGACTGCGCTCATATATTCCCACGTCCCTATGAACACTGACATATAGTTAGCCTGCCCAGGTATTCAATTAGGTGGGTTGAATATGTACCACATTCACAAACGAGGGTTGCTGCTTGCTGGGGAAGGACTTGAAGTGCACATGTCCCGGCAAAGTGGACACCAAAGTAATGAACCGTGGCACTCCAACAAACATGTTTAATTGGATAGGAGCTTGGGAAAGGAGGGAGGCTAGGCGTAACATACCGGCCCAGGTAGGTTTTAGTGCAAAGAAGGGGTGTTCTGTTGCAAGCAGAAAGGCGCAATCCCATTCCGCCGCGTTCCTCTACTCATCAATGAAAATCAGACACGCCAGAAGGTCATTTCACTATTCACACACCATTCGATCCCGAGCTCTATTTCTAGCAATATACATGTACAGATCTGTACACACACATCTTAAAAGATCATATGCATATACTGGAGGAGCGCTAAGAATCTACTGCATGGAATTGAGCAAACTGGACTTTGTATTCACCACGCAAGCAGGAGGTATACAAGTAAAGTAGCGCGTTTCATACATCATAAACAGGCGTCTTGGACGCTGCTCCATATGATAGGTCAACGTATGAGCAATAATAGAAAACCATACTGAATATAATATGCAGTAAGAAAGTTAGAGTAACAAGCCGAGAAATATCAACCTTTCAATCAAGGCTGTGGTGTGCATGGCAACAAACACAGAGTGTCTAACATATGTACTTGCTGCAAACGTCGGCACCCCTTTGGAAGCGATTCCGTGATGCCTGGCTATACTATGCATTGGTGAGGGTAACAGAAAGTCTCATCCCGACTGAAAACATATTGCGCGTGGAAGGAGACAAAAGAGCGTAGATCAAACATGCCTAAATTTTGTAAATCACAACTTGCCGTCGTCGTCCTACGGCTGTGTATTTCTACCTGCACACTGCTCTCCCTATCATATCGAACCCAAATTTACTAACTGGGCCTGTATAGTATATTGCCAGCTTCCTTTCTTAGTAAGGTACTTACGTACCTCCTGTAAAACTTTATGAGACAAGCATTAAATTGTTAAATCTAGGGATAAGCAAGCACGAAAAGGAACGTTGGGGCTATTGCAGAGAAGAGCTAGCCAAATAATCAACTCTCATTGTCCTCCTTTGTTCTTCACAGAAGTATCTAGGTTAGGTATTCTGCTGTTGCTTGTTTCAGTTGGACATGAAATGCTTCGTTGAAATATTTTGCTTCGCATATAGGGGCAGAAAATATAGCGCTAAGACGTATGCACATACAATATCATGTAAAAATATTTATATTGATAGTATAGCTGGATCTATCGAGACTATGAACAGTAGGCGCAACAATACAGACGCCAGTCCCCGTGTCAGCATGTATTTTGCTGAGACCGACCCATCATACCTACGTTACTGGGATCCTATTAAGTAACCCTGTTGGCGGTGTTATTCAATTTGAGTATCGCACTAGTGCTTTTGGTCGCAGCCAGGAGGAACCACAGGTGTGTCTGCAGATGTACCTATTATTATTTTTGGATGCGAGCATCTGACGCAAGCTTCTCTTGCCAGAATATGCCTTCACCAGTCAACTGGTCTCTTGATGGGAAGCGCTTTGATAGAAGGTTAAAGCAGGTACTAGATAATATTGTTTGATTCGGTACATTGAAACACGCAATTTGTGCAGTCTGGCTGGCCACACTTACGCCTCGGCACTGTAGCAGGCTTTGTATGTTTGCTTGGATAACTGCTCAGCGTTTAGCATTTTACAGTTCTTAATGATCCACTCCTTGTTCACATCCTAACTGTGTTGGCTATTCTTCCTCCTTAATAGGGGAATACCGCCGCTCATACCCGTAACTAGCCATGATTTGTTGCTTCCAGTGCTTCTGAGACGAAAAGTCCTATGTACCTAGTGCATAACATATGAAAGTCCAGTTGTAAATGACATCAACACCTACAAGTCGGTACTACATAGTAGTACGTGCCTATAAGACTTGCACTCAAAAGTGGTTTGATTAAATGGTTCAAACTAGTACCCAACGGGATGCCTATTTACGTACACATACACAAGTCCTAGGTAGAAAAACAAGATATGCTACCTGCGTAGCTTACCTATTTGAAATATTTTGTATACGAGAAATAATCGGAAACACAACTCATATCTACCGAAAGATGTAGTGTTCTGCTTTACAACATGTTACTTACCTGCCACCTAACCTAGGTACGTATAACGCTCATTCGACCAGGGTCATCAAAACAGGGCAGACAAGGCACCGCCAGGGACAGCTGGAGAAGGATGCGATGTCTAATAAAGCGCCTGTGGGCTGTGGAAGACGGGCCTGAAGTACCTGCCCATGCAGATTACGAGCGGTTTGTGGTTTGATGATGTGCTCACACCCATTGCTAGGCACTTTATAGTGCTTTCCTACAGCAGTACCCGGCAATGTGTTGACTAGCTTCAGCTTGGGACACCCCACATGTGGAGCTTCTGACACATTACTGTGTAAAGAATATCCAATCAGGAGTGCTTCTATCGCTAATGGTAGGACAGTGCATTTATACAGTATTCTGAAGAATACCTACCGTACATGCATACTGTACGAGACTGGTAGCTGCAGGGGTGGGGGGCTCGTTGTGGAGGGAAGGAGAGGAGGGAGGGAGGGGTGAAAGGGGCTTTTAGGGACGGATGCGGTCTAAACTTGCACGCGGACACTCACTCTTCTTCAAGCTCTACTTCTGTAGATACATCCCAGCGACTCGAAGCCACACTGAACGAAGCGTACGTTTGCCGGTTGCTGCTTGGTAGACAAGCGGCCTGACCGGGGTACCAGCAGATACAAAAACAACTACCCTAATAGAACCTGAACTAGTCGTGTTCGTACGTCTTTCTTTACTATCGGCAGGTATGTACATAGGTACCGTGGCCAGGTGAAGAAGTCCAGAGTCCAGAACCGATCCAGCCAACCATGTGTGCCAGTCTCAATCCGGCGACTAGCAGCATTCGAACTTACCTTCTCAAGTAACTACTGCCCTAGTACAGCAGTACTTACATGGTACCTTATGCCTATACCGCATACGGAGACACATGCCAATCCAGTCATGTACCTGCCGTACATGACAGCATACCTGTCCAAGCCATCATACCATAGCACCGAGCGTAATCGCCGGGCTAGCGTGCTACCTCTAGTCTGGTAGGCCGTGTGGTTGACCGTGGTATGTAGCAACTTTTTTGCTCTTGAGTCTTTGGCTTGGTGTCTGTCCAGTGTTCATAAATCTACCTTGATGTATAATATTCAATTGATTTCCATTCCCATTTCCGAAGACAAAAGCGTGTTTGGTATCCGCGATAATCCCCAACAAAGCACTTCTGAGCCCCATATCTGAGCCGCATATCCGGACTTCCAGAACCCCGTGCTTGGTTCTCGTGAACTTGCTGCGAGTGACAGAACGAGACATCCACGTATTAAGGCAAACCTGAAGATTGATACGTACTTGTTTTTACCGTTGTTCCTCTCCCACTCTTGAAGGTTTGAGTTTGGCTTTGGGGGCCTATCTAAGTGAGGAAAACGGCAAAGCCCAGGAAGCACCCACCCAGGAGCCTTCAGAAGTCTCGCATCCAACGCCGTCGACATAAAACCCGAGACCGACGACCTACCCAAAGCAACTTTCGGTAGGAAGAAACGCGCACGACACGAAAACAACAAGTTCCAGGTTCAGGGCTGTTCTTAACAACGGGTTGCCCTGATCCTCATCTCGTTCGTAATTCGACATGGCTCATAACATATGACGGCGACTTATTCAACAAACTCGGCCCATTTCCCACCTTCCGTAACTGACGGTCTTTTGTTTACTCATTGTCTTGTACCAATATCGACCGATCCATCACCCATCTGTTCCCTTCACGCCCATTTGTAGCTTCGTCCGATTGTTGCAGCGCAGCTCAGCCGGCTGGGATGTGGGTGTGATTAACTGCGAACCCACCATTTCCATTCCCGAAGTTGCTATACCGAGAGGCATATCTGAATAGTCCAATAGGTAGCTGGGATAAAGGGGCCACGGCCAAACAACATCATATACTCTACCACAACAACACCATTTACTCGGTGCTGTGACACTTGGTACACAATCACCAGATCGGGTTTTCATTTTCCTTTTATCATCCACCTTGCCATTGCGCCAGGCGACTAGCCATTCATCCTTGAGGCCACAGCCATCATTCATTTTACTCTGAATCATTCCCTTTCACGCAACGCCTTAATTACTTATCCTCACCATCCGTTCTTCTTTCCCTACTTCAGTCTACACACATGTCTTCTTTCACGTACTTCCCGCAGCAGCCGCGCCTATTCCCCCCTTCGCCTTCCTGCATTGCGGGCTATCCAAAGCGTCATACTCCTTCCCTGGTGAGCATCAAGAAGCCACAGGGCAGCTCTGTGACCCAAGAAGGTATTACATACTCGAGTGGTCTTCGGACACCTCCAGCAGAACACGATATGACTACCGCCTATCACAACCCCGTGGTTGCCGGCAATACATATAACAACCATGTTGCGCTCGCCCGACATCCGAATACCATACTATCTTCCTCTCGCGTTAGTGGAGGCAACCACATTTACGATGCAGTTAGCAATCCGCACACGAGGCCGCTGCCTTACTCCCAGCCGCTGCAACAAGTCTTCCCACCCTCATTGAGCTCCCAGCCGAATTCGGGTTCGACCTCGACTCAGCCGTCACCACCTATACTATCCAGTCGGCTAAGTAGCTACTCCACGGAAGAGGCTGTCTTTAAGGGAGACTCGACTATGGTGACGCACAGCTTGGAGCTTCCCGAGTGCATAAGCCCTAATGGAGGGAGATTAGATGATTTTGCTGCGTTAGTAAGTGCTTCGAAATGGAGCCCGAGTTCGGGGGGATTTTACGACTGACCACTTTGTAGATGACTTGCTTCTTCTGGTTCGAAACTATCGACACGATCCAAGCCGCCGAACGAATTGACGCACGCCGTTCATCAGATCCTACTCTCCCACCTTTATCGAGACACACCGAGCCCCATCCAGCCTACAAGAAATGGGTCCACAGTATCTTAACTACAACCCAAGTTACCCAAAATGTAGTGCTTCTCGCACTATTGTTCGTATACCGACTGAAAAAGACGAATCCAAGAGTAAACGGTAACCCGGGAAGCGAGTACCGATTGCTCACGGTTGCTTTAATGCTAGGAAACAAGTTCTTGGATGACAATACCTATACGAACAAGACCTGGGCAGAGGTTTCAGGGCTGTCAGTCAAAGAAATTCACGTCATGGAGGTCGAGTTTCTCAGTAATATGAGGTACGGACTGTTAACTTCGAAGGAGCAGTGGGACGAGTGGTTGAAGAAGCTCGCGTGTTATCACAAGTATTGCGACCAGGCGAGAATGGAGGAGGCTGCTCGACAAGTACAGGCTGCGCCGATACATCTCTCGCCGAACCATAGGAAATTCACAACACCGTTACCCTCGCCTACCGCCATCCTCCCGACAAGCGTACAGAATACACCATCGTTTGCGGCGGCATACTCGCCAGCTTCAGCACCAAACCCTGGTTGGGAGAGCGTGTACCAGCCGGCAGTGTCCCCGTTAGCAGCGAAGCCAAGCCTCGGACACCCGTTAGTTCGAAAGAGGAGCTTTGAAGGCGAGGATCTCGTTGAGCCAGCGCCAAAAAGGGTGTCACGTCCTCCTGTTACGACAACCGTGCATTCGATGCGGCCAGCCCCAAGCGGCCCAGATTTAGTTCGACTGCCTGCGCCGCAGCTTACTCTCGATACGAGCCAGGCGACCTTGCCTCACTATGGACCAGCTTATTATCCATCTCAGTCTGGGGTGTCGTTGCCTCCACTCAATCCGGGGATTCGGGCTATGTCTACTGTTTATTCGACGCCTACCTCGTCATGGCCGGCGCAAGGACCAATTCTGTCGACAACTGGGCCTCAGACACCATCTTATACAGTGCATTCCAGTTACGGCACTCCAACAAAGAGGCAAAGTCCCACCATGATACCAACGCTTGGTTCTTCTCCGCTGGCGGAGGTATACTCCAGTCACACGCCCATAGCCAACTCACCTTCAGTGTATCTGCAGCAGCGAGCTAGTCCCTACAAGCCAGTGCGCCGAGTGAGCACGCTTCTTAACCCACCTCCATCGATTCCCCTTTCGGAGTACCACCTAGGATCAAGCCAAATGCACTACCAGCCGCTAGGTCGCCGTAACGATCTGCGCACAGGTATCGTGCCTGAATTCCTACCTACCTATGCGGCCCAACGGCCCCAGGTGACTCAGATGCCTCAGATGCCTCAAATCTCTTATCATCCATCTGGTTCAGATCCATCATACATGCGTCTATCCCACGGGATCCCGTAAGCCTAAACTTCAGGGCTATCCCAGCATTTATTCTCTGCTTGTACTTTCTATACCCACCGTCATTTGCATGGCTACCGGCGTTATAAGGTGGCATATAGCCGAAATCGGCTCGGCATTACAGGATTTGGTTTGGAGTTTTTTTTCTTTACTATGGGCAAAACTTGCATCATACGTGGCGTTCTTTAAACGGTATTGCGTAGAGCAGGGATCTGTGACACGCGGGGTTTAGTGGGTTGCTCCTACGAGAAAGAAGAAGCAAAATCAAGAGAAGTCTACGGTGGCTTTGCTCGGTCCAACTATGACCTCGCAGTAATTGTCCAAAGACCTGGCTACGTCGAGGAAGAACAGTAATGCAGCGTCGCAAACGAAATATGTCGACGTCAACTCCCGTGAGCATATCTGTGGCGCGCCGTGCCCGTATAGACCGGTCCGGCCACAGAAGTATAGCAAATAGCAAATGGCGAAGAAGTGCGCTCTGATCAGCTAAAATTTTTGTATGTGACGGTGAATTGCGATTGCTCGTGATATGGTCAACAAGACACCTTAAATACCTTATGATGTAATAGCACTGAGCTAGACCCTGATTTATTTTGTTATCGCACGAAGCTTATCTATGGGAAAGACCCGATTGGAAGTTTAATGCAGGTACCTCGGTGGTTCGGTATATTGTTCCCATCCGTTCCGATGGGAACAACTAGTAAACCCAGTCCAATACCTATGCACCCTGACTATCACCGAATATACCTAATTGTACTGTAGTTTCATTTCGCAATACCCCAAACATGAAGAATTAGATTAATAGGTGTAGTTGATATCTATTAACAAGTATAAGGTTCTCTCCTAGCTAGCAACTTTACACATATATTCGGAGGTTGAATACGACTTGATTTCCCTCTTTTGCCTTGTACCTCGGATGCAACCTCGGATATATTTCGTAATCGCCTGTACCCTTTGATGAATTTGCCGCTTATAGCCGGCGCTTTCGGAAATACGTCATTCTCAAATAATAAATAAAAGCAGTACAGCAGTAGATCTAAAAAAGTGTAGCTCCGAGGAAGTGCTCCTCCCACATGAAATGTGGTTTTGCTTGTTTGTGCTAACCCTCTCACATACCCTACATAGGTGCGTCTCCCGCCAAGCCGTTACCGGATTAATGGACTACGACTAGATATTTGTCACATGAGTGAAGAGCGTATTGGTGAATAATCAGCCTTTCTACATACATGGTGCCAGTTTCTGCTTACGCTTATGGATTAACTCTTCCTTTGGTGATCGTGTAAACGTTCGGCCGGTGAATGGTCGCATGTACTGCTCATATAAGGTTAATTTTGATATAAATATATTGGAATTATATTCTGACGAGTTTCGCTCAACGCATTGGATTGAAACGAAACGAAACGTGACAACTTATCAATCACATTCACCGGGGTCACTCTATAACATAAAACTGATGAGACTTCTTGCCGCGAATAACGCGACTCGCAGGGTTCTTACTATCACCACTATTACCGCTACTCCGATAGTAGTAAGAACAAGGACAAGAGCATTCACTTCCACAATGGCAGCGGCAGCAGCGCGATCGCGAATGCAGACCTGGTTCCCTGGAACCAAGGCGCCTCTCGTGATCGGCGCGCCAATGGCAGATGTGACGAATCCGAGGCTCGCAAGCGAGGTTGTTCGGGCTGGTGGTCTGGGTGCGTACTATACTTACTTATTTATCCGTCCTACTCCTGTTTCTTTACTGTTTCATACTTTCCTTGTCCCCATGCTGTGCGTATTGTTCATTCATAGACACATATAAACATAGTCACTCTGATAGTTAAGAATAAACCCTTTGCAACGATACAAGAACATAGCCCAGCTCTGTTATAAGTATATGAAGGGGCACTTGCACTTACGCTTTTTTCCCCCGTCAACAGGTTTCATACAAGGCGGTCGAGCCTTCAAGCCCGAGTCCTCCGATCTACCTAAACTCGAGGCGCAGCTCGCGCAGGCCAAGAGTCTACTACTACAAGACCACGCGCAAAAGGACGGTCAAGGTCAAGATGACGACGGTGGTATTCTCCCCGTCGGCGTAGGCTTCGTCCTGTTCTCCGAGTGCGCAGCCTCCCACTTCGGCCAGACGACCGTGCCCATCCTAGCACATCACCGTCCCGCGGCCGTGTGGCTGTTCGCGCCGGACCCGTCTCGGCCCGAGACGTTGGGTCTTGTCATCGGCGCCCTACGCTCGCATTCGAATTCGAATTCGAATTCTGCCTGGAACCCGCGAATCGTCGTCCAGGTCGGCACGGTGGCGGCGGCTCGCGAGGCTGCTTCCCTCGGCGCCGACGTCATCGTTGCGCAGGGCGTCGATGCCGGCGGCCATGGGTTCGTGAACGTGGGAAGTTTCGTTAGTCTTGTGCCTGAGATTAAGGATATGCTCCAGGAAGAGTTCCTCGGTAGGGAGATCGCTGTTTGGGCTGCTGGGGGCATTGCGGATGGGCGGTAAGTGAAGCTCTTTTTTTTTGGTTCTATCATATGAGAGAGAAAAACACGACATAGAAAGAGTGAGTGAGAGGGAGAGGGAAAGATAGAAAAACAAAACGACAGCTACTAATTCGGCTCTGTTGTAGTGGTGTCGCTAGTGCGCTGGCACTTGGAGCTGAGGCTGCTGTCATCGGCACACGGGTAAGTCCAATCTCCTGGTTTATTGTCATCTTTTATCTGCCTTCTCTTTTCTCTTGCAAGCAGCGGCGTATATAATAAGGCGAAGGATACATTTTCGTTAGGATATTCATGAGGTCGAACTACGACAGCAGAAGTGCAAGATGGATTCTTTCATTTTGCCACATTATCTATTGGCTTGACTCCGACGCGACTCCGTTCTTATTTCCAAAGGGATATCAAGAGAATCTCAACGCACATGCTAAATTGGAATAATTTCTACTCTAGTACATGGTAGCTACTGAGTCGGACGCTCAAGCATACAAGAGGAAGGCTTTACTATCCGCCCAGGATGGAGGATCTAACACTGTCAAGTGAGTTACAGAATCCCTTTTCTTCTCTCGCCCACTTTACATCCAGCCTACCATCTCATCTCCCCTGTCGAGTATCTATCTCTATGCCCAGCCTAGTCTTGACAGCTAACCTAAATAGGTCCCAAATGCACGACCACGTACAAGGAAACTACAGCTGGCCAGGGGTCTACGACGCCCGCGCCATCGTACACAAGTCGTATAATGACGGGGAGGCAGGCATGGACATAAAGGATAACGAGGCGAGATACAAGGCCGCGAAGGAAAAGGGCGATCTTTCTTTGATGGTCACATGGTCGTAAGTCCCTTTCTTCTCCTGTTGCTTTTTGATTTGAGCGAGTGGTATATTGATATTAACTCAAAACTCCTTTTCGCTTCGCTATCTAGTGGATCCGGCGTGGGTCTCATCAGGTCCGAGCAGCCTGCCGCAGAGATCACGAAACAGGTCAGAGACGAGGCCGTCGCGGCTATTAAGGCCTTGCAGGCGTTCGTTTAGGTTAGGGTGTCGTGTTTCGAACATTGTGTTGCTTCTCTTGTAGTGGTTTCGTCGGTAGTGTTAAAAATGGCAATGAATACCCAAATATCTATACCTGAAGGGAATAGTAGTCATTTTGAAGGAGAGGTGGTATATCCTTTTGACTACTGAAATGAAAAACGAACAAGAGTAACTAATTTAGCAGATCCCTAAACAAGTTGATCCAAGCTGGTACGCTAGGAAGACTATATATATGTATGCATTACGCAATAGAATAGAACTCTCTTACGTAGACGAGATCAATGATTTAGAAAAGACAAATCAGCGTTTCATTAACCATGATGAATCGTAAGTATATACAAAGTAGGTCTATATCTACGGCTAAGGTAGGTAAGTTCCTACATTGGAGCTGTCGAAGAGGAAGATCGTGGCAAAGTGCTTAGAAACCGGAAGGGAGGGAGGGCTTGATTTGACTGGCCCCTCGCTTACTTAGCCAGGTATCTAGACTCATTGTCAACGGACGTATCGCCTAGGTTAGAGATTGCTTTTGCTTTCTCATCATCTCCTTCTGCTGGCCAAATGAGTTTCAACGATATTGCCTTTTATCCCTTACGTCCTCTTCACCAGCCATTATACAACTTTGTAACCAGCAATCTCTGCTCAGCAATGTGTGATACTAGATAAGTGGCTACATCGGTCTAAATCGAAGTAGCACGACGTAGATTGAGCGGGAACTTGACGAGTCCTAGTCCTATCGCTTGCTCATAAATTGAACATGTGATGACTTATGTTTGTGTGTCGTACATGAGCGCAAGCTGCCGATACGGGTGTAGGACAAATAGACTATTATTTATTGTATACGTGGTAGATAGCACTACTACCTACTATGATGACTGATACTGATGATATATATACCTGCTGACCCAGTACCTTCACCTTCCTGCGCCATTGTCCCCCCCTCCCCTTCCGCCCTCCCGGATGCTTTCTTTTCAAAATATTATTCATTCCTCATGCTCGCCCTCTATAAAGGTGACAAAAGCAGTATATAGGCCGCCAATCTCGGCCCTCTGCGATTCTGGCTACCGCCTGATGCCAGATTATAGTTAGAAAAAAATGGCCACAAAATACAACCATTCGCGAAATAGCGACGTGAAGATGAATCAGATCGGTCCGGACCCGATCCCGCTCGTTTCGCTCGCTCGTTTCCGTCAATATAGAATCTTCGGATATTTTTCTTTTTTGCCTTGCGACTCTCGCGCTTAGAAAAGGTCGCTTAGTCTCGCTTAACAGCGGCGCCTCCCGCAAGGTTATCTACTATCTCGCTGCCGAACTTCCAAATCATGTAGGTCGGGAACACAAGCCAGGCACCACTAGAAAATACCGGGTCAGCCATGAACATACGCCGTCTCGAAAGGTGAGGAGATGCTACGGCAGAGATCGGGAGAATAAGACTTACTTGGGGATGATCCATATAACGACCAAATTGTACAAGTCGTTGTGACCGATATTGTCAAAGCCGGAGAAGGGTTCACAAAGCCCTGGGTTTCAGTTGGTTAGTCATACTGTCAACGCAATCACCTTTTCGGGAATCTTCAAACCCCTGTTGCAAGTCGTCCCGCTTAGGCAAGCTGAAACGCAGTAGAGACATGACACAATATCGAGACACCCAGACGACAAGTCAAAACAGAAAAGAAAAAAAGGCAACGAAAACTCACAGTATAACACAGTCTTGCTAACCGTCATAACGGCAGCGCTGAAAACGATAAGGACAGCTGCGGCGGCCTTGCGGCCTACAATGACCTTCTTGCCGCCGACTTTGACGCTGTTCTGGTAGTAGACGACGGCGTAGTAGACGTACATGAGCGACTCGACGATGTTCATGAAGCTCTGGGCGCCGGTGAAGCCGCTGTTGGCGTTGAAGGCCTTCCAGCCGTACACGTGGTCGACCTCGCCGTACAGCTTGTACGGCACCCACAGTGGCCAGTGCAGGTCGCCGCCCTCCATCGTGCGCGGCCGCAGGAAGACATACACGCTGTCCCAGACGATGAGGGGTAGGGAGAAGGCGAACCAGAATAGGACTAGGGAGCTCGGGCTGTGCGTGAACGTCGTCGCGACAGATGCGGATGCGCCTTTGGCCATTTTTGCTTCCTTTTTCTCGTTTGACTTTGACTTTTTGTGTTGTTTCTGTTTGCCTACACTTTGTATGTGTATTATTTCTCGTGTTTCGTGCACCACGGGGGCAATTGGATCGTTGCTCTCGGCTGCTGACTTCTTGCGCGCTGCTTTTGGTGGGAGGTTGAGACGATCTGCGCGTATTTAGAGGTCGGTACTCGGAAGGCTGTCGCGCTTTCTTTTGTTTCAAAGTTCGAGGTAATTATCTATTATCAGAGCGCGATTGTTCTTTACTCGACTGGATGTGGTAGAAGGCAGGCTAGTTACTCGAAATCACAAAACACTGATGGCTGGTCGACGATGATGAGGGGCATTGGAAACAAGGTAGGTATGTAAGTCCTTATTTAAAGGATTCGAGCTTTATCCTCTTTCTGTAGGAATGCAAATCAGGGGTCCTGTAGCGATGCAGATACATACAGGATACAAATACCAGTATTTGCACATGTCTCTGCAGGGGAGGGAGCTATGCCACACTCCCACCCATTCCATGTTCTTTAATACCTTACCTCACGTATTTCACCCTGGCTGCGCATTTGCGCGGTCTGAAAAGGTAGGCCATGTCAAATGCCATGGTATTGTTATGCTCATTCTTTGCTTTTTCACAGCTTCCCCTCGCATCTAGAAGAGCAGGATGGTAGGCAAAGTGGTAGTTGTAGGGGACTTTGTCGCCGTCATTGCAACTCCACTAAAATGCGGAGTGTAGCGACAGGAGACGCGATCGTTACCGCCTAAAATATTGAACCCGCTGTACCGATGGAGTACAGAAGCAGTGCTGGTCCAGGAGAATCTATGGGACAGTACTTGGAGGCTACTTTTATCTGTTATGTAAACTTGTCCCGTCTCCAATACGGCTAAGGTCTGCTAGTAACTACTCGGCACCATATATGGTTATGATAGGTTGCAAGTCCACTATAAATCAGTTACCTACCAGACCTACTTATTTCCAAACCCTCCGTAACCAGCAGTGTGATAAGTAATTCAGACCTCTGCAGGCAAGCAGACGATGATTGTCTGTACTGCCCATTTGACCTTGAACATCAGATAGATTAGGTATTAACTGTTGGTAGCTGCCTGCTCATTGTCTTCTTCGGTTGTTCGGTTGCAAGCCGTTCCGGACGCAAAGGCCGAGACACAGCGGATTTACCGTGGGGTATTTGGAATATTGTAGCGCTTAGCGCCTCCGTATTCGTATCCTTGTTGTGTGCTGTTCAGAAGGCGTGGAACTACCAACGCAGCATCAACCTCTTAAGAGACGACAGAGAGGTAGCACAGAATAGGTAGAGAATTGTGATGAATACTACGCCACCGGTCGATTAATAACGCTCGGAGTCTTCCATGACCCGTGCTTGTGACGATGCTAGGTGTTTCGCAGCGAAACACCGCCATATACTTATGTACATATCTTCAGCTATTCGCCCCTTTTGTATGCACCAACATATAACTAAGCGAGCCGCATCCACATATATTGCTGCATAGACCGCTTCACTGGTTGTGCGGCATTGGTTAGTATACGTAAATACCCAGATCCAACGGCTGCGTTGAACGTGTAATCTGAGGCTGATTAATAGTATTGGAAAATAAATGTAGTGGATATTTGGATTATGTACGTGGGATTAATCGAGCCGTGTATGTCTGCACCTTATATCTACCATAAGCCCCCTCAACCTATATGTAGTCTGAGCAGCCTGATATAGAATTGTTCGATGATATGGCTTTGGATTGCTAGATTATTCCCCGGCTCACGGTGCGCGGTTGCCGTGACTACTAGTTTGGCTGTAGAAAGCCTAGCGTTTTTGAAACATTTCTTGTGGATTATGTACATTTGGTCGAAAATAAGATGCTGAAGACGAATATAAACTGTGAAGTAGAACCTTTGAATGATCCAGCATAACATACATCGTCAGAACCAACAAGCACAAGCAACCTCCTAGATGAGATGCTGCCCAGGTGGTACCTGGTGTGATCTGGATAAAGGCACCACTCATTCCATGGCAGTAGGTACCTTACTTATGTAGAGAAGATACATCCATTAATAGCCTAGCACTCATTGACAGCCTCCCCTCATCAACGCGCCTGCCACTCACAACAATCAGAAGGGCGCAACCGGTAGACACACCCGTATTATGAGTACAATTTGGAGGCTGTACTTCCACCAAGTTGGCCTACTTGGTATAGTCAACAGTTCAGCATTTGAAGACGAGAGCCCTAATCGCTGAGACCAAGAGCCAACGGGATTCGACTCCCCAATAGTGGCCATTCTCTGGTCAGACAACTACAGGCAAAGTACTCGTTTGCCTTTTTGGGTTATCTGCACTTCATCACCAACATGCCTAGCTGGCTATCCCCGTTTTACGTCTTGACGTTCCTCATAGCGCTCTGCGTCAGCATCCGGACATACAAACCGTGCAGAAACACGATCTGGGGCGGGATAGAGTGCTGCGCACCCTCCACCTTGGGCGCCGAGCTGCTGAACAGGGCCGACTTGAAATGGAAGACGGCGAGCTGCTGCTCGGGGTCGATGCGCGCGCTGAGGAAGATGAGGCCGTCCGATTTGCGCAGTCCGGGCTCGAGTGGAGAGCCGCCGCAGCGCACGACAATGTCGTTCCCGGCGTTCTCGACGACCTCGAAGTGGTTTGAGAATCGCAATCCCTTATCGAACTTGGCGACGGCCAACTCCGATGTGCTCCAGAGATTATCGTCGGTTCTAGGGGGCTTGTCATAGCGCTCCTGGAGCTTGCTTTGTGCCCAGAATCCTGAGAGATGTGTCAGTCCATCAGTTCGAAAGAGTAGCCACTCGCCAGCTTTGCTTGCAGTGGCATAGATATACTCTGATGGGGGAAACAGCGAATAGAATGCAAGACGAAGTGCTCAGAAGGTAGCTCAACGAATCCATCACATACCCCATCGGCTCCACACGCCTCGACAGAACTCGAGCGTCAGAGCAACTTCGTCGTTACGCAGCTCTGGCCGGATCTTGCTGAGCGGCACCACTTTGATGACGTCGTCCCTCAGGGATGGGTTATCCCTAGGGTTGAATCGAGCCCACACCTTCGACTTGAACGCCGGGTCATCCTTCGTCAAAGGCACGAAGCTCGTGGAATTGAACAGATAAGCCATTCCCGCGCCGACACCAGCCGCGCCGCCTCCGGCACCCCAGAGGCCGGTTACAAGGACTGCCCTTAAGATTCCCATCTTGGATTTTTGAGGCCCCAATTGCTTCGTACGCTATAAGAGAACAGAAAAAAAGTTAAACGAATGTTAAATATGGACTCGCCCCGATGAGTCTATTTGCGATCATGAAAAGGTCCTAGCTAGATCGTACTAAATAAACTGGGGCAAACCGGGAAATTATACCCGAAATTGACCTAGTAGTCTTGAGAGCCGGAGCCGCTGACGATGGACTTCAGGAGACAGTTTGAGAGGCTCCGAAATGTATTTCGTTGAATCCAGGATTACAATACACTGACGTAGAAGCTCACCTAACCTAGGTAGGTTATCAACCCGCATTAGAGTTTCAGTGAATGCTTAGCACAAATGCGTACGAAACGTCTCCAACCGAGTTGGAGAAACGGCCAAATTAGCCATCGGCCAAGAGCTAGGTATTCCCCAGTCATTTTCAACAGAGAAAATTTCTCGATGCCGTCGTCCAAATTGAAAAATCGCGGGTCAACAGAAGCGTTCAAACGGAATCACTCTACAGTATATAGATACGGCAAGTCTATCATATCAAATTACATGTCATTGACACCTATCAAGCGCGAACCTATCACTACGGAAAAACGTTCTCGGGTATATATATGATTGCCTCCCAAAAAGCAAAAATCTGCGCAAATGGCAGGAAAGATCACCAAGAGTAGAAACGAGGACGGCAATCACGGATTTACTCTAGCACGCAAATATGACCGACAATAAGGGGGTGATTTACAGTCGGTTGATTAATCGTGCTTTAAAAAGTGTAAAGAAGAAAGAGAAGAAATCAAACAAGTTGCGAGACGCGGTCCGCCCTAAGTAAAGTTTGCTAGGCGGATCACGTGATTAGATAGACCAAGTAGTGTACCGCCCCGTAGCACCAGCCACTTATTATTGTGGCCGCAATTTTTTATGTCTATTGGGTGGGGACAGTCTCTGCCCATAAAATCTCACTCGCCATTTTCTTCTGCGACTTCTTCTGTACATTGCACATCGCACATCAAGCATACTCATGATCAAATATCAAGTCAGTTAATTGGCTCTTATCTAAATCACGGTGATTTACGGTATACCAACGCAACGGTAAGATCATATACATTCATCTTCGGCAGCGCATTCTCGCGAAATGCCCGACCTTGCTTGCTCGCATCTTCAGGGCCGTTCATCGATTGATTGAGCCCATCCGATCCAATCCAATCCACACTATAAAACACCTCCAGCGACTCTTTCCGTGCGCAGGAGGTGGACTCAATATTTATTTTTATCGTTCGTAGTGGAAGAATGAACCAAGGGCCTAGACAGCCCGTCCTATCCACCCTGCTGTCGTAGATACTCAGTGCGACAGCGGGACTAATTAAGGACGAACATAACCTGTTGTTAAGGTAGACGTGTTAGATACCTAGTTAGTGGTCGTGTCAGTCATGAGCAAATACATAAGAGGTTTTCAGACTTCGTAAGTACATATATGTGACGGAGTTACGGTCCTACCATGGCTGGTTGGTCGCCTTGGCCGTGCCGTCCACGTTGCCACATGTGTGTATAGTATTGTAGAATTGCAAGTAGTCACGGTCACCTTGAAATTCTGACGTTTCATTTGGGAAGCCCTGTTCCAATGCAATGGGTACAATGGTGACTATAGTCAGGGTTGCCGTAGACAGGAAAAAACAACGTTGTTAATTCATCCCAGGAATCGAATATACCCACCTTATACTTACCTGCAACAGTATACATAATAAAAATATAATAAAAATATCATGAAATATAATGAAGATATAATAAGAATGCACTAGGATATAATAAAAAAATGAAAATAAATGTTAATAAATATAGTTAGATATGTCAGAGACGTTAGATGTCATAGATGTCGGTAGATGTTCATAGATGTTAGTAAATGTTAGTAGATGACGGTAGATGGTAGAGATGTTACAAAGTATGTTAAATGTTGATAAATATTAATAGATGCAATAAGATGTCAATAGATATTGATACATGTTGATACATGGCAGTAGATGTTGATAATGGTCGTTAGATGTCAGTAGATTACAGTAGATTACAACAGATGGCGTTAGATGGCGTAGATGGCAGTATATGTCATAGATGTCGTAGATGTCCTGCCACGCCCAACTCAAGGCGTCTTACGGGTCTCCGGGTGAGTCCTCGTCCTTATTGATGTCAAATTCTGGGACGAGGTTCTCACGGGCTCGGTCTAGATTTCCAGGGAAATTGTCGTCTCGGAGGGCAAAGTGCGCGGATCCGAAGT
>Ga0247782_1000175_pt1 | contig 79298 bp, 48 predicted proteins | sample UWRJL019104C5_FD_179928 | JGI IMG/M metagenome (GOLD analysis project Ga0247782, IMG submission 179928) | Plant litter microbial communities from Arlington Agricultural Research Station in Wisconsin, United States - UWRJ-L019-104C-5 | ecosystem: Environmental > Terrestrial > Plant litter >... | reverse complement strand
GTGGGTCGCCGGGGGTGGGTGTTCTTTCGCACCATTGAATTTCTCCATTTCTCCGTGCACAGCGCGTAAACGAAGTGGTACTGTCCTCCGGCCGTCGGCCATATCGCAGCGAGCTCCCCGAGACTGGCCGCCAGGGCGAGATTGCACAAGACGCAGAAGACAAAGCCGTATAGGAAGGAGACGGATCCGCCCGAGGGCAGTACGAGCCCGATCGAACCGGCGAGAGCTATCCAGGTGCTATACGAAACGAGAAGAGAAAAAACAAATCAGACTTTCAATGTCCTCATGATGGGCCGGCCCCATTAACGACTTTGTCAATCGACCTCCAAATGACTTACTTGAGGATGGCGAATGTTAAGGCGACCATTGTCAGTCGTGACAAGCGAGGCTGCAGTCGACCTTCCCCCGCCGGGGGAGATCTACCCGATGATACCATATCGAGGAATTAACAGCAAGCAGGCCGTTCGAATCGAATCTGCAAGCGAACACAGAATGTGATACGGACGAGGAACCCGGACCAGAAAAAGGAATGGTTTCAAGGCAGGCGTACATATATGTATGCTTTTTTCTCAAATAGTCACACACATGCCTTACATACGGCCGGCAGTCACCATCCATCCAACCTGAACTGCAACCTATAGATTAGGGTAAGATTTCTCCCTCCACTAATTAAAGATATAGGTATAATAAAAGGTAAGTAGGGGCAGAGTCACGCACGTACTACTAGATAACTTTTCATTTGTCTTTTGTCTAAATTACACTGACTATAGGAACCCGATATGCCTAGTCCATGATACCTACTTATCTATCTATCCCTCTCTCTACTATTGGCACCGATAAACATGGTCTAGTATTGCCTATGTTTCATTGCAGATACTTACTTGGGTAGGTACTTTTAGCTACTTAGGTAAACAGGGCAGCCCAGCTGTATGCCGTATAGGTAGATAGGAATGGTTCGTTTCGCATTGCATAGTGGGAATAGATGGATCCAGATCCAGTGGTACTTAGCGGCGGGTTGGTCCGGGGCCTAACCCCCGTTGCGGTTGCGGTGCGTGTGAATAAGAGACCTTTGCACATGTTTGAACCTGCCTTGCAGATCTAACTCCGATTTCGATTCACCGCTTCTTCCGCCTCGATTCTGCTGCAAATTACAGAATACATACGTATTACTTAGACACACATAATATGAAAATTGTCGACATCTTAAACGAGTGAGCTTTGGCACTTTTGCACTCCTTTGTCACTTTTTTTCGGATCCTACCCATCTCTCTCTGTCTGTGCCTCTCTCTGTGCCTCTCTCCCTTGCGTTATAGCTTGCATTCGAGGTAGGGATCCTATCCGCGCCTCTTACATAGGCAATCTCAAATGTGGCCCTTACCCATGCCTATTACCTATATCTGTCTGTATCTTGTTTGGTTCATGATCCCCACAAAATCCCAGCGATAAAGCTAAACCAGATTGTTTGATGCATCATATGTATGTATGCATGTATGTGTGTACGTATGTAGGTATCTACGCATCTAATATCTAACGGGCTGAAGTCCGAGATCTGGTAAGGGACACATTACATCACGGTACCACAAACCAATAGGAAATGGGCAATTCCACACTGTTTCTCGAACTGATAAACAGGTGAATCGGACAACAAGAGAATGAGCGATTTATCCAACAAACATCTGGGAAAGTAATGAAAGGAAGATCAGATAGACTATCTAAAGCAAGGATAGCTATGTAACTTATTCACGAGGCACGCACGGCGCAAGCCCATCGTACGGGGGAAAAAACAAAAAAAGGAATGAAAGAAAAAGAAAAAGAAAGAGCAAAGGCCGAAACAGATACCTATGCATCTACCTACTCGTTTAGCTCGGCTAATGGCCTTTTCCTATTATTAATGCCTCTTAGAACCGACCGGCGGACCATTCATAGGAATAGAAAATTCGAATCGAACGGTCTAGGACATCTGGGGGAACGCGGGGTACGTGGTATGGAAGGAAGCTCATCATCATACATACATACACATAGCTAAATACCGAGATAGGTAGGCAGGCAGACCTCACAAAATGGTGATAGAGATGCATTTTCACCACTTACTTCCGTTAGGGGTATGTATGTATGATAATGTAAGTATGTGGCATAAGGTAGGCGTGTATGCTGTACTGTGTCTGTTTGGTTTCAGCTACTACATATGGCATGGTACGGTCATGTATGCTATGCGGCGTAGTCGGTAGGTATTACAGATTACAGATTTCCAACCCACCTACAGTATACAACATGCAGGTTAGTATGTACAGCATACCGTTGGCGAATTATAGCATGAAAACCGGGGAAAACGTCTTTGATTAGCTCAAACACGAGCATGAGGGAATACTACTACCTTACCTACTACTACCACCTATGTAAGCAAGGTAGCTCTATGCTATTACTATTACCTATGCTTCGTTGTTATGCTCGGTGTTTGGTAGGACCGTAGGTAAAGAAGGGTGAAACACCCCCGGACCTGCTAGCCACGGCCCCGGTAGACCCTACCTACACGAGGTAGCGAGCAATCCTGGAGGCTAAGGTTGTTTGTTTTGTACACGCGGAGAGCACGGAAGATACACTAGGGGCTTTATGGAGCCCGCCGTCCGAGCTAAGATAGAAATATCATTTGAAAACGGGAAACACTCTGCGATCGCGAGTTATCGTTTTGTCATCCTTCTGACGCTTCCTTCTAACCTTTTTTATCCCTTGCTTGGTGCCAATCTCGACAGAAATGAAAGACAAAACAGGCCCCCCTTTCGTGAACGTGGCGTGTCACGAATCCGAAGCTACAAATCCCAATCCCAAAGCTACAACGGTCTAACCTAAGTTAAGTGGTACAACTCCTTTGTAGTGTAGCTGCGCATCCATCCTATGGCTGCTGCGGGGACCGTTGTTTGCACGGACAGGGACACGAGCCAATGTGTACTGCTAGCGAGTGTAGAAAAAAACGTGGGCACGTTGGCTGCGTTTATTAATGGATTTGCGTCAAAAATCCCCGCATCGACGTATACCAGTCGGGTATATATATTCGCGGACATGAAACCCCCCTGGAACGATCGCGACGTTGCATGCAGCAGCATAACCACCCATCCCTTCCACACCAAAACCTAGAACACTCCTCCCAATGACCAAGATGGTTCGCGTCGGCGCAGTCCAGGCAGAGCCCGTATGGCTTGACCTCGACGGAAGCGTAGACAAGACCATATCGCTCATCAAGAGTGCTGGCGCAGATGGCGTACAGGTCCTAGGGTTTCCAGAGGTCTGGATCCCCGGGTATCCATGGTAAGGGCGGAGTGGCCACCACACCTTCGTACCAGATGCTAACGTCAACTTGTCTCTCGGTTAGGTCTATGTGGACATCTAGCGTGATCGAGAACACCCACATCATCCACGATTATATGGCCAACTCTATGCCGCGTGACTCGCCCCAGATGCGTCGGATCCAGGCTGCTGTTAAGGAAGCAGGAATCTTTATCGTCCTCGGCTATAGCGAAAGAGACGGGGCAAGCCTCTATATGGCACAGTCGTTCATCTCGCCCGACGGGGAAATCCTCCATACTCGCCGGAAAATCAAGCCAACCCATATAGAGCGAACGATTTGGGGGGAGGGACAGGCCGAATCCCTTCAATGCGTGGTGCCGTCACAGTTCGGCAAGATCGGGGCTTTGAATTGCTGGGAGCACCTGCAGCCCCTGCTTCGATATTACGAATACTCTCAAGGAGTGCAAATCCACGTTGCGAGGTAAGGACTGGCTTTTCGTATCAATTTCGTGTATCTCACAACAGAGGTAGTTGGCCGCCCGAGTTCGAGATGCCAGATCCCAAAAAAATCGCGTGGCTCTACCATGAGACGGGAGAAGCAAGCTATCGGGCTTCGCAATTCATGGCGATCGAAGGCCAGTGTTTCGTCTTGGTGGCGTCGCAGATCCTCACAGAGAAGAACTTGGAGAAGAACAACCTCACTGGTAACCCTGTTACCAAAACAGTAAGAACCCCCTTAACCGCCTCTTTTAGCATCAAGTAAAGACTGAGATCGAAACGTCAACACTAGCCTGGAGGCGGCTTCTCTATGATTTTTGGGCCAGACGGAAAGCCATTGTGTGAGCCATTGGGGGACGGTGATGAGGGAATCCTGACGGCTGATGTCAACCTACGTGACATCGATTACCCGAAGGCGTTTATCGACGTCGTGGGACATTACGCTAGGCCGGACCTGCTGAGTCTGTTGGTCAACCCCAAAGCTGACAAACACGTAACAATTATGGATAAGTAATTGGGTGAGTAGTACACGGCGGAAGGAGATGAATGACCGGTCTCGATAGGCCCGTATAGCGTTACGCTCGCAGGGTCGGTTCATCGGTAGCTCATATTCAAATGAACCACGGGGCGGTTAGGTTGAGATCGATGGTGTCCCACCACTTTAGGCCACCGGTCCGTCCAGAGTCTGCCTGTAAATCTTGCTGTTTCCAGAACGACTCGATAATGTGTCTCAGGACGAATACATTCCCAATATGTCTCTCCTCGTCCATACGGTCAAGCGTTCGGAATATTGTAATTCTTTGCTCGTCGTTTTCCGTCTCGCATGCAATAGCGAAAAGCGGCCAAGGACTTGTGCAAACGTCTAGGTCGCTTAGGATCTGTAATGCCTGTTGGATACACGTTGACCTCGTTTCTTGAGGAGTCTCGGTGCTACAAGCTCGGTGCAAATAGAGAAAGGTAGCGAGACGATATAGCTCTGCCGTCGCCAGAGTCCTTACTCGTTCGAGCTGCGATAATCGTTGCTCGTGTCTCGGATGAAGTCGCTGTTGCAGCGAAGCGAGTCTGCTGTGCTGTGCTTTCCACTCCGCACTTCGGTTGAATTTTTCTCGACTGGGATATGTCGCTACATCCTCCTGAAGTTCGATGGCGCGCCAGGTATTTACCCAGCTGATGACCTCCATTACGGCAATAGAGCATCCTAAAGAACCAATTATCTACCACATTATCAGCTTTGAGGCTTGAAGGTAGGCATCGAGGCTACTGTACCACCGATCTGTCGAAACCGGTCTCACGTAGAAGCTGAAGGGAAACCGGGCCGTCTGGGTACTGCTTAAGCGGCTTGCTAAAGCCACCCAATACTTCGTGGTATAGGAACCACGTATAGAGAAACCTATAGGCCAAGTGTCCACCATGGATGTTAGCTAGCTGGTGAAGGATTTTCTGCGCGCCGTTAAGGTGCAAACTCCAATTGCCTTCTGTCTCGTCGAAAACCTTTTGTCGTGTTAGTGTATGACGAGCAGCAAGTAATACAACAGCCTTACGCTATAGACACAGAGCATCATGGAGGTCGCTAATTGGGTTTCTGTTGTCCCAAGTGACTCGGTTGATAACGAGGAAGACAACGATCTGATTGCTTCAGTTTTATAGGACAGTGCATGTTCGGGTCCCCATAGATGATAAGCAGAAACGGCTAATATAGCATTCCGAAGGCCCTGAGAAGCCTTGCCGTCACCTGTGAAGGCCATAGGGATAAGGTCCTGTCTAAAGCCGTTGTCGACATTAATGGTTGAGATCATGGGTGAGAGTTTGTCATGGTCTATAAATTGCATTAGAAGGGCGTACTGAGAGAGAGACAGAGAGAGAGAGAACTCTGTGGAGCCATACAGTAGCCGAGAAGATGAGATTCCCGCTCGTGAAAATTCGGGAGTAGTGGAATGGTTCTCGGTGGCTGTTGCTGATTTCGGAGGAGCAACATCTTTAACTCTTTTCCAGAATGTTTGAGATCTGCGTAGGTTACGTTCAAGAATTGTTTACCATAGTTGGGCGGCTTGTCCGCGCTGTAATGGACTGCTCCGTCCGGGATACGACTGCCTCTACGCCGGCCGTCCGGCTGATCCGGCCAAGCAAGACGGATGCCATATCCCAAGCATTCTCTACCGGTTCGACGGCAGTTATTACAAGCTGGGTAACCACGGTCACAACCGATCTTCCGCTCTTTAAGGATGCCAATGGTGAGCACATCTTCATCAGGCGCAGGGGTAAGATGGGGACCTAGGACCTGGGACCTAGGACCTGGGGCCCGGTGACTTACTTTTGCACGTCCAACACCCCTGTGTTCGTTTCACGGTCTCCATGCTGTATGACGCTCGGGGCGATGGGGTTAGCTTGCAGACAGAATCACGCACAGAGCACTGAGGCGCCTCATTATTGTGAGATACTCGGGTGAGAAGGGGAGCGACGAGGCTGAGCGGAAGCCTTGGCCGTGGGATAGAAACACAAAATGGGGTATATATTAGTTCGAGGGGTGCACAGAGAGAGCGCGAACGAATCGGGTAATGAAGGTCGAATGTTCAACTCCTGTCAGCTAGTTCTAGAAGCTGCCATGACGAGATTCATCGCAGCCAGCTGGAGATAGTTTCAACCAAACGTGCGATACCAACGGAACTTTGCGCGAGTTGCTTATCGCGTGTCCGCTCGGTTTCTGATCTTGCAAAAGGCGATGGAGGAGGACGGTGGCGCGAAAGGCATCGCTTGAGGAAAAGAGGAGATATACATTAACCCTGGCCAATGAGACAGGAGACAGCCAGCTGGTTTCTTTGATTAGTTGACAAGGGCCTTCAACAACTCAAATCCCGAACGAGTGCACCTACGAGAGAGCATAAAAAAGCTAAGGGAGGGTGGGTATAGAGTCCGACTAGACCCCAGAAGGCGCCCCAGAAGAACCGCTAGCGGGAACGTGGGGTGTTCTGGTGGTCCCCGACACGGGCCAAAGTCACGCTGGAGACACACTGCCGTATCGTACGTACCGTATAGCAGCACCCCGGTACTGGCTCCGGTTGTTTTGATCGGTTGAGAATCGAGAAAGCTGATCGTATGAATACTTGGGCAATCGCAATTGCCCTAACGATTAAGAGCAGACCTAGCTACTGGCCTCCATTGCTTGTAACCATGTCTGGGACACACACTATACAATCTGCGGGATTGCCTGCATGTGTTGAAGTGCCTAGCTGTGCTTTTCAGGATCCGCCACACACAGGGTGGCAGACAGGAGGGATGGCGAGCGATATTCGTACCAGCATGGCTGGATACCCCAAGGACGTCATGCTTGCCAAGCAGACCCTTGCGTTCCATCGTCTTCTCGAGTGGAAGCCTATGGGCCACCTAGCAACACCCGGAGCACGCCCATAAGGAACATCAGCCACCACCCTAATAGCTGTCTGTGTACGTCCTAGTCCCACAGCAAAAGCAATTTTCCCCAAGTTGAACCCGGCTTTCGTCTAAGTCTGGATGGAACTTTTCGACTCCCTGGTAGGTACGTAGAGATATACCACCGCGAATGGGATGTCTTGCTTGACTGGCTCGAACGTGAAAACGTGGTAGCTCGGCATAATGCGCTTAGCGATAAGGAATAAAAAAGTTTTCAACAAGTCGGTTTTGACTGTCTTGTGAATGACACGAAAATATAACCTAATAGATAGTGAGAACATCAAAAGGCAAGTAATATAGACCACAATAGCCAGGGTGTGGAAACGGTCGAGTCCATAAATATGTAAGGCTCACTACTAGGTAGACAAATGTCCGTAACCAATAGAACCGTGCAGATTTGCCTCTGCTTAATTAGTAGCCGGGGAAAGTTGAAGAGCGACACAGATCCAAAAATCTAGACATGTATTTGTAGGTAGGGTGGGATGTATATAAGGCAACCAAAGGCCCATTCATATACAAACGGCCATCAGTCTCACCTCGACGTTACGTGCCATAGACCTGGACCTGAACTTAGACCTACATATTTATCTTTACGTCTACTGGCATGGTCAACGCTCACTCATCTGGGTTAGATGATGTCAAGTAAGACAGGACTCTTCGATGGACTTTTAGCAACTCCAAATAATTCAACACTATTTATCCTGTGTCGCTGAACTACCATGGCTGCACCTATCTTCAGCTACCTACCTAGTAGTTAGGTAAGCTAGGCGGTCGTTCTAAGGGTTATCTTTTTTACAACTACCTTGTCTTATACACCTAACCTCCAACGAAGGACATCTATGTATCTAAGTATTTTGTTTGGAGGGCGACACTAGAACTTCAAAGTTACTCCCTCGCTGCAATTACTTCCTTTGGATCTCGGCAATTACATACATCGGCCATACTACATACGTGGCTCACACTAATGCATTTATTTCTCGATATCCTACTAACCTAGGAGTTATCTGTACTTTTCACGTGGAACCGAGCAAGTATAGAACTGATATTAGCTAAGTTTAGCTTCCAATAAGGTATTTGATCCTCGAATCTTGCTCCATTTTCAACGGTTATCTAATAGGGCTCGGTATCGTTTAGGCGCGGCTATAACTTATACGCAAGGTACCAACCTTAGATATTATCGCACCAACGTTAGCGGTGATAGGTAGCTTATTTAGGGAAGCCTAGCACTTGTGCCATGTGGTGAGCTTGTGCTGGTAGCCTGGCCGTGCCTGGTAGTGTAGCGCTCCCCGCTCTGCTGCCCCGGATCGAGCTAAACTTGTCATAGAAGCAGGACCCACATCTGAGCAATTATGGTAATCGGCCGAGGTTGAATTTACATGTGCAAGGGCAAATACCAAGTATAGCGTCATCCTTTCAACCTTGCGCTCCTCGATCCGACTCCTCTGCTGATGGGTCGACATATACAAGAACCCACAAACCCCCTTAACTGTCGCAAGTCCTTCTTCTGAATTTCCTCAATTCCCCATCTACCCAGTCCCGCCTCTCAAACATCGTCCAACCACTCTACCACGTTCTACTAGCCGCACTTCTTTTCACTACTTCAAAATGGGTGTCGCCAACAGTGAGTGCCCATCCCCCTAGCTTACATCTGTATTTCTGAAACAGTTCACCAGCGCAACACACATATATGCGTATCGAAGACTGACTTGGTTTGCTCCGATAGAGAACTTCCCTTCCTCGGCAGCCTTTGACGCCATCAGCGCCGCCTTGTCCTCCGAAGCCGACCGAAAGGATGCCATCAAGCAGGGCAACGGCGTCTATGCTTTCACCCTAAAGAACAAGGCTGGTGAGACCGAGAGCTGGCACATCGACCTGAAGGAGAAGGGCGAAGTCGGCTTTGGACTGGGAAATAAGCCAAACGGTTAGCTATTCTCTCGTCGCCTTATTTCGTGCTTCCCCGGCTAACACGACGCCTCCCGCAGTTACCCTATCGTTAGCCGAAGAGGACTTTGGCAAGCTCGTTACCGGCCAGGCTAATGCCCAGCGATTGTTTATGTCCGGCAAATTGAAGATCAAGGGCGATGTTATGAAGGCCACCAAGCTTGATCCCATTCTGAAGAAAGCCCAGACTAAGGCCAAACTATAAACACGATGCTATTACAAAATGATCATGCGGTCGAATTGGATTGAGCAGGATTGATTGGCAGTGCCCAAGTAATCCGTGTATAATTTGTTAGACATATGTTAATACCAAATTTTTGTCTTCATGATTCCTCTATGGTATAGACATTCCAACCCGGCGCCGGTGTTGGGGCAAGTGGTTGTGATCCTATGCAAGATAGATTCGGAAGAAATGAAGCCACGTTGTAGTGATGATATAGCGAGCGATGCAACGCGATGCGATGCGTGTGATGCTCCATTCTTTGCTTGACATGACTTCTTAAGCTGCCTATCCTATGCATGTCCTGGGCTCTTAAATTGTACTTAGGCAGGAACATCATTGGCAAGCCGCATGCTGGTTTACCTACTACCTACCTACATGTTGACAACCGGCTGGTGATTTATATTTACTGGATCGCGATTTGCTATATTTCATGCCTGCTCATTCAGCCCATGTATTTGCTACCTTAAGTGTGTATGTACGGACATGGGTAGGCAGGTACCTACAGGCTAGGGGGTTAAGTGTTATCAATAAGGGGCGCATATGGAAAGATGCAGAACAATGTCGAGTTGGTATTAAGTACACCTTATTTGGACCTAGGTACCCGCCGTCCACGTACTATGCAATCTATCTCGAAGCGCTTAGGTAAGGGGAGCATGCGGCTGCTGCGAGGTGACAATGGACATTGATTAGTGACCTCAGAGCTGGAGTACGTCAATCAGCTCAGCTGTGCTTGAGACGAAACGAGGAGTCGAAAGAGGGAGGACAAACTGGCTTAGCTAAGAATTGAGACGGTACCTACAAGAATTTACCTTGCCTAGACTAGAGCGTGTCAGATCCCGCGTTCTTTCGAGGTGCATACCTGACATGTACCTACATGCCTACCAACAAACATTGTTGCGCCTTCCACCAACCATTTCAAGCTCTGCTAAAAGGTGGGCCCGCCCACCACTTGCACGCAAGTCTGCCCAGCTGCCCAGGTGCTGACCTTTGCCCAAACCCCATCGCGCTTTTTCCCTTTTATCGGATGGTCCCGAAAAAAAGCTTACTACCCGTTAACCTTTCAATTCATCATCAAAGGCAACGAAAGCTGTCAACTTGTCATCGACGTTTTTTTCTTCATCCACCACTTTGACACTATATCTTTCCTGCCTCTGTTTCCTACCAACTATTTGTCTCCCCTAATTGAGGCTGCGTTTCCAGGCATTTTAACCTCTCGCCTGGCTTTCTCCGTTAAATCATTCTCTTAATCCGCCAACCCCCAATAACAACTACAACACCCAACACTAGAATCTTCTTATCCGGCTCGACAGCGTGCCTAACCATTACCACCAGTTTTAAAAACTATCAACGCGGTCCGCGTTTTCTCTCTCTAATATATACAACTAGGGTTGTCCGTTTACATTCGTGCCTGGCCGCATCCGCGTGCGCAACGCGTCGAACAACACGATGAGCTTTAACAGCACCCCTTACAAACCCCGTCCACCTCCGGGGCAACGGGGCTCTACACCTTTCCGTTCTAGCTCTGCGAGCAAATTTCGATCTTCTCTCGTACCTTCAAGCAGGCCGTCCCCAGCCCGCGCCCTGAATCCATCAACCAAGCTGTCTGAAACCCCAGCTAGCGCCCGCGATCTATTTCGCACCTCAACTCCTCGTAGCCAGCGCACTGCGCGGTTCGCCCCAGAGCTCCCTGCGGAGGCCACCCGTCAGAATGCCAGCGTGCGCAAGTTTGCTCCTCACAGGAGCGTGTCCAGTGGCATGGCCAATACTACTTCTACAGAGCCTTTCAAAATGAGGATCCCGTCTCCGGATCCAGAGCTTACCGGCGAAGTTCTAGCCAAGAAAATTCCAAATGATCCAAATCGCAGAAATACGTACGCCGACCAGTTCCTCGCCCATATGTGTCCACCGGAGTTCGATGAGCTCCAGCGCCGGCAGTTCTTTTGCATTCTCGATCTGCGCAGACTCAAATACGCTGCCAACGAAATCTTTGCTAAGAAAGACTGGAAGTTGAATATCTTGAACTTCGCTAAGGAATTCGAGAAGAGTCGGGGTTTGATTATGCTGCGTTATGGCCTGTATGAGTTTAAGAACGTGAAGCCGTCAAGCGAGGTTCTGAAGAGATGGAGAGCTGCTCACAATCTACCAGATATTGAGGACAATGGTAGCTCGGATAGTCGAAATGCGCAAGGCGCTTCGGGTACAGGATCGATGAAGCGAAAGGCTGATGAAGAGCTCGCGCCGAAGGACAACACCTTGATGAATTCTACCGCCAACCAAAATAAGCGTCGCAACATCGATCATGGGGCGAATGACCCGTTCCTTGCAAGCCCTGCGCCATTCAAGAAGAGCAAGCGTAAGGTAGACGACACGGAAGAGCCGGACGAGAACCAGCCCAATAAACTACATAAACCAACCCAGTCTAGCGCCACATCTTTATTTGCAAGCATCATCAACAAACCACGAGATGTCGCAGCATCACCGTTAAAGGAATCTCAGCAAGCGACAACCCTTTTTGGCGTTTCGAAGCTAAAAGACTCGAAAGAGACAGATTTCGCGACCAAGGCCAACCCGTTCCAGCAACCTAGCAATAGCCTGCTTTTCAGTTCTACGAAGTCGAATAAAGATACTACTTCTTCCGAATCGGTTCTTTCGGGTCATAAGATAGGATCAGCAGCACCTACTACTGGCAGAAACATATTTAGCTATCTACCGGGAAGTCCTGGTAGTAGCAGTGACAGCGAGGATGATGAAGATGCTGGTGTCGCTGAGAACGAGTCCGAGAAGGAGCACGAATCCGAGGAACAGCAACCCAGTACCGCTGTCAGCACTGGGACAAATACCCCTCCTGTGCAAAATGGAACATCGATCTTCGCTACCGGTAACAAGAGCAATGCCTCGAATCCTTTTACTGCGTCAACAAACCCCGCTGCTCAGACGCCAAGAGGCGGTCTCTTTGAGCGCGTCCAAATTGGAACTAACGGTAAGCCGGTTCGGGCTCTGTTTGGAGACGACAAGAAAGACTCTTCTGCGGCTCAGCAGTCGACTCCAGCATCAGTCAAACCACCAGGCGATTATACATTTAACCCGGCAACTACGCCTATATCTTTCGGACAACCAGCACCCACCGCTCTAAAGTCCACAAGTGTCGGGGACATGGCGCCTAGTGCAAAGCCTACAACGTCTGATACCGCTCAGCCTGAGAAACCAATCTCCATCTTCAGTTCAGGCAGCCAGGCTACTCCTGCGCCTAAGTCTAGTCTCTTCGGTACTTCAGATGCAACCAAATCTAAATCGTCTGACGTGTCTACATCAATATTTGCTCCACAAAATCCTGCTCCCTCAGCTACCAATATTTTTGGTGCTTCTACATCCACAGGGTCTTTGTTCGGGACTAAGGAGCAGCCGAACGAAACTGCCGCCACAACCGTTTCAGAGCAAGCTCCTAGCATTTTCAGTAGACCCACGACAGACACCTCGGCAGGCGCTGAGAAGAAATCGCCTCCCGCCAATGCTGATAGCAAGGAAACCTCGGGTGTTTCGGCTAGCAAAGACAAGCCCAACATTTTCGATTCGTCGTTCATTGCCAAGAATGCGGCTCAGGGGAAATCTAGCTCTTCAAATACTTCTGGCGACTTTAAGGCATCTCCAATTATCCACAGCCGAAGCGCCAACTCATTGTTTGGCACACCGCAAACTAATGGAACCGCAGTCGCAAGTACTAAGTCTATTTTCGGCCAGACGGACAAACCAACTTCTACAGAGCCAGCTTCTAATGGAACTGCAGCCGCGAGTACTAAGTCTATTTTCGGCCAGACAGATAAGCAGACTTCTTCAGGGTCAGCTTCCAATATTTCACGACCGGAGGCTGAAAAGGAGGGCGAGAAAGCAGGCAATGTAGGTGCCTTCGGACTCGTGGTTAATTCATCTCCGGCACCGGCACCAGCAACGTCGCTATTTGGTTCGCAAGGAGGCGCCAAGTCAGTCGCGCCCGCGTCCATTACACTTTTTGGAGGGGCGAAATCAGATAGCCCTGCTGAAGCTACCAAACCTGCCCCAAGTATCTTCAGCAGCACATCAACAGCCAAGAGTCCGTCGTTCGCCTTTGGGTCGCAGCCAGCTTCAAATGCAAACACTCAGTCCTCTTCCATTACTTTCGGTGCCAATGCTACCTCTAACGCCGGAGTCTCTTTCGGTTCCTCCAGTTCTCAGACGAATGGCAAGGAGCCAAAAAAGGTTGACTTCCAGTTCGGAAGTTCAGCGCCGAGTGCAAGCTCCACCCCATTTACTTTCGGTCAAGACTCACCGTCAGGAACCGGATTCAGTTTTACGGCAGGTGGGGCCAAGCAAACGATAAGCAATCCGTTTGCGGCATCGAAGACCAGTTCTCAGACACCGGGGCCGGTATTTGGAGCTAATTCCTCCACGACAACCCCGTCTTCCAGTTTCAATTTCACATTTCAAGGACAGCCAGCTACTCCCAAGGCGGCCACATCATCTCAGGGTAGCAGCATATTTGGAGGCCTCGGCTCTAGCAATGCAGCCCCTAGCTTCAGTTTCACCCAGGCCACCCCGGGTCAAAACACACCAAGTGCCACGGCAGCGAAGCCATCGGCGCCGGTGAGCGTTTTCAGCCATCTACAAGCCGCAAATGAGGCCTCGGCTGGCGCAAGTAAGTCAATATCCCACTACGAAGAAGAAGGATCACAAGCTAATTTCGCTGGAGATTCTCCTTTTCCCGCTCCATCTAGTATAGGAACGACGCCCGTGAACGGCACTCCTGAGCCCCAAGGTCCTAATGAGAATGGGGAGGAGGCTCCTCAGGAGCAGATTTCTCTCACAGAGGGCGGGCCTGGCGAAGAGGACGAAACTGTCGTTCACGAGGTCCGGGCTAAAGCAGTCAAGTTTGTCCCCGTGCAGAAGGGAGACGAAGAGGACGATAAGAAGTCACCATGGAGGACCCAGGGAGTGGGACCTCTCCGGATTCTGAAGAACAAGACGACCGGCACAGTGCGCATGTTGTTGCGTGCGGAGCCGAGAGGACACATTGCGCTGAACAAGGCGCTACTGCCTGATGTGGAATACACAGCAAGGGAGAAGACGATCAATTTCGCAGCTGCCAAGGACGATGGCTCGGGTTTGGAGACGTGGGTGCTTCAGGTGAAGAAGCCCGAATTTGCACGAGAATTAGTAACAATGTTGGAGTCGAATAAGAGTGCCAACAAGAAGTAAGGAGTGGACTGCCACTGTCGCTGAGCAGGGGCTGGCTTGTATACGAGAGGGATTCTACCTAGTGTGAGGTATATCAGGAATGCCTAATGCATATTTTCCTGTTTGCATTTGTGTTGCTATGATTTCATTGACTCTGTCAGCAAGGGATAGATACTGGCATGGGAAAGGGTAGCGACTGGTTCTCGTGCTCAAAACTGGGGTGTCAGCTGGTTGTCTTCTGGCCTTGGTATGATGACTTGTCCGAGCTCTCTCATCTCACTGGATGCAGGAGGCCGGAGACTCTGTTTGTTGCCAGAGTGTATAAAGAATAGCTGCGAATTATAAAGCGCAATATCGTTCTGTTGTCATCCAAACAAGGTTGTTGACTATGAATTCATCCGCTCGCCAATATGTGTTGACCAAACTTGTCCCGATGTGCTGAGCGAAGCTACCTGCAGTATACCTGCTTTCCTAGGATGTAGTAAGAGTTCGAGTGTCTCACAATAGATGATTGACGGGTGCACGTGAGAGGAAGCAGCTAACCTAGCGCGTGTAGTGGAAAGGGGAGCATGTGAATGAATGGGCCTGCTGGTGTACGGGGGGGAATTACAACTACTACCTCCATGTAGTATTTGAGGGTGACCCAATCCACCCATGTCACGGTATCTATGTGGTTTGCCTAGTACAGCAGACATATTCCTTAGTATTATTGTCACGATGTGTAGGTTGAATATAGGTAAGTAAGCATTTGCCTGCATACCTGCTAGGTAGTCACAAAACGTCCAGTTTGTAGGTCATGTAGGTAGGTACCTAGGTAGGTATACCTACCTACAGCTTCCCACATGCAGCTACCTAGGAGAAGGTACTGCCTGCAACTAAGTGCATTCATCCCCCACCGCAAATTTTTCGTGGCAGAAGTTTTGTTAGCCGCCAATCTCTCCCCGCGCATCTCTGTGAATTAATTGGGCACAGACGTTACCTACCTCATTTAGATGTGGAATCTGAAAAGTCCATTTGCGACAAACCTAAAATTCTATCAACTTCAGTTGCAAAGACGAGGCTTCCCTTTCCCTCCACTTACCCAGTTTTTCTTTCCGCACGCTGCCAGAAACCTGACGACTCGACCATTGTCTGCACCGGCTCGACGCATTACGCCTGTCAACATGTCCTCCGAAGTTACTCACGAGACCATCAAGGGTATGTACATGTTGCGCTATTCCTGACCCCACGTCATCCCACCACCACCGCCGCCAAAATCCCCCCTCTATTTACTTACAGGCCAGCTCCATAACCTGGAGACACGCAATAGTGATCATAATCGTCGCTGTTTTCATATCGTATTCCTTAAAACATCAAAAGGCTCTTCTTCATTTTCACGTTGAAAAGTGAAACGTGAATAATCTATAGTGTTTTTTTTTTTCTTTTTTTGCTGGCTTCAGTTTGCTAACCCCAAGATTTGTGCAGATGGCTGGTTCAGAGAGATCTCTCACATGTGGCCTGGTGAGTGACTACATAGACATGCCCGGATGGCGCGTGCCCCCCCGGTTATTTCCTCTCTCTCCCCGCTCTCTATACTAAGAGGCTGCTGAGAGGTACCCTTGAGAAGTCATGGACGCAATAAAAAAGGAAAAGGATTTGTCTAACTATTATCGTGTCCCACCCTCCAGGCCAGGCCATGACCCTCAAGGTTGACAAGGTCCTGCATCACGAGAAGAGCAAGTATCAGGATGTGTTGATCTTCAAGTCCACCGATTACGGCACCGTCCTAGTCCTCGACAATGTCATCCAGTGCACCGAGCGTGACGAGTTCTCCTACCAGGAGATGATCACCCACCTCGCCATGAACTCTCACCCCAATCCCAAGAAGGTCCTTGTCATCGGTGGCGGTGATGGCGGCGTACTCCGTGAGGTTGTCAAGCACGAGTGCGTCGAGGAGGCTATCCTCTGCGACATCGACGAGGTAATGTCATACCGATCAGCTATAACGCTAAGGCGACAGCTTACAAAAGAAAAACCGACTCACACATACTGGGTAGGCTGTTATCCGACTCTCCAAGCAGTACCTTCCTGGTATGGCTGCTGGCTTCGAGCACCCTAAGGTCAAGGTCCACATTGGCGACGGATTCAAGTTCCTCGACGAGTACAAGAACGCCTTTGACGTCATCATCACTGATTCCTCTGACCCGGATGGCCCCGCCGAGTCTCTGTTCCAGAAGTCTTACTTCCAGCTGCTACATGATGCCTTGCGCGATGGCGGTGTCATTACCACCCAAGGTTGTATGTCTCCTTTATATCACCATCAGAGTGGAAGCACGCAGAGGGGGGTAGAGTATCTCGACTAAACTGGAAAATAGGTCTTCCTTTTGCCCTGATATCCAAACCCCGTCGTGCCCTTTTCCCTTTAGTATTTTCTTTACAACGGCTCTTACAGGAAATTTCTCCCACTATCGTCGGACTCATTCTTTCCAGCATCGATTTCTTCAACCCTTACTTTGCCGCTGCTTCCAGTCTACCAATTTTTGCTCCCTTTTCTTTCCGCCTCTTTACAGAACTCAGATCTCTCTCTAAGTCCTTTTCCATTACTCTACTCATCTCGAATCTCTTCCAAGAAACCCCGGCGTCTAAGATAACAGGTAAACTGACGTGAATGATAACTTGCAGCTGAAAACCAGTGGCTCCACCTCCCCCTGATCACTAAGCTGAAGAAGGAATGCGGCGAGGTCTTCCCCGTGGCCGAGTACGCCTACACGACCATCCCGACCTACCCGTCGGGCCAGATCGGTTTCATGGTCTGCTGCAAGGAGGTCGGACGCAACGTCAGAGTCCCGCTTCGCTCGTGGAGCCCCGAGGAGGAGGACCGCCTGTGCCGCTACTACAACGCCGAGATCCACAAGGCCAGCTTCATTCTGCCGACTTTCGCTAAGAAGGCTCTGGAATAGAGAGAACTTCCGATGTCCACTCATTAGGATTCTTTGAGAAGTCTTATCTTCGCAGATCTGTCTTCCTCTGGCAACGGAATCGAGATCCGCACGTAGTTTTCGGAGAGTGCATCTGAGGACCAAACAGGGAAGACCAGCCTTCGACATTCGTTCCCTTCTATCCAGATAGACTCGCGACAACGGCATAGAGAGGGGCTAATAGGTGAAAATGAAAAAAGGTTCGGAAAACGTCCTAGCTCGGACGTCAGGTTCTATGAGCAAGGGTATGAGATCGGATCGGGGCAAATGATGATACAGGTCTTCCTTCTCCAGCAGGAAAAGACTTTCACGATAGTCACGCATTGCATGCCCTCGACTTCTCTTATATGCTAAACGACATGAAAAAGAAATGCCCAAAAAAGTTGCAGCTATCAAAACCTATGAATGTATTAGTTCTCGTCGTCCTCGTTACTCGCCCCCTGCTAACGGTTTATTTTTTTTTAAAGGAGTGAGAACATGACTACAAAACAGTATTCTCATTCATATATCCAAACTCATCGTATCAACAAAAATCCAACTTAACCAACCAGCCGTCAAACCTATATCTCCTCATTGCGACATGGAACTGACTTGATAGCGAAAAAAAAAAAAAAAAGGGAGAAAAAGAAAATATATAAGTCAACACTAGATTCCAGAGGACAAAAGCTATTGCTTGCTCGTATGCCAATCTCTCTCCCAGCCCATCACAGTTTATCGTCATAAATCGTCATAGCTTCGTAAAGGGTTTCGTGCGATCTAATGTAGAAGGAATATTGAAGAAAAACGACCAGAGGTGAAATATGACATTAATATACTCAAAAGAGAAAAAAAGTAAAGGAGAATAGGAAAGGCCTCGAGAGTCAAGAAATTTCCTACGCGATCTGCCACTTAAATTCATCGTGTAGTAAAGATCCTAAGGTGCCTAGTAGGCCACCTTGTCTCTGAAATAAGCCGCCGACTGCTTGAGCGAGATTCGCCATATCTGGGTGCTCCTCTATCGCGTATGTCGCCCATTGGCCTCGCATGCTGAAATCCCCGGGACGTTGAGGTCGGTATTCGAATTCGCCATAGCTGGAGCGCGGGCGATGTAGAGGCGGGTCATCTTGTCGATCCAAAGGCCTCCCCGAAGAGTCGAAACGGTCAGGCAAGTACACCACATCACTGCCATTATCCGAGGAATCTAACAAAGGTTCACACGATCTGCGACTTCGATGGGAGTTGATTCGACGACCACTAGAAGGCTCTGATAACGAACGTATCCTTGATGACGATCCGCCTAAGCCCTCAACCTCTCGGTGACGCCAGGATGTGTCCTCGTCATCCATCATATCCGGAGACAGCTCACTCTTCTCCCGATGGTGCCGTTGTAATGTACGTAATGAGTCGGGGGAAAGGGGCCGGAAGTGCACTTGGTGTGGGGTTTGCTTCGCTTCAACAGTGGGACTCCCAGAAGATGGCGAAATTGTTGGCGGTTCTCCAGATTTAGACCTTACACCATCTTCAGCTTGTTAGCCTCATGTTAGATCATCCAGTTCACGGCGATGTAGAGTCCCGCGACAACTTAGCATATTCAAAGAGACGCACCCTGCTTAGTAGTCGCGCTCCGAGAGGCATCAGGATGGGAAGGGCTGATACCGGTGGTTGGAACTTGACTCACGTTTTCTGGGCCGGGTGGATGACCCGGCCCCCCGGGCGGTGGGAAATACTGCCCAGTTGTCGGAGGCATACCAGGCGGAGGCGGGGGTAAATTCACGTAATCTTGAGGGTTATACGGAGGATATGGGTTATTCAGATTGGTGGTCGCCTGGTTAGGATGCTCTGTGAAGCTACTAACGCCGGCCGGCGGTGGAGGAGGGGGAGGAGGCGGCCCTTGACTCGCAGGTGGGAACCCACCAGAAGCATGGGGAGGAGACGGCGGCGGCGCTTCAACATCATAATCAGAGTTATAAGGGTTCGCCCCGGCGGCTTCCTCGTAGCCTGTTGGTGCATATTAGCTTACTTTACTCCAACTATGGTACATTTGTCATTTCTTACGCCTTCGTTCACGATCTCGTGATCGTCGATCGCGAGCCCGGTCTTTCCTGTCTCGCGAACTCGGTCGCGACAAGCTCGCTTCCCTTGATCTTTCGTTTCGGTCTCTACTCCTACGATGATCCGAATACTTCTTTATCCCTATGGCTGCTGCAGCAGTTCCTAAACCTGCCGCAGCCACGTCCCGTAGTTTACTCATACTCCTTTTCTTCTGAGCTTCCCGGTCAGATCCTGAGGCTGACCGGCGCCCGTGCTTACGTCGGGGTCTCCTAAGCTCGTCAGAGGCCGACTCATACGATTCGAGTGGTTCGCTGCCGTAATCGAAATCACGCACGGGAACCAGGCCTAATTCTCTATCAGCCGAGGGGTCTCGTGAGTGGTGGTGGCGACCTAGAGACCTGGATCTGGACCGGCTCCTTGAAATACTACGATCTCTGTAATCTTCATCACCGGACACAGAGCGATTTTCACGGTCTTTCTTGTTCTTGTGACGCTCCCAAAGTTTAGTAGCAGCAGCGCCAGTTAAGCCGGCAGCAGCGACTTCAGCACCTATTTACAAATGGTTAGGGACATGTATAGCTCGGGGGCTCTGGCTAACACTTGCCTGTCCTAAGACGCGACTTGGAACGCGATTTCCCTCTTGACTTGGATCTATAATGGTGGACCAAGCCGGCAAGCGCACTGCGACACAGATTAGCCTTGAACAATCTCATTGGTATGAGTATAATGTCACGGCGTGACTATACGAAGAATCGGTATGTACTTACGCGGTTGCTACACCTGCCTTGGCCACGTTAGACTTGCTACGGCTGCGGCCACGGCGGGAGCCGCTTCTAGACGACGAAGAATAATACTCATCGTTGGAATGGCGACGTCGAGGACGGCCACGATGCGCCTCTTCTTTATCGATTTTGTTGTTTTGCATATACTTCAAACCGCCAGCAACGGCGAGAGCAGCAGCGCCCTTCCCAGTGGTTAGTTGTGGTCTAATTGTATCGGTCAAGTGGTACTCACAATAGCTAGGCCAGTAGCAAGCCGACTACGGGATTTGCTTCGGTGACGGTGCCGCTCCCGGTCATAATCATCGTCCTCGTACTCGTCATGTCTATCATCGTAGGCACTCCTTGCACGGCGGATAACTTCGGTGCCGAGCGCACCTAGAGCAGCGCCAGCGAGGACCTTGCGTCCTTTGTGGTCATGGCCTTCGCCGCTTCCACGTCGACGGCTACCAACGAGAGCGCCAAGACCCGCACCAGCGAGCGCACCTTCGGCAAGATGACGCTTTTTATGGTGATCGGAACTGGAGCTTCGGTCACGGTGGATGATAGTTCTTTTGTAGTAATAATCCTCGTCATATGATTCATCCTCACGCCGCCGCTCATCACGTCGCCGGTAATAATCATCATCCCGCCTGGGCTCGTGATTGTCGCGCAAAACGATGTAAGTTGGCTCCGCCCGAGGGACGATGACCGGCGGTGGAGGAGCTGCTTCGTGGACGATTACCTTTTGCTCGGGAAACTTCTGGCGGATGACTACGGGTGCAGGTGGAGGGTCTGGTGCGGAATAATATTCTACCTCTCGACGATAATGCTCAAGATCACCGTCATGGGGGTCCCGTTCCTCGACCACACGGCGTTCAATCTTCAGGTCTCGCTCTCTGTAGTCGCGGTGGTCGTCGTGGTGACTATCCCTATGGATGTCAATAATTTTGTCCTTCACCTTTATATCATCATCCGAGTCTCGATGAACGACGCGCTTCTCGAGGCGCACATCAATTTCATGGTCATCCCAAGGGCGTCGGCGGTCCCGCTCCCAGTAGTGGTCTCGAGGAGGCGACAGGACATCCCTCGTTTCCTCGACGACACGGGTATGGGCGCGTCGCTCCGGAGGGTAGTAGTCGCGGTCCCTTTCGAATTCGTATTCCACAGTTCTATAGGAATCGGAACCGCGGGAATGTGGTGGGTCGAACGCGGAGCGCGGGCGATCGGGGTAGCTACGACGGTCAACCTCGATGACCTCGGCTGAAGGACGGCTGATATGGGAATGAGAATGCTTTGATCGGCCGTCATCATCGTCCGCCACGTATCGCTCAATCCGCTCTACGCGGGCAGTTGTCCCTCCGGCGCCAACTTTGTACCGCGTAGCTTTAAAACGTCGCTCATCGTCAGAAGAGGAACGACTGCGTTCTCGAGTATAGCGAACATCGCGCTCTCTGTAGACTTGGGCCATTGTTTTGCGCAACACACTACCACCGGAAGGTAGCTGGAAATGCGCTGGACAAAGGGCGTGACGTCACCGGAGTTATTCAAGTATAGCCTGGATGCAGGTTGAAAGCGCTGTAACTTAGTTGCAGTTACGGTTATAAAGAACAGAGTTCGTCAAGGCCAGCAAAGTCTAAGGTGCTATACTAAGAATGTAGTTTATAGAAATAGAGTTTGTGATGGAGAGATAGGTAGTGAGGGAATGGTTTTGACAGTTTAGGAGGGTGGAGTGGGAAATGGGAACCGCGAGGGAAAGGACTGATGACACCACTGACAGAGGAAGTTGTCCTCGAGTGACAGAGGGCATTATAGTGTACCCTGGCAGTACATAGGGCAGAAGGACTAGGTTAGGCAAGTCTGCCGGCAATACCGTTGGTTCGGTTCGGTACATGCTGGTATTGCGCCTGCAAGGTGGGTGAGGGGTATCGCCAAGTACCAATGACCCCGTCGCAAACTGATCTGCTCCTATGCCAGACACAAAACGTAGGGTTCACGCTAGTAACCGATACCGCGCTAAGCTTGGCATCCCTCCCCACGTCATGTATTTCTATGTACCCTCGTTACCTGTTCGTACGGGTCTTCCAACCCCTCTACTCATACACGTATCGTTGCGTGCTTATTATTAGGCACAGACTGATACCTTGCCTGACATATGTACTATGTAGGTATCTTTCAGGATCTTAATGTAAGAACCAAAATCACAAGCCCTACGTACTTGGTAGCCTCTCCATGAGAAGCACATTGAGACGTGCCCATAAATGATGCCAGCTATGTAGGCAGTCTACTGCAACCACGGTCACCAATACTTCCCAGCATGCGTGATTCCCAGATGATTGTTGGTTTTTTGCATCTGCACTTCTCAGCTGGGCTGTACAGTTATACCCTGGGTACTCCCTCATTGAGCACAGCGCCTATCTACATAAGATTTACCTACCTAGGCTAACAAGAGGAGGTAACCATCCAACCATCGCTTATTAGGCGTAACATTTGGTTGGAAGGTCTGTGGGCTTCCGAGTCTGGTCCCCGAGCTTTGCCGCAACCACCAGCATCAGGATCAGGCAGGCCGCAGGCCAAATAGTGGATCACCTGAGCTGGTTTAGTTGTCCGGAGGAAGCCAAAGGAAACCGTTCGGAGAAAAGACGCTTAGACCGCCTGACCCGCTCACTTTTTATCAGCATCTATAGGCTACAGCTGTACATACCATCTTGCTTTCCGGGGCTGTGCACCATTTCAGTCGTCGGTGATAGCGACAAAGTTTCAAGCAGTCGTGTTAAGCATTCTGCTCAATACTAGTTATTGTCGAAATATCTAACAAAACCAGTTATCCACAATCAAGATATGACTTCGACGAAAGTGCGAAATACGAGGGCGTACAGCACGCTTTTGCAACAGCGTTTTCTTCTCCGGCTGATCGATAACGGCATGTTCCCGTGCCGTTGTGTTCCACCACCTTATAAAGGCACATGATTTGACTGACTAATAAAATGTTTTATATATGCTTTCAGCGCATAGCGTCACCAGATACGCACACAGACGAGTGGTTCTACCTACGCCATCGCCCACCGCAAATTTGCATCTTGAAAGATGGGTTCTGAGTCTGAATGTCGGGCTGTCCTCGCTCTTTCGCTCGTTCGGTGTCGCCTTTACAAACCTTTGGGTGTTAGTGTCGTGATAATCGCACAGGCATCTCATTTGATCACAGGTACCTCTGAGGACTTCGAATAGCCATTACAAAACAATCGTTAGTGACTCATCTGCATGTTCTCGAAGCTCACACAACGGAGCCACTGTCCCTCATCGGTCTACATTCTTCTTACGCTGACTCAGCCCTATAGGCCGCCCATGTGCCTGTAATCCAAGTGGCGGCTACGTTGAGGCTCAGCCTCATAGCTAAGCTCGACGACGACGAACATCACTAATCCGCTCCAAGAAAAATAATGCTGTAGCTCAATGCACTCCAGTCACAGCTGATGGAAGCGGCTAGCGCAATCGAAATAGACGTGTGTGCACATACATTAACCCGCTGTCTACCTAAATATGCCAGCTTACAAATGTCATGGTGGGAGTCCATTCTTCATCAACGCATGGCGGAAGCAAACCTCCACCAGGATACCTACACAACGTACTTATTTCGTCACCTGCTTGTAGGGATTGGCAACAGTCATTCGCAATCGATCCAATCAGTGTGTATGGAACGGCTAACGAACATGCCAGCCGGCCAGCCGTTGCAATTTCTCTACTTCTATCTATGTTATGGTCTATATCCTGCGCATTCAAGGCGCTAAGCCCCAGTTGTTTGCTTTCAGGTGGCACATGCAAGCCTCCTATATCGTAACAAACGAATTTGGGGGCCAAAATTTATTCCAACAAAATCGACTCCTCGGCGCAGCGACTGATTTCTCCCTACTTTGCGTTAATCGAGTACCGTCAAGCAGATTGATGGTGGGCATTGCTCTATGCTCTATGCGTGTACGGTTCGCCAGTCTACTCGGCGATGCCCATTGTGAAGCAACGTATCCGTTGATGAGGTAGCAGCCAAGGGTCAATACTCCACATATCAGCTACCGCGACACAAGCGTACATGACAAAGATTGGTTGAAATACAAGTATGTACCAGGAATAATTTAACGCCTCGTCGACGGCTATTTTCAAACAACAATTGCTTTGACCTGCATGGCGGCCCTAACACCAGGAGCCCTCTTTCTGTCAGAGTAAAGCTGGAACTACGGCGGCTCCCGCAACCTTACGCGCCTGGCCCGCGAGTAATAAACCAGTACATCGCTTCTCTGGCCGGTTGTTGACTGCTGGATTGAGAGCCTAGCTCGTCTTAGACAGCAATCTTGAGTTCTGCTAGTAAAGATGATATGTAACCCGAATCCTTGAGTCTGGCGGAGCAAGACGGAGCACCTACATCCAACCGGCGCAGGAGAGAATGCCTATGACTAAACAGCCGAGATATCTGCCACTAATAGACTGACACAGGATATGATATTCTTTTGCCCGTGACCCCGAAGTCAAGGGATCGATCGATAGGTAGATAGGGTAATGCTCTTGATACATATCAAATTTCGGACCAGACGAGTAAAAATGGGAGTAAAAGTTGAAAAAACGAAGACGGTATGCTTCATTGGCTGCCTCTCTTCTCGTCTCTTTTACTTTCTGTTGGTGACCTATCTATTCGTCCCATCTCATCTCATCTCATCTCGTTCAGTACCACTGTGCCACAGAAACACCATATGAAATCGACAGACCCTCTCTTCCTTTCCCTCGGGCTCGGCGGCGGTGTCGGCGACCCCAGACCCCCCCTTTATGACAAGGGCAGCAACGCCACGCTCAGCAAATCAACGTCCACATAGTAATCTATATCCGCGCAGACTGCGCCATCATGCAAGGATGCCTCAGTTGAATGTGCCGTTAGGCGGCATGTCTAGTCGCACAAAGATTTTTCGGTTTGGCTTTTTGTTCACAGAAAGCCTAACCCATCCGCTCCCTTACTCCCTATCTGCTTTCCCTTCGCTTAACCAGACGGTTTCCCTCTGCTGCTTCAGCTGTAGACGGCGGCGGTGGCGGCCAATAAATATGTGAAAGCCAAGAAAACAATATTAGTTATTAAAAGTAGTTAACTAACTATATAATTAAATAATTATAAACTAACCATCAGAGCAGCATTACCTGCCTACCCCGCCTACCCGATCGGAGCCGGGGCGGGAACAAGAACAGCAACCGGAACCGGAACAAGAGCACCGGTTCCGACATCCACCGGCGGTGGTAGTAGTAGTGATAGTAGTGGTAATGGCGCAGGACCAGTTTTCCCCTCCGGCAGAATCCCCTCTTCTCTACCACCGGGTGTCGTACCGGGAATGGGGAATGCTAAGAGACCGCTAGTCGGACCGTGGAATAGACAACGTGAGTTCAACCTCTTTTCTCTCTCTATCACTCATATTTATCCGTTTGTCTGGTCTACTTAAAGTTACCTTGCATCGGTCCATCTCACTATTGCCTACCTACCTACTCTCGTCACTTTGATTTTGATTATAGTATCATATTTACAACGTGTCGCGTCGCTTCGTGTTATTTGCTTGTTGTTAATACAGCCGACAACAACAAAACATACTCTTTTTAATCTACCAATGTTCACATTTACCTGTCGTCCGCAGCGGAGAGGAATTTGACTCAGTACATTGAGACAATGAGGGCTCAATTGTTGGAAGGAAGCCTCAAGCTAGCTCATTACAGATAAGGCATAAAATTTCCACTTTCATCAGAAAGCAAGTTTGTTTGTTTAGAAGTAACACACTAAAAATAAGAATGAAATAAAATAGGCAATAAAATAAAGCCGAGTCATTAAAAGATATCTGGATTTGTTACATGATTGTGTAATGGGGCGTTATTTGCGTTCACCCTTACAAGAAGAAGAGGAAGAGAAGAATAAGCAAGGCCATAAATTTGTGTTGCTCATACATGCATGAAGTAGAGGAGAATAGGAAGCAAGAAGTGAAGAAGTAGAAGTGAAGGAAGTAGGGGAAAAGAGAAAGATATTCATCACGCTTTCGTAGAAATCCCACACACAAAAAACCAAAATCTTCGCTCACAACGTAAGTCATCGCCGTAGTCATCAAAAAAAGCGCATAATCGTTATCCATCATCCATCATCAAAAAAGGGCGTATCCATCCATCCTGCTCCCTACAACTAGGTAAGTAGATAGGTAATCACTTAAATATCTTACTAAAAACAGCCCTGAAACCACCAGAAGGCGCATCCTTCTTCTTCTTCTTCGCGGCGTCGGCCTCGCGCTCCCTGCGCCGCTCCTCGCGATGTCTACGGTGTGATTGTTGCTGTTGTTCGTCGTCCCTGGGCTCGCGCTCGCGCTCACGATCACGCTCACCATGATGGGGTTTAGAAGACCGAGACGAAGACGAGGGAGGCAGAGGAGCAGGAAGAGGCGGGTCGACGGGGGCGGCGATGGGTGCGTCAGGAGTATCGCCGTTGACGGTCTTGTTGTTAGATCGCGACGAGTGCTTAGGAGACGGCTCATCAAGCTCGTAGTCATCCTCGAACCTGGCGTGACGCGAGGGGGGTTTAACATGAGTATAATGATCATCTTCTTCATTATCCGTCATCGTCGCCGTCTTCAGCCGGGAAGAGCGCTTCGGATCATCGTTGTCCGCTCCTGCTCCTGCTCGTAGCCTTGATGAGCGCTTGGGGTCCTCGTCCGCCGTCCTGATGCGAGACGAGCGTTTGGGATCTTCATCTGCTCTTGCTGCCTTTAGTCGGGACGAGCGCTTGGGGTCTTCGTCTACTGTTGCTTCTGCTGTCCGTAGTCGGGATGAGCGCTTCGGTTCCTCCTCTACTGCTGTCTTGCTGGACCGGGACGAGCGTTTCGGGTCCTCGTCCGCTGCCCTGATTCGAGACGACCGCTTCGGTTCCTCCTCTACTGCTGTCCTGCTAGACCGGGATGAACGCTTCGGGTCGTCATCGGTGGTAGTCCTGGACCGAGGCAAGGGTTTTGGGGGGACGTCCTCGTCGCCGCCCCTGCTAGATCGAGATGATCGTTCCCTGTGTCTTCGTGGTGCTGCTGCATCATCGCGTGATTCGTCGTGGTGCCGGGTGCTCTTCGATCGCGACATCTCGGTGGACCTCCTGTGAGAAGAATGGGATTGCGACTGCGACTGCGGCTTGGCGACCGATGACGTGCTTGAGCGTCTATAGGTTTCGGTCCTAGGTGGTTCGCGGCTCGGTGACTCCCGTGGGGAATCGCGGGGCGAGTCGCGTGGGGAGTCGCGCGGAGAACCTCTCGAGCCATTGGTCTTGGGGGAGCTCGGGGCGTGACTCGAAGCGAGAAAGCTCTCGCCACCCCTAAAATCGAACCATTTCCTGTTTCGCGCCGGCGGCGACTCTTCCCGGATGGACACGTGCCGCTCGGAATGGGAATTGGTCGACCGCTTCGAGCTACGGTAAGAGTGCTTGTCCCCGGACGGAGATGGCTCGCGATCCTTTTCTTTGGCTCTACTTTCCCGTGCTTTCTCTTCTTCCCGGGCGGCACGACGGGCACGGTGCTCCGCCTTGCGTCTGTCATGGGCTTCTTGTTCTTCGGGGGTTCGGTGTCGTCGGTGCGAGGGACTGCGTGGGTCCTCTAAGCCGCCGCTATCTTGTCTTAGATCCGAGGAAGGCGGTCGATCTGAACTTGCTTTGGGAGACGAGTTACCCTCCTCTTGGCTCTTACGGTGATGTCGGTGATGTCGGTGGTGGTGGTGATGATGTTCATCGTTACTTTCGCCATCTTTGGACCTCGAAGAATGATGTCGGTGTCGGTGGCGTCGGTGATGTCGGTCTCTGCCCTCATCATCTGTTGACAGGTCAGCAACACTCAATGGAACATTATCTTCATCAACGCTATGTTCTGCTGCTGTCCCTGACCAGGCAACATCTGATGACCACTGAACCGGTTCCTGGAAAGTGCTCAACGTTTGGGCAATGTGCTTTCCAAGCGGATATTGTTCGCAGAAGGGAGTAGGTGGAGCACTGAGTTCCTTTGCCGTGGCGTATGTAACTACAATTGCCGGAACAGCATCTTCTGTCCGTCTGAAATGCTGCCGGCGTTTCTTTCTGAGGCTTCTGGCCCGCCCCAGAGCCTTGGGTTTTGAATTATCGATGTCTGGTAGAATCATAACAGGTGTGGTCGCTCGCTGTGCATCGATAGTCAAGTTATATGCGACCGCCGCTGAAGCGTCAAAGGCTGGGATGTATGGAACATGCTCATTTGTCGAGGTACTAGAATACACCAGTGATGGATGCTGTAGACGTCTGCTACTCTTTGGCGGTGGTGGGCTTTCAAGTGACGGAAAGTGCCCAAGATCACCCACGACCGAAGGCCAAGGCCGAGGAGACCCCAATAATGACTGCCTATCGCTAGGCTCTGACTCAAATGACCTTCTGGCCTCTGAGAGGACGTTTAGCAGTGCTTTGGGTATAGTGCTGTCGTCTCGAGTTGTACCTGTGTTTTGATTGGTAGAGCTGATGACGGGGCCACGCGTTGAAACAATCGTGCTTTTATGCATCTCTTGATTGATATTTGAGGCAAAGGGAGTCGCCGTTGGTGTAATGAACTGGTCTCGGATCATGGAGTTCACCTCATCGCCGAGATACTCAACGGCTGCCTTCCCAACTCTATAAGTTGAGTGGGGGTATATAGGATGTCGGTGCAGTCCATCCAATGTATCACGTTGGGTCCCGTCGTCAACGAAGAATGTTTCTTTTTCGGCGGCCTCATTTCCAGGTGAGGTCTCAGACGTATCAGTCGGCTCTTCATCATGTGGACTGAGAACGGTTGCTTCGACTTCCTTTTGCTTCATAAGACCCGTAGCATCCCCTGCTTCTGCGATGCTTTCTGTACCCAGGCGATTGTCTCCAGCGTTAACTTGATCTACGCCCTTTTCCAGTGAGGCCCGCCCTAGGGGTACCGCCAGGGAGTTGACCGTAGTATCGGATCGCAGAGCTTGAGCGCTTTGTCGTATACCCCCAGAGGATGCTTCGCTTAACAGTGACGTCATAAACGGATCAACGCCTGGTCGATGAGACGGCTCAAGGTCGCCGCCGAGCTCCTTTAGATTCAGCACATCGGATTTATCGATGAAAATAAACTCATCGAAGTCATCAGACGCGGAATCAGACATGGCATCAGAATCTCTTCTGAGTTTAGTTGCCGTTCGAGCAGTTCTGTTCATATATCTGCGTGGAGTTTCATGAAGAGCCCTTGATTGTGCAGTATTCATCAAGCTGTGAGACCCGCGCTGTCCTTGGGATCCATCAATACGGAGATCACTAGCGGTCGTGCTTTCACGAGGGCTTTCCCAATCATGATATTGGCCGGAGGCAAGCTCTGAAGCCTCTCCCGTATAGAGGTATAGCTGAGAAATGGCTGAACTGAGCTCGCTCGGGGATATTGCTTCTTGTACCACATTGGATCTGAGATCGGGCAACTCCACTTTGAGAGAAGCAGGATTGTCACGATATGGGGCGACATCTGTATCTGAGCGCAACTCCACAAGATCGCTCGCGCCTTGTCGTTGACTTTGATCGTCTTCGTGAGCATTATCCATGCCAGCCTCCGAATCTACACCCGAGTGGTCGTCATCGAGTGTACTGGTAGCATCCAGGTTCCCCCGCTCTTGTGCGTTGATCATGCGGATAGAGGAGTCGTGAATGGCCAAATAAGTGCTCAGAGAGTCTGCCTCATCCAGCGCCCAGTCGAAATCGCGGGCTTCGGAATCATGGGAAACGGGAAAGGTGAAACCGGGGTGGACGGTGTCTCTGCTTTCATCATTCAGGCTCCGACTGCCAAAATCAGACGAATACTCTCCCATTCCCGGATCCATGCTAATGTTTGAATCCTCAAGGAATTCTTCGACAGCAGGGCGCTCGTATATGAAGCCTTCGTGGTGCTCAGTGTTGTCTGTACTCTCGTACGCTCCCTCTCCCTCCTCTGCGAAATTTCCGAGGACCGGTTCAGGGCCATCTCCACCAAGATCGTCCTCCTCAATACCTATGATATCTTTAAGAACAGCTGAGGAAAACTCAATCTTACCTTTTGAACCCTTTCCAGCCGAGATCTCCTCGCTCGGGATGGGCCCTACCGTATCCTTGCTTTCTTCGCGCTCTTGTATTTTCTTGTCCTCGATATCCTCTTTCGGCGGTCCCCCACTCTCAGCGGCATCGGGCTACACAGACGAATCAGTAACTGCAACCTGCCACATGGACGTAGACTGCCCAGAGCCTAGAACCAGATCCAACATAAAGACATGAGGTAGACATACTAAAGGCCACATATTGAAATCGGACAATCTTGTAAGGTTGCCAGAAATTTTTCCTTACCTGAGGTTCCGGTGTAATAGGTTCCGCTGCCTCCGGGGAGATTTCCTTCGAGACATTGTCCTGGGTTTCGGCATTAGCTTCTATTATTGCGGTGCCGGGAATGCCTCTCTCGGTGGGTTCGGCAGGTTCCTCTACGCCCGGCTCCTCTGTTGTTGCTTTTACGGTTTGCGTCTCTTCAGCAGCGGGAGCCTCCACAACAGCATGAGAATATTCGGCTGCGGGAGCTTCATTAGTTGCGCTTTCTTCTGTGGCAGCAGCAGCTTCTTCAGGAGCAGGAACCCCTTCCGTTGCGGGTGCTTCTTCGCTAGCAATAACCTCTTTGGCGGCAGGGGCTTCTCCTGTAGTATGGGCTTCGGGAGCAGCGATTTCTTCAACTACAGGGGATTTTTCGACCACAGGAGTCTCTCCAACAACATGAATCTCTTCTACCACGGGGGACTCTTCAATTGCGGGTGGGGCTTCTAGGGCTGGAGCTTCTTTGGGGGCTGGAATTTCCTCGGGGGCACGTGCTTCTTCAGGAACAGAGGCTTCTTCAACTGGAAGAGCCTTTTCAACAGGAGGATGCTCTTCAGAAGCCGGGGTCTCTTCAATTTCGGAAGCCTCCTCAAGAGCAGAAGGCTCTTCAAGAGCAGGAGTATCTTCGGCTGTAGGCGCTTCATTAGCTGCTGTTTCGTCAGTAGCAATAGTTTCTTCTGGAGCCTGAGCTTCATCGACAACCAAAGCCTCTTCCGTCACGGAAACTGCTTTAGAAACGAGGTTCGCTTCGACTGCGAGGTGTTCTTCGGGGGCGGACTCTTCAACTGCGGGAACTTGTTTCGGAGCAGTAGCCTCTTCAGCCGCAGGAGCCTCTTCAACCACGGGAGCCTCTTCGACTGCATGAGACTCTTCGACCGCGGGAGATTCTTTAGAAGCCGGGGTGTCTTCAACTTCGAGATGCTCGTCGGGAGCGAGGGTATCTTCGACTACGGGAGCCTCCTCATGAGCGTGATGTTCCTCAGGGGCAGGGGTCTCTTCGACTTCGGGATGCTCTTCGGGAGCAGCAGCATCTTCAACCGCAGGAGCCTCATCGAGAGCAGGGGTATCTTCCGCTACGGGTGATTCCTTAGTTGCCGTTTCCTCTATAGCTGCTGTTTCTTCCGGATCCTGTGCTTCATCATCAACGGTCATTTCGTTAGTAGAAACGGGCACCTCAATTGGAGCTTCTTTATCTGTAGGCGTTTCTTCTGTGGCGGCAGCTTCTCCACTGGGAATAATAGTATCCTCGGTAGCAGGCGTCGCTTCAACGGCTGTGCTTTCTTCGGCGGCAGGAGTTTTCTCAACTATAGATGAGTCTGCAACAACAGGGGCTTCTGCAGGCGCAGGTGTTTCTTCTGCAGCTGGCGTTTCTTCGGCTACGGGAGTCTCTTCCACGATGGTTTCTTCAGCAGCAGGTATTTCCTCGGCGGCAGGAGCTTCTTCAGGGGCAGTAGCAGGAGCATCTTCAACAGCAGAGGCTTTTTCATCACCGGTATCTTCGACAGCAGGCGCTTCCTCTACGGCGAGGGCTTCTTCAGTAAGAGCAGACGCTTCTACGACGGCAGCCATTGCGTCGGCGTCCGGAGCCTCAGAGTCTTTAGCCACTGGCGTTTCTTCTGCTGCAGATGCTTTTTCGGGAACGGGAGGGTCCTCTGTTGCGGGCTCTTCCTCTATTACAGGTGTTTCTTCGACAGCAGCAGATTCTTCCTTCACAGGTGCTCCTTCAGTTGCAGGTTTTACATCTGCTGCGGATACCTCAACTGCCGCGGTTGATTCTTCAGCTGCAGATATGTCCTCTGGTGCGGATATTTCTTCTTTCGTAGTTGCGGCCTCAGCTGCAGGTGTTTCCTCAGCGACAGGCTCGGTGGCAGCTTCAGCGGCGGGCTCAGAAACAGGTGCCTCTTTGGTAGCTTCCTCAGTGGCGGGTGTTGCTTCGGAAGTAGGTGCTTCTTTAGTTGCGGCTGTTATCTCTGCTGCGGGTGCCTCAACTTCCGCGATTGCTTCTTCTACTAGTGACACTTTCTCTTCTTCTGCAGGTGTTTCCTCGGCGACAGGCTCAGCAGCGGGCTCAGAAACAGGCGATTTCTTGGCAGCAGCCTCCGCAGGGACATCATCCTGTGCTGCCTCTGCTGCAGAAGCGTCACCAGATGGGACATCTTTAGTATCGTCTTCTGTGGGCTCCACGACCGCATCGGCGGCAGGCTCTTCAGTCGAAGTCTCTTGGGCTAATGCTTCTTCACTTGCACTAGGGGGTTCAACGGCAGGTGTCTCTTTAGCGGAAGCCTCCTCAACAGCAGGCTCTTCGGCGGTGGGAGCCTCATCGGTCGTCTGGTCAGGAACGGCGTCTTCTGCAGCTTTACCTTCAACTGGTGCCTCAGCCGCAGACGCCTTTTCGACAGGTTTCTCCTCTACCTCTGGAGCACCCGCTGCACGAGGTTCCGTCTCAGTCGCGACCGGCTTTTCCGTAGATAGCGCCGCAGCAGACTCAGCGGGTGTAATTTCCGCTTCAGTAAGACTTTCAGCAGGGCTTTTGGTAATGGATGCTGAAACCTCGACTGGTTCTTCGGCAGGAGATGGTGTCTCTTCGGCCTTGGCCTCCGGCTCCTGCACCGGCTCGGCAGAATCGGACTGTTCTGCCTCGGCGAAAACCTCTGCTGCGGCGTCAGCCGCCGATGCAGACTCTTGTTCGGTAGTTTCTTCAGCGTCAGGTGTTCCATCAGTAGCGGGAGCGTCTTCGGTAGCCTCGGAAACGGTAGCTTCTGGCGCTGCCCCTCTCACTTCCTGCTCCGCATCCTCCGTGGCAATATTGCCAGGTGCTGCAGTTTCATCTACCGCTTTTTCGCCTTCAGCTGTAGGGGCCTCAGCGGGCTCGGAGGCTGGCTCGGATGCAGCCTCTCCATCGGGTTCTGCAGCGGGGTCGGGGTCCTCGACGTCTGCTTTCTCTTCCTCGATTGGCACTTCTGTTTCCCCTGTGGTTTCAGCAGGTGCTGCGGCCACAGTCTCGCCACTTTCCTTATCGTCGGTTTGGGAAGCGGGGGCCACCGAGCTCCTTTCGAACATCATTTCAAGGGCATGATGGTCGTCCACAATGTCGCTTTCGGATGGCCCGTTCTCTCCTTCGGATGAAGTGTTTGTACTTGAAACAGGCTCTGGTACAACATCAGCCTCAACCTGGTCTTGGTTAGCATCGTCTTTGGCGGCAGTCACATCGGCCTCAATCTCTTCTGTGCTTGCTGGGCTCGGGTCTGCCGTTTCGGACGTCTCTTTAGGCGTGGGGACTGAATGTTCTATGCCGCTGGCCGCTGCTGGCTCGCCAGTAGCTTCTGCATTTTCATGTTCTGTAGTACCCTCCGACTCCTCACGAACGCCACTTGTGATCGCCGCAATGTCTTCTTCGGTTTCAGTGGCATCTCCATCAACCTCGTCCGCGCCCCAATCATCGTCATCGCTATCCTCGGCGGATGTGTTATCGGCTGGCGGTTCGCCGCCGTCACGGGTCAAGGGAGCAGTAATCCTGGATCAAATAATATTAGTGCTATGCATAAAGGGCTTAACGGAATCTATACATACACCTCTGGATTTTCTGCAAAGTGGACTTGCTTTTCTGATGACGGTTCTGATCCTTCGTCGTTCCTAGTCTTCGTAGCTATGGCTTGTTGTTCTGTATCTTCTTCGGCGTTCGCTGGCTCAGAACCCGGCTCTAACTGGGGAGTTTCCCCGCTCGAGCCAACGGGCACCTCTTCTGGAGCTTCGCCGCTCGTCGCGGGTTCTGCACTTTCAGCGGCATCCTCAGGAGTAGTGTTGTCCTCCTGTCCAGCAGGTTCAGCAGGAGGAACATCCTTGACAGCGTCTGTAGCAGGCAAGTCGGCAGGCGCGCTCTCTAGTGCTTCAGCCTCGGCAGACGGCTCTTGCTCTTCACCTTCTTTCGTCTCTGTGGGACTTGATTCCACTGACCTATCCGTAGCACTTGGTTCTGCAACTGCTTCAGTTGCCTCTGCATGGGGTTCATCATGTGGTTCTTCTTCTAGCTTGGATTCCTCCTTGGAAATATCAGGCGGTACACCCTCAGTTTCTGCCGGCGAATCGTCACCACAGGGTTGACCTTCTGTACTAGGTGTTCCTTCTTCCGGGTCTTTCTTTTCAGGAGTTTCTCCAGAGTGTTCGTGGCTTGGCGCTTGAATAGGGTCCTCGGCAGTGAGTTGTTCTTCCTCATCAGCCTGCTCCTTCTCATGAACCTCCGAATTCTTGACGCTTTCGGCTTCTAGCGCGTCCTTGCTTTTATCAGCTAGTTTCTCTGGGTTTGAAAGAGCTGGATCTGTGGTTGTATCGCTAGGCGGCTCAGGTGTTTCTTCTTGGGGCTTTTCAGTTTCAATATCTGCCGGGGTATCTGCTAGTTTCTCTGTCTCTTCGGGTTCCGACTCATCAGCGGGTGCTGTTGAAGCTTCTCCTATAGTTTCAGAATCCGCCGAACCCTCGTTAGCAGCTAGAACCTCTGCGACAACTTCAGCAGTTTTCTCTGCTTCCTCGGTCTTCTCTTGCCCCTGATCTTCACCCTCAGCATCAGACGTTACCTCACTCTCGTCTTGTTTAACAGCCGGAGCATCAGCTGTCTCTTGTAGTGGCTCTGGAGAGGCATCCGCAGCAGGGGAGTTTTTGCTTTCTGAGACCGGATGCTCAGTGGTCTCTGGAGAGGTCGTTTCTGCCTGCCCTTGAGCTTCCAAAGTAGGATCACTCTCCTTCGGACCGTCCGGTTGGTGCTCGGCGGATCCTAGAGACTCGGTGGCGGGTGTATCGCCCTCCACAACAATAGTCTCAGGTACGTTTCCTGCCTGTTCCACTTTTTCTGGTTCGTTCACAGGTTCGTTGATGGAATCAGCTGTGGCGTCAGCTTCAGATGGTGTATCCGGACTCTCTGCCGATTCTGAGCCAGGCTCTGCTTCAGTTTCGCCTGCCTCGGGAGTCGCCTCGGGAGTTGGTCCGGGAGTCTTCTCAGCCACGGGCTCGGATGTCGGTTCTGGTTCCGCTTTCACTTCCACCTCCGGCGCTCGTGATGTATCCACCGGTGCCTCTGGTTCTACTACATTGGTCTCTGCTGCCTCTAATGCCGGCTCGGGTAACGTTTCAACTGCTTTCTCGGGAGTTTCTTCTGCGCCGCCCGTTGGCTCAGGGGCCGCTTCAAGTTCTGGTAATGCCTCGGCTGTTTGTTCAGCTGATGATCCTGCTTCCGGTTCCTCTTTTGACTCTGTCGGGGGCTCGACTAGTGGCTCTACTTTCGATTCCAGCTCCGATTCTGCTGACGGCTCGGTTGTTGGTTCTAACGCGGGCTCCGGTGCTACCTTCTCTTCTGTCTCTGCAGCTGATTCGGACACTGGTTCATTAGTTGGTTCTGGCGTCGCTTCCGGCTCAGCTGCCGGTTCAGCTACGGGCTCCGGCTCTTTTGCTGCATCAGTTGACGGTTCTGCTGCTGATTCTTCTTCGGGCGCTGGTGCTGTCTCAACTGCTGATTCCGCCGCCGCCTGCTCTGCTAACGCCGTAGCTGTTGACTCTACTACGGGCTCTGCTGCGGACTCTGCTTCCGGCTTTGCTGCTGCTTCCTTCGCTGTCTGCTCTGCTGCCGATTCCGACTCTGCTGCTGGCTCTGCTGTATTTTCTGCTTTTGGCTCCGGTTCCGGCTCCGCCCTGACCGGTGGCGCTGCTTCCGACTGTGACTCTAGCGCTGGCTCTGGCTCCTTCTCGGGCTCCTTCTCGGGCTCCTTCTCGGGCTCCTTCTCGGGCTCCTTCTCGGGCTCCTTCTCGGGCTCCTTCTCGGGCTCCTTCTCGGGCTCCTTCTCGGGCTCCTTGGCTCCTTCCCCTGGCACTTCCGGCTCTGGCGCCGGTTCTGTCTTAGCTGCGGGCTCGGAAGGTGCCGTAGGAGTTATTTGTGTATCATCCGTCTCTGCGCTCTCGGTTGCGCCATCAGAAATAGTGCTGGTTTCCGGCGCCGTACTCTCATCCTTTATCTCTTTGTCCGCAGTTTCCGTGGTCTCTGGTGCTGCTGTAGGCTTAGGGTCTGCCGGCGCTTCCTCTTTTGTTTGGGCGTCTCCAGCAGGAGCGACTCTGCTCTCTTCATTTGGGGGGTCTTCTGCCTTCTTATCGGTGGCCGTATCGGATGCTATGCCAATTTCTGTTGCAGTTGGGGAATCAGGAGGCTTTTCTGAACTCTCAGACTTGGACTTTCCAGTTTTGCTGCTCTTCGCGGGCTTGTCTGTCTTCTTCTTAGATTTGTTCTTCTCCTCCTTTTTCGCCTCTTTCCTGTTTTGTTTACCCTTTTTCTTGTTTGTCTCTGGTTCCGAGTCGTCTTTAGTCACCTCCGGTTCCAGCTCCGGCTTGGGCTCTGGCTCAGACTCCGGCTTAGACTCCGGCTTCATTTCCCCTGTCGTCTCGTTCTTGTGAGCCTTCTTACTGCTTTTATTTGCCTTCTCCTTCTCCTTCTCCTTCCTCCGGCTGGCTTTGCCCTTCCTTTCAGAAGTAGACCGGTCGACGTCTTCTCCGGACTCTGGTTCTAGGGCTTTTGAGAGGGGTGGCGCTTCGTCTCCCAATTCTACCTGCACGTTGTTCCGTTTCTTCTTTTTCTTCTTAGATTTCGATCTCGTTATCTCATAGGGCACCGACCCAGCGGGTTCACCCTCAGGAATGTCCCATACCCCAGCTTCCACATCATTAGCTAGTTTCTACAGTCACAAACGACGGACAACGTACCATCTTGTTCTTGGTCTGAGTTTTGTATCTCAAGATATTGTACATTGGAGAAGTCGGCGTATTCTAGAGATGAATATGGGTCCACCCGGGCAGGCGAGTAAACTACCCCCTCCTTCTCAGCCATCCTTCCTCGGCTTTGTAGATGTTAAGAAGGTCCAAAATTTCGGGCGTCTTCAATTTCCGGTCAATTTTGAAATAAATCACAAGCGAATACACATGGGTGGGTGCAGCGACTACGCTAATATGGCTTGATGTCAATGTCAAAATCTTGCAGTCGGGTATCGGAAAGACGCTGCTATGAAACAAGAACAACGCAGTTTATGTCAAACAGATCAATTGCAAGCCCTGCCTACGGGAACATGATCAGGATGTTTGTAACAAAAGAAATGAGGAGGTGACAATTCACTCAGCAACCAACAGGAACGCAGATTTGAGGGAAATAGCCATCTCATGCGGTTTCGGGATCTCGTGTGTTACTATACTTGGTGGAAGTGACAACGGCACCCCACTAAAAGAGAGCAGCAAAATGTAACAAACAGTACGCAGTCACAAGAATGAAGCAAGCGTGCATGATACATCTACGGGGAAAAAAAATAGTAATACCCCACGGCTTGACGAACGACTCGAGCAGTGGAGAAGACAGTGAAGCTCTGGTGATCAGTGTCGTGCTCATGAATGATTGGTGAGCCGGACCCATTTGGCGCCACGTCGCATCGTGGATGCTGCAAGATTAGAGGCGAACGTGGGAGTGCTTGGACTGTCTCACTCGTATGGGCAATCCGGATAATGCTAATGCTGACGGTCAACCGGACGAGATGGTAAGAAGGTTCTGGTACCCTTCCTAATGAGCATCACTAACGCATTAGAATTAAGACGGGGGCAGCAGCAATTGCCGGTGAGTCGAAAAGAGAGGAGAAACTGGAGTCTGGAAGAGGCCGAGCTTGTGAATTGAGAGGTTTGAGTAACTTTTCAGCGTAATCCCCACTTGAGCCATAACGGCCCAATGGCGGTCTGACGGGGCGAGTCACTGTCTCTATTGCTGTCGCTGCCGCTGCCGCTGTCACCGTCGACACCAATGTCGATACTACTGGGTCTGTTCCCAGGCTAGTGTTTGTTCACTTGATTGACTCAAGCCATTGGGCGTCAAGGTGCCCTCCCTCGCGGACCCTTCCCGCATTGACCAACATCTGGGCCGCAGAGTCAATTGACGGGAATAAAAGCGACAATTAGAAGGGAGAAGGAAGGGAGAGGAAGGCAGAACCAGAATAGTGGTTCCTGAACAGGGTGTATGAATTGGGTGCCTGAATTGGCTCAAGTATCTGCTGCTGTACAGAATATGCGGTAGAGAGAAGGGAGAAGCCGCCCAACCGGCAACTATATTGAACAAGAGCAGGGATCGACTACAGATTTGCAAGGGGCGGGATGCTAGCAATTGCAGCGTCGCATGCAACGTGTTTGGCTCTGGCTTCGCTGGCACCGTTCGAGGGCTGTCCCGGCGAAGCTACGGCTACATAGTACAGCCAACCAATCTCGGCGGGGCGAAACAGACGTGGTCGGGCTTGTTGTCCGGCCATGTTAGGTACTTTTCGAAAATACTCCTTCCTTAGAGCTCCTCCTCATCGAGATTGACAACGGATATGTGACCTATGGAAGTATTTCCATCTGTTCTCGTCTCTTTTTGAAGTCGCATGAGGAATCAATATTGGGCGCCAAGTGATGGTCGAGGCCAGTCTACAATGCCAACGCCAGAACGGCAATGGCGCAGAGGAAAGAAAAGGCGTGATTTATGGACATGAAGTCGATTTGTAGAAATGCTACACTACCTATAGGGATATAAACGCAACATTGCCAGTTTAGGAATGGCGCCAGATACGTACATGCATGCATACAAAATATATGGGCTGACTGCACGCCCCGGTCCAGACTGTATATACAGTACCTACTCAGTATTTACCAACGTCTGTGAAGACGAAGCTTCCCAATAAGACGTTGCGTATCTTATTATCCACAAACATATCTGCTTATCCGGGTGGTACTATACCTTTTCTTGACCAAGAATATGAAGTTGCGGTATACACACGCGGGGTTTCCTAGCGCATAGGCAGGCGATTATTGGTCAGGGGAAAGTCGCATGAATATATGAATTCGTTGAATATCACAGCACTACAGCATACTGGTACTATATAATGAACAACTGAATATTATCATTTTAAACTTATACTAAGTATAACTTCCCAATACTCAACTACAGGCACGTACTGCATGTAGTCGATCATTGCTGCAGCCTGCTTCCCTGTCTACGTCACTGCAAGGCTTCGCTACTTAGGTAGCCGAAGTGCTAGTATCAGGAAATACGCAAGGCAAGATGGAAGCCTGGAGGGATTTTCAGCTTTTGTGGTTCTCGATGAACGTATAAGACTGACGGCGATGTCGGGGGGTGACTGAATGCCACGTGGGTAGTGAAGTCTAACTTCGCAACGTGCCACGATGAAAGTCCGGTATGATTTATCGTTTTTTCGAGCCATGATCCTTCATGTTCAGCCGTCTGTACAGATGTTGCAGCGAAATCCCAAGCCTAATGTGGCATACTTGGCCTTGTTGAAGTATAAGGTCAAGGTGACATAGCATGTACAATTGTCAATACCAAGGCATCATGGCATCTCGTGTATATAACATAGGGCCTTCCCACCTCACATTCAGTCAGTTCAGTAGTCAATCAAGTCTCATATACCCTTCATTTCATCAGGTCTGATATTTACTCCTTTAACTCTGCAGCGCCGAGGTTAAGAAACGAGACATCTAGGTACTACTTTATCAAGTTTCTACTATCCAGGAGTTGAGATACAAAGTCCGTATTTTAGGACATACCTCAAGTGAGCATAATGTTCACGGCTTGGTTGCTCTCGAGGGAATAAGCCGGCGCGAGAGCTGCCTGGACATTTCAGTATTTTTCCCTCTCCTGATATAGTTCGATGTCCATGAAGGGCTTCAGGTATCATTCCTTCACTATGTTTATTACCATTCAACTCTCTAGACACAGAGCGTTAATATGTCTGTTTGTCACGCTTACAGCACATCTTGGTAGTTGGCTCTTTCGGTACCGCGCACGCCATATTCCGGATGTTCTCAACTTAGACATTCACGGCATGAGCAAATTGATTTTTGATCACGTTCTTCTATGCTAATAACAAACAATTCGCTAATGCGTGGCCTCCAGCTGTAAAAGAAGCCCATAGTCATTTCAGCCAACGCTAAACCTGGTGTTAGTTGGAAAAAGAACTACTTAGAAACAGAAGTATACAATATGGTCTAGATCTCGGCTTCCAGGCGTGACCAGGCATTATTAACTCGTGAAATGAAAGAATCGCGATGACAATCATGGCAGATCTTGATGGTAGGTTCATCTAGACTAGTGTTCGCGAGAGGTGGTACCACCCCCAAAATATGTATGGATCACCTGTTGAAAAGGAGCAAGATCTCAAAACGCCAACGCCTAGAACGATAATGGACGGAGGCCGACTTGACTGGAGATCAGGTGTGCTTGAATCCATCAAGAAGGCATTGTTAAGCTCTGTGCTCAAACATCGGCGTGTGCCCTCGCCAAATGTCCACAACCCAGGACATTCTTCCGTCTCGGCGCAGCTATACTCATCATGTCGTCCAAGGGCATGCACCTCACATAGCCATCTCCGCTTGTAGCTTTCGGAGTTCTTCTTCCTCGTCGTCTTCGGTTTGCGCGTGTTTGACTATTGAAGTTTGTTAGCTGGTGACTAGAGAGACAAGGTAGGCTCCAAAAAGGGGATGCTAGACATACGGTCTGAGTTCGCCACGTTGGGTAGCCTCGGGACGGCTGGGGATATCGGCACAGTGCCGGATTCCAGCATCTTCTTGTCCAGTTCGTCTTGCTGCAAAGCTTCTAACTCATCCTCCAGCTCGCCCTCGTCCAGGATATCGCTAGACAAATTATTGTTGTTGATAACTGTAACAATCTCTTCGCTCAGTTCGGTTTGTTCGCGTAGGTCATCCCTGTTGTTGTACTTGTCAGCAACTCAATGTACACGTTTGATGCGTTTAGATGGCGACATACATTACTTGGTCGACTGTCTCGACCGTCAGCTTGCCATGAATCTGCTTCATAGCGTCACCTGCCCTCTGCATCGCTGCAAGGGTTTCTTTGTTGATGTTGGCAGATTCGATAGCGTTGATCTGCTGCTCGAGTGTCTCGATAGAGGAGAGTGTTTGACTTAAACTATGTTCATGTACTTTCTTCCTCCGTAGGGCAGCTTTGGCGGCTGTTGGGGATGCGAAGTCAGCAACTGCCTGTCGGCGCGCCGGCTATGGCGCATATAATGGGGGTGAAACCAACCGTTCTTATTTGTATTTACATGCTTTCGCGCGATCGCATCTTGCTCCTCCATCTGATTCATGAGGTGCCGCTCGCGTTTCTGGAGCATCTCCAGCTGCGTCCGCAAGCCGAGGATGGCATTCTTAGGAGTATCCTTTTTCTTCGCCGCACCACCGCCAAACCAGCCCCAAACTCCCGACATGATAAAGCAATGAAGTAACCAACAAGATACTTTGTAGAAATCAAGGTTCAAGCACACAGCTGAGGGTAACTGAATATGAGACCGATGTGACCGTTGGTCGTGGAATGGTGATGGTCAGATGGCGATGTCGACGTCGATGGCGATGTTGACGGCGGGGTACGAGGAGATGGGCGACAACTCGCAACCTTTTGAACAAACGTCTTATCCACAGGAACGCTTGACAAGCAATAGACAGAGTCTTATGGGGCTTTAAAGGAGTTGATAAACCAGATCAATACCAGTTGTCGAAGTGCTGGTGGTTGGCCAAAGCCTGAATCGGTAAGGAAAAGTGTTGAATAGGTCAATAGAAGGACAGTATGCTGTAGATTTGCTGGAGGCTGCCTGACGGACGATGATGCAAGCAGTGCTAAGAATATGACCAAAACCTTGCTCCGCGTGAACAATGGAGCCGCTCAGGTGGCCGCTGTGGTCGCCTGAGCAATAGAGCAAGCAGGCACCTAGAAATGCCTTATTAGGCTACATTGCAGGAGGTAGGAACAGGCTACGACTGGAATACATACCTTAGTACTCAGTAGGTAGGTACATCTATACCATTCTGTACGCACCTGCTCTAGCAGCCCAGGCGTACTTGCATCGGAGAATGCCGGCAATTAACCGGGAGACTTAGTCATCATTGACGCCTCTGTACGGTACTGGACCATCCGTACTGCGTCTTACGTACCCCCACGTACGATTTAGCTACCCCCCTCTTATCTCTTATCAAGGATGCACCATCCAGAAGAGCTCTCTCGCTATCATAGTAAGAACGAGACCGGAGAAGAAACAAAACTCCCGATTTGAGTAGCGTTTGTTCCGTTTCTTTCATGTTCGTAAGGGACACTGAAGAACGAAATGCTAGGATGAAATGCTCTCAGCGCCGTTTAAACCAGCACAACCATCATGTCCAACGGCCCGGCCCCTTCGGTGCGATGTCTTCTATCCGCACTCTGCGAGCAACGTATAGGCGTCAAGGTCAGGTTCTTAGGATGGTAAGATGTTCCTTTTGACAAATGCTGCGTGGTGTTCCACTACTCTTTGGTTCTCCCACATTCCTAGAATGTCGAGATATGCGACCCTATCTTGACCACGTTTATTGCTGTGTTGACTTTCATGTCATGAATTCTTTGTTGCTGAATCCGCGAAGATGCCTCGCGGTCTGCCATCATGCTCTGCTGACCATAGCTAAGTGTGACAGCTTACTCGACCCAGACGGCAGAAGTAACTCTCAGACATGATTACCCAAAAGCAGAGGGTAATGTCGAGGCTCTGGTTGACGTGAAACTCCTCTTGGAAACGCTCAAGTCGCGGCAAACCGACATTGGGCAGTGGGTCCATGTCATTGGATATCTGACTTTCGTCGAACCTGGGGTAGTGACTGATGCTCAGCATTCATCGAAAAGGAACAGCACACCACGTGTTGGTGTACAGGCTCTGATTATGTGGGTAGCACAAGATCTTCATCTTGGAACGTACGAAAAAACGCTTTCCAAAGATTCCAATCACAGAACCCCTTGACCTTCGTGTCCAGACAACTTGCGACAGAGACCCATGAACCATCTCCTATATTGGTTGACGTGGCGAACCGCAAGAGTCGCAACCCACGGACCCGACATTATGCACTGCGAAAGCGATATATGACACGAAATATAGGATGGTTGCCGCTATATCGGATTTCACATTGCGCGCCGACTAAAGCACTGCGGGAACTCTAGCCGAGCCACAGACAGTTTGACCAAGCTGGGATAGGTGTGATATTCTGGATCGAAAAATGAACGAGGCGATCGGTGTTTACTTAACACACATAGCCTCTATTCTTGCGGGATATGCTTAGAAGTCAGGGTCGCATTTACATAGATAAGAGCGTGCCAAGAGTCTCACGAAAGGCACTGTAGGGCCGGGCCCTCCTATACTATCGCGCGAAACTATCTACCTTACGTTAGGCTTCTCTCGAGCCTATTATCTTCCAGTCAGCCTCTCGAGCGCCTGTCCAGTCCCTCCATCCCAACCCTGGCTCTCGAAGAGCGACGAACTTCTCACCGCGGCTCCCATTGACCACAGCAGGCCATCACCGAGCTGCATTGCTTTTACGTGGCAACAAACTGCTGTCAGCCAATTGGGAACCAGTGGCATGGCATATCGCTGGGTTGCTGAGATAGCACGCATTATGCAGAACGTATCAATTGGGTGCAATTGCCGCCTCCTGTTTGGTTCCAATCTGGGTATCCACCAGGAAGATCGGCAGTGCCAGATGGCACGACTTAGCTGGACGATGACCCTCTTTATCTAGACTCCAGTCTCAGGTTCTCATCCCAGCCAATATCAACACACCGAAAACCTGTTCGGCGTTCACCAACGGGCCGCTTATGCTTCGCCTGGTTATGTAACATAAACGCCATTGTTCAATACCACGCCATTTCTCCGTCGCAGCCAGTTGGGAGGCACCAGCATAGGGCCTGGCTGGATTGGCCGGCCGGGGTCCATATTTATTCAGCGTTGGTTTCGGGATGGTTCATGACCCCTCTTGTCGCTATACCCTCGCTTCACCACAGCGCCTCGGTTGTTTCGCCGTTTCGGTTTCTCGCCAGATCCATTGGAAATCAGGACTGGCTGGTGTAGAGGGCGCTTGAGCGGTTTTTCGGGGTTCTGCTGGGCTTTGGCTGCAGCTTTTTCCCACAGTTCTCTGGATTTCAGGCAGATGTCGTCGATTTGCTCCTGGGCATGATTAACATGACGCCGCTGCACGGGCAATAGTCTACAGCTTACATCCGTCAGACAGGCGCCGCGTGCGGTGATGAGAAACCCATCCTCGCCCTGCAGGGATACGTGTAAGTGCGATGCTTAAGGAGCTCGTCGTTTCGTTCCTCGTACTTGTCGCGTGTATGGCCTCACTGTGGCCTCTGGGCCAAGATAACACTGGAGTTCTTGCGTGATGACTTTCCTGTTAATATCGAGCTGAGGGATCCAGTATCTATTCATCGGAGCGGACGACATGTTGGTCAGCCTGTCAGCTAAGATATGGAGGTCCTGTCGAGATGATCCCGGGTACTGCTGATCGATTAGCACGGAGAGACACCGGTCTATTATATTAGGACTCCCCAAATCAGCCTCATGGCCCCAGGATCTCAACGGAGCCTGTAGTGGAACGCGCATTGCCCGAAACATCGTACTGCATCACACCATTGACCGCCTTGGGTGAATGATGCAGGCGTAAAAGGACATGCAATGCATTCGTGTCTGATAGACCGCAACCGTGGCTCGCGCCGAGTCCACTTCCGGGATCCTTGTCCGCCTCACTTGCGCGCCCTGTTTTCCACTGTAAACGAATCGTGCTGTCGATACTGGCGAGATTAGAAGAGTACCGCCGTGGGAACAGATTCATTCGTTGTTATGCCCATCTACTGTTGGGACACTAGTCTCCTGTAGTGTTACAAGTTTCTAGCATATGCATGGTTCTAACTAGCATGTCCTTGCCATGGCTGCCTCAAGCAGCGGTCGTCATGTTACAATTTCCAAGCCATAAAAAGGCTCGGTAATGTTACGCCCATGCTACTCGCCGGGGAACTATCCTTGTCCATGTAATACGATAATATTCGAGTCCCCCTCGTTGCAGAGCATGCGATTCTGCTGTCGTGTGGGGAATGGATCGTGCGGTTAGACCTCCTACAACTACGACTCGACCGGGGACTGAACACACTCGATTTCACTTACAGCAAGGAACTTCAACCCAGGTTCGGGTAATGATCCGATGCGTATGGTGAAATGTAATACAGCATGAATGGCGTATGTCAAAGTATGGTTGATCTATTAAAGAACTATATCTTGTGATCGCATATGAGATCGTGGTAGTCTTCATGAGGGCCAGTAGATAGCCTCCGGAGACGTTAAGCTAGCCAAATTAAAACACCGCGATGTTTAGTAGCCATCATCCCTCACTGAAATCGATTCCGTGATTTGGATCGGGGCATACCAGTTGGCCACTACGCTATCCAAAGCCAATAGTTCAGGATGCAAGGGGGGTTTATTAGAAGCCGGACGACCAAGATTACGGCGTACTGTGAAGAGGCGGGCAGAGTGAAGATACTCGCTTTGTCTGCGGCCTGATGGCTTGCTGTAACCTGTGCCCTGTTGGGCATCAGTAGCACACCGCTCATGGTTCAATTTTGACTTGATGGCCAAAGAGTTCGCCCTCAGCCTCTCGTTTAGAGTGTCACCGGAAGATTCCCGACCATTTATTGATGTATTACCAATATGTGTGGTTATTCAAAACCTACGGTGGTAAGACGAGTCTTCACATGTGACAAATATTGAGCCACACAATTCGTAGCCCCTTAACTCACCACCGCGATGGCACCCCTCCTTGTCAGGGAGGGCCGTTAGAAAATAGTAAGCACAATGTGTTGTATCTTGGATCATCTTCATGCGGTGGTGCGGCCCCTCCCGCAAGTTGTTGCTTGTTTATCTTATGGAATCGGATATACAGATACCGACCTTATACATAATTATATACCATGTATGCATGATTGTGGGATGAAATGAGAGTACTTGGAATAGAGAAGAGAAGGGGCTCATGATCTAGACTTCACAGTTGTCGTGTTATTCAGACTTGTATATTATTTCTGGCACCGAAGAATAAATGCTGTATGCCTATGCATATTATTTATGCAGGGAATAACATATAAGGACTGCTGCTGTTAGTATTGTCCTAATAATGGCATGCAATACTTTCCTACTAGTCTTCTTCTATTTGAGCCTCACCGTGCTGCAGAATAGAAATTGGAGATGATCTCCTAGCTTGGTTCGGAGCTCAATTTTATGGTGAGCTGAGGCAATATTGGTTGTTCAGGTAACCATCCTTTTAGATATTTAGTTGACAACATTTATTAAATATTACAAGCAATATTGGGCTGGGTTGTGACATTTGTAGGAATGGTAGCCATTTATTTCAGCGGCCCAAGTTTTTTCACTTTGCTGCTAACACTTATTATCGATTCACCTCCGGCTCAAGACTAAGCAATACTGAAGGTCGGGTAATTTTTATACTATGTAGGCATATGAATAGACTGTATGCCTGATCCGGCAGATTGGAATCTGCCTGATACATGATGCTTCGGTGTAATAGAGCTCAAGCGTCTCCTCACGCAAGCCACAAATATTTGTTGGCGTGGCGGTGTTCCATGTGGCGGAGGCACGAAACCCGTTGTACCTGGGTACCTACCCGACCCATCCGTCTCCGACTTGGCCATGACAGGCAACGCCGCACACACGGTGATAAGGTAAGCTCACGTGGCTTTGCGAAGGCAACTCCATTCACTTCATTCAACCTCGATCAGTCAACACGGGGGCAGTGGAATAACGTCGAGAATAGAACATCTTCATTCCTTAACCCAGATGCTCTCGATCGTCATTTCGCAAAATGACTGACCACATCCCCAAAGAAGCGAAATGAGACAGGATATTCCGCTTATCATCAAACCGGCCTGTATGCACCACCCCATCTACCTCTTTCAATATTAATAAGTCTCCGTGGCGCGAAAGAAAACGGGGCGAGCACGTAGGGAGGCCAGAAGAAGGAATATAGACCAGTCAAAGCTGCAAATGAGTGCCCGAGCCTCCATCCCCCAGACCCTTTGGGATCTGCAGGTCCCGCTATACATCACGCACACCAACGCTCCAAATACGCCTTTCGTAACAACAGTGCCACGGTTCAGTTATCTGGCTTTGCTCCTGCCTCGTCTTTCGGCCTATTTTGGGCTGCCGTGCTCAAGCTTTCATCACGAGGACGTGTTACTGCGGAATTTGGTCGTCGGGCTACTCGTTGATCTCTACCAACCCACGCTACCCTGGCGGTTGGTCGTTGGAGACGGCATAAGTTGGGATATCGGTGACACCTTCTTGAATAGTGCCAAAGAGGTCAGTGTTGAAGCCCGACTTCGTGTCGTCGATGATGGGGCTTGTTTTTATGACCGCTGAACGACCTGAGATAAAGGAGAAACGAAGAATGACTGATGGTGTATTCATAGGCGGACTTCGTACGTAATGGTAATGCCCAACAGATTATGTCATTGTCGAAGGAGAACACGACGGCGCTTTGGAATGCGGTTCAAGATAGTGAGTCTAAGAAGCCATCTCTTCTATCAAGGCTTCTCTGTAATGGGCGCTAATCCGTCGAGACAGATGACTATGCATCCTTTAACAGGGTGAACTCGCGGCTGCTGAACACATCGCGCGAGCTCAAGAACGTCCCAATTCGTATTTACATCCCTACCTCCCCCAGCGATTCCGCTGGTGGTGATGGCGCCAACCCGGCGGGCTCATTCAAGGTTGTCCAGTCACTGGTGCAACCCAGAGTAAACGAACGTACGTCACCCGCACCCGCTGCTATCCACATCGGCTGGGGGGCCTTCTATTAAGCTAATGGAGCAACTCGCACACAGGAACACCACAGACCCTCGGCGTAGCATTGCGCAAACTGCTTCCCCAGCTGTTTCCTAGCAGCCGAGACCCTGTCATAGCTACGGCAATTTTGCATGGCGCACCTGTGCCGTTCAATGCACCTCTAGAGGAGCTTATGCGGGAGGCCGCGTACCCAGACGGCTGGTTATGTTTTGTAGTCGTGCCGTTGGACATGTAAATTCATTTTGAAGCAGAAGCCTTGACATTGACGGGAATGGGGTGAGTGTGAGTTTGCTAGGGAATAATGCGGATGGATATCGCATTTTCCTTACCGACCAGCCATGTCGGAATTGTACTGCCCTCGCGCCACTTATAATCGAGTAAACCTCTATTGTTTATTCAAAGTCGACAAACTCCCTGGGTTGTATGGCAGTTGCTTCTCGACCGATTCCAGTTGTCATCCGACGAACCAATCGGTTGTATGAAGTGCCCAATCAAATCAAGGCGCAACCCCTGAATGTGACGAACTACAACCTACGGTCGTCAACTCGAGTTTCATGACAACAGGAAGTACGACATAACTCAGGCATCCAATGCTCCAGCGGAAGATAAACGTGGCACCAATTGATCTGTATAAATATAATCTGGCTACATAAATCCGAAGACACCGGTCGCCATAGTACTGTCCGCTGGTTGAGCCGATGACCGATCAACTGCCGCAACCTCCGTCTGACCTCGCTGACAGGAGATGACGTAGACCAGGCCTGTTACACGTTGATTATCACCGGTTGCTTTTATTTTACGAGTCCAGGAGCTAGGATAGAAAAATACATCTTGCACTGAGTTATTCTTGTGCTTTGGGTCAACGAGGACCAAGCACATTGTAGGTATCACGCCGTCTTCTATCCTAGGGAAGTTAACGAGCAATGTATACCAAATGCCGAGCTGACATGGAGCCAAAGTGTTAGCGGGGTTGAAGAGAAGGTGCTGACCGCACCATACAGAGAAAACCCTCACGTGTTGCCTACTTACTTTCCTACCTGCTTCATCAAGGGCATCACGGGCCCTCCTCCACGCAATACCTACCCATGTACATCTGTACTGAAGTTTCATATGCACGCACGCACGCACGCACACACAGGCGCATGCTTATTACATACCTGGCTACCACAACCTTGTCAAACCTAGAATCCTACTTACCTAAGCTACGCACCATGATGGACACGGCCCCGAGAAGTCGGAGGTCCATGCATTGAAGCTAAGCTCGACTCGATATCTTGCATCATCCTTCAGCTTCAGCTCAGATTCCTTAGAAGCCTTCCAGAGCCGGGAGAGAGTCATAGCACACCGACACTTACGTATGATATAAGTAGGTATGCACTACTCGTATGGAAGTATCTGCAGTGTTGTGTCGATATGTAGTCAGACACTAACTAACTGCCTGTCTGACCGACTGCATCGACCTGGGCTCATGTACTGTTACAGTATTCAAGTAGGTAAGCCAAGGTACGCCGCTATCGCCTTCCTTTCATCCTTCGTCAAAGGTAGGTAGGTAGGTATGTATGTATGTGTTCCCGATGGTCTTACGAAGTACCTAGCTAGGTACTGGTGAAGTCAATACTAAATGCTTATTCTATGTTTGTACCTGGTAGGTTTTGTACGTGGGGAACCGGGGAAAACAAATGAATGAGGAAGTGAGTGACATGATCGACCGTAGATTAGGTGACCAGATCGAGATCCTACCTTGGAATAACCACAGAGTGTCATAGTCTGCCAGAGAGGTTAGTTATAAGTGTGGAGTTGGGTTCGATTCCTAACAGCGCTAATGGTTTCTGCGCTCTACTTTCCCATTTCAGAGTACGGTAACTCAGCTGATAGATACCGTATATACCTAACCTAGGTCTTCCTTGTTCTTCTTTTCCCGCCTCGCCCTGCCTGCCGAAATCAGTTGACCCCATACATCATACATACATTAGTAAAACAACCTTGTTTCAACACTGAACAAACTAACCTACTGTCAGCCGTATGTACATAGATATATACACGTAAATACTAGTTAGTTAGCTAGCTAGCTACCCCGTCTGTGCGCACGAGAGCCATAGAGAGAATAAATACGGATATAAGATTTAGTCTCTTCCTCCTCCTCGTTTCTTGTCTTTGTCGGAATCTTATTGGTCAGTATACGATATGTTTTGTTTTCGGGAAGGTTTAGTGTGAATTAAGGTTTGTTTACCTACTTACTCTGGCTCGCACTTAGCTAGCTCGTGTTAGCTCCTAAGATGCGAGCTGGATCTACGGTAAGGCGAAGGAGTACGGTAACCTACATTACATATATGAAAAGAAGCTTGCCCAACAGAGGTTACTACTGCTGCAGTTAAGGAGCAAAAGGGGAAAGGGAGGATAGAGGGGCTGAAAAAACCCGCAAATACCCGTAACCTACTTTACTTACCTGAGTATAGTAAGGTAAAGTGAAGACGTACGCGGTAACCTTAAGTTAGATAAGTATTTGCGTATCTAGGTAAATGTACCCAAACACCGTAAAATATGGGAGACGAATCGATAGTTAAACTAGAATCTAATGATTTTCCTGGCTAGAACAAAAACTGAAACGTGTTTTAGATCCCATGGTTCTGGTTCGGGGAGAGTATCTCTATTCGTGGTTCACAAGAAGGTGAGGCATGGATAGATGACGGCATTTAAGAATGAGAAGTTCTAGGCTTACAGATACCTGCATAGCCAGCCTCACCTCTATTTACATAGTTAGGTAGTACCTACCGTACAGAAGCTGGATACGGGTATAATTAATAAATATTCTACCAAAGTCTTTACCTCGCCTTGACTTACCTACTTGTATGTGGTGTAACCATGGCTTCCGCGCTATGTGGCTTGCTATGCTCTCAATAAACTTAAGCCACAAAATTCGGGACCGGAGTTAAAGCGCTCGGCGGAGTTACTATGTATAGGTAGGTAACACACGGGTTAAAATCTACCTCACACAAACCTAGGTAACCCGAAAACCGTTATCGGTCAAGGAGAGGCATTGTCTGTGTGTAAAGTATAGCGTATCGCATCATACACACGGTAAGGAACCCTACATCCCTACCGTGTCCGTATCTGGATATCAATCTTCAGCAGTATTCGTCTCGATGGCTTTGCTAAACTTACAGGAACAGAACTACGTACTTGGATAGATCGATACATGAGATATTTTATCCTGCCTAACTGTATACCTACCTGCCTACTAGAGTAGAATGCATAGGTGTAGAGCAGAAGTGGCGTTTTCCTTCATGCTAGGCCCGGCGAACAGATCATCCTCACCGTGTACTTGGGTGTGTCTGTATGCCGTAAGCAGGCCGACTTGATGACCAACCCAGCTTCGGCCCGGACTGGATTTCTACATGAAACTGTACCATAGGGAGGGTAAATGGGCAAAAACGGAAAGGTCTGGGTAGGTATGCTACGTCGGTAATCTAGATTCATCCTCCTCTAGGTCAGGTTAGGTTAGTGTCCGCTGCCCACTCTCCAGTCTAACCTTTACTTTCTAGCTTCCGCCTCTTTACCGATAAAGCATATAGAGCATTTCTGTACGTAGCTGAATGAATAGAGTAAATACCTACCTAGGTAGTATGTGTATATTCCGTGTTAGAGGTGGGAGGCAACCGATAGGTACCTTTGTCTCCCCATCCATAACCTCAGACTTCTACGCGCGGTACTTAGTAACAACTACCGTGAAGACGCGTTGTTTATCCCGCACATCGGTCTAAGCTAGGTAGCTGAGCAGGTACTACCTACTGCATGTAAGCAATAAATCGGTCTGCTGGTGAGGAATGACCAGATGTGAACCACGGCATGGAAGGGTGAAGACGGAACAAAACAAAGACGGGGCAAGAGCATGCAGTCCGGTGAGCTCCGACATCCCGAGACCGGTTTCGAAAAAGTCTCGATTGTTATACCTAACAGAGCTTGATTAGGTTGTTCTGTATGTATGTAAGGTATCTAGAAATACTATGTATGCCCCTCCCCCTTGCAGGTATGTAGTATGTATGTATGTTTGGAATGTATGTACTCTGGGGTCTTTCTTGTCTTTTCCCGACTTTTTTTGCTTCCGACTGTGATTAAGGTATACGATGATGTTTCGACTTTCTGGCCACTCCCAGATCAAGCCCCCCAAAATAACCCGTAAATCAAATGACTGCTTTCACTTCCGTAGCTCTACCAGTGCTCTGCTTGGTAGTTCCACACACACACCCACACACACCCCCCTGACCTGTGAATATCCATGTAGTAGTAGTCCACTTATAGGAGGCGTCATATACATGTTCGCCAGATAGCACAGGCAAAGCAATTGTGCCACCCCCTTGGAAAAATGCGCCGCATACTCATTGTGTTTGTTGGGCTTTCGCCCGCAACCCATCCAGATGATAGAGAAAAAAACTGACAATGTGATGCTGCTAATGACAAAGCAATCCCCCGGCAGTGTGGAACAATACAGAACAATGGTATCTCCTCCGCAGTCTCCGGGAAGCAGCAACCAATGAGTGAGCTAGAAAAATAAAACAAAAACAGCAGAACCACAACGCCAAAACGCCCAACAACCAAATATCCCAGAATCCAAAGGGCCAAAGAGAATGCTGCCGCTCCAGATGCTTGTCCAAGTCGCCGCCCGCCAATTAAAAGGCCGTCGGCCGCGTATGCAATTTGTTGTAATAATACCGAGAAGCTTTTCATCTTCGCAGTTTATATCGTAGCGGCTCACGGCGGTCTCATCATGGTGGGCGAGGTGGCGCCTGGAAAGTAATAGTTGCCGCCGGAATGATGCGCCGGAGGGCCCCCAGCACTTGTAATACTCGAGAAGCTAGAGTCGATTGGCTCATTATACAACCCCAATTCCCTTGCTAGTCCGATTAATATATTCATGTCTATCGTGAGTGCGCTAGACGGGTGAGAAATCGTTCTGAAGAATTGGATGGTTTTGTTGAAGAGGTCACTCAAAATGTCTGCAGGAATCCATTGGCGGAGGTGGTCGTCCTTGTAGCACGCCGCAAGAGTCAACAGATTTCCCCATTGGCTAGTAAACAGAGTTAGCTAACTTTGAGATTGCCCGGCCATGCCTGACTTGGCTTGATCTGCTACTTACGCATGAGCAGTCCCGAAGACGTTGGTAATGATGATCCGCTTAGAGCTGGTGTCTATGCCGTGGAAGGCGCGGGTGCTCTCAATCAGTGCACTGATTGCTAGTCTTGCGTTCTCGATCGTTTGAGGTCCGTACAGACTTGCGCGTCTCTCTTCTATTGTTTTCAGCATCATCGCATCAGGCGGTCCGTTTTCACGCTGGAACGGGGGTGGATGCTGTGCATCCCCTTCGAGGATAAGTTTCAAAAACGGCCGATAGAGAATGACTTGCGAACCCCAATATTTGGCCCGAAGACGAGCCGACAAGATCTCATTGGGAAGGTCGTCGCCGTCGTTCCACCGGTAGTGGCCAGGTACCCAAGTGCTTTTAGCGTGCTTCAGGAGACGCTGTATCTCGTTGACTTCTGCCTCCATTGCCTCAACACGGTGAGGCTCGAGCTCTTTCTCCGGGTCGTACAGTAGATTGTGCACCTTATTCAGCTGCTTTCGCAGATACAATTGTGCCATATAGCCCTCTACAATATGTGGAGGGAAGCCGTGCGTGGTGACAAAGGTGTGATTTGGGTATGGCATCTGTGATTCATATTGTAGTATACCTGACTGTGGTAGTGGAAGCTCGGCCAAGATGTCACTGTCTCGTGTCAGCCGCCCGGACGCCACCAGTGTAACATCGCTTGCACAAATGAATGTTTACCTCTCAAGTTGTAGACATGTCCAGAACGCCAGTGCCAGTTGGTTGTCTCTTCGGAGTTCTGGCCCGCACATACCCAGCTGTGACAGACGGGAGAGGCTCCTGTTCACATCCGAGTTAGTGATAAATGCATAGATAGTAGTGCATTGCGAAGGGGTAACTGAAGCTTACGGTCGCAACACGACTTGTAATTTGCGGCTAGCTGTGGTGATATGTTCCCAGCTATCCAACACGCGGCCAAGCTGACCCTGGTATAATCCGGCAAGAATGTGAACATGAACGTGTCTCAAATCGAAGGCGCCATAGTCTCCCCCCATGATATCCGATGCAAGCGCGAAATACTCGAGACCAGGGATTACATCTAGATTCCGCTTATGTGTTGGCGATGTCCTGTTAAACAGCGGCACGTTCCCCTGCAAAGACGACCGTCGGCTCATTATGATAGCCTGATTTGTATCCTTGGGCGAGGGCAATCCGGAAGACTGCGAGGGTGGCTTTTGTCCTGGGGGAGAGCCCTGTCCAGGGGAGGCTAGAAGGCCATTGCGAATGAGAGGAGAATTGCTCATGACGTCGTCGGGGTCGTGGACAACGTCAGGGATCTTACCTCGGTAAAGACATATTTTGCCCAGGGCGAGAACAAGGAGAACAAGAGTGGATTGGACGTTTCGGTAAGGACGACCCGGTTTTCTGAAGGCCGTATGAGGACTCTGTTCCTCGGTAGCAGGCGACCGCTTGCGCTTCGCCCCGGTCTCAGGCAGAGCAGAAGACGCACTCGAAGACGGATGAACGAACCCAGCAGTAACGGAGAAACTGCTTGGTTTGTAGTTCGGAGCATTGGATGACCTGGGCAATGTTTCGAGGAACACCTTAACCATAGCATCGAGCTCCTTCGGGATGATGATAGGATGCATAGTGAGGATGTTTTCTTTGAAACTCTGCACGTACTTCCAGACCTTAGAGGAGTCCCAGTCAGGGTTTCCATCCGAGTTCATAGCGCCCCCTTTATAGTCCACTCCCGGACCATATGCTGGGCTTCCAACTTGACCCCAAAGCTCTTGCCCGGATGCTGGCGGTGTTGGGTAGGCCTCAGATCCATCCTCGGCATCTGTCATGCTGAAGTCTTGCGGCGTGCCTTTATCCGAGCTGCGAAGATCAGTATCATGTCCTTCACCTCTCCCGAAAATCCGAAGCCCGCCTCTTTGCTGCTCTATGCAAATGGGATATTCTTGCACGTAACGGATGTGTTGAGCTTCCAGAATATGTTGGACCATGTTTGATATCGACTTCCATTTTAGTAACAAACTGGCGAGAGTTGTATGATTCGGCGGCATGGTGGGCCGGCCCGGCTTAACCGTCGGGCCAGGGCTGGTCTCAATATTGTCCTCCTCAACGCGGCGAAGCGTCTCCATGGCTTCGTTAGGCGACATGTCGGGCTCTATGACGCTCGTAGGCCCAGGTGTCGAGTTCTCAGTCGCTTCTTCCTCGGGAACGTCTTTGACATCAGAAATAGAAGCCTCCTGAAAACCGGGCGGGTCGTCCTGCTCTATAGATTCCAACTTCATTGGGCCAACATCTGTGTTCCCTTGTTTCGAGCCATTTTCTAGAATCGACAAACGGGCGCCTATGTGATTCAATCTTTTGTCTATGTTGGTCTTCATATCAATGACTTGGTCTCTAAGAAAAGTGAGCAGGTCTAACATCTCCGATGTCACCTTGTCGGGCCTAAACTCGAGTTAGTGCCAAGGAGCCCAACCGAACTCGTTGAACTTACTGTTTTGCAGGAGGGTCCCTATATTTGCACTCGACATTTTTCTCACGGCAATTTTTGCATGGCTTCGTCTCATCGCATTTAGCTTTCAGCTGCCTACAATTATCACACGCCTATATCCATATTAGCGAAGCCAGGTCAATATACATGTATATATACCCAGGGGTAAATGGAGGTATGGCCATACTTGCGACGCCCTCTGCGCTTTTCGCTTAGCACTGGCAGCTTGGATCTCCAACGTTGCGGGATACATCGGTGGCGGGGGGCCAAATGTGTGAGGGGCCTCATAATGGGGCTGCTGTGTCACCGGTGTCGGCGGAGGGTGGTAGCCCTGGGGTAGAGGTTGAGGCCGGTACAGCGCCGGCGAGTGAGGCATCGAGGCCCCGCTGTCGAAGTTCATGTGACGGCGTGGATCCTCTGGATGGTGTTGATTCGAATGCGGAGGGCCGTGAGGCGGGGGAGGGAGTCCGTCCACGGCGTGGCCAGTTGAGCTTGGACGACGCAACTGAGGTAGAGTGGGCTCCTCGCCAATGTCGCGTTTCACAATAGGGTCTCGCGGGGGATATGGAGCATAAGGTGGGTGTGCTGGAGATGGGGGAAGCTGTCGAGGCGTATCCTGAATCGGAGGGTAGAGATCATGGTCATGATGTTGGTGCAGGCGACGGTCGTCGTGGGGTTGGTGGTGAGTCGGTGGTAGAGGTGGCTCTGGAGGGCGCGAGAAGGAGGGCGGTGGTTGATACTGAGGCGGCGCGGCGTGGTGAGGATGAGGCCCTCCCGAAGCTGGTGGGAGATGGGGAGGGTTCGGCTGTGGGAGAGACACGCTTTGGCCGACTATTTTCTTGGACCATGAGCCTGTGGTCGTGAGACGTGGGCGCTTGGACTCATGCGCGCCGGGTTCCATGCTTGGGAGGCGGTTATATTTGAGCACCGGTCATGCGGTTGGCCAAACACAGGCACGGGTCAACTCAGCGACGACGTAACTATTATCAGGGGAGGTGGCCATGGAAAAGAGGACCTGGTAATGAAGGTAAGTGAGGGTCCCAGGCCTAGAACAGAGCAATCGGCCTCTCCTCGGTTTGGGGATGGTGGAGGTTAGGATTTGCCTGATGCCCACAGCGAGCGCGCGATACTGCGGTGGAATGAGCTGGTAATGACACAGGTAACGACGAGGAGGGATTGGCCGGCAGGCAAGGTATAGTACGTCAAGTGTCGTACGTTACTTTGTACTTGCTTGATCCCAGGCGGACGGAGGCGAGTCTGCTTGGGTTTGAGGGCTAATATCCCGTCTACACTCCAGCTGTCTGGTTGTCTAGGTCCTGTCCAGGTCCTGTCTAGGTGGCGCCAGCACGTGTAGCCGTAAAAGACGGCAGCTTGTGTGATATGGCACCCTAGGTGTCTGGTAGTAGTAGGTAGAAGGCGGACTGTCGTACTACCTGTGTGAAGCCGGAGCCCTCTCTGTACAGGTTTGTAGCAGCAATCGTTGGTGATGTGTGTATGGATATGCTGTAGAGGGAAGTACTGCTAGCAAGGCCCGATGAGCGACGAGCAGTGAGCCCAAGCCGAAGGCGTAATAAGATCAGCAGCACCTTACTCCCAGTGAGCAGGGTTATGAGAGCTTTCCCCAAGTAAGTATGTACTGTAGTTACTATACTTACACCCGACTGTCGTACGGTACTATGTATCTGACTAGGTAGGTGTGTATGTTACTACTGCTCCTGGACGGTATCCTGGACTGAACACAAACTGTTGAATAGGCTGGAGACTTTTGGGCGTGTGCGTGGGCGTGGGAGGAAAATAGGTTTGTGGGTCAGGCGAGTACCCGGCTAGGCTGGGAAAGAAGAAAAGAAAAGACACTGTCTGGTGAAGTGGATGAATATGATCTACGCTATTCGCACGACAGCAGCCTTTGCGATTTCTTTGGCAGACCTTCTGCTAGACCTCCTACCAGACCTAGACTGTCTTGGGAGAGGATTTCCGCACTTGGAAATCCCTTGAATAAGAGAGCCTTGAGCAGACGTGAGATCCCTGGTCCTTGGGTGAGGAGCAATACTGTCCACTGCTTCGAGGTGGTCCTGGACCTCCCCTGTTCGACCGGTCCACTCTGACCCCCAGGCCTGGGATCTGGCCTGCCACTAATAATTGATGGACTGACTGGGGATTGATTGATTTGATGACTGATGATTGACCCTGCCATTGCTAGCCGACCAGGGTCGATACGCAGTCGAACAGGGTAGGAGCTACTTGCAGCTACCTACTGTGGGCAAGCCACCAGGGCTAGGGTGTGACAGGGGGGAGACCATCCTGGGGGCTCGGGAGGGGTCAACGGGCGGCCACCCCATCGGTACAGCAGTCAGTAGATGGTAGGTAATCGAAGTACCTGTACTTCTCCCTTGTATCGCTTCATGGAGAAACCCAGGCAATCGTCCCAGTACGAGTAATTTTAGGTTCCCGCTAGGACAACTTTGTGCCTTCGCTACCGTACGTACTGTAGGTAAAATAGTTGCAGGTTAAGATCATACAGAAATGCCTGCTTATGTTTGTATTCGAGTTATGTATGACGGCCTTAATTCTTGCGCAGAGCTCTCCTTTGGGTTGCCTCTACAGTAGTGCAAGAATTGTTTGCTTATGCATTTTGTCAGCTGGACGGGAAGCGGTGAGTCCAAGGTCAGAGGAAGTTGTGACAGACAAACAGCCACAACGGAACCAAAATGACCGAAAGACCAAGGCCGACACAGCTTGGCCGTTGATATACAGATTAAGTAATCAAGTAAGGTTACATATACATAGCTGAGAGCAATAAGACACTACCTGCACTACCTACATAGTATTTGGTATATCACATATGCACAATAAAACAATCTTTGATATTTGAATAAAATTGTTTAAACTACCTACTTACGGTACAGCTGTATTACGGCAAATAAGTAAATAGGTACAACTATACTGTAGCCAACAAAACATATAAAAATTTATTAATTCTTACTTCAAGATTTTTCTAGGCTTGACAAGCAAGCATCTTGCTAACAATCTACTTGTACGTACACCAATCCGGGGTTAAGAGGGTGCGTCAATCATACACGAGTTAAGCATTGTGCGTTCGCTAGCATTTATCCAGTGCAGTCTTCTGGTGCTAATCTGGAAATATACCCTACCTTAGGCAGGTAGGCCAGACAAAACAGTTTACACAGTAGAACAACTTGACTTCCCTTTTCAATGTTGTACCTGCATGTTTTTTTGAGAGACAAGGATGGAGACTTGGTGCGAGCTTACAAGGTGACTGGCCTTTGTGCAGTGGATGCACTCTCACGGGATGGACAATGGTTTAAACGCCAACAGTTATTGTAAAGGAAGCCGTATAAGAATGGATAAGACATATTGAGGTGGTAGGGATTTGCACTGGGACAGAGGCTAGAACAAATGCACACCTACTGCGTCCTGCACGGCACTTGGTACATACATACGTATATGATATGATATAGGTATACCCTAAACCGCTATAATATGAGAGAGAAACTATACATTTGAGGTGGAGATCTCACTACATATACACACATGTTCCAGTGCCCCCATCGGTGAGACTTATCTTCAGAGGCACAGACCTGCTGAATATGATGGTTGGATGCGGTGGTATGAATGTATGCCATATTTCTATAGCGTTTGCAAACAATGCGCGATAAGAAAACCACTATGACTGTTGACTTCTTGATCGCTGACCTGTGTAAAGAGCATCAACTGGGGTCCCGGGGGGAATAAAAGGGGAGGAAGAGGGAATAATCAGTGAGCATTGGTTAGGGTCACACTGGTTCCCCGCCATAATGCCAGCCCGCCTATACAAATCTACAAATAGATATCTGTCTGATTATGTATGTACTTTTATGTACCTACCCAGAGGTTGGGGTCGAGAGCAACGTCTCCAACTTCGAGTTACCTACCTACCTCCCTCCCGATATCCCATGCATGGCACACAGCATGTATCATCTTTAATAGTCTCACATAAACTTGGAGCTGTGGCGGGAACATCATCGTTTGTGAAGCATTTCTGCATGCAAAATTCTGCCGATGGCTGGTGCCCAGATGGGAGCTTGCATCAACAGTCTTACCTGGGAAAAAGATACATCTGTAGATAAGTCGACATTTCTTTGTACATCCCTAGCTACGCAGATGTGTGGATTTCGCCTACTCCTTTGTCCATGTGCAAATGCTTTGTTTGCCTAGCTGACCCCAAACCAGTATGTACGTTGAAGCTCAGCAGCACTGGCTCCTTGCATGACGCCACGCATGAAGAGTGAGAACGTCTTGATCAGTTGATTGGATAGGTGGTTCCTTGCAGCCCTTTAAGGACGACCGTGAGAGACACATAGAGTCGGCTTGGTGTCGTCGGTATACAGTATACCTGGACAGATGGACTTCGAAGGACAGCGATAAATACCAAGAGAAACATATTTTGACACGCCTCAAAAAGATACAGATTTGCTACCGATCAGAACTTTAATTTGACAACTTGAGCATAAGTGCCTAACCATCTAAGAAGAGAAAAGGAAAGCTACATATTCAGTATTACAGAACTAAACCAGCAGACTAACTATATTTGCACAGAAACAGTACTACGCTACAGTATGCCTATAGCTCTAGAGTTCAAACCCTACTTACTCATTAAAGCAAATAGGTAGCTGTGATGGGCAGCTGAAACTAAACCCTTCTTTTTAAAGCAGGTAAGTTGCGAATGCAAGAATCGTAGCAGGAAGCTGAAATACTCTATGGTTGCATCAACATGCAGGTCTATCTCGGGATAAGTCGCCTTTCAATGTAGGCAGTAAGGTGCGAATTGGATCTCTACCTCGACTCGCTTTAAGTGAATGAGGGAACACAGGTCAAACATTGTGCAATACGTGTAAGCTGCTGCGTTAAGTACCTACCCACCTACCTACCTACCTACTTAATACCAGTGCGATTGACTGTGCAGTTCAGGTTGTAGGACTGAGCGTTGAGGGCAAAATGAGAGGTAGTTTCAACATTACATAATTTATCAAGGCAACCTTCCAGAAATTCCGAATGAGCTCGGAAATTTTTTTCGGGATTTGGTCCATCGACTAAGATGCACAGGTACCTGGGCGTATAAAAGAATGTGAGGCTATGATGGATACTGTATGTAAACATCTCGGTCCATGTTTGATGCTCGATGCGTAAAGAAAGTAAGTAATCTCGATTCTGCAACGCTTGCAGCGCGGTACTGTAAGCCCTCGGCATACTATATCGCATGCATGGGATGGCGTGGTTCCGCTTCTGCTTGGAGTACCTAGATAGACCAGCTCCGTATTCATTCGTTTAGGGCTAAATCACGTCAAGCAGGGGAATACCGTAGAACCCCTCGACGGATCCTACATTACATACATATTTACGGTATCTTTCGAAGGGTCACACAAAGAGCTTTAGCAAAGGTGGGGGATGTCGTTTCAGCATCCAGCAATTCGCAAAGCAAATTTGATAGGACTTTTGATGCTCAGGCACATCAAATTTAGCCGGCCATATCATGGCGAGACCTACTACCTAATACAATATACGGCGCCTGCTAATAACATGGCAACCCCCACGACCCATATTGATACAAGATTCTGCGTTGATCCCAGACATCGGAGCCCACCAGAGCCACCCAACGCGATGAGGCTGTCAAATTTTACAATCCTTGTTCCTGCATGCTCTGTCGAGCACGTGAATTTCTATGTAATATTACGAACAGCTTCCTAGCTATCTACTCTTTTCAAATGGTAATAGAAGTTCTGCATATTACACTTATACCAGTAGTTGAGACGATTTGTGAATATTATGCGTTGGGAGCACCGCGGTGATTTATATCCAAAGAGGTTGTACTACTTATTTACTGTTGTAGGGGAGCTGCTTTCACTTATCCTATGCCCCTTTTCCGGTATTGTGAAACCAGTACCTAGCGCAAAATATCTGTATGTTGCTCTTACAACTTGACGTTTGCTTTGGTGTCGACTTCCGAAACACGAATGAGCCACGACACCCTACTGCGAGGGGCAAGTTAAAACCCCGCCTTGGCGTAAGTCCCGACTTGGCACGCCCAATATCACAATAGGTAGACACACTGGGTAGTGATGCTTAATTAGCAGAAGGGGTAATCATACTCTGACTCGCCTGGTTTGCTAGTTAGACCAGCTTACCTAGGAGTCGAGTCATGCATCTTCTCTATTTGGAGAAACCCTGACTCCAAACGGTCCTTCTGCTCGGTGGTCTATTGACGCAGCTTGGAAGATTTCATTTCGTTTGCATTCCTGCCCGATACCACATTCAGTGGTAGCGGCCGAACCCCTGCCAACCTGGCTCGTGGATAACATACCTCCTAGACTAGGTACCTTACCCTACAGGCTACCACCTTTTACGTATGTATGTACATACATAGGTGGGTGATCATCGGGTCCCGGCTCCTCGGCCATTTCCGGGAATCTCTCCAATGACTGGCCATCGCGAGACCCAGGAGAATGGAAACTCGCAAAGTGATAGGCGTTGACAAAGTAATGACTATTACATAGTGAACTTATGAAAAAGACTAAATTTTGTGCATACCCACCTACTACCTACCTACTGCTGTACATACATACATAGTAGTACAGAGACAGATTCAGTGTAACTGAGCACTGTGAGGTAACAAATACTTCGAGCAAGTAATTCAGTCACTGGCCTAGGCGGTTCGTATAGCAATAAGGATTTCCTTTGCTGAGAAGCTTGATATTTACATAGATAACTACCAAGTGTATGTGCCGTGAATGAACTAGGTTTGCCACGCCGCCGAGAGTACGAAATATAATGTATTGGCCGACCCAGTTTAGAAATACTATTGAGATGCAATATCAAGATATGTCCACATGGGCGGAATACAGCATAGGTAGACACTTCAGCTCCTATCGAACACAGTACCCATCTGCGACCCGACTACATAAGTACCAAAGGCGGAATTTCTACCGTCTAACTGTGTCTTTTTGTCCTGTCTAGCAGGGTATCCAATCGATCCGGTATTATATTCCACAAACTCCACATGCCGTGCCCCAGGCATCTCTATTGATTCTTTCTATGTACATATGCTCTCCCTGTGTGTAGGTATGTAGGCAATAGTCTTACTGGTATATCTTAGTAGTGACGCGTTTTCACTGTCAAGGCTTGACGATCTTATTGGCTTTCCTCTGAAATTATATCATTGATCTACTGTATTCTCATCGCTGACCTCAGCAACAGGAATAGGGACGAGGAAACGGTGGCGACAAATTAGGTATTAAAACAATATTTTGGCCTCCAATATGTAACAGGATGTATACACTTCGAGACGAAGACTGTGTTACAAAGTAGGAGACTGGATTGGTCCTTCTAATATGGATGAAAACCCGTCAACTACGTACTCGGTATGCCTCATTATCCAATAGGTGATGCGGTAAAGCTTAGCAGACCTTACATAAACCTGGGGCTGTACTAACCAAGCAACGGAATTATACACGCACATCAGATAGAGATGGATGGGTATGAAACAGACTAGAGTGTGGTTCGGGCTTCACCTGGCGATCCTGTCTGATCATAACCCCAGTCAACTTGGTAAGCGTCTTGCTTCCCTTGATAGCAAAGGGGAGCCTTCTCTCTAGGAGCATACTTGTTTACATAGTACATAAGCTGCAACTTTATTCCTCTCTGCGAGTGATGCTGTCATCACACTCGACTCCGCTGACTCTCCGACCCTGATCACCATATCCATCGTGAGTTTATTCACAACGGGGGTGAAATCTACGAGCACGGGGGCGAATGTACGTATCACATCGATCAAGCAAACATCATACCTCCGCGAACACTCCTACAGTAGGAATACATATATTCAGTTAATTGAACAAATAGGGGAAACATCCCAGGTCGAGGCAGTCTTATCAAAGGTTGGAGCACACAAGACGCCGCTCGTCTAGGACGGGTTCGTACATAAATAGCCGCGCAGTGGTCTGTCACGTAGGACAGCATATAAACTACTATGAATATTGTCTTGCTTCTGCGACCCTTGTACGAGCTGGCAACGGCGCATCACTCTCACTGTATGGGCAGCTCTGGGATAATGCTCAGACGCCACGGAGGACAATCTGATCATAGGACACTGTTAGATAGGCAACAATTTCATACATAAGCCCAGAGGTAAGTATATGTAACGGCTTTGGAAAAGAGTAGAGATCTCAAAGAGTAACGCCATAGCCGTAATGCACCCATCCGTTTGCTTGTTTCCATGCTATACAAGTTCGCCATGAATTCTATTGTACTGTACATAATCCAGGCTCTAGAATGCTTTGCGTAAGCTGGGGGCTCATGCGGCTCATCGTTTCATAATAGGTACGTAGGTATCCCAAACGAGCTCCAGACCCCAGACGTCCCCCAACCCCCAAGTTCCCCCAAAGGTCACCTTTACTTGTAGGCAAATGGCATAGAGTTAAGGCCCGCGTGCCGTTTTGTGTCATGTGCTGTAATATTTCACCTTCGGTAACATACATAAGTCGGGTAGTCGCATTGTCACGTGTGTTGTAGATGCTGGTGTAAGACGGGGAAATATTGGGGATAATGGAGCCCTGAGCTTATTGAAAAATGGCAATTCTCTGCGATGGTTGATTATTACATACATGTTTTGTTAATGTCTCTATTCAGCACGGGCGAAACCCCCTCCTTTCTTGGGAAGCTCGACTAGGTAACCCGGTCCTGATAACCCGAACCTACCGTGTAGTACCTACGCTGTATACGTAATGCTAGAGGAGTTGGGGTTGTGTTGCGATCCCTGATAATTATCCTCTATCCTTCAATTATGGAATTTCTCAATTGTCACTCACCCTCAGGGGCATCATAGAAAAAACAGGTATCTACATACTTACCTGTTATATCGCAGTAGTCGTGCCTCGAGTACCTACTGCGACATAAGATATATCACCCACCCCCTTACAGCTCGGCTAGACGGCCATCAGACTGATAGGCCGTTCAAAACAGGCAAATGCAACGTCGTATCGAAAAGGGCTAATTTGGCCAGCTCAAAAGTGACAGATCGAACCACGCCCTACTGAGTACCAACTATTCGTATCGGATGGCTTTTGGTTCCTCAGTAGAGGCGGCGGCCACTATCACAATCAATACGCCTACATAGCCCCCAAATCTCGAAATCAAGCGCCTGACCAATTTTCCCATCCACGGGCGGGCAGAGATTGGTTAAATTGGGGATGGAGTCGTTTCTACGATTGCTGCCCGCAACGCGAGGGTCTTGGCGCTTACTGCATATACTGACTGGTAAGCATCCCGTGACCACGCGGCCGTTGGAAGGTTCCGAGATAGATAGGTACCGTCCTGGGGGATGTGTGCACTACGAAATATCATACGTCCGCCGCAAACATGCGCGACAGTAGCTCGACCTAACCAAACCAAGACAAGAAAAAAAAAAAAGGAAAAAAGAAAAACGATGAATAAGAAAAACCCAAGGAATACGAGTCCTTTGTCGTTGTCTGTCCCGCGTTTTGAGTTCGGAATTTTCCTAGATAGACAGGAGGAAATGCTGACTGCAGACACCATGCATCTTAAGCTAAACACCAGTTATTCCGACTTACAACATACCTACTTACCTTGTAACAACTGCCGTCTCCCGTCTACCATATCTCATATCCCATCTCCCATCTCCCATCTCCCATCTCTAGACCATCGGGTGTTCAACAGCCTTGCCGGCTTCGAGCTTTGCAACGGTCCTAAATGCAGTAACCACGATAGCCGAAATGTGATCATTTCGGCAAACTCCTCCACAAGGCTTGGTGCTCGCGGTTGGTGCCCAACATCGGGTATTTTTGGCGTGACCTGTCACACCAACAGCAACGATCCCAGCCCCTCGTCCTTGCACGCAAACGGCATCGCGTTTGAAGATCATCGACTGTTTTTATCTTCCTCTCCCGCCAGTTCTGAACTCGACTGGAACGCGGGAGGTCTGATTGCCTAATTGCTTTGTTTACTACCTCTATTGTACAGCTTGTTTGTATGTACTGGTCTGCTATGTACTTTTCCCACTTACCTACATGATATGATGTCTCTCATGTATGTAAGATACAAGGGCCATCCGAAAGGAGCGATGGGGATAATGGGCAGAATTCCATCTGCCAAAGAGAACGTCTTTTCTTTTATCCCGCCTTGGGCTTGCATCTTCCGGATTGACGCGCGCTGTATACGGTAATTCAGGTCACCGCTGACGCGCCACCGAGGAGGTGAGTACAGGTTAATGCATCCACCTGTACTCCGCACGCACGAGTCCCTTTCAGTTTAGCCTTCCACCCGCGATCGGCCGTATCGTCGTTCAAAGCCTGTCACCGAGTTTTTGCGACAACGTGTGTAGGCACGTAAGTCCCTCAAAAAAGGATCGATGTATATGCCAACGAACAAGTGCGGCGACATTATTCGACGTTAGGGATTCCGTCGGTTTGACCCGTGTCCGGAACTCCGTGGCTCTGTCCACCAGGTGGCGTGCAAAACTTGACCCAACGGAGCGGCCAACCATATGGGAGATTTATGCCCATTAAGCCACTTCATTCTCTTCGTGTCAATCAACAATACCAAAATAATTATATCCAGGGGTAGTTATGCGCATCTAACACGTGATTGGAAAGTGTATGCAAACCACGACGATGGCAAATGTCCGTAAAGAAACGAAGGAATCACCTGAAAGAAATAAACGTTGCTGCCATACCTTGGCGAAAAGTGCTCAGACGCCAAAAAAAGGGACCAACGGAGCATAACCTGTAGGCTGTCAGATACACTTCCAGATACCAAGTAAATACGGCAGTACAGAAGTACATACAATGAATGATCCACAGTTATCTCCGACCCTCCGCGCTTATCGGTATGGCTTAAGTTCCAGACAGTCTAGTAGGTAGTACCTACATAGTAAACTGCGGCGAAGTTCCGTGATCTGTCTGAATTACCGTCCCGACAATTTCATGGACGACCTTTCTGTATTGAGCAAACAATCTGGCCTGTACCAAACTGTTCCACGTCCGCCACGTGCTCGGCTCATTTCATGTCGGCAGGGCTGAGGAGACGCGTTTTTGGTGACATGTCAAACACGAGAGATACTGCTGTACCAAATTTAGGTATCCCTTATTTTACGTAGACGGTTAGCCAAGAATTGGGTGACATCTACATAGCTACCAATATACCTACACATTGTTTGCTTATGTACATACTGCACCATAATCGATCAAGTACGATCATCACGTAACACCCTTTCTTACACACATCACCAGCCAGGAAGCAAGCAAGACAGAATAACAAGCTTTTTGCTGTGGTGACACAACTACCTACCTACGGCATACATCAAAGGCGTTTTATGTGATACAGGTCATACCACAATACCACCACACCACACATCACCAGGATCCACGATCCCATGAACCAGGTTTCTTTTCCATTAGGCCGGCCGGGCAAAATCCGGAGACTGGCAGGCGGGAGGGCAGGTAGGGCAACATAACCTCGGACTCGTTCGTCCCCAGTCGTTTGAGATTATACCTGCAGCATAATAAGCAGCACAATGACATTGATTTAACTGGTGTTAATTACCCGCCTGTATGCTGTGTGTGCAAACCAACGAAGCAACGAGCTAACTGGAACGAATTCGCCCGTCTTCAGCCGCACTCAAACTGGAACGGGGGAACGTCACTACACAACCAACACAACACACTTAAATCATTCGAACCAAGTACTTTGACTACATCGGCCAGGCTACAGTATACATAGAGGTCATGTTTCCCTGGACCTGTCAATTACGGCAGGGACCGGTTTAATACTTTTTTCTTAACTCATCAACCTGAACTTGAATTATATTCAGGTGAGGCGGGAGCCCCCTGTTCCTTTATTACATTTCCACCGAAGTTGCCAAAAGCACCGTACTATGTACATGATAACACAACATCTTGCCTACTATAGCTTTATCTTCGCCGGTTCTGCGAAGATCTGGGCGATCACTTACCTAAAATAAATAAGCTAACCCAAGACTTTGGGGAAATATCCAGCCTTGTCTTTATGTATTGTATTACGTAGTACAGCAACAGTTAGGTAGAGTGGGTATTTTGCGCCTGACAAGGCTTGGAGAAACTTGGGAGGGGAGTGAGTAAGTGAGAGTGTGTCTTTATTTCGGGTCCGAGAAACGCCTTACTATACTGTACACACGCCAAACGGTGGATGAACCCCTGCGTATTTTGGCTTTCTTCTTTCTTTTGAGAAGCTTAATATGTATGTAAGGAGAAGTTGTACAGCGAACAGCACAAGTAGTAGGTAATGCATAATAATGAAGTATGGATACCTACTACGCGCACAGGGGATAGGATCGACAGAGAGAAGTGCAGAAATAGGTAATCGCATAGTTAGGTGGGTAGGTAGACATGAGGCTAGAGTGACAGCCTGATCCTCCATACCTATGAGACATCCTATTAAAACGCGTTACACCCTGCAGACACACGGGTGAGTATATACATATTCACGGAACTAACTATAGCACACCTGAAAAAGAAAAGACGACAAGAGAAAGACACGGAAGAGGAGAATCGGTAATACGAGGTAAGTATACTGCTGTACTACACAGGCATTGGAATCAAAAACGTTTCAATCATCTCTTTACGACCTGGACAGAAGGTGAGAAATCATCCCCAGATTTCAGACCCATGCCACCTCCCCTTCACCTGGACATAGCTCAGCTGCTCATTCTTTTGGTTTATTTAGTTACCTTATTCACGAGCTGAAGCCTGACAAGGTGCATACCTACATACATACCTACCTGGGTAATACCTGTCTGTCACCCATGCCTTGTCAACGTCAATGCCACATGGCAGGTTTCGCGGGGTTTGGGATGTTTCAAGTTTACAATTACTTACCTTACCTATAATAATTTCAATTTCGTATACCCTGCTCCTGGGTGGGTTTAGAGGCTAAAGTAGCAAAGCAAAGCAAGCATGCCCCAGCCCGATATAAAGAGCACTACCCATGTACTTATAACGACAAGAGGCCGGTTTCTGGTATAGGCCAGGAGGAAAAGAAAAGAAGAGAAAAGAGTGAGGGAGTTGGCGACAAGGGATCTCTTGCCACGAAAACTACAGAGGTACGTAGGTTGCTTGCTTGTTGGTGAACTGAAAATGTTGCATAATACTTCTGTGTAACTTGAGGAGTTTAAATTATCTCGCTTCACAAGAGTTGGCCAAACGGACGAACGAACGGATGGACAGACGAACAAGTCCTACTTATTAGTCTAGGAGTCAGCTTTCTTTCGCAACTGCTGCTGACTAGGTAGGTAGGTAACAGTTTCCCAATGCCGGGAATGCTACCTGATGATAACTCAGATATATGTGAATTGTAGGAGTAAATATCGCAAGTTGAAACAATAACCCGGAGATGTCCATGGAGCAGGTATAGGTAGGTGGATATTATTTGGCGCAAGTTGGTGTTATTATTACAGCATAAGGAAGGTAAGCAATTGTTCGTTACTGTGTCAAGGCCATCATCAACAAGCATAGCCTCAAGTGCGGATATTGCCGTCAAACAGGCGTTTTGAAGACGTGTATGTTTGATTTACCAAGGGTATGCCAGGTAAGTGGTTTCGCACAGTGTGTGATTCCAACGTCAATAAATGGCAGGCTAGGCAGTGAGCGAGCGGAGTGATGCATCGTATATATGCGGAAGCTGACTAAACGTTCTGATGCATGTTCAATACCTTCCACCTAACCTGGTAGATAGGTATCCAGAATGCGGGATGGATTAAAAAGCAAAATCCTGTAGCTAGCAAAGCACACAATACCACAGCCAGGGTAAAGAAGAGCTTTGCATGTCCTGTTCTGCCTTCATACATCGGTTGAGAGGGATGAGGCACGTCGTCGTCGCTTCAAGCGTCCCTGGGGAGCTTGTTGATACTTTAGCGCGTCGTTAAATCCGTAGTAAACCTCGGCCTCTTCGGGCGCCGCTTGACTCGGCTCCATGTGTCTATCCCTATGCTCGCCTTCTCTTTCTTCTTCTCCTTCCCCTACCTCCATACCCTCCGTGAAGACAAGATCACCCCTCCTGCCCAGCGCCTCGCGGCTGGCTTCCTCAAGCAAGATACCAAAGGCGAGGAGCGCGGTCTCGTCCATGCTTCGCTCACTGATGCCTTCACCAACGCCAATACCACTGCCAATACCACCATCGGTACTGTCATTGCGGACGGTGCGTCGGTTGGCCGGGAGGTCTCTGTAGAAATGGCTGGCGTAGCTATGAATAGTTTTCAGAAGGTCACTGTCCGGAAGAACACCTCGACCGCCGTCGGGTAGATCCTCATGTGCTTGGTATATGTCCTTCTCAGCGTAACGGACGGGAGCACCAGCACGTTTGAAGAGCACCTCTTCTGGTGCGAGTGTGGGATCACGAGTAGACTCGACAGCATGACGCTTGTGATGTCTTGCATGCAGTCTGTGAGAATCAGACTGAATGAGGGGAAGTGTTGTGGTAACGCGGCCTAGACAGATAGTGAGTAAGAGAAGCTGATGCTTTCATCTTGGAGTGAGATGGAATGCCACATACCTGCTACAGCGTCATAAACGGTTGCTTGTCGTCTCTTATGACCTAGGCTCTCGTTGCCGAATGAAGAATTGTCTTCTTCATCTGCAGCTGGCGGCTGAGAATAGCCCTTCTCACGCAGATTTCTCGACGACATGTCTCAAAATCGTAAGCTCCAACTATGCAGCAGTCACGATTTAAATCCTACAGGTCTTCAACCGGTTAACGATGCCCGTGCGTATAAGTAAGAATGATCCAACATTCTACTGCCGTGGCTCATGTTCGCTGCTATTTTGCACAGGTGGTTAGCTGGGTTGTACACCACCTATGGAGGTAGATAGGTATTTGGCGAAAGCCATCAAGCTTTTGATGGTTGAGCTTATGCATGATGTATCTGGGCGTCTTACGCGGATATCAGTTACTTATTACCTGTATATCTGTACGGGTAGATGCTACATGTCCTTGGTTGTCGGGTACGCAAAAGTTATTTAGATTGTTATGAACACATGAACCCGATGTACTGCTATCCGATTACAAGGTATCTGCATAGAAATAGGTTGTGTTTTATGACGGTTGGTACTAGTACTAGGTAAGGTTTAGCTACACTAATACTGCTGTACGATGAACTTGAACCCCACCAAAGCTCTTATCTGCCAAACAAGGGAGGTTGTACGTCAAGTGGGGCATTTTGCGAATCGACAGAAGGTGCACCGGAGTCCTGGTGGAGTTGCCTGGCCCGGGTCTGGACATGTGAGGTCGCATTGCGGCGTCAACCCTTGATGTAATACTAAGGTAGGAAGGCAATATCAAATCCCACCCTTCCAAAATTTCCCATCTCCATCTTCCAAGGTACGTTAGAGTTACTTTACCAAGCCGGTGGAACCAAAGCGTTTGCGGCTCTGGGTAGATCACCAACTTCAAATTCCACGTCACACTTCTGGACAAAAACCATTTTCGCGTGCGAACCATATGAACGAATTCAAATGAATGAATCAACTGCTACTTGAACGATCCACGGGCGCACTCGGGCCCAATGTCTTCGCCAGGATCCAGACTACGCAGCTGCTAAGATCATTCCACCCGGCACCACAATACCGCTTTGATGGGGGTGAACGAGGTACTGCTATCAATGATGGTGAGGCATCGGCGTCTGACGCTGCCACGTCTATATGGGCGCATCAGGCGGGAGTGAGCGCCTTAGCACTGGAGCGCTTCGATGGAAGGATGTATGTTCTATACCTAACTTGTTTCTTTGTTCCTACCGGTATTCTCTTGCGTCTTTCCCTGCGAGCTGTATGCTAACCAATTCAGTCTTGTTTCAGGCGGCTCGGACGGCTCAATCAAGCTCTGGGACCTCGAGCAATGCGGTAACCCCTCGAAGCCTCATGCCTTCACCCCCGCCGGCGTCGTTCCTACATCGGCGCAAACCCACAAGTTCGGCATCACACACCTGTCTTTCTATCCTTTCGATCCGGCAGCTTTCATCACCACCTCCTATGATCAGACTTTGAAGCTGTGGTCTACCGAAGAGGCAAGATTGTCGGGATCGTTCAGCTTGGGATCCAAAGCTTATACCCATGCGATCTCACCTATCGCCTCGCATCTACTCGTGGCCTGCGGTACTCAACACCCCGGCGTTCGCCTGGTAGACTTGCGCTCCGGTACTAGCATTCAGTCATTGGCAGGGCATGCGGGCGCTATCCTCGCTGCAGCCTGGTCACCTCGACACGAGCATGTGCTAGCTACAGGCAGCGTCGATGAGACCGTTAGGATCTGGGACATCCGAAGAGCTGGCGCCTTGATTGGGATGCTAGATAAGGAGGATAGTCTCGGGTTATACTATAACGGTCTCCTAGGTAAGGATGGCAAAGTTAGGATGCGTGTTTCGGCAAAGGCCCATGCTGCGCCAGTCAATGGCTTGACGTGGACCGACGACGGCAACTACATCGTCTCGGCGGGTCACGACAACCGTATCCGCGTCTGGGACGCTGCTACCGGACGCAACACGCTCGCTAGTTTTGGGCCTAGCATCCGAAACACCAAGCTAGCCAGCGTGACCATGTTCGCCTCGCCCGCAGGTTTAACCCACCCCAGTAGGGAACTGCTATTCTGGCCGAATGAGTCGGAGATTTTAGTTCTCGATCTGCACAATGGACACGTTATCACGAGACTACGCGGCACCGGTGCCATGGTATCTGGTGTTCGCTCCTCGAAAAATGCTGAGCGATCGGCGAAGAACCGGATTTCGAGCATCGTGTGGAGGGGTGCAGGCGGCCATGGCAGCTCTAGTGGTGTTGTCATGGGCGGGAGCAATATGCCAGGGGCCGTTTTTAGTGCTCACCTCGACGGTCAGATTCGAGCTTGGGTGCCGCAACTGGAAGGTCCTGATGACGATGACGATGTTGACGAAGATTCAATGGCAGAGGTAGGTGACGAAAAGATGAAGAAACGAAAAGCACTCGACGATATTTTCAAGAACTTGATGAGCAAAAAGATTACGTTCACTTAATTGGCGACGTCCAAGTGTTCGTTAAGAACACCCAGATTAATACTACTGAAGCTATACAATAATTAAGTACTTTAACATTTCAAACCAAGCCTTTCCGAAGCTGTAGTGTGCGAGTAAGACGTCTCGCCCCGCTGGTTTAGATGGTCGGGTTGTCAGGTAAAAGCCAGCAAGTAGTTTCAACAACCTCAACTTGAAAGACTGTTAAGTCACTACTTGCATTAGATATAAGACAATTTGGAATAACATGTAATAAGGTTTTTAAACGTCAATATATCATGTATTGTACGGGTTGAGATTATTCGTGAGTAATTCCGATATAATTCTTCCATAATTTATATTTTCCGAGATTTACAGCCGAGAAAAGAAGCTATAATTACAATAAACCGGCCCCGAATCCTACGTGCCCCAGCAGGAGGTCCAGTAGGATCCGTTTTGCTTCGCAGACTTCTTTTCCTTCCTTCCCTTGGACACTTGTCACAACAATCGAACTTATGGATAGATAGGTTTTCTACATCATACATAATACAGTACTCCCCCATCTTGCCTTAGTTAGATAGTTGATATGTTATAAGATCGGCCATCAGCGGTTGACATCTCTGTATGTGCTTTATGTGCTATAGGTATACAAAGACCACGCTTGGGATCCATGTCATCGCTTGTAAAGTTGTATCGAGGCATACCCGGCGTGGTATCAATGCGTGTATTCCCTCAGGTATTACTTATTACTTATTCAGACGTGTACTTGGATTAGGTATCTGTATTGCTTGAAGTGACCCACGGATCCCCCGGAAGGAGTCTCGGACTATAATTATGCGTCCCCAGACGCCTTCGCCCTCGCCTTCGCCGTAAGGGTCCTCGACTGTTCGTAGAATACAGCACATAGGTATAGGTGGATCATCATCAAGAGGCGTAACCGAAGTCCCCGGTATTCTTACGTACATGCCCCCAAACCAGTCAACAACAAGGTAATACGTGGTGAGCCCCCAGGTGGCAGAGGTCTCTAGGGTACTAGTTAGGAGGATTTCAAGTTAGTACGCTGGTAGGCAACAAAATTAGTCGACCAGTGACACGATAGGTGGGCAGATAAGCAAGGTACTTACCTACTGGGCGAAATTTCTTGGGCAGTATTCGGGCTCGGGTTTTTCTCTAGATACCACCGGGTTAAAAGTACATACTGTCGCTCATCGCCGACCTACCTACAGTCTCCGGACCCTGATGAACTTGAAAATACCTGCTCTAAAATAACCAAAAGCGCCACTCCGCCTGGATATCTATTTACCTACCGCTGACGATCAGCCACGCGGCCGCAGTTCAGGTAGAGCAGTGGGCAGTTGTAAAAGTACAGTATATTGTTGGTCCACCGTTAGACTGCCCTGAGTTTTAGTTTATATGCCGGGGATTTTCGAGAAAGTACATATATAGGTAGATCATGCCCTTATGAGTGGACGAATCAAGCTTTTTTCTGGAACGACAAGGCAACGCGGAGGACGATGATTTGCATCCCTAAGATAGTAGAAGTATGGTTCGGAAGGATTTCCTACGCCTTATGTACGTGTCAGAGCGTGAAATATTGACTACCCAGCACCTAGATACGTCTACGAAAATGGAAACTAGTGCGCATACAGGTATGAACCAGAATAACTATGAGTATGTATGCTTATTCAGACTAACGAGGATGTCATCATATCCTGAATTATAAAGAGACACCAACATACGTATGGTCTCCTATGTATACCATCTAGTGTCAGCACACTACGAGGCAGCTACTCATTCATTGCCCCATATCGTACTGGCAGCCCCTATGAAGGGAAGCGAAATCACGGTATCTATTTTGTACCTGCTTGAAAATACGTTTTCCCTTCAAGAGAGAGGGGCTGGCGGTGGGCGAGCCTAAGTACGTGAGTCACAAGCCTGCAAAGAATAAGTCCCGTCGGTTTACGGCGTAATTGCAGCAGGAACGTCTGTATACCTGATTACCACTCCCCTGATATATGGATGTGCACCTCAAACATAACGATAAGTTGACCAGAAAGCGCCAGGCATCCTCAATTCATGCTACAGATGCAGATATACAGACTATGGTGTTTGTAGTCATTCCCGTAGGCTGTTTGTGGACTTGTATTTGTTGTGTACTATACCACAACACCACCCCTAAGCTACTATGTTGCCATCATACTATCTAATCTAGGTAATTGGACTTCTATTCATAGTTTTGAATAAAACCATAATCAGGCATGTCAAACGGTGGCATTAAACTGTACAATCCTACCAACAGCAACACAAGCTTTGTCCCTCTGCATAGCTCGAGTGGAGTCAAGCAGTTTGTCACATAAGGTAACCGCAGTATTTACGTGTACTAACTATGTACGTGCGTTGTGACCTGGCCCCCATGGCCGTTTGACAGTTTGCGCTTTGACATTTAGACCTACATATGTATTTATTTTCTCCTTTGAACCGAGCTTGGCGGCCGTTTTACATAGCCGTCCTTACACTAAGTAAATACTGTAGATTGTACATCCGACCAGAAAAAAAAACGCCGCAGCTATGCATATACTCTCAATGCAGTAGCGTCTCCCAGTTCCGTGGTAATAGGAACGAGGATGGACGGCCCATGGGGAGCTTTAGACGTAGACATTCCTTCGCTTTTCCAACTCAGGCAATTGTGGGCAATACAAGGGGGGAGAGAAGAGGGGATGCGGGATGGGGGAAGTTTTGGGGCAAAAGGATTAAGGACCACCTGTACAGTAATTACCGTACAGTACCATTGCATGAAATTGTCAGTTACCTGATACTACCTGAGTAGACTTACAGCCTACGGTGCTTGGAAGGAGATCTTTGCCTTATCATTTCATATCGTACGTTGAGGCAGTGTCAGGACGGGATGAGAAAAATATGGGTTTATGGTTCAAATGCCGAAGTCTGAAGGGAAACGGGACCCAAGGGGTTTTGAGTGCTATGTACTGCCGTAGACACAATACTGTACATCTAATTGGCGTACTAGGAGTCCAGTATATCTCACGATACATACGAAAGGGGGTCCAAGTCAAAAGGATGTTCAGTCATCCGGATACGAATCGAATAGCCTCGGTCAACCGGTGACTGGGGGTTGCTTTGTGAGAGCCAAGCCTTTTCGGCGGACACTGCACACTGTTTGTTGGTGACATGATGATATTCAGGATGATAACCCCGGTCCTAACGAACCCCTGCCTACTTATTATAATAACTCCATGTTTTTTTACCCAGCCTAGTGGTTCCATGGGAGGAAAAAGGCCTACATTGTACAAGGTTGGCGCGGTATGTTGTTTTGTATGTAAGTACAGTGACAATGGATACATACTTGTTTCTGTGAGTACATAACCAGCATGATGTAACGCATAACGGACGCGTTGCCAGTCTCGTAGGTCGAAATCCACGGTCTCCGAAACATGAACATGGTACACAATGGAGGCAGGAGTGGGGAACCAATTAACTACGAGGGAATGAGAAGGCTGAATTCGACTAAGTTGAATCACGTGTCGTAGAAAGTGGCTGGTCATGTGGGATATCTCCTCAGTGTGTACCAAATTCCGAATATGAAAGTTGGAATAAAGTACATTTGTAATTTCATGTGAGAGATGGCTGGATATTCAACCTCTTTCCCTACTTTGATTCTGAGTGTGATGGGGTAAAGACATTAGAATGATAGCGTCTGCTCAGTAATAATGAAATGATGTCTCCAGTAATGATGCTGATCCAGGAGCTAGTCGGATGCTTCTTGGATATGACAAAGAGAACTACAAGCATTTTCTAATGGGCTGGTTGGTAATACTTAGGAAGTCTCTATATGGAGTTCTATTGTGTACTATGTAGGTATGGGCTTGGTTAATTTCACCGTCGAATTAGAGACTTTGGATCTGGTAACTTAACTGTTGTAAATAGATGACCCAAACATAACTGTATATCTTATCATTCAAAGGCATCGAGTGAGCCTAATAAAACGTTAGGTTGTATTTCGTGCTTAGTCGTAGGGGAAAGTCTTGCCTGGGCTATCTGCGTTATGCTCATCCGTAACAATAATGGTTTTGGCAACTTTTTTGTTCTGTAGAATCTCAAGCAGGAAATATCTTAAACGGTGAGTTGAATATTTGTTCTCTATGATCTCTGGATATACCCAGAAACAGCCGGTCTCATCTTGTGTCAAACCAGAGATCGTTTCCTGTGCCACCGTATGATTACAGCGCTCCGTCGTCTATCATGGCTCGTAATTTCACTAAGTCGAGCGATAATAGGGTTCTACGAACCGCTGGCTTCACCTTCGAAGCTTCATTGTTAAATGATTGTCAGATTTGTGTTACCTGAAGCTAGGTTGCGGCATTAATGCGAGGTCTTAAAATGTCCTCTTCGTCGCTAAGGTATTTCTATGCTATCATGCCTCGCATGTGCCTAAATACACGGATGTGATTGTGTAGGAAAGATTACGTAGACGAGCGCCGTTCTCTCAATCAATGTTGGATTAATGTTAACGTGCCCTCTGGGAAAGGTAACCACAATGTTACTTCCCCGAGCCGTAGTGTTGTAGCTGCTGTTTCTACTCTTTGAGAGTTCGTTCTACGTTGACCTCTGGACCAGATAATGCTGAAGCCACTGAAATGGGATGACACTGATACTACTGGCCGTAGACAACGAAACAATTTCTCACCTCGCACTCTATGGAGACATATGATCTAATGGAAGGCTACAAAAGTCATACGGCATGCCCCTTATTTCGGAAGCTAGTGCCGCACCCTCAACCCCCTCCTATCATCAAGGTTGGAATTGGCAATAGCCGGAGCCCTACTTCTGTCTTCATATTAGAAAGCCTCTTATTGTGGCTAACGAGATAAACTGAAGGATTATTGTGTGTAGGCTATACCACCTCGCCTGTTAGACACCGGACTCATGTCCTTCGAATGAAACCGAGCTATTTCGAACTATGGTCATGGAGAAAGTATTTAGAATACTATACGTGAGAGTAACACGCTTCAAGGGGTATACTCAACTCTAAACAGATGTCGCTTAAGACTGGGAGCTGATGATCATTCAAATCATGTTAGGAACTATAAATACAAGTCCAACTTAGATAGAGTTCTATGACGTGGTTTTCGTCTACTTCTCTCGCTCTTTTTTGTCTCAGTTTGTTCACCTGCTTCGAATCATTTATAATGGTCGCACGGCCAATGCTCGCCATCTTGTGGCCACATACGTAACACTTGGTACCTTACTAACATGGGAGATTCCGTGAGGACGTACAGCATCGAGAGCTAAGAGCCATAAAGTCCATGTTCGGTGGCCGCTGTGGAAGGCCCCGTGGACTACAAGATACCACCTTTCGCCGTCCAGTTGGCATGGAACTGCAGCAAGTCGTAATCACGTCGGGAAATACATCCCTATCAAGCACACAGAACGAGAGATCTTGAGTGGACTAGCTGGGTAGGAAAACTTGTTTTTATCACATTTTGCAGAACCTCAAGCGTGAGCGGATAGACCCGGGAGGCAAAAGCACAATCGGATTTTTTTTTTTGCTGGCTAGCTCGTACGCCCACACTTACAAAGTCTCCCAGTGCTCGGACGTCAAGAGAGACTATTGAGTCTAGCCCGTCTACTCCTCCCGTATCGCGCGCAACATTTGGCCTATATTCGCTGGGCCTCGTCTTGAGTCACGTCACTAAGCTGAGAGGTGGCATTCGGAAAAGTTTGGTCACCTTTCGGACGGGTAGATATGCGAGTAGGTGCGTTTTGGGTATCTTCGATGAGTTCGCAAAAGTGGACCACACAAAGCGGATAAGATTGACAAGGCTCAAGAGGAAGGTTTGTCGCATGGTAATTTGCTACCTAGCTGATTGAGACGACATCGAAATCATGACCACCCAACGCCATTTCCCTAGTTGCCAGTTTTACCATCGCTTAGACATCAGTGATTTCCCTCAATCTTCGGAGGGTGGAGCGGGCGGCTGTGGCAGCGGGGGAACTGTATCTCAAGTTAGAATCGCCTATCCTTCCGTCATTTTTTCACAGTATACTTGTCAAAGCCAATACGTACGTCATGGTGTAAGCTCCTCCAGCAATGGTCTTCTTGCAGCCACGGCAAGTCCAGATACCGACGGCGGCACGGCGAACTGAGGTCTTTCCGCAGAAAGGGCTTCGCAAAGTTAGCACAAAGAATATAACGTAGTTTTT
>Ga0247782_1000174_pt1 | contig 80910 bp, 56 predicted proteins | sample UWRJL019104C5_FD_179928 | JGI IMG/M metagenome (GOLD analysis project Ga0247782, IMG submission 179928) | Plant litter microbial communities from Arlington Agricultural Research Station in Wisconsin, United States - UWRJ-L019-104C-5 | ecosystem: Environmental > Terrestrial > Plant litter >... | reverse complement strand
TTGCTTTAAAATATAGCTTTTAGCTCTTATAAATTGCTTTTTAAAGTAAGCTATATTAAATATTATTTAGCTAAAATAGCTATAATATAATACTATTTATTTTAGTTTTAGTACTTAAGCTTATAAATTTTGCTAATGCTAAATAAGATTATAAAAAGTAATTATATTTATACTAGCAAAGTTAATTTTTTAGCTACTTGCTTTAATTAAGCAACTAAAACAAGTAGTTAATATTTTACTTACCTACTTTTTTGCTTACTTGCTTTAATTAAGCAACAGTTAAATAAATTAATAATAATATATATTAACTTTAATAATAAAGTTATTTAATCTAGCCTATAAAAAATTAGTTAATTATATAATTAAAACTTTTAATTATTAAAATTAAACAAAATATTATTATAATTACTATATAAATAATATAAAATTAATTAATTATAATATTATAATATATATTTTTGTTAACCGCTTATTTTTTGTTTTTTAAGTTTTTATACAATTTACTATGTAGGGCTTAGAACCTAAGAAGGCCCACCCCTTGGGTGGCCCCAGTGCTCTGTCCTCACCACTCTTAGTGGCTGCACCCCTTGGCGTCATTCCAACAATTCGAGACCGCCAGCAGCTCCTTAAGAAAGGGCGGTCTGATTCTAGGACCGCTCCACCTATCTGGAGGCTTCAGTAGATACATTATATAGGGAAGGATAGGAGTTTTAAGCGTTGCGAAGACAAATATCAACCGTGAGATCGCTGAACCTTCTTCGAAGGACGCTGACAGATTTAAGCCAAGTTACACTATACACGACGACTCAGATACCTGATTCCATAATCGCAATGCAAGGTGTAAACCGCTTGCGTCTCCAATTAAGATGGCGCTGGAGGGATCTTCGGCCTGGGACAGTAATCCCGATCTCCTGGGCAGTGGAACCGAGGCTGACGGGGTCTAATTATAGGCCAAGACCAAATCCGACCACCCGGCGATTATCCCACTCTTACTGGTTGGCTACGGCCATCCGTGTCCTTGTCCGCGCCCGATTCCAAGCCCTCTTCGCTATCTATTTGGACATAAATTAGGGCATCGCTTACTCCAACTCCAAAGCTCCCAATGAGAGCAATGAGATACGTCTGCACTTGATCCCCAGTCGTGCAACATGCATTGTGTCTAAGCAACCATGGCCTGCTATTCACTACCTATGTCGACACCAAGAACTAGAAGACATCCGAGGACGACACGACCTCCGGGCGTTATTAAACAAACATAAAGCAGCCTTTAAGACCATCAAGTTTATGGAGAAGACTTAGATCCTTGGGCAATGCAGAATCGAGTCGACACCTAGACAAAGATGAGCACGGGGAAAAGGGGGTGGGATATTATAGGTACACACAACTGTCACTGGAGGCATCGCGCCTCAACAGAACCTAGGCCATAAATCAAATTAGTAGGAACCACGATTGAGCATGATCCTCGACAAGATATTTGATCTACGAAGGTTTAGTAACGAGATTTAACCTCACCCTCAACATGAACAACTTCCCAGACTCCTTCCCAACCGACGACTTCCAACCCCGCGGCCACGACAGCTGCCACGACAAAACCCATATCTTCTTCCTGCGGACCAGCACGCACGAGTATGCTTTCGCCTGGGGTTCGTCGTCCCCGTTCAGTCGACCGTCTTGGAGTGCCAGCGCCTACTACGGAACAAGGGGGTTCATATAAACACCTTTGTCAAGGGCAAGACTATCAAGAATTTCTACGCTAATAACCACAGTGAGGTCCGCATCATCACCACGTATGGAATCCCAGGTGTCATGCCAAGGGCCCAGTTCGTGACGGTGGTATCATGGAACAGGCGGTCGAGAAGCAGTTTGGGGACGAAATCGCGAGGGCGCGGAAAGTAGGCAATTTTCAAGTTGTTGGGAAGGCAGTGGGAAAGCTCATCGGCAGCAATGGTAACTGAGCACACGTCGCATCGAGACGAAGGGACACCGGGGAAGCCTTGAAGCTGCAGTGTGGCGCGTGGAGTATATCTCAAATCGTATTATCTAGGTTGTAGCTATACTGTAGCAATTCGACAGGTTGACCGCTGACGAGGGCGCAGTTTGTTCACTGCCGAGCGTAAGCTGTCATTCGGCGTCGTAGTAGAAGTGGTCGAAGTCGGATACGTTAGAGGCATCTTAAGCCCTCGTACAGTTGTTTAAGTTTTCTAGATGTCCCTCTCGTTTGATTGATCCCTCCGTTGCTTGCAGGGCATGGGCGGAGACTCGGAGGTAGCCATAGCCAGGAACAGCCTGAAATCAAGAATAACGGCCTTTGAATAGGTTCTAAAAGTCCTCAAGTTATTCCTTGTTTCCTAGTCCTTGATCCATGACCGAAAACCTTAAACCACTGCCACTAAAGCAGCTGTTTATTCGGCGTTAATTATGGTAAACTTATTTAGGCATTCCCTGAACCATCCGCCCGTCACCCGATATCGATTTACCGCCGATACGCGGAATCTATCATCTTGGAACAGACAACGACCAGAGTGCTGGCAGAAGCTGTATCAATTGCCTCCTCTGACCCGATAAAAGTGAGCAGAACTTTGAAAGAACGTTCAACTTTCCATGCATTAAGCTAACAGCAGATTAAATAGCTATTGCAAGATTATTCCTCCCAGATGCGCTCTCTTTGAGATAAAGAAATTGTTCATTTGGAGCTCATTTTCATTTCATCGGAAAATATTCCATGTCGTCAAATACAACTCTAACTGGCTTGGACAGTCACCGATGCCCCAGTCAGACCACTTGAGGCAGCACTGATAGTGAGGTTGCCAACAGCACCGGCGTTGCTGCGGATAATTGCAAGTGCAAGACCGTTGAAAGCCTTGCGTGTCGAGCTGGAGAACACAGTGAAGTCAGCGGGATCTCCGTTGTCGGTTGTAGCGATCAGTCCTGGGCCGGTAATGGAGAAACTGATCGAGCTGCCAGCCCTTGGAACGGTATCGCCGTTTGCGTCGACGACGGTGGCTGTAATGAAGGATAGGTCAAGCCCATCACCCTTGATGTTGGAGCGATCGGCCGAGAGAACGAGTTTGGTAGCACTGCCAACAGTCCTCTTGGTATCAGTTGCCCATTCCTGGCCGTTCTTATAGGTGATGACCTTGAGATCGCCGGGCTGGTACACGACGCTGTCCCATCGGAAGCGCCAGCTCGAGGTTCCGCGCTTAAGACGGCCAGCCGACTTCCCGTTGACAAACAGCTCGGCTTCGTCGGCCGAAGAATAGACGTGCACTGGAGTGACCTGGCCGACACGATCGGGCCAGGTCCAATGGGGAAGAATGTGCGCCATACGAACGTTGGGGGCCCAGCGCGCCTGGTACAGGTAGAAGCGATCCTTCTTGAAACCCGCCAAGTCGATGATTCCAAAGTTGGAGCTGCGCGCCGTGTCGTAGGGAACCGGCTCGCCGAGGTAATCCCATCCCGTCCAGACAAACTCGCCGGCGACGTATGGGTACTTGTCCTGCATGAGGAAGACCTTGTCTGGAGATCCTGAGGCCCAATTGGGCGCGTACAAGTCGTAAGAGCTCACGTGCAAGCTTGCGGGGTCGGCGCCTCCACCGCTGTTGCTGTTCACCACTGCAGTAATGCCGCTAGTAACGGGGAAGAGGTATGTCCCACGGGTACTAATGCATGATACGGTTTCCGTGCTCCAGAGCATCTTGTTTGGAAACTTTGAGCGGAAGCCTGGCCACACAGATGACTGAGAGGTGCCGATGCCTTCGCCGTTGTAGTTGACTCCGATTATGTCGACTTGAGCCGCGAGGGCTTGATTAGGATTAGCCGAGTTCATGGCTTCGGTAGTCTGCCGAGTTTTGTCCTCGCCAAGAATGATTCCGCGGAGCTCAGCAGCAATGGTGCCTCCAGAGGCACCTTGTTGCTCGGGAATCTCGTTACCGAAAGACCAGGCGATGACGGAGGGGTGGTTACGGTCTCGGCGGATAAAAGAGCGGAGGTCCGGCTCATGCCAATCGTTAAAGATCAGAGAAAAGTCGTTCGTGGTCTTGGATTGCTTCCAGGCATCGAAGATCTCGTCGAGCACCACAAGCCCCATTTTATCGGCTAGGTCGAGGAATTCGGGGGCAGGCGGGTTGTGGGAGGTGCGCAGCGCATTGTTGCCCATCTCCTGGAGCATCTCGAATTTTCTCTCTTGTGCTCGGTAGTTGAAAGCTGCGCCCAAGCTCCCGAGGTCATGATGGTTGCACTGGTGATTATAGTTAGATTATGTTTCAGATGTCGTAGTATAAGGGGGCAGGTTGACTTGGTTGACTTACTGTCCCCTGAATACGGATCTTCTGTCCATTCACGCTAATCCCAGTGTCCTTATCGTAGGTAATAGTCCGGATACCAAAAGGCGTCTCGCTGATGATTATGACTATGATTAGATGATATTTCGGGTGTCGTTTCACTGGGGAGGAAGAAGGGGGGGGGGGGGGGGGGGGGGGGGGGGGGTCCTTGACTGACTAAGTATCAATCACTAGTGCATTGACGGACAGTCTAGTGATAGCAACGTATAGATTCGGTGTCTGATTCGGTTTGGGTCCCCATAGCTTAGGGTTGGCAACGGTTGCGGAGGCATTGACAACTGCTTTTCCGCCTGCGGCGACAGTTACCGATGCCTTTGACAGGGTAGCCACAACACTGCCTTGCATACCAGACACGTCTTGCGGCCGAATCTCGGTGACCACATCAACTACTTGGCTGCTGTTGCTCTTGTTCTCGATATCGACTGTTAGGCTGACGGTTGCAGAAGAGGACGAGATCGTGGGTGTGGTGACAAATGTCCCGTACTGGGCCACATGCACCGGGTTTGTTTTAACAAGCCAAACGTTCCGGTATATTCCCGCGCCTGGATACCAGCGAGAGTTGGCCAAAGGGTTGTCAAGACGGATTGCTAAGATGTTGTCCGCCCCAGTCTTGACGTACGGCGTTAAATCAAGCCGGAAACTGGCGTACCCATAAGGCCAACCCCCCACGAGGTTGCCATTAAGCCAGACTGCCGCGTATGACATTGCGCCATCAACATCGAGGAAGATGGTCTTGCCGGCATCCTCAGCGCTGAAAGATACGACGCGGCGGTACCAGCCTATGCCATTAGACGGTAGCCTTCCCATTGCACCATTAACCCCGGGAGCATTAAATGGCCCCTTGATGGCCCAGTCATGCGGTACATTGACTGCCTCCCAGCTGGCGTCGTTGAAAGAAGCCTGGGTGAAGTTGAGGTTGGCACCTGGCTGAGGGCCGGTGGGACGAGTCTTCTTGGAGCCTGAACTTTTGATGAAATCGTTGCCGGAAGGAAGGATCCAGGACTTGAGTGTGTTGTAAGACAGCGAGTCAGGATTGGAGGTGAAGCGCTGGAAGCGCCAGCCGGCGTTGATACTAACTCGCTCGCGCCCGCCAACAGTAGCGCGGGGTGTAAGAGTAGCGTGAGCCGCGGCCAGAGGCAGGTCGGCGGCTAGCAGCAGAGCCGCGAGTGCAATTCCGTAGGCGCCGCTCAACATCTTCGTCAAGTCGACCGCCCGGTCGATTGTCTGTCATAAAGATTTGGAGATTCAAATCTGACCTTGGATCCGAAGGACACAGGTTCCCGCCAGACCTGTCTTTATGAACCGCTCGGGGATCACGACATATTTACACAGTCCGCCTGCCTGGGAAGGAGCACTCCGCGTGCAAGCATTGGCGCTTCGAGCACTTCGTCCCGATTTGAGCGACTGTAAATATCCGTCGGGTGAGTTCTGATCCCAATGCGGTAATTTACCGGAGGTCCGCAAGTTCTAGGGTTCTTGGCCAGGCGTCGGCCTTTTTCATTTTACCAGTTAGGTCGGCAATCGAGGCATTCTTCCGGACTAATATAAAGCAGCGTTGCTCTCCGGTGGTAAGTTAATTGCTCTGCACATCTCCTTTCGATGGGTTCTGATCCCACCGCGGTAATATACCGGCGGTCCGCAGGTTCTAGTAGTCTTGGCCGGTGGTACGGAGCCAATAATGTATTTCCGTCTATCGAAGCTGTAGAGGCTAGGAAACTTAGAATCTGTGTTTTATTCTGGTAATGCTGCTGCCTACCGGCCGCTACATCCCCCGCAGCTAGACTATAACCTAGCATCAAAACTACCGAAACTACCAAAGTATAGCTCTTATTAGCTTAGGCGTAGCATCTAGTCAGTGAATTGGTTGCTTATATAGTAGCCGAAGAGAACAAAAGCTTATACTGGTTATGGCACGAAAAGCATGGAACAACTTATGAATGAATAGATTCTGTTTCTTCTGGCCAATACGCGATTGAAGCTGTCACATGATACTTCGCGTGGTATCTTCCAAGACGCGTGTTGTCGGTAGTGTATTAGGTTACTAACATAGCTCAGACTCGAAGTGGATTCCATATGATTGAACTAGACCCAACAAAGATTTAGACTCGACTGCCGATCCGGATGAGCCTCGGCGGGAACCAGCGCATCGGTGCGCTTCTAATGAAGCATTAACGCAAGTTAGTTTGTTCCGCATCATTGGAAGTTCATAGAGTTCCTAGAGTCTCAAGGCCTGACAACAAGACCTAACACATTCTCAAGTGTCTGTAATCACAAGGTTTAGCACCAGATACGAGAATTAGAAAAAACTAATGAACATTGCTTAAAAGCAACAAAAGAGACTGCTGTGTTTCTTGATGCTATAGCGAGAGAATAAATATTACCATTACACATTGGTAGTATAAGATTTTTGTAATGCGCTTCCCAAATCCAAAATCAAATGCAACAAAATCCGATCAGACAACGACCAACCAATTCACCCAAAGACAACTTGGTCAGCTCAGCTCAGCTCAGCTCTTCCACGCGCAGCTCAGAGCTCCGGTCTTGGACCTAGATGGTACACAGGTAAAGGTCAAGTCTTTGAGTGCGGCCACAACATCCTAGTCATTCGGGAAGTGTTAATCAATGATCTAGAACTCGCCATGAAATGTATGGGCATAATGCAGTAATAAGCTTACCTGGGTGATTCTACGGCTGTTCGTTTCGTAGTCGAACTATGATTTAGTGGAGGCGCTGTTAGTTAATATCGTTAATAAACGTCCACTCAACTAGAAGCAACACGACTACGAGATATGTGAAGATTGGTTATGCGATTTACTCACGTCAATAACATCAATGTCGTTGCCCTTGAAGTTCTCGCTGCCAGCACCGGCGCCGAGGCCGTTGGCGACGTGGTTGCCGCCAAGGCCGTTGGCAATCTTGTTGCCGTTCGCGTTGTCTTTGCCGTTTCCTGTACATCCCACCTCTTGTTAGCATTTGTATCACCCGTGCTGTACCGGCCCTGAGGGGTAGGTGGTTACAGTTACTTACCGTTGCCGTTGCCAGAGGCGATGGGCACGGAATGGTGGACGCCGTGGGAGGCGACAGCCTTGGTGTCCTTGAACTCAGGCCGGGCGGGGGCGGCCATAGCGGCGACGGCGAAGAGAGAGACGAGGATAGCCTTGTACTGCATTTTGATGGTATTGTTTGTGTTGTACGCGTGGAATGTGACGAGAGCGGTAGAGTGTATGGTTGAGATGTGGTAGGGTCGGATTGGACTTGTGTTGCTGATGAGTGATGGTGCTGAAGCTGAGAGGGATTATGACGGGAGGAAGAGCGTAGCTTTTATGTTCATTTCGAACGTCGGGTCCCTCAATCAAGATTTGTGTATATCTACTATCTCCGTGTTAATGCTCCTCCAGGTCACGGCAACAACACTTGCCAAGCCTTTGACACTATTAGGTATGTATGTGTATGAATATCATCATTTCATCCTTGGCACTTGTTCAACCATACAGACGGCGTGCCGACCCCCCAGCAAGGTCACAAAACATCACTACACGTGGGGTGCGGTGCCGGGGTTCAGTAACAGCTAAGGCAAACTCCAAGAGTCCGTTCAGCATTATTTGGGCCAAGTTGCTCGGTGCGGGCCTCTCTAATTTGACGTCTAAACTATCTGGGTTAGGTAGCACCCGAATCCTAACATAAGCTTGTGATACTGTGAGTATTGGAGAATTGGTACGTTCAATTTCCAGGATCAATAACGTGTGGGCCTACATTGAAAAGGTCCCCCAATTGAGGCTCTTGTATTCATGTAGCCGCTCCTTGACTGGGTTTCATAGCGCTCGATACTGGTGCAATGTCTGCGGATATGGATGTAGATCGATGTTGAAATTCCTGCATTGGGTAACACTGCGTCGACTCCCAGTTGGTTCGCTCTCACATTACATGCAGGGGAGAATACTATAAGGCTTAACTAAAAGAAGCATAGTGCGGGAGCAATACCGATGATCGTCACCAGGAACCCAAGGTCCTGCGCAGGAACAAGCCAATAGGATGAACTCCTATGGCTCGCACCGTGCCGTATACTATGTCCCGCGTAGACGGATCCTGGAGAAGCTGAAGATCTATTGACTCCCCTGCATTTGGTATGTTTACAAAGTACCTATGTGCAAAAAGTGATGCGCGTGATTTTACGGCGTCTGTCACCATCTGCACTAACCTACCTACCTATGTATACTGTATTTTCTATAATTGCGATCGCTGATATCCAAGCGGCCATCAAGTACGTGGGCAATAAATCTTCCGATGCAAAACCCATGAGCTGAACAACAGATGGCTATACGGGTTCGAGAAAGGGTGGCCTTCAGAATTCACAACTTCCGTCCGAAATGAGTTTCCAGCGCAATGAATAATAAGAGACGTGTTGATCTTCTCTTTCTTTTGAGCTCCGAAACTGCCGATTAAGTTGGCCGTCACTTCGAGTCTTTGTCACCAAGTATTCTTGGGCATAATTTGAGCAATCTTCTGTTTCTCTGAACTTCAGAAAATAAGGGAGGATTTCAAGGGCATATATATTGCTGGATTACAGGTCTTATCCTGGGCCTTGGCCCATTTCAAACTCGCGCGTTTGATGTGCTGCTAAACTAATGGTTTCGCTGGTAAAGACGCATGGACGCGAATAATGCGGCTTGCGACAACAGAAAAATCAGATCAAACAACAATCCTGTGTCCAATTCACAAAGTCAACCTTATCGTAGACTCTCGATATCCTATCCATGGGAGCCTTCAGCCCTTATATCTAATTAGTCATTTCCGCCAGTGTCATATGTATTACCAGTCAGAGCAAAATACTTACCTTTATGCAGTCATGACTAGTGAGTCGCCATTGCGCTCAAGGCACGAGAGAATATCCTATGTTACAGGGTCTACTTAGCTGATGCCGATCACCTAGAACGGGTTGTAGAATTTTATCCCTCGCAGAGAGAGTGTCGATTGATAATAAGTGAAAGTGACTAGTGCACTCTATACATGCGATCAGGTGAAGTGAATTCAGACACGCTATTGAAGATGTTGTACTTCACATACCTACTTATCCAGATGAGTGTGAGATGCTCCTTATACCTCCTTATACAGGGAGAGCTAGTGGAACCACAATATTCCGCTCCCATTACCCCACATATCCACAACATCGCATTGTCAAAAGGAAGGCACGACCTGGAGACGAACCTGGAGACGACTCCCGTGCAGCATTGCTCAGGCAAAGCAAGTACATATGCCTAAATACTAAATAATGCCATAGATTATATATCTATATAAGGTAGATTAGAAGCACGTATTATATCACTGCCCACAAAATACTAGAAAAATACCTCCTGCTAGTCACAGTGTAACATGCGGGTTATAAGACTCTATCCCAAGTAGCACATATACTACTGATTCTTAGAATCAACAGCGTCGTTTATTCTGTCGCAATATCTTCTCTCTTCAACAGTCATTCCATGGGGAGCGCGTTCCTGTCTAGGTTTTCTGTGACACCAAGCCTTGGTTAAGACTTTAGCTTGTGGGAGGTAGGAACTTCGATATACCTGCACAGGCTCAATATTTTAAGGGTGGTTATAACAGACAGATTGTGCAGGTGTAAGATGTCTACATGGACTAGTGATAATGATAACACAAACCCTTTCCCTTCCTTACTGCTACCTCGTGGTCTTTTAGGCCAAGTACATTCATAGCGGGAGCTGGAGGGAGTGCGCAATAGTTATTTACGTTCTACAATACCAGCAACGGATTGTGAACTCTATTTTCCCCCTGGCCATTGTAATTGCCATTGTAATTGCTACAGACAATGTAAGCCCTAAATAAGTAAGCAGATGCATTGAGAATGAGGTAGGTGAATATCTAGATGAGAAGATACCTTGGCGTAGTTACCTAGTCTAGTAGGTATTGCACCCACCGTCAGTACTTTAAAAGATAGGTACTACTTCTTGCAAATATTGTATTGCGTTTTGACCCTACTGCTTGAGTTTCTACAGAAAGGAAGTAATAGGTATTCAGCTTGGAACGTACGCCCTTTCCAATACACCTTTCTGTCACAAACCCTCTCCCTCATCTGGGAGACAGCCACCGTGGTTGGAGTTTCACGAGACCATTCCTCTGGTGCGCAACCCATTCACTAAGAAGAAAAGCAAAGTATAGCTAATTTAAATAATTGCAGCAGTCTCAACGACTTTAAACTATCACGATGTTTCAGCTTCCCAGACTTGACCGGAGCATCGAACCCATACTTCAAGAGGTGTCTGTGAACGCAGGCCAAAGCGTTGCAGGTCTGTCGGGTATGGAATATGCTGCGTAAGTACATTTTATCTGAATGTCATGCACTTTTTGTATCTCCCTATACTACTGACTTCGAAACCATACTTCACATAACAGAGACAAGTGAACCAAAAAAAAAAAAAAGAAATCTGTGCAAAGTTCTAACTGTTAATCAATTTTTAGTGGCCTATATGGACCTCTCATCACAGTCATCGTCGGCGAAGAAGAACGTCACTTCCTAGTCTACCTTTCAAAGCTCGGCCCTCTCCGGAATCTTATCGACCTTACCGCCGGAGGCGAGATCAGACTGCCACAAGACGATCCCAACATGTTCGAGCTTATCGCGGACTGGACTAAAGGCACCCCTCTCCCGAGAATCAATCCCGGGCTCGAAATCGAGCAAGAACATGACTACGACTATGAGCTCAAGATAGAGCCCGTTGCTATCAACGAACAGCCGGTGCTTCTAGCCTACACGAGCGACGACAAGACCCAGGACCAGCTCTTCGACATCATGCTGTTCGCCGAGCGCCACCAGTGGGAGTGCCTGTTCAACGACGCCATCGACGCCTACCGCCAGGGCGAGGCCATGCTCAACAGACCGCGCCCGAGCTGGCTGCACATCGAGAGGGCGTACAAGAACGATGGGAAGAACTGGGCAGTCCGCACCTTCATGGCGGACTACGTCTACGCTACGGGAAAGGCGAAGAAGAACCTCAGCGTGTACCTCATGATGGGCGACCACTACAAGGGCCTGCCGGGCTTCATCGACGACATCTTCCACCGCTTCGACAGCCGCAGTCCGTTTAGATACCCGACTTTCTACAGCGGCGGCATGGGCGTGGTTGAGGAGGAGGCTCCGCTTAACCTGCTCGCCACCTCTTACCACATCCACAACGGCCAAGCCAGGCTCAGCTGCTTTGAGGGTTATTGTGCAGGATGGAAATAGGTGAATGAAGGGAGGCGAGAGGCATCGATTTGCAAGTTTGATGTTGTATAAAATCAGGTGATTGATTGCCTCTTGCTGTAATTACTGCCGAAGCACATGAGCTTTTGTCATGGTGCTGGTAGGCATGGCCCCAAATTAAGCTTTTCTGTACATACTTCCTGTCGTGTACAAGTGCATCATTGGTTCTATGCCAGGACACCCGGCGAAAGGAAAGAATCTGTTCAGCTCGCTCATTAAACAGCCTTTAGGGAATTTTGGTGTAGAGGAGCATATAACCATTGATTCTTAATTCATGTGCAGGGTTTTTTTTTTTTTTTCCCTCAGTTTTTTTCAGTCAGAGTTGAATTTAGAACAAACTCACTACTCCGAAGCGGCCTCGCACCGAAGTCCTGCCGCAAAGCCAGCTGTTTGCTTTTATGCTACAGTATCTTCTTTACTTTGGTACATGTCAGTGAAATTAGACATCGGATCTGTTAGACTGCATACTGCATTACCCAACGGAATCGGTAAAGCTACTTCTTGAGTTTAACACGATCAGAATTATCAAAGCGTCCAGATTCCAGACCAAGTGGATACGCCGTGTGGATTGTGTGCATCAACCTTAAATTAACTACTTTGTCTTAATATTGCTTGATACAAGTTGGTTACCAATGCTTGGGAACCGGCGCATCTGAATGATGAATTGTCACAATTCACACACAGCCGAAAGGTCCGTTATAGACATACTGTTATTGCGCAAGGAAGGAAAGTGTCTCTGTGAAGCAGAGACCTCCTGTATGTATTTATATAGGAATAGCTGTAGTCCGTGCCCAGTGTCCGTGCTTCGGGCCGGGGCTGGTCCGGATCAGAACCGTGACATGAGTTGCCTCGGTTGCGATTGACTGAGTGCCTGTCCCCCAATTCATGAAGCTATATTCAATGCGATTTCCATACTCTGAGCTGGAAAACGGAAGGATGTGGGAAGATGCGCAGCTTTAGACTGATAGGTGCGGTCTGGTGTCGCACGTCGTGCATGATGTGGTATTATTGATAAGAGGTAGGCCTTTATGTAAGGGCTACTAAAATACTAGTATTTGCCGCGACGAGGGGTTAGCCAGTATTTAGCTAGCATGATGTACGATCATAACTGATCTATGAATAGCATCACTTCTGCCCTTATGTCGTCTCTTAATGAGCTCGCTAGTATAAAGGTCATGGCTTTGGAACGGAGAGCGATAAAGTTTTCCCAACGTATTATGTATTGTCACGGAAAAAACAACGTCGCTAATCCCACACAGGAATTAACGATATATATACTACTTGACATATACTGTTCACTTTGTTTTAGCAAGCAAGGTTAGGTGGAAATGATCCGTTTAAGCTATGTTTAACGCGATCCGATAAGTGCTTTGCATGTGCCCGCCAGTCAAACTAATAAATACTGCTCATACTAATCTATGGGCTGTCCTTAACAAGAGACGATTATCATGCATTACCTAACTAAAGTCAATAACAGCAACCTGTGGGCAAGATACAGAGCCTGATTCTAATGCGGAATAGCAATGCTTGCTCCCTCTATAGGCATCTGAACTGCCCAGGGTACTATTCACATAAAGTTGTCATTATTATTTATCATGCTGGGGTAAACAACTAAAAGTGAGGAAGTTGGGGAGACGTATATACAAGGCACCTCAGTAGACGGGATACCCCTTCTTCTGAAGCGGGACAAAAAGTGTCCTAGTATGCCTATATATATTAGTTAATGTCAGGTATGTACCTCCAAGCTCCGACAACTCTATCTCCTTGCTGGGATGACAATATCAAGTATGTACGCCCAAAGCGAATCCATTCATCTTCTGAGAAAGAGCAATGTAGGCAATTTCCGAGGGTATTACTATGCAGACCTAATCGGTTATAGACAGCAAAGGGTCTTTAAAACCTCTCACTACCAGGTAACTCAGCAATGGATCCGGTTCTTCTCTCTTGTCCCTGACCTTGCCCAGCAGCAGCAGCAGCATCAACATCTTGACCACCAGTACCTCCATCAACGACACCGCCCTTATTCAATCTGTCGCGGGGAATTTTGCTGCCCTCAAGCTCTGTCCTCACATCCCAGGGCTGCGCGCGTTTCGTCTCGGCTTCCGCAGGCAGTCGTCCATGACCATTCATATTCACATTCTCCGCAGCATCTTTCCTATACGGCGCATACTTTTGTCCATCACCGTCACCACCAGCGTCAGTACCAGCAGTCGCGACACCGACACTATTCCCCTCAAGTTCCTTCCTCATGCCGAACGGTTGCGCGGGCCTCCCATCCGCTTCTACTACTTCGTTCCCATCTGCCTCTGGCGCTTTTGGAATTGTGATACCTGATTTCTCGCCCTTTCCGTACCCATTAATTCCGTCTTCATCTCGAGCTCCGCGGGGCGTGTTACGAGCCATCCGTCGCCGATACATGAACGCTGCAATAACGCCCAGGATCAGGACCACGGCCACGGCCACGCCGACGCCGATGCCGATTTTCGCGCCTTTGTTGAGGCCTAAGCTGCTTCCATCCCCGGTCCCGTTCCCGTTCCCGTTCCCTAGATTGGGATTAGGTGAGTTCGTGCCCGTTGGTGAGGGCATGCCACTGCTACTTCCGGATGTAGTTGGCGTAGGTCCTGTCGTAGTGCCTGCTGTTGTTGTTCCCGATGTTCCGGGCGACCCATCTGTAGGTGTAGGTGACCCCGTCGGCGTGTGCCCTGCGAAGAAGCTAATATGGTCGCCCGTACTCTGGGGCAGCGACGCGATGTTCTCTAAACTGGAAGCATCCGTGAATGCTGCTGTAGTTTTCGACGCGTCTGTGCATGTGCAGTAGGAGCCCGGCTGCAGCGTTGATGGGTTGCCTTCTTGTGAGCACGGCGCCCAGACGCCATTGCTGTCGTCGCAGTAGGTTAGGGCGATCCATGGCTGATCTGAATATTGAGGAGGCAGAAGTTAGCCCATCTGTCTAATTCAGCTTATTTATTCGTCTTTCGTAGTTCGGGCTTGCAAGGTATTGCTAGGCCGATGTATCCAAACTCGTCATCTGAGATCGATTTGTTTCTTAATGTTCAACACTCACCAAATTCTTTCTTCGGACACGATCCATCTTCGTAATTTGGATCCGTACAACCAGCCATGTACGTCAACTCGCTGCCGTACCCATTCCCGTGATACCCAAAGCATGCATTGTCCGCCAGGCAGTTGTCGCCTCGCCCGCAGCACGTCTGATGGCCGTACGCGACATTTCCGCAGGGGATGAAGCTCTCGTCTAGTTTCTCGCCCGCCGCTGAGTAGCACGTGCCATTACTGACGGAGATGTCTTGGTCGCTCATTGTCGCTCTGCTCGGACACGTCAGAACTTGGCTAATCTAGAAAACCGGTTTTGTTTCCTGTTATTCCATGAATTCGCATAGAACCTTCGTAGTTTAATATGTGCTCTATCGCGACACAAGGCTCACGACAGAGCGTTGAAGAAAGAGAAGTCTTCGACGCCATGAGTATGTCGCGTGCGCAGGAACAGACAGACAACATCGCAAAAAGGGAAGGGGATATGCGTCATGACGTTGTTGCAGATTGCCCAAAGTTGAAAAGATGACGCTTGTATCCTCTCCACATCCTGGTTATAGCGGTAGTTTATTTCCCAATTGAAAAGGTGTCCAGGGCCGCGCCGTTGCATCGGGGTGCAGAATCGGGGTAGGATCTCCTGTACTGTAGATGTGAAGTTCCCCACATTCATCAACTTGGAAAAGATCTGTTCGGGAATTGTGATGGGACAACAAACGGGTTTTCGATCGCTTGTTTATTCGATCTACTCCAGCTCGGTCGAAATGCTAGATACGAGCTTGCTAGTTTTCAAACGTCTCCAACATATGATGCGTTCGAATCCAATTTCTAAGATTTTGGAAGGTCTTGGCGCAAAAATCACGATTTGCTCTACGACGACATCTTGTAAGTCTTCAGAAGAAGAGAATGACATTGACATATAGAACAGAGTATAAATATACCCTATGTTCTAACTTTGTTTGTTGATATTTACATGTCTCCCCATAGCATGCATACCCATCACCCGATCTCACCTTTTCCTAAGAAGTTATTGAAACTTCCCTACAATTGATATAATACAATAAAAAGTGTGATCTGGAGAATTGTAAAAGAATCGTTCGAGAAGTGATAACGTTATGTACTCGAAATAGAATTTGCTCCCGCTCATTGCCCTTGAAGCACGGCAAAAACTCCCCTCCCCCCTTTATCTGTAGATGCTTCCGTAGGGTCTTCTACAGACCACCTCATTGTGGTTACGACGATGAGCGAGCGCGCCTGCGCCTCCGCCCACCACAGTGGGGTTTTGACGTCTGCGACGGCTGGGCAGTAACGGTAACAATAGCAGTAGGTCTAGGCGTAAAATTCGGGATCGGTTCCAGGGATGTCGACTCTGACTTCGACGTCGAAGGAGTGGGAACAACAGTAACGGTAACAGGCACAGAACTGATAATGACCAAATGTGTCGTCCTGGAGTCGCCATCATCGCCATCATCAGCAGTCGTCGTTCCTTGTGATGGCGCCAACTCCAAACCATTCGCATTAACAGGCTCCGGAATAGGACCAGGAGGGGGGAAATCATTGCTCTTCAGCTTGTAAGCCGGAGGGCCAGTAAAATCTTTAGCAGAGCAATGTGCGTCGAGATTTTTGCATTTCCCGCCCCAGACCTCGCAATTGCGTCCGCCAGAGGGGGGTTGCTGCGCCCAGCACGCGTCGGCCTGGCTCCAGCAGTCTTTCACCGCGTCCCAGCATCCGGTGAGGTTGTTCGCGTACGAGGCCACTTCTACACCGCACCAATTTCCATTGACGAGGAGACATGAATCCGGTACACCACCCTCTGTCTGATGTACTACTTTTCCGCCACTGGCTGTCTTCGCAGCCGCGGCTGGTACGAATGGTTCTGGGCCCATCATCGGATAAGGCTTTTTCGGATGTGCGTACTCCTCATCGCGGTAGATGTTATAAGTCATCGCCGGATCATTCTTGTTCAAGTATCCCGGTATACTGACACTCTTCTCATCTGGCACATCAAGAGGTGCCGTCACCGAACTCTCGAGAAATACTTGTGCACAGCCGATATAGAACTGCGGCTCGACTTCCGGCGTCACGTTATGCATCGCCACAACCTCCGGTCTAAACAAATAATTACCCGCTGGAAATGAGGTAGGGATAGTGATGGAGAGAAGACCATTGGTCTCAATCATTTTCTCCGTCGCCCACTTATCAGCCTTCATATCGTAACCCTCACCCCACATCTTGAACCAGCCCGAGCCCGTGGCATCTGCGTCCACGCTTGAGAGGTGCTTCGCGTAGACGGCCACGGGACCCTTGTGGCTTTCATCGATGAAGCCGTTGCCGGCTTTGTTGGGGCTACTCCGAAATTCGAAGGTCAGCTTCGCTCCGGCGGGTGCTGCGCAGGTGTAGTTCACGGACATTGTGCCCCCTACACCGCAGGCCATGTCATTACTGAGGACATCGACAATGGGCGAGTTTGCATGCTCTAGGTCGGTACTCTGCCGAACGCAGGTGCCGTCGCCTTGTCCCTGTTTTATATTGTTGATGTACAGAGTGGTGAATAATGTGTGACCCCGGGCCACGGGGAATAGAAGAGTCGCTAGACTGAGAAGCGAGACGGACTTCATCTCAAGTATAAGATAAAAATATCAGAATGGAAATGTGTTAGGGAGGTTAATAATCGATAGTGTCTTAAGCCTAGAAAACGATGCTGACCGGTCAGCGGCTAGTAAGAAGTGAAAGAGAGTTCGGTGTTGAGGCCAAAGCCGACAAGTTACGTGAGAACTTTACTGTCGCTTCGTCTCCAGCGAGCGAGATCTTGAAAAGTGTATTGGAAAGGAACGTAAAGCCAAGAGCCGGGAAGTTGGGTGACAAAGGAATGAAATGGATCTCGTCCTGGAGTAGATGGCTTCGAAGGAAAGAAGTCACTGCATTTCGAAGGCCATTGGAAGAGGCCAACGGGGTCCTCAAGACTTATAATTTTCAGACCTCAACGTCCTATCAAGCACAAAGTGGGCGATGGATATGCGACTCCATGTTGGCCCTAGCCTTGGCGGGAGGGGAATAAAATGCAGGTCAAAGCAGTAGCTGCATTTTTTTGCAGTGGATGGCGTCTGCAATCTTCTTCTTCATCAAAGCATGTACCAGTAAATCGGACTGGATCAACGCAATCCTAGTATATCGGGAATTAACCAAGGGGAACGATCGCATTCGACCTACCTTAAGCGCTGTGGAATCGGCCCTGGAATTGGCGCGTTGTTTCAAACGATGTCGCGCCAAGATGGCCGTTTCCCCGCCTTCTTGTTTCGAAACTTCCACCCACCGGCCTGGGCGCCAATGATCCTGGCGCTAGAAGCAGCTGAAGACTGAAAGAAATGAACATGGGATGAAAGGAGTCTGTTTCGTATATACCAATCAATTAATTTATTATCAGCTTTGAGATGCTGCTAATCCACGGCTGTTATGAAGACAATTTTCTTTTTGTTTAGACTTTCGAGCGAAGAGTCAGTTTCTCTTGATTTTAACGGCATTTCTCTTCGTGGTTTGGTTCGATGCCTTGAGTTCGCTGCCTCCCATCCACATTCATAGATAACTCCATTTGCGAAGGTCGCTAGACTCCAGCTTTGGAAGATTAAGCAGCACCGGGTGCTCGCCCTTGTAGAAAGCCCTCGCCGCCTGCCGATTCTAATCTAGACCTTACTTCTCGAATAAGTGCTTTCGCTTCCTCCACCTCAACGCCGTCCTGGCATAATTCATTAGCCAGACGGCTTGCGGTCGCATAATCCTCAGTTCTCATTGCAAACCTTGCGAGCCACATTCTCGCTTTACTGGTGGCCGCTGTGACACCCGTGCCTTCGGTGCCTGATCCTCGTGCTCCCGTATCCCCACCGTCGTCTGAGCCGCGACCAGGCGAATCCTGGTGTATAGTGATGCTTTCGCCTAGGTTTTCGCCTGTTGCGCCGACCTCTTGCGCAACACACATCTCCATGTACGCCTTTGCCTCCTCAATTTCCCCCAAACTGTCGTACATGCCAGCGATTTGGAGAAGTATCTCCGGGTCACCACGCATGTTATCTACGCTCTCAAAGCTACTACCTGCTTCGTAATAATTGTCAGCAAGTAGTGCACGTTTGAGAGCCTTGATTCCATCCTGGTTTCGACCCATTCGCTGGAGACATGAGCCGACGGCCATCCACATCTTCCCATCCCACGGTCTTAGTCCGGCCGCCTTTTTGTAATACCAGAGAGCATATGCATGCATCTCTAACACTTCATAGGTCTGGCCCAGTCCATACCACGCTCGGTAGTCCCTCCGGTTGACATCTACTGCACGCCTGTACGACTCGATGGCCGCGTGAGTATTTTTCAGTTCGACATATTCGTGGCCCATGAGAGTCCAGGCAGACAGACACGCGCGGTCCAGTGTGAGTGCTCGGCGGAAGTATTGAACTGCTTTTTCGTGAAGCGACAGAAGGGAATAATAATTGCCGATAACCACACAGGACTCGGGCCGAAACTTGTCGACGTTGCTGCAAAGATGCGCCAAAAATGCTAACTTGGGCCGGGCGTTCATGACATAAAGAATATTAGAATAATGATCGAGCGAATCAAGGCGATATGGGTGAATCGAGAGTAGATGACTAAAGTGCTGTTCTGCTGCAACCAAATCCTTTGCGTGATACGATAGAAGGGCGTTGCATGTCAGGAGGAATGAAGAAGACGGGAAAATATTAAGCAACTGGTCGAGTGAGTTCGCCAGATTGGCATCGTGCTGGTAAAGCTCAAGCGAGGTGTGAATGTGGAACATGAAGGAGACAATGTTCTGCGGTAAACGAGACATGACTCGATTTAACTAGACTTCTTAATCAGCAATCCGCTCAATATCGTTTGTTCGTAACTCACATCCTCTACGCGTGTGATGAGCGAAGTCATCTCCAACCAGCAACCCCAGTTCATGGGGAAGAGATGGACGCTACGGACAAGCCAATATAATGCCAACTCTTCGTTCTTCTCTTTCGCGAGGACCATGCCATAGCTATTGGACTGATCAACGACTGGGGTAGCGCACGCAAAGATATAAAGCTTACAGGTACTCCAGCCAGCCTTGGCCCTCCATAACCTCGCCATCTTCGGTTTTACGGCTCTCGAACCAGGCCTCTAAGACTCGGGAAACCGTGGTCAATTGCTTGTTCTTGCACGTGCCCAGATCTTGAGGCCCCATAACCATCTCAGCATCTTCGTCTTTTCGCTTCTCGCCGGACAAGAATTTCGCATATAAGGCGAGAAACAGACTGCGTTGGCTGATCTTTGGGATATTGCGCCCACTATTCACCCGGGCGCTGGTGTAAGTGGCCTTCCCCTTTCCCTTGCCCTTTGGTGTGACATTGGTGTCCTTAGGGGCTATGATGCCGGTGAGAGTCGATTCCGGCAAGAACACGGCCGCACATCGATCGTACTCCCGGCAGTCAAATAGAGACTTGGCAAGAATGTACTTGCCTATCTCCTTAGTCTCTAAGAAAGCCTCATCTGGATCCGTGTTCGGAGCCAGCACCGGGGAAATGTACGAATTCGAGGCATCGGACAGTTGTGAGTCGTCAAGAGATACCTCTGCCTCAGGTATCGCGTTCAGAAGCTCAGCTGCCCTATAGCATTGCCGACGGTCAGCTTGACCCCCCTAATAAGACGGCACAGGTGTTTCGCGCCGAAGAAGGAAACTGTTAAATACCATTTAGATGACTGATAAAGGCATCGTTCAGAACACTTGACTACAGCTTCCTGCAAGGCGTTTCGGAGTTGGGATTTCTCCCGGTCATTCAAGGACATCGTGGTTTGCTAGACCATCAGTATAGGGGGACTTGCGAATGACTAAGAAGTGTTCACCGCAAGACTTGGCAATACGCGGCGAGCTTAGACTTGTGAAAATGATAAACGGGGGAGATGTGTGAGCATCAATGGGTGCCGACAGTTTCTACTCGGAGTCAAAATAAGACGAGCTTATTTGCGAGCAAAATAATGCGTTTCATTTTCTCATTGGCGTGTAGAGTAGTTGCGTTGGACTTTCCTGTTCCCTGTTTCCAAGCTGCAGTCCCTCTCACTTCAGTCAACAAGGCTCACAACCAGTGGCTGGAACAATGATAGGTAGGTAGGTACATAAATGCAACAAGAGAGCCAGCCCACCGTGGCTTGCCCCACCAACCGTTGCCTATCCAAACAAACCACAACAATTGAAACATTGGTACAATCGATAAGAAACGGCTATCGATAAAACGACATTGATAACAGATAAATAGGTACACTTTGCACATAACGACCCCGCCCTCAGCTATAAAGGTATAGAGGGGTACCTATTCTGGGCTAGGTGCACGCTCATGACAAATGTGAAACAAATGTTTAAGGTAGGGTAGATCGGAAATCGGGCATTTCCCACCCTGGCTGTGACCGGCAGGAGTGTTCTTAAACGGTCAGCTCCTCCATGCTAATTTACTGCTAATGAGGGGAGATATCCCAATTTTATACGGTGCGACTGAGGTATTAGTTAAGTGAATCTAGCAGAAGCGCCCGTACTTAGCGTACCTTGCAGCTAAGTAACGCTATGCAGTAGGTAGACCACGCTATATAAAATATTTACTTTAGTATTGTCGAACATAGAGTGAAATGAGGCCCGGCCCTGCCCTATTCGGCATCGGATCTACCCTAAAAGAATACTAATAAATGCTCGATAAGTACGTGCAAGTAAACGCAAGTAACCCAACTTCTATATTACCTGCAGGGCTACCAGCTAGGTACAGTCCACATACCTAGATACTACATGTGCGAGACCCCTTGTGGACCCCTAAAAAGCCAGCCAGAGCCCAAAAGCTCCCCAACTGCTGCCCCTCAACACCAACCGCTATCGCTTCAAACGCCCACCTCCTCCCTTCATATCACATCGTGCCATCAAGTCCTTTTTTTCTCTTCACGGAGCCATTTATTTGCTTGATCCGACCGGCCCTAGTTCATTTTAATCTAGATTCATCGTAAAAAGAAGATGGCCACCAAGACGACATTGAAGGAGTTTGAGTCCGTCTTCCCAAAGCTTGAGGAAGACCTGCTCGCCTGGGCAACCCAATATAAGCTGCCTGAGCAGTATCTAGAATGGTATAAGAAGGTGAGACTATACTCTCACTTTCCACAAGTTTCTTGGGAATTGAATTTCGGAGGCCCAAGACGTTTATTCCATTAATTACGGAAGCCTCCACCACGATATAGTGCGCGTTGTTAAGCAACATGAAATTTCTAATGGCTACTCATGTAGTTCCTCGTCATTTTCTAGATACTAACGCTTAACACCAGTCACTCGAAACCAATACCCTGGGCGGAAAATGCAACAGAGGCATGTCCGTTCCGGACTCAGTGTCCCTTCTTCTTGGTCGGGCCCTATCCGAAGAGGAGTACTTTCAAGCCGCTACTCTCGGCTGGATGGTTGAGCTTTTGCAGGCCTTTTTCCTAGTGTCCGACGACATCATGGACAGCAGCGTCACTCGTCGCGGCAAGCCTTGCTGGTACCGCCAGGAAGGCGTCGGCATGGTTGCCATCAACGACGCTTTCATGCTGGAGTCGGCTATCTATACTCTGCTGAAGAAACACTTCAGATCACACCCTTCCTATGTTGACATGATCGAGATATTCCACGAAACTACTCTACAGACTGAGCTCGGCCAGTTATGCGATTTGCTCACGGCCCCCGAAGATGTTGTCAACCTGGACAACTTCAGTATGGAGAAGTACAGCTTCATTGTCATCTACAAGACAGCTTACTACAGCTTCTACCTACCCGTCGTTCTTGCCCTTCAGATGTTGAACATCGCCACTCCCAAGAACCTCAAACAGGCTGAGGATATCCTCATCCCCATGGGTCACTACTTCCAGATTCAGGATGATTACCTTGACAATTTTGGTCTTCCCGAGCACATCGGCAAGATCGGTACTGATATCATGGACAACAAGTGCTCGTGGTTAGTGAACCAGGCCCTCAAGATCGCCACGCCAGAGCAGCGGAAGATCCTCGAGGAGCACTATGGCAAGAAAAACCAGGCACATGAGGCCGAGGTCAAGAAGCTCTACAACGACTTGAAACTGGAACAAATATACCACGACTATGAAGAGAAGACCGTCGGCGAGATCCGGACCAAAATTGATCAGGTTGACGAGAGCGAGGGTATGAAGAAGGGAATTTTCGAGGCCTTCCTTGCCAAGATCTACAAGCGAAGCAAGTAAAGAAGTACTTTAAACTAGAGAACTAGGCTCTTAGGACAGAATTCCGGAGGGCTTCCATTCAGCGTGAAAATTCGGGACATGTGTCTTCACGAGACTAAAGTAGCCATTCCAACGACATGATGATGGGAGCGGAACGAGCCATGCAAATGATTAGATAGATTTTGGCATTTGGGCAAAAGAAATACTATGGGTAATAAAATTGGTCCTAAACAATACTTAACCCTTCGTCTCTCGCTCCTACGAGCCTAATGTGTACAGCGAAGCGTTGTGCCTGACAGCAACTATCTAAGCACGCAGACCGAGGAGGGGCAAAGTGATTGATACGGCTCGCTAACATACATGATGGCATCAGTCAGCATGGGACACCAGTCTCCAGCTCACAGCACAGCTCAACGCCTCAGTGAGGGTTCCAATGTGCACGTGCGCGTGCGACTCGATCACTTGTTTCTCTCTCTTACCGCTTTTAAACAGAGAGAAACTCACTTTCCATGATTGGGGAATCCGCAATCGCGATTCTTATTATCCCATCCCCACCCCTCTAGCCCTGCAATCTTTTCATAGATCACCCCCCCCAGTGCCGATACGAGTCTGACGTACGATTACGTCGATTCAATACCAATTAAGGACATACATACATCTGTATGCATAATGCAATGATATCGACGATACCAAGATGTACCGATAGGTAGTATAGAATACCGAATACGAATACGCACGGGCATGTTAGGATATGGAGTTTGTTGAGGGGCGCCTAACATAATTGTTCAGGTTGGATAAATCTATAGGCGGGAACCTTATCTTAAGACCGCTGTTTGGGCCGAAAACTGTCTGTCAGAGCTGGTGCCGGTCCGAATCGACGAACTGAAGCGAATCAAGATCCCGAGCTGCCAGCTGTGGTGGACCGCATGGATCAATGCGACACTCCTAGCAGTTTCATTTCCATCCTGTGTACATACCTAGGTAGCACCTCCAGTAAAATGCTCACGCTTATCGAAAGGGACCTAGGTTAGGCAAATATATACACTCAACTCACGGCTAATTAAGGCTCAGGTCAGGCCCAGCTCATATAAATGGACTATAGAGTTTCTATCTCATTATTGGCAAATAGGTATATGATGCCAATGCTTTAGCCTGCTTGCTCAATGTCATCTTATACTGTAAAATAGTATGATAGAAAGGAAAATCAATGTATGCACTTACCTGGTAGGTATGCTAAGATATGGGTATAAGCAGGAGCATGAGCATGTGAGATAAAACAAGGACGAAGTCGAATGAAAATAGTAAATAATGAATAGGTTACCTCTTCATTTAATTAATGACTGTATATAGGTAAGTAGGTTGAGAATAGGAGCGTTAATTCGGTTAGAGGCAGGCCCTGGTGAATATATGGTAGTAGAGCCGCCTTCGAGATGTAGGAGCAGGTAAGTGAGTAAAAGTTGGTTGACACTTACGGAGAATGAATGAACGAGTAAGTAAATGAGTGCATGAATGAGTGTATAATTGCAAGGTCAAGTAGGTATTTATGTGTCTATTAAGATGCAGACAGGTCAGATACCTGTCCGTGTACTTAGCTATTCATAAGATTTTTGACTACATGGCCGTGGAAAATGATCGTTTCATCTTCCTTGCCTCACGCGGCTGTTGTTGCTCTCCTACTTTGTTTTAGTAGCCAGGCGCGCAATACCTGTTCACACTCTTTCTGGTAGGTAGTAGAAAGGGAGAAGATCGCCTGGCGCTATCTATTAGTGAAGTCGACTTCTCTACTTCTCTAATGTCTCAGAAAACCACACTCTACCATTCATGATCGTATATTATACATCACTTATTATCCCAAGCACACACAAAGAAGATTAGATAACCAGACACCAAAGACGTTAAAGCGCAGTAAAAAAACATCAACGGGCATATATTGCAAATCATGTCTTCATGCGTACAAATCCCCTTCTATAGGCGGATACACATCATCCTCTTCAACGCCGAAGCTAAGATGGCCCACGGGATGGCCCTCGAACCTGTATTCCTCATACCATTCCGGCGGCATCTTAACGACACCCCAGCGAAGTTTACTTTGCGCGAGCTTCGAGAACATAGTCTGCTTCTTTTCCTTCTTTTGATCAGAAATATATATGTCTATCTCGCTCTGGTGATAATACGGCGTGAGATCATTCGCACTTTTCGGATCTTCGATCCAGTCTTCTTCTTCTTCTTCTTCCACGGCTGTATATCTTGTGGTGCGTATTGATCCACGCCTCGAGAAAGATCGCGATGACCGAGGGGTATTCTCATCGGAAACGAAACGATTCCTGACGGCATAGGAGATGTTGGACACGTGACAGGCTGCGGAGATGGCGAATGAATTGCAGCCCGGGATTGTCATGCCCGCAGGGAGGCGTTTAAGGCTCAGAAGTGGCGGGATTAAGACTAATATGATGCATAGCACCAATAGTGTGAGGAGTGCTTTGGTAGAATATGCGACAAACACGGCCGTGCTGTCTGGTAGGCTCGTATCGTCGGGGAATCCAGCCGAGCCATAATATCCTTCGTAAGAGTCAGCCCTTGATATCGAGAACACAATGTGATACTAGTACAAACGAGACTTACCACCAGTAGATATGAATACATAAATAGTGTTCGACAGTATCCAGTGCAACAGGATACTAATTGCCATAAGTGGTAAACTGTACCGGTACGGTAGCTGCAACCTATATGTAGATGTTTGTTGACCCTACCCAAGAGTTCATTAACATCGAGAAGGAGGAATTTGCCGATGCCTGTTCACTAACCTTTGGATCAGTGACTCGCAAAGGCGTATACACGTCGCTGTAATTAGCCCATTCACGAGCCATTTGAAGACGAGTAAAGAGATTATTATACTTCGTACGAGGAAGAGTGATTAGTTTCGATATGAACAGGCCCAGCGTGAGGAGCGACTTACTGCCAGATAACAGAACGAGAGAACCAGCTGAGGACTATTTGCTAAAAGCACAGCGTCTAATAAGGAAGCGATCGGAGTCACAATAAACGGATTCTCGTCGCTCTGAAAGAAACTTCCGACACTGTAATAAAATGTTAATTAAACTTGCGATAAACTTTTCCTCATAGTATATTCCGCACTAACAGATGATTGTTGTTAGCTTGGTACGGCATGGAGAACAGACCGGCGCAAGCCGCTATTCCGATAGAGAACAGTAGATAGCTCGTGAGCCAGACGGACCACGGCAGGGCCACGGCCCTGGGATTTGCCTTGGACCACCATTTCCGCGGTTCGGACAATAGTACGGAAGAGTTCGAGCCCATCGCTTTCCGGATCTCGGCTTGGCCAACAGTGCAATAGCCGACGTTCACAAGATCCGGCTTCTCGATGAACGATTCTAGTGCATCGCCTAGCGTGACTAACGGGGCCTGTTTTTGACGGCTGAGGACTATTGTGACTAGTATGGCGGTAGCGGATTTCACGAGAACGCAGATCGTAACCGCAAGAAACAGGATAGGCGACAGTCCGATCTCTGCGTAGAATACACTATTAGCCATGTTAAGGCCTCCACATTCGACATGACTTACGGCATTGGCTCTGGATAGGACGTACTAGACAGTGGTCTACTGTCAAGTTGAAGGCCTGGCGCTTGAGCGAAGCTTTGACATTCCAGTCACTGGGTAAGTTGTCTATAGGGTGTTTGATGTACGACGACTGGTAGGTGTCGCCGATGTATCTCTGACCAAAGACAAAATTCCACCTGGAGCTGTTGTTGCCGTTGTTGGCGTCGGTGTTGGTGTTATACTGATCTACTAAGGGTTGTGACACAACACCGTCGCAGTCACTAAGACAAGCCACGCCCCCGTCCAACATGACACTTGCCGTCATGGAACACTGTGCGTCAAAAAATAGGTTGTTTCGCGCCTTGGACGGCACGTAACGGTCCCAAAATGCGGAAGAGTTTGGCCCGAGCTTCCACATGTCGTCGCGAATCCACCCTTGGTTTTCGGTGACTAACACGACGTCGGTATACTGCTTCAATCCCTTACAGGACTCGAAATACATCTTGTGGCATTCGGCACCTTCAAGTCGCGTCCATTGGTGCACCATGCGAGCGACGTCAGTAATATTTTTAACAGTCGGGGAATTATCATCATCATAATCTGAAAAATATACTGGACGTCCGAAATCGTAAGGAGCTGTCTCAGCAAACGAGTCTGATGCGTGGAAGGTATCGTTCACACGAGATTCGGCAAGCTTCAGCACCTCTTTGGAGACTAGCCCAGGGAGGAAGAGGCTAGCACCAGGAGGGTAATAAGGACCGTCGCTGATGAATTCCTCAGATGCAATAGTGAAATGGAATTCAGATTCCCTATTGTCTGTTTCAAAAACCGCCGAGTTGAAAAGAAGATGGATGGGTATCGAGCTTAGCAACAGCGTCACCCAGCATCCCAGTTTAAACCTAGAGACTCGAAAGGCATTGCGAGGCGAGGGAGCGCCAATGTCCAACCATGATCCCTTGGCATGGGTCTCGTCTACCTCCTCTCTGGAGGGTGAATTAAGTATCTGCATAAAGAAATTACTGGAAGCGAGCCTGCACGATCTGGGTTAACCTACGTTCTCTCATGATACCTCACTCACCGTCCAGCCCCCCCACACCTCGATTAACTAAATCGTAAAAAAAGTCGACTCACTACATATTGCACGCCAATCAGCGCTCTGTAGGGACAATTGCCTGGACTAATTCACGGGCGAGGGATACTGACCACTAATGTAGATGCAATATTAATGACGATGTGTAGCGCAGTATTGATGGTTGAGACATTGCCCCCTTCACAATCGTTCGCGTAGAAGAATAACACTTTTTGTGCCCCGTGGGAGATGGCTACACCCTGCAAGACCAACATTGTTATCGAGAAGGCGATCAAGACAGCACAATTGACTTTTGCCGCTTGTTTCCAACCCGTAGCTGGGTCTCGCCAACGCGAGCCTCGACCAGAGCTGCAACAGCTAATGATATCCATCCCGAAAGTGGAATTTACCACTTGAGAAGTACAAACTTCAGGGTGTTGTTATGGCTACTTTCGCCCGTAAAGACGAGCTGTCGTAAAGCAAGCGAGGAGTTGAAAAGCATGTTTAGTGTACCTGGAAACATAGGTGAATTAAGATATGTAGGTAGCACCCTGCCTACATATACTATACAGAACTTGGGAATTGCAGATCACCCCAGGTTGATATGTAAATAGAAGCGCCGTTACGGCATATAGTAGGTCCTGTTATATGTACATAGGTCGACAGGAGGTTGAGCAAGACTTGTGTATCTACAAGGTATTAGTAGGTGGCGCAGCAGCACGCTAACCAATAAGGAGCGCTAAATCTGCAATGCTACAGCTAGGGAATAGTGCGACCCTGTCGTACTTACTTCGTACATAGTAAAGTGTACTCGACGCGGCGACGCTCAAACACCCAAACTCGCCTGGTTGTCAACACTAATGTTGCCACTTGCTGAGAGACTGTCAACTTTAACATCTTATGTGGTTCTTCTCAGACTAGAAATAAACATTAGGCAGTGACTTGGTCCTAATATCAGCACCTGGTCTGCCCAAGCACGGCAACAACCTTGTGGTACCGACACAGTAGAGTAGACTTGCTCACCTATTTTGCTGTTGTTCAACCAACCTGTGACGGCAGTTACTCTGACATCATAGCTTTTTTAAAATGAGCCACAAACTTATCAAGAGCTCTGATTCGCCAGTACAGAAAGCAGTATGTACTTGCCAAACAGTTCACATACCCACTGTACTGTATGTACTATGTACGCTGTAGATCTAGTTATAAATATCTTGTGCCATGGGGATGGAGAAGGTATCCACGGATTTAAGTACTATGAGTACCTAGGACTAGGGAATCCTTCCGGAGGTCCTTGAAATTTCTAAAGAAACTAAGTACGAACTACACATGAGGTGAGGGCCACATGGGCCACACTATATAAAGTAGACTTCTGCAGGATACTGCCAGGCGGTGACCTAAATAGATAATAATACTGTGAGAGATGTTTGGGGGGCACATATAGATTTACCTGGGGGCACGTTATCACCCGATTGGGAAACCGCCAACTTTCTGGCGGCCGTACCAAGTAAGTCCTACAAAGTGTAAGTATTTCTCTGGGCACTGGGCAGCCACTATTACTTACCTTTAACATTTACTTACGTACTTATTTACACCTTTAACACTTACTTTCAAAGCGCTGCCGCAGACACTACTATAGATGCAGTTACGGCCCTATTATGCCAACAGCAACAACAAGTAAGCGGCCATCAGAGAAACAGTGCTAGTTAGAAATATATACTGCAATATATGTATGTATATATGTTCAAGTATGCTGTTAAAGGTAGTAGTAGCAAAGAAAGCATTCTAATGCACAGTGCTAGTAATCTTGGTAGGTCATCTATTAGATCCACTTCTTTGGTTGCCAATTCTTGGTGCTCTAAATCGGGTAATACTGTACCCCCCAAGTAAATCCATACGTGCCCCCCGTTACAATGGACACAATGGCCATGAGTGAGGGTAAATGGCGGAGCCATGGGTACGGAGTACCTAGTGTGTGAGGCCTGTAGAACCCACTACGCCGTAGCAATTTGATACAGTGAAGGCCCCCAATGCATATCCTGTTTCACATACCAACCCTGTATGTAAATCCCATCGCCAAGCAAAGTTTAAAAGCTGGCCATGCTATTATGAAATGGAAAGTAGAGCGTGTCGAGCAGTGGAATAAAAAGCTTAAGTCCGTGTGATAGTCCATCTAACCTAGTATGTGCTAGGTATGTATGCCCTTCTTCGATGCTTCTCTGGGAAATGGTAAGGCATAACTAGCCTTGTATAGATATTGATCATCAATTGTAAACTGGTAACTGGCGGCCCAGGTTGAACATGGCAATGTAAACTTCTGTATGGGATAGGATTATCATCGTGTTAAGTGTACATCCATTGTCTGTCGCTTTCGTCCACATTACTCGGAAGTGTGAGAGACGGGTAAGAGGCGGGTAAGAGAGAACAGAACTGTACTGAAAGCTATCCGTCGAGGTGACAATACGTGTATAGTATTTGCCTAATATCAAGATTGCACGGAGCACTGTTCCCATCGCAGTCAGGCCTCAGTCGAGGACACATATTACGTAGTCACAGTAGAGTAGTTTACTGACTAAGTAAGTAATTTGTGTTCTTAGCGAGTTAAGGTTTGGTCACCAAACGATCTTGGCGGGTTCGGGGGGTCGGTCTAGTCGAGAACCACTGAATGAATGGCTTCCAATGAGAGCATGCTTAGTGTTATGAGTCGATATGCTCTTATTCAGTGCGTCTCTAAAGCATAGGCACCAGGCTCATTCATATAGACCACATATAAGTGAGTAAACCCCGTTCCCTTTCAATTGCAGCGCCACGTGCGAACATATGACGCGAGGCACCATGTCGTACCTACGTCCTACGCGCAGGCACCGGTAGTCGTCATCCAGAGTCCTTCAAGTTATGTAGAAGTTTAATGATCAACAAAAGGTAGCACTTCTCACGTTTTAGAGAAGTCAAGTAGGACAGGACTGGGACGCGTCTTCCCGTTCCCCTTCTTGTCTCGTTTCTTGTTCTCGCGGCATGGCAAAGCCACAACATCACATACATGCAGCCGTGTTAAGACATACATACATACATACTTCTTACATACGAACATGCCGTCGCAAGCAGAGTATAATAGCAACCATCTTGCCCAGAAGTCCCAAGTTTAGCCCAGTGCGTCGCTTCGACTGTCCATCTAGAAAGAAATGCTAGGACCAGTACAGACTACCTAGGTTGGGTAGTCCTACTTCACATATATAATACATAACTGCAAAAGCTGTGCGGGCCAGTTAATTAGTCTCTCATTAATAATACTCGCTCGGGGCCTCCCTAAAATATCAAGCCGTGAAAGTTTCCGTGAAACGAGGAACCCGGGGCAGATGAAATAAATGCATGTTTCATTTCCTTTTTCAATGTCTCCATTCTTAGTCTCCAACCGCATACCCACGCCGCATTCCCCTTCTTCCCTGTTGGTCAGCTTCGGATGAACGAATAGGTAATTCTATGTAGGCAGGCAACGGTTTGTAGTCTTTGTGACTGAAGAAGTTACTTTTGAACCAGCATGCATACTTGCGCCGCAAAAGCAGAGGCAAAGGCAGAGTGAGTATATATGCTTATCCTATTGGTCGGCAAGCCCCCGCCCGGGTCATGGCGACATGGGTACAACGTGGTGTGGTATGCTGTGGATGTCTCTTTTTCGATTCGAGATCTTCAATGCCGCCCCTCCCGCGCGACTCCACCTTGATCTCATCGAGTGCCAGTGGCTAGGTCTCGCAAGGTAAGTTATTTAGAGAAAAAGCGTCAGTGTTCCTCGCCGCCGATGCCTCCGCGGCACCATAGCACGGATCTCTCGGCGTAGAGTTTCTCGGCGTAGAGTTTCTCGGTGTGGAGTTTTGTCTCTGTTGGTGGCGAACGCAACTGCGACTGCGATCCCTTGTCCATTGAAGTTTGAAGGGCGCGTGTATATGGTGTGAGTGGTGTCGACGCCTGTCATGCGTAATGCTTCAAGTTCGGTGTAGAAATACAATTATTTATGAGCCGGTTTTCCGTCTGGCGCTGCCGCGCTTACCTCGAAGTTCTCTTATCACAGTGTTAGGACAAACTCCGCAGGCTCGTGATTCACATGATGGCTATAGGTGTCATCATCGCTGGTTCCAGGACCTGATATCTCGCTAGTATGATTTGAAATGGTCAGACAGCAGTATACGGTTCGTTATATCATCCCGTAATTAACTAGCCCTGCCTCGTTGCCTACCGGATACGTGGTATGCCCCTCGGAGATCTACGTGGATCCAAGGCGGAGTTGCCCGATAGTCTCCAATCCTCGGTATATCGCGTTCTGATGACGGGCGTAGCGGGCTAACCTAGACCTTTCGTGCAAGATATGTCTTTTTGGTACTCTTACGGATTGGTTACCAGCAGGATGATAACTTTCTTGTTACCATCCAGTTCAAGATAAATCGTCTTCCGGAACAACGTCTCAGCCTCCTGCTTGTGGCATGCTTAATGGTGCAGGGCAAAAGCCGAGCACAAGGACGGGCCAATCTATCATGGGCATTAGGTGCAGATATGAAGAATAAGAAGATTAATTAATTAATACATCAGCTCCGGCTCCCTGCTTCTTGTCAAGGTGAATGAGCGAAGAGTCTGTCGTAGGACCTGAAGTACCTCTATACACCAAACGAAAAGGATTCCGGTTCCCCCACGCTTCACACCCTCTATGCATGACCAACGCGAGGCCTTAGCCTATCATCATCCTCATAAGAGGAAACGACGAGGAGCTGTTGGAGACTAGCTCTCATGAGATGCATAGGTTCTCGCCTCAAAGACCAATCAGGCGAGTCTATCAATGCCTACTTCGAGACCTACTATCAGTATACTATTCGTCGGTTTCGGTGTCCTAGCCGAACTTCTGCTCGCCTAGCTATGGGACGAAGCATAAGGCTGACATGACATGGGCTCACTAATGTGTAGCGTGACTCAAGGTTTCAATCGCAGTATGTGGGAGGGAGGACGAATAGCCAAGTTATGTGAATAGAGGCATGCACTTGGGGTAGTATATGCTCTTGTTGGTGGCTTGCAATTGTATTTGTACCACGTGGCTCAGGATCGATCATGCAAAACATGCATCAGTTGAGCGTTCTCATGAATATAGAATGAAGCAACGAATCGCGTCGAGCTCCCGGGGAGGCTTGTTTTGCATGCAATCTGTATTGCCTTACCTACCTACCTACCTACTTACCTAACTAAGCGTGGTACAGCATCGATTCACACAAAGGATGCGTCTGTCATTGTTGTGACCTCGCAGGTATGTATATAGAGGTAAGTCAAGTGATTAATAGTGTCCTTCACAGAGCATATGTGCTCTCTAGTGTAGTATAAAACGATAGATCATATCCTCCCATTCAGCCACCTCATTTCCCACGAGTGCAAACCAGCACATCTCCGCGCTCCGTACGGGTCTCGAGAATAACACTCAGACATACAGCTATAAAAATTTTCTTCAAGATACCATGGCTGTTGATGAACTGATCTCACGGCTGCCCTTGCTATCTTACGTTGTTGTAGGAGTACGTTGTCTTAGGCCTTTCACTCATATCTGAGCTGTAGCTAACATACCTAACCAAGGGCGCGATCTGCTATTTTGTTGGCCAAGGACTGTACAATCTTTACTTTCATCCACTGGCAAAGTACCCAGGTCCTAGGCTTGCTGCCGTATCGCAGGTCAGTGTATCCTCATCTTGGTGGTGTTCAGTTCGTAACTCATACGATTTTTTAGCTATGGTGGGCATATGCCTGGCTCAGCGGGCGATATCCGAGGATCATGCGGAATGCCCATAATAAATATGGTAGTGTGCTCGCTTTCTTTACAAGACGTACCAACATGTCTAATATGTCTCTAGGTAGCGCAGTCCGGATAGGACCTAACGAGCTAAGCTTCAACACGGTCCAGGCACACCGCGACATCTACTCGACACCATCACGGAACAAGAAGCCGTTCCTCTTGAGCACCTCGTTCTACAACAATGGGGAGTCAGTGAGGGTCCTGTTCTACGAAGACGACATAAAAAAACATGCATGGCAGAAGAAACTTCTCTCCAGCGGCTTCAATTCTGCAGCCATGAGACATCAGTAGGTAGCCCTGGGTTGGGTTATTTAACACCCCACTTGGCTTCCCCAGCTTGGTTGACGTAACGGGTCTTTCAAGTTGGGGAACTCCTTCCGTCCACAGTAAGCCGCTGACATTCGATTTTATAGAGAGCACGCTATCCATCGATACGTTGATATGTTTGTGCAACTGATGGGGAGCTTTACTGAATCGTCAAATGGAGTTGGGGTAGACTTTACCGAGGTGATAAATTGGTTGGCGTTTGATATCATGGGTTCGTCACTGTCACAATCCTGATCCTATCCTTCGCTGAAACCCAGCATCATTGATCAACGAGCTTTGTTGCGGCAAGGGCAAGGGAGGCGTAAGAGGGGTAAGACAGCTGACCTTGAAATAGGCGAGATGACGTTTAGCGAGTCCTTCAGGGCCGTTGAGTCCGGAAGAGGGCACTTCTGGATCTCGCTGCTCCGTGCTGGCGCGCACGCGGCAGCGCTCCCTGCCTTGATGGACAAGATGCCATTCCTGCGCTTTATCTTACCATACTTGATAACGAAGTCGGCCATCAACAAGCGCATGCAGCATTATGTCTATACCCAAGAGGCCGTACGCAAGCGCGTACGCCTTCAAGAGGGGCAACCAGACAAAGCGACGTCGGACATCCTCGGTTCCGTGATTGCGGACGGAACGATGGATGAGGCCACACTTATATCCCTCACAAACCAGATAGTCATTGCCGGCGCCGACACCGTTTCACATGCCCTAACGGGAGCCATCTACTTCCTATGCACCAACCCGGCGTGCTTGGCAAAGCTGCAGGATGAGATCCGCGGGTTCGGGGGCTACGATGAGTTAACGGGCTCTCGGCTCGGGTCGCTTAAGTATCTCAACGCGGTGCTTGAGGAGACGATGCGCGTATTCCCGCCAATCGCGTTCGGACTTCCCCGCATGTGTCCCGGCGATATAGTTGACGGCCACTTCGTACCGGCCGGCACCGAAGTTTCTGTACCGCATTGGGCCATGATGCACAACGAAAATGAATGGAAAGACGCGGACCTGTACCGCCCGGAGCGCTGGCTCGCGGAAGACAAAGTGCAGCAGCCGAGAAACCTGGCGTTCAGTACGGGATATAGGACCTGCCTAGGCATTTCGCAGGCGTGGCTTGAGATGCGTATTGCGATCGCGAAGCTCGTTTATACGTACGATATAGAACTTGCCCGCGATCATGGCGATTGGCTTGATAATGTGAAGATGCACATGCTGTGGAGTGAGGGGCCACTTATGGTCAAGTTCATGCCACGGAAGGACTGATAGTATTAACGTTAATGATCTTCTATCTTGGACCGAGATCTTCGAATGCTGAGAGATGATGGCGTTGTTCTTGGGGTCAGGACTTGTATATTTTTATCATAATTCAGTTGGGCCAAGTCACGACGACGATTTGCTATTAGCCAGGTTGAAGTGAGAAGTATAGCATAAATGGAACGAATAAGACATATTAGTTATCGGATCCTCGAATTCATGCAACGACTCAATAAACACATCACGACACGTCTTGATTGGGTATGCTTGCTTATGATTATAACGCGTCTCGGCTTAGCACACCTAATGGAGTTAGTTCAGAGTGTTTGAAGGTGAACATACATACATATGTATCTATCATATTCTAGTTTTAAGGTACGGGAGAGTGTGTCCCTATACGCATGTCGGCACATGCAGTTATATGTACAGATCGACCTGTACACGTTAATGGTTACTTATACGTTGACATACCTAAAATTCGTAGTTGGGAAGAGAGGCACGAACTTGAGACGAGTAACCTACCGGTGACTGATTCCAACGCTATACCGCCGTAGCTGCGATTTAATCAGTTTAAATAGATCATGCCTAATTTAGCCCGGTGCTTACCTCAGCCAGTACTGCAATTAAACGTACCTACATAGTAGGTAGGTAAGGTAGTGATTCCAATCGTCAAATGCAGCGGATAAGGACCGCGACCGAGTCCTATCCATTGGTACGTGGATCTATGTATGAATGCAGCCCTAGAAAAACAGGTTTCCAAGGTTGTCTCTGCCGGTTCAAGCCACATTAACCCCTTGACCGGTGCCTTGCAGGGCTTCTTTTTGTTTCTACATTTTCTAGCCAATCGGTCGGCCTGTTCCTCCATCCCATTGTCGCGTGCTGCTCTGCCAGGTACGGGTACAGCATAGACGTAGGTAACATTTTGCCAACAGCCGTTGAAGTGGATAAAACAGATAGTGTCCATTGGTGCGGTACTAGTAGCGGGGCAATCCAAGTATGTAGCACTAGATAGTAGTCGGATAGCAGTACGTCGTAGCGCGCTGTACAACTGAACTTACGAGTATAGTACCTACATATGTACCGGTGAGCATGTCGCTTGTGATGTACGAACCTGTGTACAGTACCATATGTAAGTGTGTATGCGCATGTGGGTAAGGAGGTACTTACTATAAGTACTTATACCCAACTTATAAACAGCCGTCTTTGATCTGATCTTAAACCCTGATCCAGATCTTCATATTTCTTCGTGCCAAGGGTTGAACCTTGAAAGAAGCGGTCCAAGCAGAATCCAAGGGTTTTTATGCTCTTGTGGAGATTGCCCAGTGGAAAATCCATCCCCACTTGGGCCTTGGGCCTTGGGCCGTCGTTGAACGGACATGAACAGCGATATGAAGCTGAATTACCTACATGCCTACTACCTAACATACCTTCTACATAACCTACCCTCCCTGCCTGTACCTCAGATGCCCTTGGTTTTGGTGTCTGTCCCTGTTCGGTCTACCTATACAAAGAACCTATTGATTGAAGTTCGTCAACACTACGTAGTACATACATACCTAGTACAAATCTCGTTACGGTGCCGGCGCAGATCCCTTTGCACAACGATCTCCCTTCGAAGACGAGACGGTGCGACGGGCTCTGGGTGGACTGTTGATCATGTCCTACCGCGCCCACTCGCAAGAAGATGAAGAAGTTGAGCAAGCTTTGAGACCTTCACGATATCGTAGCGTGCGAAAACCGGTCGTTGCCGAGAAATCCTCTGCGAACATGGCTGATGCTACAAGAAACGGTGTGGGTGGTACCGACCAGCGCCACGAAAGCGCCCCGACAACTTCTATATCGCGGTCCATGTCTCGCTACCGCCGCCGTGCCCCCAGCGTTGCGACTGCTAATAATTCGGCCCAAACAATCAAATCAGTCTCTGATGATACTCCGCCCCCTGTTCCAGCTTTGCCCCCCTCGTTAAACACCGAGAGCCCTCCCAACTTGGCAGAAATCCAGGAAAACTCCACAAGTCAGAACGAGTCCGGAGTCAGTTCGCCCCCTCGACGTCAATTGCGCCATACCGACACCAGACGAAGGGCCCCCAGTCAGCCAATATACGACCAGCAGACATCGCAGGACATGGCCTACGACAACAATCACGATCGTACCGTCGCAACCGACAAAGATTCGCACCGACGACGGCCTTGGGAACAGCACAATATGGACAGGGCGGAGAGAGATCGCTTGTTGGAGGAACAGAAGAAGAAGGATTTACAGAGACTAGAAGAACAACTTGAAAACAGTCAGAGGGCCTCAACGCAGGCGGAAAAAGTAAGGAGTCCGATCGTCGACAAATTCGTGTCGTTGGCGAGAGGGGGTAAGAGTAAAGAGAGTGTACCGTCGCCCACGGCCCAGACGACGAATCTAGGCAGAACAAGCACCCGAAGAGCTCCGCTTGAGGTTGGCAAAAACCCGCCAGCCCACATCGAACCCGGTGGGAAGGGGATCGTGCCTCAAACGGATGCCCCCACGTCGGCCATTAACGCCGGAGATCGCGTGAGAATTTCCGGAGCTAAGTAATTTGTCATGAATCTGACAGCTGACAATCTGCACAGAACGTAACGGTCCGCTGCCGACACCATACTCTAAGCCTTCCCGTCACTCCTGAAACCACACCGACCGATATCATATCGGAAACGTCCAATCGGATGAAATATGATTTGGAGATCAACGCCGAAAATTGCATTGTGGTGGAGCATTATGGAATCTTGGGACTTGAACGTCGAGTACGCTGCTACGAACGAATTCGCGATATCATGAATTCATGGGATCGGGATACTCAGAACCAGCTGCTGGTGGAGATAGCAAGTCCCGGTGAAAATCATGAAGAGCTCGACGTCGCATCGATACCTACTGGTGAAGAGGGCCCATCGGGATGTCAGCTACAAATGTACCAGTCGAATCGACCTGGAAAATGGAACAAGAGGTGGATTACGCTCCTCGACAATGGGCAAATTGTCTGTGCAAAGAAGCCAGACGCGAAACTGGCTGATAAGGACACAGCTAGTCTTTGTCATCTGTCCGACTATGATATCTACACACCAACAGACTCGCAGATGAAGAGACATATAAAACCTCCTAAGCGTTACTGTTTCGCGATCAAGTCTCAACATAAAACGACCCTTTTCTTGAATACTGAAAAATACGTACAATATTTCTGTACGGACGATCCCCAGACAGCTCGGGAGTTCAGGGAGACCGTATTTGGTTGGCGAAGTTGGTATCTTGCTGACCGAAGGCCAGAGGTCCGAAATAAACGAGCCAACACTATTACGAGAAGGATGGACGGCTCGTCTCAATCGGCTTCTGCAAAGGCTATGCCAAACAAATTCGAAACCGTCCCCCCCGCTAATGGATCGAACTACGCGATTGGGAAATTCGAGCCATTGATCGACATGAGTTCTTTTGAACAGCCATTGTCGCAGCTTGAGAATGGCTCTGCGCCCTCAGAACAGGAACCTTCTAGCGTCCAGAAGGGCGTTCAAACTCTTGGTCTGCGTCTCTCGAAGAGAGCGCCCCCTACCTCAACGGCTTCTCAGGGGCGCAAGCGAGAAAGCGATGATGGTTTCACTGGAGGCTTACTCGGAGAACAGTATGAAATCCGAAAGCAAGCCCTTTCGGACACGGATGCGAAACAGAACCAAGCCTTTACCGATGGCCCATCGCTTCTAAGTAGCCAGATAGGCCCAGAGTTCTCGTCAAGCCATGATGACACACCTTCATGGTTTCCGTCGGCAGTGGAGCACACCGCGAAACAACGCTCTGCCACCCAACCTATGACTGTGCGGCCGACTACTTCGGCTAGTCCAAGGCACGAGCGCCGCTCTTCTCTAACTGCAGCAGCGCGTCGACTTGTTGGATATCCTTCGTCATCCTCGCGACCATCTACCCAACACGTCTCACAACAGTCACCGCCACACACCCAACATAACCCCCAAGCTATAAGCTCACAGCCCGCTGGCCTATCTCTCGCTGATCGTCGTGGGCCTCCTAAGCCGCTCGTCGACCTTACACCGAAGATGCCAGAAGCACCTCAGTGGTCAAAAGAGAAGAAGGGCCGCGGTGTGAAGCCGCCTGAAGGGTTTGCCCATCTCGTTGATTTCATCACTGTCAGCGAGACTGAGGGCAAACCCAACGGCCCCATGGAACTCACACACCGCAACACAGTTAGCAGACCAACGCGTAGCAAGAGTTTGGCGTCTTCGTCAGCGAGACCGCTGTTACATGATGCTCCACCTATGCCCGCTCTACCACAGTTCGGACCTGGGAGCCAAAGCCATAGCCGAAGACTTGGCCCTGTACCCGGTGGCCGTGATAATCAATCGGCTCGTCGAGAAGGAACCAGCGACTTGGAAAGAGAACAGCAAAGGGCTAGACGTCGTGAGCAAGAGCGAGAATACCAGAAGCGAGAAGCGGCTTACAATGCTGTGCCCGGTCGGACGGGAACGCTTAGGGTGGTATGATGCGAAAACTTAATCGACCGATCACAGTCTTTCCGAACCTTACTCGGAGACTGATGCTACCAACCGGCTTATTTACCTTCATGGATCTGAATGTTTTCGATCCGATGTTACGAAGTCATGTTTTTGTTTACTGTCCGAATATTCGATTCTTGAAGACTCCATCTCATATCGATGCCCTACTCCGGCGGTGCTACCCAGTCCCGAGCAGCTTTCACTCCCCACGCATATTTTGAATTTTCAATGTAGCATGACCTTATGTTGGGGAAAAGACGGGGATTTGGCTACTGCGGCTGGAAATTTTATCTGGAGAAGGCTCACTTCTCAGCGGCGTTCAAACCAGGTATGTTTGGCTATTATAAAAGCGAGGAGTCTGCTTAAGGGTCAAGGACGTATTGGCACCTGGTTGGCGATTTATTTCTAGGTGCCGATTTGTATTTTTATTTCCCTTTGTAGTAGGACAACAAAGTGTTTGGTTGCGTATGTTTGGAGATGCCATATCGATTTCTGCTGTTTTGATGATATGTGAAGGTTATGGAGCGGGGTCCTGGTTATCATATTCGTCTAGTCTTCATCATTGGTGAGAGTTTTTTTGCCAGATGAGCTTGGGTATCTTGTACGCTATGCCTATGGGCTATAGATAAATGAGATAGGTCAGTTGTTCTCACACAGCGTGCCGCTTCATTTTGTCTCTGAAGGTATCGATATCATAGATGTATAAGACGGACGGAGAACGGTGCCTCTCCTCTTATAGGCAATAATGAGATTAACATAGCGCATCAAATGTTGACTATAGATATACAAGAATATTATACTTGAAAAGAAACCCCCGTACCTTTCACCAGAGATCGCATGAAGCGCCGTCGCACTAAAGTTTAGTTCCATTCCTTTCCTTTCCCCATCCCAACCGACGCGAAGTCAAGGGGGGAAAAGGGTCGTCAAAGGGATCATACCATGACACCCGGACTTTTATATATTTACCCAGACCGACGTCTTCCATCCCCACCATTATCGAGCAACGCATCCCTAGCATTGGTCTCATGTCCATTATCCTCGTTTATCCTTCTCTCACTCGCTGTTGTCGCTATCTGTTCCTGTTTCGAGTGACCATCCGACTCCTCCCCACTGCCCAATATCCCCTCCCTCCCTGTCCCTGCCCCTTTCCCATAACCATATGCATGCTCCTGCAATGCCTCCTCATCCAACGACAACCTCCCTCCCCCTAACCCCCCTTCCCTATCCCGTTGTACCTCTGAACCCCCTCCATCGTCACCGCCGCTCTTATCATTGCTGCCCAAGTTATTGTCCTCACCGTCATCCTTTTCCCCACCCCTCCGATTCCTCAAGCACCGATACAGCAGCCCTCCCACCAAGCCAACGACTACGAGGACGCCGATGACTATCCCTGCTATTGCGCCTGAGGCGACTGAGCTTTTGGATTTTTTCTTCTTTCCTCCGCCTCCGCCACTGCTGCTACTTCCGTGGTTGGAACCGGAATTGGAACCGGAATTGGAGCCGACGGGGGGTGGTTTGTTGCTGCTATTGTCTGTGGGTGTGCTGCCGCCTTGGCCTTGGGTTGTTTTGGTTTTGGTTTTGGTTTTTGTCTTGAAGTAAGATGTTTTCTGTCAGTTCTTCTTTGTATATATAAAATCTCGTCGTTTTGAACTAAATGATAGGGAGATAGCTTATGAGACGCCTCCTTCAACATAAAGCGAAGAAATAAAATAAAATAAAATAAAAAACTGACCTTAGTAGCAGGCAACCTATCATCCTGCCGATACCGTACCTGTATCGAGTACGCGTTCACACCCCCAGCTGCGCTAGTAGTATACGTGGTCAGCGCGGTGTTGCCGTCTGATACTTGTCTGACGGTCCATGTCGTTGTCGAGCCCGTCTCTTGCGGGTTATAGCAGCCTAGCGTCTTTTCCCAGTCTTGGCTTGCTTTTGTGCGGCAGGTGAATTCTGCTTGTCTGTTTAATGCGTTTTGGTTGGTTAGCGGGTTTGGCTTTTGGGTTTAGGATCTTCTTCGTCTCGGCTTTACTCCTTCCCCTTGCTTCGTATATCTCTTTACCTTCCCTTCTTATCTTCAACACTTGATCTAGATGAGATGAAGTTCAATAGTTCGATGTAAAACCCAGTTCTACCCCCAACCCCGCAATACGAAAGCATGCTTGTCGAAGTCTATGAGAGAATAGAAGAGAAGAAAAGTTAATAACACATACTCGGGACAACAAGTAACAACCGTCTCCTCCGCCGTCTTGCCTTCCCCAGTCACCGTATTCGTAGACTGACAAGCCGCCGTGAAACCCGTCGGACACAGAGCAGGCGAATAGTACGGTTCTGCAGTACCCGTAACCGCCTTAGAGTAACCGCTCGGGTAACAAGTCGTTTGCTCGGGAGGTCCCTGCAGGAGATAGAACGAGCTTAATGTGGGATAGACCTTGAATACTTCGCCGAGTGTCCGTGCGCAGTCTGTCGCGAGCGCGAAATCTGTTGGCAGGGACCCGAGGTTGGTTGGTGTTGGTGTTGCTGCTGCTCCTGCTACTGCTAGTCTTGTCAGAGCCATCTTTGTCTTATTGTGTTATGATCTTCGCGATCGCGCGCATGCGATGAGTGATTGAGTTTTCTCTTTTCCGGCCAATCTGGCCCTTCTTTTCCGGCGCTGCCTGTCGCGTCCGATGGAGACAGGTTTTCCGATCACAACCCAATCGCAAATAAAGCGCCGATGACACTGGAATCGATACACTCATGTAAGGTAAAGCGGAGGAAAACTGTTTTCGAATAATGTCTCCCCATCTGATTATTTTATTTAAATATACCTAGCTAGGGAGATAAAGTCCTTCGCCTTAGCATGATGAAAGCAAGGGGTTGCACCCTCGTCGGCGACCTCTATCTATCTAACCCTGACCCGTAATCTAACCAAACAAAACAAGAAACGAGCTAGCGGTGAGCTAAAGAAACACCTAAAATAAGCACCGAGATAAACTAGGTTAGGTGAGGTAGTATGCCAGGCATTACCTCGCAATGTTGGTGCTTTTAGCAGGTGTTCTCTGTTCTCATGCATATCATATCAACCTAACCTAGGTACGTTCCGATTCAGCCCAATGGATGTGGGCCCACTGGAGCAGGAACAATGGCCTAGTTAGGACAATGGTACTGCAGGTACTGTGGATGCCCAGGTACCAACCCCACTAAGTTGCGTGTGTTATGTACTTAGAATTACTACTCACCTCCAGATAGATTGTCTTTGTCATACACTCTACGTTAGTTTTACGTAGATTCTACAGTAGAATAGGTTGTACATATGTACTGGGCGACTTCCGACGCACATGGATAATCCGAACAGTTCAGCCGCGCCTCATGTCATATCCAGTTTCGGTGTTTTGGAATGGGGTTAGATGAACCGTAGGGCCACGTTTGTTCCCCGCATTTTATAAAGTGAAGTGATGACGCGATTACATAGTGGAGAGATGTGTATATCTATTATGAGGAGGAATTTTACGGGTTTAAATGTGAAGGTGCTTTGATGCCGATTATCTCTTTTCTCGATTGTTGCTTCTGGATAGCATGCGCAGTTTAGTAGTGATAGATAGATAGGGTAGTTCACTCAATTGATTATCCCTATCGCATGTGTTATAGTAATAAGTCTGTCTGTGGGTCGATTGGGTTATTTATTTTTCGCCCACTCAGCTGAGTAGGTATCTATGTTCAGCTCCCTCATTAGATCCCGCAGTCCGTCACAGTCCTACGTCCAGACCCTGTTATGAACGGACTACCGACCAAAAACGACAGAGGCAAATTTGCCCTCATTCTGAGAACCCGCTTAGTGATCCAGAGGCCTAGAATATCCCGTTAGGTACAGGGGTGTTTAGCACGCAATACTTAAGTGCTTACATACAGATGTACTCGATAACCCGTTCGCGTCTTATAGCTCCTTTCAGCCAATCGTGGGGAAACGTGCGTAACGCGAAGTTACCGGCAGGAGGACAACCTCTACCGAGTTGTACTATGTAGCGACGGACCACCGAGTACTAGTCGTAGATGGACTATCGTTATAGTATTCCCTGAAGCGTGGGTGGGTACTCTGTCTCTTTGCTGTCGAATGCGGTCTGACAAAGGAGGCTAGGAGTACAATGCGATAGAAAGGGAGGCCCGCCGCCAACCATTACATAACGTGAGAGAGCGGCGCATATGAAGGAGTCGCTTGATACATTCGCCTACTATCTAGCAGGGCAAACTGCCGAAATCACGCTAAGCGCATGCGAAAAGGTGCATTTAGGTAAGCTGTATAAGCGTATTTCCTCGTGAACATCAATACTCGAACTATCTTTACGGGGGTGATTTGACTTGTCCATCGCTACTTCATGGTGTACAGATGTACTGTCCTAGTAGATAGTGAGTCCTGTTTTGGCATTGTACCGAACTGTCTCTTCTTGTTGACATCGAATGAACGACCGGATAGGATGAATAGAACAACAGGGTGATAATAACTCTCTTCTCTGTAGACAAACCATAAGGTCTAGCTTCGTTCTGGTTTCGGGAGACAAGTTTCACAAAACTGTGTTAAAACTGTGTGAATTCTGCCGCTTCTTTTGTGTTCTACCTGCTCTATTCCTTGGCAACATGAAGGTGCTGTTTCCACCAGCCAATAAAATCCTGCGTCGAGACGTCGATGCCTATCTTCTTCAAACCCGCTGTGTTGAGATGGCAATCATACGGTCGCTGAACTGAGGCATATGGGTCGTTCCCTTCCGTGCTGGGCTGGATGGCCGTAATGGGTAGACTCATGATCTCAGCAAAAGCTTGGCATATCTCGTACTTGGTGAATTTGTCTTCAGAGGAAAACTGTAAAATATTTGGTAATACGGACCGGTCTTCAGCGGCAAGATACTTTTCTGTCACATCTTCACACATGTCGGGTCAGCAACGTGGGGCTATCGATTGGATGCCGGGACACCAACCATGACACACCCTCCCTACATCTCGAGTGTTTGTCGGGTAGCGAAGGGCCCAATGATCCATACTGATCTTAGTACCGGGCGCTTGCGCCTTCCAGACAGTATCCATGAGGATATTTACAGCGCTCTCGGCTGGCACTTCTGCGTCACCGTAGAGAACTGGAACCCGCAGGACAACCCCTAGTCCCGTTTTACCTGCTTTGTTATACACGTCTAAAATCGCTTTCTCGCCGTCGAGCTTCGTCTGTCCATAGAGATTTGTTGGCTGGGGGATCGCATCGGCCTCATACGGAGCATCGCCAGGTTTGCCTGGAAAGACGTAGTCTGTCGAGATGTATAGTAGGAAGATATCACGGGCGGCGCATAGGGATGCTAAGCTTTCGGTAGCTGTGACATTCAAGGCTCGTGTGCCCTCTGGATCCTTGTCGCATTTGTCAGGGAACCGATTCGCGGCACCTATAGACGGTCGGTGTCTACTGTTAGCCCAATAAAGTCGCCCGTTGAAATCTTTGTGACGGCGCTCTCCCACAGTGAACAATTGCATCAGGCCTGGCAGCGACAAGTTAACTTTCCTCCATCAAACGGTTCTATATCGTGGATAGAGGTAGTATGACGAACTTGGTGTTGTCTAGTGCGGCCTCAACTTCAGTCAACTTGGACAAATCAACCCTGAGAATGCTGACACCGTCGGCGCGGGAGTAGCCTGTGCCTTTGACATTCCAGCCGGTCTCTTGAAACGCTCTCGCGACCTGTCTACCGAGCAAACCGGTCGCACCGGTAATAAGGGCCGTCTTCGATGACATCTTGGTCGCCCAATGCCTCGTTAAGGCTAGCTGTTTAGTCAGGATGTAAGAGACGAGAATAGGTGGAATTTAGGTTAAGGTAGAGCTAAAACTGGTGTGACTTTGGTGACGTAGGTGCTGAGGGGGGATTAGACAGCAGGTACGGATCTGAGGAATGATGGTGGGGTCGATCACTGGTCGTGGGGGAGGTCTTATTTACAGAAATAGCCCTGCATATTTGTGTACCTCTGTACGCGGAACAGTCCATGATCGACAGGCACAAGCTGGGAGCAAATGATTTGCAAAAGTCATAACGGCGCACCATGTTTTCGCTCACTTTATGATAGCCAGATCCAGGATGAGGATATGAAACTGATCATCAGAATTTATTATTCTTTTCACATTTTTTTGCGTCATATTCATGCGTTTACCATCGTTTCTTTGAGGCGGCTTTAAGGTCGTCCGTATTTAAAATATCGGCGCCTTCGGCTATCAGGGTATGCCATATATTGTTTCTTAGGCTGATAGGCCATACCGGCGTGTTCCAGTACCGCACTTTTAGCCCCCGTCTATGTGCGCCCTTTATCTGCCCTCGGATGCGGTGGAGCTGCTTCTCGCTGAGGCGCGACCAAACTGTTCCGATTGACTGCTGGAAATCCACGCTGGCATAAAAGGAGTTGGTACTATTGTATACAAATATTTCGTCATCGTCATGCGCATCGGTCGAATCCACATCTTCGTATAGTTCGTTGAGTGGCGCATCGAAAAAGATATCTCGATATGTCGAGTTCTGTATCAGGGTATCGAACGGTGTGTTACCAGTACCGACGACGGTGACCTGGCCTTTGTGAACAGTCCCGTCCTCAACATACGTGAGCCAATTGCCGGCTCGGAGAGGTTCCAGTTGAGCCTCGACCTCCTGAAGTGTTTTGACACCATCTGTCTTTAGATCGACTAATAAAACTACGGTCTGGTCAGGATCGGTGTCGAAGACGCCACGCCTGCTGTCGCTATAGAATGGCGTTTCGGGGTTGTTTTGTTTTAAAATCTCTACGAGAGGGCTCACATAGAGAGACTGGAAAGTCCGGTATGGCGTTAGAGCTGCCCGGTCGTGTCCCACAAAAAGTTCCGACTCCTTTTCGTACAACCACTGCAAACTCAAGAGTTAGTATTAGATACATTTAATGAGATTCCAGGTTGGATCCGGCAATACTCAGTGAGCCTATGCAATTGGCTCCTATGATAGGAGCTCGCTGTGCATTTCGGCTATTTGAGAGAGTTGGCTGGAGATAAGAGATAATGCTTACTACATCGGCCTCAATCCCCGTACAGCCCATATGGAGGGCTGAAAAAACGGGGACTTTGCGCCAATAGTCGTTATGAGAGTGACATGGCACAGGTACAACATCTCGAAGGAAATCTGTAGGATACCAAGCTAAACTCCCCGTGCCGGTGCCTGGTTTTCCCCAGCCAGCAAATATCTTGTCGGGGTCATCTTCTATACCCCAAAGATTCCTCACTATTGACAAAGCTATGCTTAAGAGAAGCAATGCGGCTCTAGATAACCAAGTCAGCATACATAGCCAAGATGACGCCAAGCAACCCAGATTACCTACAAAATGGTCGACCCCCATAATGTGCCACAGGCAACATATCCGGCGAGTCGACATCTCCTCCGGGGTAGACAGTAGCTGTGTTTTTCTGCTTCTTCAAGTTCCTCCCCTGTGATAAACGGGTCGTAACAGTCGTCTGAATCCTCGCTACCTGTTGAATCTGGATAATTCTTTTCAGACCACATTGTATCGCGGGCTGAGACGGTTAAAGAATAACATGAAGAAAACGAGCGGAACGTTGCGAGGTAGCTGGATAAATAGATGGGTATCGTGGTATTAGTCAGATGACTCGGGAATGAACGCTCACGCCAGTACTGAATCGGGTCGAAGGCACGAGAGAGGACAAAGACGGTAGAACCGGGTACTCCGGAGAATGTAAAGCAAGGGGTATATAGGTAGCTAAACTGTTGAAAGATCACCAACTTTTCAGACCGGAAGCGCCTAAAGAAAATAAAACCGTGGATAACTGAAAAAAAAAAAAAGGAAGCTCGAGGGTATCACGGATACAGCAACATGTGGCCAGGCCGGCTCTTATAAGCATGTAAGCAGACCATGTTGCGGCTTTCTCATTACAGATACTTATGTTCCAGATAGGTAACTACAGTATCTACATGTACATATGGTAGTCGAGGGAATATTATTAGGCAGCTAAGCAGCTAAAATGGCAGCACGTCACTCAAGCGTCACCGGTCGAGGACCAGGCCAGATCGTGGGTTACGAATCAGCCGAAGGAATGCAGGAATATTCTGCTGACTACAGAATAGAGATAAAGCACATACCGGGGTGCGTTATAGAGGCGTATGGAGATACCGTATGTATCCTGTCTATCGTCGGATCATGGTAGGTATCGAGATGGACTGAGACTCTGACGCCAGCCAATGGAGGGAGCGCCTGCAATAGGTACTTATTACCGGGTGCCTACCTGGACGGGACCTGGGCATCGCTGGGTGTGGTACTTCTGGCCACATGTATATGGCGTGAGCGCTGTTGATCTGCTCATTGGTCAACCATGTTTCCGATTCTGGCGGTCGGCGTTACAATGGAGATAAACTGGAGTTCTAGATGGCTGCAGAAGATGGTGGGAACGGGTTCGGAGGTGGGCATCGCGGGTAAAGCAGTGCATACAGAAGAGAGACTTGGCAGGTCCCTGCAGCATGTTGTGGCGGGTGTCTCTTGATCATTGACCACCCTCTTTGGAGGATCCTCACCGATGTCAACAATAGAGTTTGACAGGGTCGATGATCACATCTAATGGACACGGGGGTACTTCTGTATTACCATCAGCAGCTTATTTGTAGTATCATAGATAAAGAGGCTTAACCCAGATCTTTCTACGTCCTATGCTAGGTATACCTATGATGCTATCTATTGTATCTAAAGGCCTGCTGGTGAGTAGTAGGTAGTAGGTAGTGAGATGCCAGGATTCAGGCAAGTACGAAGAGGTTAGGCTCAAGAACACGACCGCTGTCACCACGGCATTACTGAGTCGCATAGCCGATTGGACCATGTCACCCGTGCTGGTCCAAGTCTCCATATAAGTGTTACTCACATCCATTTAGTTCCCATGTCCTAGGCGGGTCTCAGCTGTCAATGCAGTAGTGCAGTAGGTAGGTGGGTAGCTAGCTACCTTGGTGGCTCATCAAGATCTACACATATTTACGGCGTGTCACCGTATGTTCCCAAGCCGTTCGGCTCCGGGCCTGCCTGTCCACCGGTACGTTCCTTAGATAATTGTAGATGCAACGATGCCACATGTCACTACTAATAGGCCACTTACTTGAACAGTTTCACGTATGGCAAAGGCTGCTTACTTGCCCAAGTATGATTCAGCTTAGCTTGTGGTGGTGCAGATGGTGGTTGACACTAGTTCTAGTGTTTGTTAGATATACGGACACGGACACGAGCAGCCAATTGCAGAATCAGTTATGCCTGCCTAGTGCAGCATTACTTACTGTACCAAGTAGAGATCACCAGGCCCTGAACCCACGCCCATTTCTGCGCCTCGAAGTATTTGTATCCTCTGTATCCCCCGCATCCGGACGCCGATTACAAATACCTATTGCAAACACGACAATTTGATTCTCAAGAATCTCATTACATATAGAATAGTGGTTGGCTGGCTACGAATGTACTGCGTAGACCATAGTATAATAATTCGGATAGAGGGGAGGCCCTAGAAGGAGGCCCCGGAAGGATATTGCAGCAACATCTTCTGTCGACTCTATTACAACGAGCTTCGCGTAAACTGGTGACGGACTAGTCACCAGAGTAAATCAAGTGGTCAACTCATTTAAGCAGGGCAGACAAACTATTTTCTTCAAGAATGGAATGGAGGCGATCCGCAGCATTATCATACATGGAATTCCTATGTTTCAGTAGTATGATTCCATGCAGCGCAGTATTACTCTGGGTCGACTCGGACGATATTAGCGATACACGAGCAGTGCATCATCAGTTGTGTTGTGCCACCTACCTCCAAGGGTTGTATATACGGTGTACAGCATATCTGCGTGTAGGTAGAAACTGTAATAGTGAGAGCTTTCGCCGAACTTGATCGGCATTAAGCTTTGAGACCTGGGCTGTTACCAATTGTGCCCAAGTACCTAAGATACCTATATAACCTAAATTCCTCAGGTAACGGGCAAAACCTACTGGTGCATTACTACCTACTAGGTAGGTAGCATTAGGTACTTCCGTCTCCACGCACCCCACCTGTCAAGCCCCAACACTCCCGAAAAATTATCAACCAGGATCACGTCCTATTCTGAAGCTTTTGCGCGATACGCCAGGCGAATTAAGTACAACGAGTTCATCAAAAACCCAAAATACCAAGTAATTAATTGGCAGTATGCCGCATAAACATATTCGCAGGCTCAAAGATGAATCAACGTCAGTCACTTTCCACCTTTCTCATATGTCGTAGCCGAATGTTCTAACGTGTTTCTCTACAGTTTTGATCTACCCCCACAACAAATAGCTAGACCGCTGCCTGTCAAGGAGACGGCGCAGAAAGAAAATGGCCAACGAAAAGCGAAATTAAAGACCAAAGCGAACGAGGCATCCACACAGGCGCCCAATGATCGGAAGAGGAAGCGAGCTGCGGCTGTGAAGGACGATGCACCCAGGGCATTCAAGAGGTTGATGGCCTTTGCCAACGGTAAAAAGCCAAGATCCGGTCTCGATAATGGCGAAGAGCCGCGAAATGCAAAAAGAAAAAAGCGAGCTGATGCCCAGAATACTGAGAAATCCGAAGCTGACACGGGTTCGGCCAAACCTACCAAACCAGCCTCTGTCATCCCTACTATACAACCAGGAGAGCGCATGTCCGAGTTCTCGGCCCGTGTCGATGCTGCGCTGCCTCTTGCGGGCTTAGTAAACAAGTCGATGAAAGGGAACACCGATCCTTTGGGTGGCAAAGCATGGAGAACCCTCAAGGAAAAGAAGATGCACAAGATGTACGACGAGTGGCGGGAACAAGACCGCAAGAGGAAGGAGAAGCTTGAAGAGGAGCTGGAGCTGGAAGCGGCCAAGGAGCTCGAGGACGAAGAGAATGGCGTTTCTTGGAAACTACACGCCGAGCCTCAAGGCTCGGGAACACGAAAGAAGAAGTCGAAAGATGACGAAGACCCCTGGGCGATTCTGAAGAAAAAGCGCGGAGAGTCACGTCCAGGTCTTCATGATGTTGTTAAGGCACCGCCCGAATTCACCGTAAAGCCGTCGAAACAGCTATTAGTTCGAGGCGCTGCGGTGCAGGTTAAAGATATTCCTAAATCGGCGGGCAGTTTGAAAAGAAGAGAGGAACTACAAGTAGCTAGGGATGATATCGTTGCAGCGTATCGCAGAAAAATGGAGGCAAAGCGAGCATCTCTTCAGGCGTTATAAATCCTTGTGGTAGACTGTGCAAAGAACTAAGCAATAATTTCCAGTACTTATGATACCCTTATATCTCTACATATGATAGTTATGAGAATTCATGATGCTGAATCCATGATATCTATCAAAATAGGAATTATCATCCTCATAGTAGACGTTATCTGAGTAGGCTGTCTTTTATTGTGGACTAAAGATCTAACCTATTCTAATCCTGTGTTCCATTATTGACTTTTGCTAGGCAGTGGTCTTTGTGCATCAAGTTGTTTAAACATATAGCATTGTGATTACCTCAAGCTAGTACTTAGTGGTTGCCTTAGGTAATGTGTGGAGGTCCCAACGCTGAGGCCAGTTGAGAAAATGGCTGGTGGCAACTGGCATATCTACATACACCAGGTGGCGCCTTGATCTCACTTCCATTTGCCAATCACCCCACATTGTCTATCCTTTTCTTTGTCCCCAATCAATCTTATTTCCTTCCGCACCCCACGTCACTGAAGCACAACAATTCGAACCTTGACGGTGACAAACATCGATATTTGTTTTTAACTATCTCCCCATGCCTTCCAAGCCATCGTCAACATGGGTGCAGGGCTCGATGAGCTAATCGAGTCGCTATTGACAGAAATAGCATTTTCTGGTGTCCGGGGTAAGTCGCTCGCACAGGTTTACCAGTCATTCAGATGTTCACGTCTTCTGATTGGTTGTCGCCGGGCGTAAATATTCGTTTTGACTGCATAAGAGCAGCCTGTCGCGAGAAAATTTGGCTAACTTGGAAACCAGGTTGTTCTGTATCTAATTTACTTAGTGCAATCGACTCTTTCTACAAGCCTCACGACGAAGGCAGTAGGAAAACGGAACTCCACACTGGCCAAGAGACTAGAGCCTGCGGCACTGGTGCCAATGCTCAGCGGAATGGCAGCAGTCATGATCTTGCTGTTGCGTCTAAGGTATGGCGGTGGCTAGCAGCTAGGTCTGACGTCTCTATTGGGGACAGCAGACAATATAATCATATGTCTCTAGAAGACGTGCTGGCCTTTCCTGAAGAGCCAGACTTTGCATCAACTGGGGCGGCAGACGAACCTTCGGGCAAACCCACTTCTAAAGATACAAAGAACTATTCCAAATCAAAAACAGGATGCCACGTATCTAAAGAAGTAGCAGCACCTACCGTGAGGCCAAGACTACATGTGTCCGAAGAGCGTCAATGGAGGACGATTACTGGCCATGGACCGGATTTCAAACGCGTCCCTCTCTTCGAATGGCGGGCGCTTGTCGACATTGGCTCTGTCAAGGGGCAAGGTATCCTACAAGGCGACCTTGTCCGTCTTACAGGTCAAGACAAGCGGTCGCTCCCAACGCGGACCGATGCTCTGGCAAGGAAAGGGTATGTTATTAAACAGCCTGTAGTCCTCCGTGGGGGGAAATCCAGTAAGTTGTGGCTTACTCAGTTTATGGAATACGCCAAAGAAGACCAAAAAAGTGAAGGCTTGGATTATGAGACCGTCGACCTCTCCAAAGCAGCCCTTACCAGCGACCTACAGCCAGTCCCTTTCTGTGATAAGTGGAATCGAGACCATATCGATTACCTTGCTCTTGCCCAAGCCTTTGTCGCTATTGTAAAAGCATGGGAGCTCATCCGCTACTGTGACGCTCGCTCAAAACTGGGGGTTGAAGAGCGTGTACGTCAAATGCGTGCTTTGGCAAAGACTTGCCGCTGGCTTACCAACATCGGCGCTTTGTCCTTTGTCGGTGCCAAGTTCGCTGGGAGTAATAGACTCTTCAAGGATTGCGTTAAATATATCCGTGACCCAGCTCCAGCAGAATGGGCCCATTTCCGTGCCACGCCCAAGACCAGGATGGCAATCCCCTCCGGACGCATAGGAAAACGAGGAGAAGCGTCTCGTGCTGTGCATGCATCCCAACTGAGCGGGCCTCGGGTGAAACCAACCGGGAAGAAGGCGAAACCGCGTGAATGCACTACCCCTTATACGAACATCATACCCCCTCCATGGAAGCCGCAGAAGCCGGTGCCAAATACAGCGTTCGAAATAATCAAAAGAGCAGGCCCTAAGGGCACCTCAAATGCGGCTGTTTGCCGGCAGACATTGGGGCACAATTTCAGGCGACTTGCGGCAGCCATGACCGGGTCAATTTCCATGCCTACTAATTCCCAGCCAACTCACCTGAAACACCTCAGTTCACTGTCACAGTTGAGTCGTATTGGTAAGACTATGACATATACGTTTTATGCCGCTAGCGAAAGGCTGGAAGGTTCCGGTCAAGTGCAACAGTCCTCGGCCATTGTGAAGATGGATGGAGCCATAAATTTGACGAATGCAGAGAATAGCATGAGCAGAGATAGGCAAGAATTTATGTTCTCGCAGCCTGTCCAGACTCAGTTCTCTGACAATCCATTTGCTTCCCTTGCAGAGATTACGCGGATACATCAACCAAGGCGGGGGTATACGAAGAAGATGAAGGAGAAACGCCCTTTATCCCAGGAATTGGAGGAGGAAGCAGAGACCAGAACTCCGAAGCGTCATGAACGCCAGCCGGCGCAGAAGATAATAGAAGAGCAAGCATCTGAACCCGAGGATACACATTCACGTCTTGACTTACAGGAAACATCCTTCAAACACAAGACACTCACCCCTACAGACGATGAAGCGACACAACCAGAGACCCTGAGTGAGCCTGCTAGACCACCAGGCGTTTATCGTGGTCTCTCGAACTCGATAAAGACAGCTGTAAAACGAAAGGGAAGAAAACCGAAGTCACTAGTCCTCATATTCAGGTCTGATAAGCTCAAAAGCCTGTCTTCTCTGGGAATACCTCCCGCTGCAGTCGGACCGCATAGTGTCGTCAGCTCCAACGGTGAAGTGGGCCGAGAAGCCTCTACCGATAAGCCCTCAGCTTCTACTCAAGAAACGGACGCAGTAGACATTTCGCGTCCCGACGTGGAATCGTCGAAGACGGAGCCTGACAATTTAGGCGCACCATCCAAAGCACCACACGCTAAGAAGAATGGGTGGTTCTCATGTGATAAATGCGGGAACAGCTGGAAAAATTCAAATGGCTTAGATTACCACCTGACGAAATCCCGGTCAACTTGTAACCCAGACTTCGTTCCGCCGCCTATAGAACTGACCGTACAGCGAAAACGTAAATCTACGCAGCCCCAAGTTCTTGAGCGGCTACCTCTATCTTCTGAAGAGCGCGCTCATCCAAGGGCGACGCTAACCCCGAGGGAGCAGATGGAATCTCGGTTCGATACAAAGAAGCGTCCTCAAAAGCGTTCGCAGAAGCCCGCCCAGTCAGCAGATGCTGGATCTGATCTGGTAGCAGTTCATACACCACAAACCAGCCACATTTCTCACCCCGGAACTGCTCGAGGCAGTATTATTCTCAAGGATCTGGAAGTCTATGATGTAGCTGAGCATCAGCGACTTATGGACCAAAGACTCTCATATGCCAGCGGAAGTATTTCTACTAGTAAAAGGCGCCGCTCAGCTTATGATGTTGACCCGTACGATCACTCGACATTGTCAACTCCTCTCTCGCTAAATAGACATTCCTCCAGTCGCCTTGCGATTGATGAAGGACAGACTAAACCCGAAAATCCGGATATGTCATCCTCCAATTCTCCATCTAAACAGGTTTCTAGTAGCCGAAAGCCCCTTCCAAACATCCCAGTCAAGAGGGTCAGGGGCTCTGAAACCCGTGGATCTGAAAGCTCGTCTATCGATAGCATGGCCCAAGGGTCTATGCACAAATCTCTCGTTTCGTTCGCAAGACCCACGAGAGCAAATGCGACATTCGGTGCTCGCCGTAGAGATCGCATCATGCAGATAGTTGACTATCTCCTCTACCGAAACGAGGGCGTTTTCCCCGGGCTCAGATCTTTGTTCATGGCGGTAGTCTCGGTATGGGCGAAAGAATTCGCAGACCTGGCGCCTCCGGATCGGCGGATTTGCCAGAATACAATCAACCAAATGGAAAGAGACGGACTAATCAAGCAGATGCACTTTTTCTTCTTTGACGACCAGGCCAAGATGCAGGAATGCGTTGTAATAGCCAAAGCTGACACAAGGAATGGCATAGGCATCAAGTCGTCGGACGACCCTCGTGTCATAGCAGTGAAGGAGAAAATGAGGGAAATGTTCCCCGAGGCTTATGTTCCGGGTGCCTTTTCACTTTCACCAGACGAAGCAAAGCTATTTGACGAACTCGCGTCTCAAGGGAGGGAGTATAACCAGACGCGCAGCCTAAGAGCGCCCAGAGACCTAAAAACCGTGCAGGATATCGAAACTCTTAGGTATAAAAACTCGGTGATGGGGGATATCTTCATCAATAGGCACAACGCCAAACGACCAGCTGATGAGATGCTAATGGAGGCTCAATCACCGCTTAAGAAAACCCGTGTCGATTTAGAGCCGTCAGACATGATAGAAAAAACCCGAAAACATCGCCGGCGTCCTGAGAAACATGAGATGTGGGATAGTGGAAAGTTGGCAGTCTACATATGGAGCCAGAGACAAAAGGCCAGTGCAATGTGGGAGCAACATCGTTGTTGTCTGCAGGACTTCAATACTGGCGCCTGGTCCTGGTCTCCAGATATCGACAATCCTCAAACCGAAAGCATAGCGAACATCTTATCTTCGGTCAAGAGTGCCAGACACTTCGACGCGTCTCTGAAGCGTAAGGGTCATAAAGGGGTAGAGACGTTTGATCCTGGCGCCGGGGACAACCTGGAAGGCGACAATGATGAGCAAAACGGCGATTACATATCGACTACCGGACGCAGAGCGTTAATAACTTATGGCGACGATTTATCGTCGAGCGACGAAGATGTTCTAATGACCGATGAAGATGAGAGTGCGAAGGAGTCGGAACACGGTCTACAACGGAGCATACCCAGGGCCATATTTATAGCGTCTAGTCCCGCATCTTTCGAAACCAGTGCCACAGTATCTGATGAGGAAGTTGAGCAAGAAGGGGAAGTTGAAAGTCTGGCTGGTGTGTCAGACGAGATTTTTAACACCCCCGATGCCTCCCATGGGCACTTTGCGCCAGCCGAAGTTCTCAAGAGCAAAGCCGACGATATCTGGCCGAAGCTCTCGGTTTCTTTCTTTGAAAGTCATCAGGCGAAGAGCTTCGCTCTCGTCGGGCCAATGCCGAGCGCTGTCTGGTTCTTGAAAGAGAATTTGCCGCGTGAAGCTCAAGACATTTTGAAGACTGTACGTGGAATTAGCTCATCTGCTGGCTGGGCTGACCCGCAATATGGGGAATTCTTGCGGAAACTGAAGACTATAAAGCGGTGGGAGCGGTCTGTCGATGGGACTCAAATCCTCGCTCAGGGGACAATTGCGCCAGATTATGTCTTCATATCTCTGACGCCTGAAGAATCCAGGGCGAACATGAAGCCACTAAACTTGGAATGGCTTGCTGCTAATCAACATACTGCGGCCAACTTGCCTGACGAAGTGAAGAATGCATCCGCAGAGGATGAGACGTTCGGCCTGTCCTATGTGATTGGTAAAGGCAAGAGGCGAGGTGGTAAGCAAAGGGTCCAAAAGAGGCCAAGACATAAGAGACCGAGGACAGACAGCGGTTATCCTGATACGTTCAGATTCTCTGAGAGCTTCCCTCACCAGCCCGAGTCCGTAATACCGGAAGGGTTTATTGAGTATAAGACTCGAGACCTCACGGTCATACCGAGACAACCGAGAGGCCGTTTCAATAAGCCTGCAGCACACGATGACAAACTAGGGTCAAAGAGAGAAGATGAGCTTGTTGCTGCCTGTGTTGTCTTTAGAACCCTTTTGGGAGGACTTGACAGGAACCTCGACATAGGTTTGCTGCTTAAACATTTCCCCGGAATGTCCCTATCTGCCCTTAAGAAATTCTGGCCTAGAATCAGCAGGGAGCGGAAGTCGTATGTACAGGCGTTGACGGCCAAGTTTCAATCTGAATTTTTGGTGGCCTACGGGAATGGCGAGCTACCACCACTAAACTACGATGACATTGAGAATTACGATTGGCCAAAGGTCATATTATGGGCAACTAAGCTGGAAACCCATGAAGATGTAGACCTACCAGAGTCACAAGCCGCACTGCATCAAAAGTACCTGGTCGAGGATATGGCCAACGAAGCTACAGATTGGAGAGAGACATGGTTTGCCACCACTTCGACATACAATCGAATCGAAGCCATCGCCAGCGAGACCATGTCCATCCCTCTACCACCTAAAGGTCGGAAAGACAGGATGATGCATGAACGAGCTCGGACCTGGGTCCGCTCGATCTGCTGTACTCCGCTCAGGGGTGTGAATGTCAAAGAGAAGCTTGTCCCGAAGCTGCTCGAGTTGGGCGGTGGGGACACCGCGGAGACGAACCGTATACTCGAGAAGGTGGTTGCTGAACTCAACAGAGAGAAGGTCATCACCAGAACGAAAGGGAAAGATCTTGGTGGCAATTTCCGAATCCACGGCATGTTCTCAAAGCAGCTTGAAAAGATGGCTAGCACGCCGAAATTCAGGCAAGCCGTCACCTTCAAAGCTCAAATCGATGACATCTTCCGTCAGAGTCAAGAGCATATTATGCCATATGCTGCGGATGACGGAGCAATCATGGCGGTGCTAAACCTCCAAGCCCATGGTCGGATCCGTATGGAGACTGTCGATATGCCCAATATCCCCTTCGGCTTCGAACCCGGTAATTATGAGGGGCGTACGTTCCCCAAAAGTTATTACCACTTCAAGGTTCGCCTTACGCCGACATCGACGTACTTGTACAATGACGACATGGCACTTCTCAAACAAGCTGAAGCGTTGGAGCCTCCGAACGAGGGACCCAGAGGCAAGATACCCATCTGGGTAGATTTCTTCGGCAAGGTGAACGCAGCCCGCTGGGCCGACTATGTCAGCATGGTTGTCTTTACACTTGCTATCAAGGGTCCCACAGTACCCAAGATGTGTGTGACGCTGTTGAAGCCCATGATCGATGAGTTTGAAGTGCAGCTCATCATGGACTGGCTCGATCAGCTTGGCCTGCTGCAACGTGCCGTGGATGGCTGCGGTGTGACGATGGCAGAGTGGTGGTGGCTCGTGGTCGGACATATCGTCCAATTAAACGACAAGAGCGCAGGAAGGAACAAAGCAGTTCGACTAGATGCCTAAATGTATGTGATTAAAGGGTATCTTTGACATGACATTGCATTGCGACGGCGTCGGAAAGGCTAGACTGGCAAGGGCACGCCATTGAAGCCTGAAGGCGGGAAAATGGCATCTGCCAGTTACCTGGTATTTTTGAGGTGTACACATAGTGCAGAAATAAATACAATGCTATGCACAGGTGTGTGAATTACACCATGGTCCTGAACAATCGTATCAGCATGTTCGAACTTTGATCACCGACGTCTTAGTACTGGTACTTTATGCTGATCTACTGATATGTCACAAACCAACAGTCTGGGTGATAACTGGTGCCGATCCTAGAACTATAAAAAGATCTAGCAAAACTTCGCTCGCAAGCAGTAGCCTTTCAAGTGTCCTCATGAGACCCATCGATTCCAAGAATCGTAGAAGACCTCGCTGAAACAGACAGCTCAGAACCCCTGACATTGGTCACAGCCTTGGACTGCTAAGTACTAAGAAGCTTTGCCACCCAAGCAGAAGTTTAAAGGTCACACTTCTCTTGGGTAGATTCTGTGAAGATTCCATAAGGAGACGGAAGGGAAGATTCTTGACACCTGGTGAGCTTTGCCTTTGATGCTATATTATAACATGCTGGAGGTATAGAAAGACTCCAGAGGTCACTAATGCCAAGTTCCCTTCCGTGATATTATAGGGTAGACTATAAAGGAGATGGACTACACGCTCTTTTTGCGTGTCGAGATAGCTTTCAAGTGTCGTAAATAAGAGAATTTTTACCCGAAAGAGCCCCTTTCGGTACAGCAGCCTTAGGGTAACGAAATAATATCGATCAAGGGGTTTAAAGCAGATGTATATTGCCTTCAAATCCTCTCCTCCTTATATAAGAGCAGTAGACGTCTCACTACCTACCAACTTTTGACGAATCTGACTCAGTTCCAATAAACCAAATCCTTACTACTTGTCTTCTACTCTTACCACAATAAATCAGCGCTTTAGATATCGACCCAAGTACTTTACCTCACGAGCCGCTTGCTCTTCAGCAGAATGTTTCGCGCCTTTCGCTTACCACACCCTCGACCTCCACCCCCCAAGTTCGATCTCTTTGGGCCACAGACCTTGTCGTTCTCCCGAACCCGCCCAGCCTCTCCTCACAGGCAACCGAATGCATTAAAGAAATGCCCAGATTGCAGCTTCGTAACGGACAACATCTGGCTCCTCGTAGCCCACACACGAGACTCGCACGAGCCTCAACGTCCTCTCAACCCAAAGCATTGCCCGGCGTGTTCCTTCGCCGTGGGGAGACACGAGCTGCACCGGCTGTATGTGCACGCGGTAGAATGCCATCCTAAGGTCGTCGAAGAACACAAAGAATTTGGCAAAGAACTTACTACTTACTTCGAGCAGTTTAACGAAGAGCACAAATGTAAATATTGCGCTTTTGGAGGGGCCCACCAACGTAACTTAGAGGACCATGTTGAGCTCTATCATCGGAAACACGAACCAGAGCCAGAGCCTAAACAGGAATCACGCGATGGTGTGCCTAAACGCTTGCCTTCAAGTGCATGGGGGCCAGAGGTGGTGGAGCATGAAGAGATGGTGGAGGAAAAGGAAATGATGGAGGAGGACGAAGAGGAAGACCTCGAAGAAACATCAGATCTTATGAAATACATAGAAGACGACGGCCAGGTGATGTTGATACCACGCCCACGCCCCCTCAAGGCGTATAAGGGACACATCTCTGACTATGAGGGGCCCATTCCTCGAAGCGCCCACTCGCCTCAACCTTCGTCCCCCACAATACCAACAAAGCTCATCCCAAAAAAACAAGCCCAAAGCCTAAGCCTAAACCTCAGCCTCACCGCTGTGCCTCCAACATCCTACGACTACATCTTGTCCGAGGGCGGTATCCCCTCCCTCTTGCAAAGCAAGATCAAGTCCGAGATCGCGGCCTTCCGCCTGCATCCTACGCGCAACATTTTCGCGCGGAACGACTACGGGCATGTGATTAAAGCCCTGACCACAGCGCTATGCCACGAGCTTCCGGGGTCCTTTTACGGAAACGTGGCTTTTGGGGTCGATGTCAACATGGCGGATCAGGCCGGATCGGTTATACGAACGATGAGGAAGACGAAGGACTTGCAGACGAGGTGTGACCCGAAGATAGGGGTCTGGAATCCTTGGAATGATACGTTTGGTGGAGGGAGTGATGGGAGGGGAAGCGCTTGGATCTGTAATCGTGATAGAAAGCGCTTGAAAGAGGATCTGTTGGCATTTTGGACGCAAATGGAGCAGAGACATCTCTGCGAAACGCGCTGTCCGCCCGGAGGAGATACGATTGATGGTGAGAAGAAGGATGAGGATGGAGATGGCGGAGGGAGAAAGGAAAATAATGCATACGAGGCTGCGAGAAGCGGTTACTATGCGAATCTTGGACAGGGCTGGTATGGACCAGGCCAAATTCACAAGCCGAGAGGGCCGTGGCAAAAATTGTTCGACCATATCATTGCCGAGGTTTTTGGGCCTAAGGAGAAGGTCAATGCCCCTGATGAGTGGCAGGCTTGGTCAGTACATATCTACTTCTTGAAAACCCCGTCTCCCTACCCCTGATTCGGAGTTTATGGCGTTTTTATGATGAATGTCTTGAGAGCCGTGGCCTTAAAGAGCGTGGATATGGCCCTGCGGTCGATATGACTGACGTATGAGCAGTGATTTCTTCCTCCTTGGCTTCGCGTATGCTGTCCGGGATGACTACAAGAGTATGCGAGAGGAGTAAGTGTTCATTCCCGTTCGCACTCTCACATCAATTTCATCCCTTCCTTAGCTCAAGAAAGCAACTAGTTCAAACCCACTGACAGCCCTCCCACGCATATAGTGTCCTCCGCGAAATAGGTCGGATAGACATAACCGAGCTCTCCGCCCAAGTTTTCAGAGTCAAAGACGAGCTCCGCCGTCGTCTCAATCCTTCCTCATCCACATCTATGCCCCCATCCGCACCCCAGGACTACCTCATATCCAAACTCCTCCACGAAAGCGGAAACACAATAAACGCGAAAAGAATGGAAAGCTTCACACCCTTCGCCACAGAACATAGAGATGGGGCATGGTGCTCGAAGGGTTACCGTCTAGGATTGTTTTCGGAGGAGAAGGAACGAAGGGAAGATTTGAAGAGGTGGTACCAAAATTGGCAGATGGTTCAAGCAAGGGAGAGGGAGAAGGCTGAAAGGGAAATGAAGGAGAAGGAAAAGGGGGAGAAGGAGAAGGAGAAGGAAGAGAAAGTGGAAGAGGAGAGGGAAAAGGAGAGAGGGGTTAAGAGGAAGAGGGAAGATGAAGATCCTGGACATGGGCACGAATGGGATTTCGGCTGTGGTGAAGCGTTTTAAGGGGCAAGAAGGGAAGCGAAGCGAAGCGAATAGCCGCGCCTGTACTGCAGAAGCGGTTGGTTGGGCCTTTTCGTCTTAGAGTGTCCTAGGTGGGAAGCTGATGAAGATTGCGAAACGGCGAAACCACGAACGCAAAGCTTGAGATGAGACGACGTGGCAGATTGATTGAGTGATTGAGCACCTCGCTCGCCCCATGTGCATGATCGGGATTTCATCATGCTATGAAAGAAAAAATGCACGAAGTTATCACAGAACTTGATAGAGAATGCAGGATATTATCGGATTGGGTTTTTTATAATACGAGGACATAGCGCAGTAGCTAACCTAGAAATTAGATTTCTTGTGGGCTCACAGTTCATTTCTCAGGTTCCCATCGCTACCAGTTTGTCGTAGGTGCTTCGCCCATCAACCGCCTCAACTGTCAGAATACCTCTTCCTAGTTTCCCTGAGCGGCCGCATCGTCCCATCAAAGCTCATGCTTCAGATAACCACTTCTAGAATCCCGTCGCACGTTCATACCATATATCTCAATAATCCTGTCTTCTTAGGTTCGGCTGGCAAGCTGCCATTTGATCTTATGTGATCTATCAGCAGTGGCATTCTGACATGACCTTTTGAATTGACATTGCGCTTTTCTTCAGTGAGTCTCTGAATTGAGTATAGAGTAAGGTTTTTCTAAATAATTCGTCTGGCAAGAGACCCGTTTAGTGCATAGGAGTAGTTGGCTACAACCCGAAGCGGCACATTTCCAAGCTGTAGTGTGAGCTCGAGAAGACCCCGGGCGTACGAGGCTTACCCTGTAAGAGGGAATGATGCTGTGGCTGGACTGCAACGAGTTGTGGCGAAGTCGCTTCTCCTTGCTGATCCAGTTATCTCCGATATACTGTGTGGCACGGTGATGGGTATAAAACAATTTGATTTCACGAGCAATCCACCTAGGACTCGTGAGCTACATTAGCGTGTTAAACTTCTACATAGATGCTTGCACTACGTAGATTTGGAATCCAAATACAGATGTATAGCGGTACTAGTAACGTACGGCTCTAGTGGGTATGCACATCTGTATTCCTCTGCATAATCCCGGCATGTAGGTACTTATTATAGGCACAGCCCAACAGCCTACCAGCTACCATACTCCACAGCCTACTACGGTCCACAGAACTCTTTATACCGTGCCCGTTAATCCAGGGGGGCTTCGTTGGCGGGCTACACTCTGAATCCCAGACACGTTCATTTGTACGACCATTAGCGAGCCTCAACGTCGACGAAGTGTACGGGATGGTTAAAATTACCATTGGCCACTGATAAACGCTCATGATGTGATATTCGAACCATCGCTTTTGTTTCCAATTTGATCTCGCTGCTTCAATTCTCGTCATTCTCTCTCCCGTCTTCCCCGGATTTTCTCATGGATGAAACCTCTTCACCTTCGCTATCGTCGTCGTCATCTATCATGTCTCCCAGATGGATCCGCCGACTCGAGCGCTATTGCTGCAGCGGCCTCAAATATTTCCCCCTCGCTTTCGTATACGGGCTCACGACATGGGCCGTCTGGGTCGTCGTTCGTATAGGTTCCTTCGAAACGCCAGATGAAGCAAGGGCAAGCTGGACCGGTAAGCCTTTTGAATACTCTTTTCTTCCGTAGCATCTTTGTCACGCGACACAACCGCAACATCGAACGAGCGACCGCTGACCATGGCTGTGTCACGACGTAACAGGCCGTTGTTCCTCCATCGGTGGCCTCATCCTCTACGCCATGCTCAACTGGTGCTATACCAAAGCCGTTTTCACCGATCCCGGTAGCACGACCAACAGCATGGGTTATTCGACCTTGCCGACCATGTCCACGCCGAACGCAACTTCATTTACCGTTAAATCAAATGGAGAATTTCGCTTCTGCAAGAAATGCCAAGCACGGAAGCCCGACCGCGCCCACCACTGCTCGACGTGCCGACGATGTGTGCTCAAGATGGACCACCATTGCCCTTGGCTCGCTACCTGCATCGGGTTAAAGAATCACAAGGCCTTCCTGCTGTTCTTGATATATACCACCCTATTCTGCCTCTATAGCTTCGCCGTGTCTGGCACATGGGTCTACGACGAATTATTGACCCAGACACAGTATACGAATACCGTAATGCCGGCCAACTTCATCCTACTTTCTGTCGTTTCGGGCATCATCGGTGTTGTGGTGGGCGCCTTCACTGGCTGGCACATAATGTTGGCGAGTCGGGGGCAGACCACTATTGAATGTCTTGAAAAGACACGATATCTCAGTCCGTTACGGAAGACCCTACAACACCAGTTCGTAGCACGACAGAATGGGGATGGCATATCCCTGCCGAAATATGGACATCAACTTTTAGACATGCACGCCAATGCATTACCAGGGGTTACCCGTCCCGAGGAAGGCGAGGTTACGTTAACTGGTAGCAACGGCTTGTCTTCCCATGCATCGTATGAGGAAATGGAGCGATATCGGGCCCGGAAGCGGTACGAGGAATATATGGACGAGCAAGACTCGGAAAAATTGCCGAACGCCTTCGACCTGGGGTGGAAAAAGAACTTATTACATTTATTCGGCCCCCGGCCTCTGCTGTGGTTCTTCCCGATCATCAATACCACTGGCGACGGCTGGACATGGGAACCCAACCCCAACTGGATAAGTGCTCGAGACCGAATTTCGAGTGAGCGCGAGGCTCAGCGACAACGCGAACTTGATGCTGGATGGGGCGACCCCGACGCGCCCGTGGTCACTTACGCGGAACCACCCCGCGGCGCTGGTAGACACTATCTATCTTCGAACATCCCTATACCCGGCCGTAAGACTCCCTCAAAGGCAGACCGCGTCCTAGGTAGGGACCCCAATCTTTATGCCGACGAACCTGCCAGCTCTGTGTCGATGAAGACTTTAGATCGCACAGGCCGTGCTCTCAGGGATCACGACCTGGATATGATTAGCGATGATGACGACGATGAAGAGGCCCCTGCGCAGGCGGAGCATAGAGCTATGAACGTTGTGACGAATGGAGCGTGGGCCCGGAACGGAGCGAGTGGTTTATTGCGAAAGTCGCTTCGAAATAATAGTACTACTCCTCCCAAGTATACAGCTCCAGACGATGACGGGGTTGATTGAAGTAATTTTAAACCCTCATTTTAGCTTTTTAAACAGCCTCTCCGGCTTCTCTTGTAAACGAAACTGCATGGCACGGCGTTAGGACAAGATTTTCGCTTCGCAGGCTCCGAAGAGCCTTGACATTGATGATAGTTAGGACAAGTAGGGTATTAGTCTGATATGCTCGGTAACTTTAAACTCCTTATTTGATCCTTACCTGATTGTAAATGTATCTTTCAGTCAAGTTTATCTAAGAAGCCCCTTAATAACTACAAGAACAGAAACGAATGAAGCTCATGTCTCACCAAGGCCCAACAAATTAGGCTAGATACTAGTATCAAGTTCAACCTCGTACGACTTGGGACTATGGTGTCGTCACGCTCCCCTACCATGTTATTTATATGACGCCAAAGTTGTAAGGAGGAACACGAACGCTTCCTTATGTATACATGTCCAATTTTCCATGAAGGTAGCGAACTAATAAGTTCTGGGTAGATAACATAACATAGACTGCTAGTGAACGTACCTTTACACAGCTCACAGATGATAGCTGGCAAACGCGACCCTCTACTCTCGATTCTTGTAGGGAATTCTGCTTTGGTTTCAGTTGGCGAACAACATTGTTTCTTGTTCGAGCAGTTCCCTCTAGATCAGGTACAGCCACCACAATCATGTTAGCTTTGCAGCATCTGAAGTTTGCATCGACTACTACACATCCGCCAAAAGCATTTCCCTTGTCTAAGCAAACCCCCTTTTCCTCATGGTCCCCGGGCTGTCACTGGGTTGCTTATTCCAGTCACGCCAGTGTTGTGTCCTCGTCCTTCTCTCGCCCACGAACGAGCCACCCACACCGTATCCGAACCCACGTCCTCGGGGGGCATGAGCGCGTACTGCGTATAATAAGATAGAATCGAGAGAGAGAGAGAGAGAGCTTCTATCGCTGGTCAGCTAGTAGGGCAAAGGAGTTCAATATGGCCTACTGGCGGTAGGTAGGAAAAAGATCGTATCAGTGGCTAAGAAATAGGGGAGAAGAGGAAAACTATAGACCTTCGCATTTGGCTCACGCATGGCTCTTAGGATGGAGCAGACCCAACTAGCCACCATTTATAAGTCCTGCTTAAGGAAATAAGTCTTAAGCCTGAGTGAACTAGAATCATCCTAGAAAACGAAGATACAAGCCCTCCATCCATGCCTTCTGCGTCAAGTTTATACATACTCCTCCACACGATTCTTACCCCATATTGCTATCTGAGCGGCTCTGGCTTTAGTCTCCAATATTCGAAGTTTGAGCCCCGAAAGGCATTATTTTTGCTATAGGTTCTAATCTAACAGTTGTCTCTTTACGATCTCATGGAGTAGATGGTGTTAATGCTTGATTGATCATTCCAGGTGAGATACGGCCTTATCCGGACCATCATCCATACCACGCCCCTAAGTCTTCCATAAAAGGACAACTACTACCTTCACATCTCCGACAAGTCATAAATTTGTGGCTTTGTACAGAGGATACATAAAAGGAGGAAGAAAGTTTATTTGCGTAGGCATACGGATTTGCTTGTATATCTGCTACTAGCTATCGAGGGGGTAGACAATAGACTGACAAGGGAACAACGCTTACAGAAATTACGGGCTCACACGGTTTACGCAAGTCAATATGTCAAATGAAATAACGTCACCTCATCTACTCGAAGTCACATCTATATCCAGCCCATACTTGGGATCCCCACTTCGTCCAGAGCATGGAAAGGGCCTATATACCTAGGCAGGTAGTCAAGACGACTCGAAAGGGATACGATGGAAACGCACTCGCCGGGTTGAGAATCTGGTCGTTTTCTTCCTTCCGGTATTCTTCAGGTCCCGAGCGATCTAAAGCTATATGTTAGGGAGGTAGGCATATATGACGTTTGGATTGTGATGAATTTCTCGTTGAAACGGGCCTGGAACTCAACATCTTCGCTCTTCTCCCGGGTAGGCCGTCATATGTTGATAACATCATCCAGCGAGCCTCACTTAAAAGATGTATTTTCCTCATTCACCTACAGAATCTTTACTCATACGTCTATGAAATGTGAAGGCCCACTTCAAGGATTTCAGTTGCTAAAATGTCCTAATCATGAAGTCATTGAAATCGAGGGACTACAACGGTCGAAGCGACTCTTGATGAGCCCGGTCGATCCTAACTGTCTGCCCGAGTAGTAAGCATATGATTTGCGTATTAGGCAAGTGGCAAGTGGCAAGGGCGCATATCCTACCTGTCACATGTCATATTCTAACCACCTCTTCTGCTCAGATTATGCACCACGAAAACGGTTCTAGCCGACTTCAGGCGAAGTCTGCAAATGGCATAGGGAGAGTTTAGCCCAGTCATCAAGGGGTGTGAATCTCGAATTACGTAATGAAGAAACCGCTACCTAGATTATGCATTCGCAAAAAAAAGTCTATCACCCACGCACGAAGATTCTGCACAGGATCGTTACCGGGTGGCGTTAGTTGTTGACAATACCTTCACAGCACTAGGTACCAAGATAGAGAGAGCTACTTGGCATAACTACCTAGGCCAAATACTCGGCCATACTATACATTATCTTGTCTTACAGGCCATGAAGAAGAGGTACCTACTCTCTCCAGCTCGTGAGAGTGACAAACTGCATGAAGCATATAGCGTGAGGGACCAACCGGAGACTTCACGCAGATTTTCACACCGGTATACCTACGACACGCCGGGCCCAACCTGGCACATTTTGCATCTACAGCATCATGCCCAGTCCTGGTCCTGACACACGGAGCGGCAGGTGAGGCCTTAATAGGTTCATTCTCACTTTTCACAGCCGACGATCTCTCAGAAGTACGCCGATTCTTCTACCCAAGAAGGAAAGTCCCATCGTGGCGTCAGTCGAGAGATGTAGGTGCATCTTTGTTCAGGCACAGCGGTGTAGCAAAGTTATTGCCGGAGCAGCCAGTAGGGCGGGAGAATGAAACCGGCTTTCATCCCTCGCCTCATTTCTTTTTGCTTTTTCCTGTCATGTCTATCTTTATCTTTCCTTTCTCCTTATCTCCTCCGGATAAGTTCCACTAAGGAATGAGGCTCCGGAGCGTTAACGGGTTTCTCCTGCCTGGACAGGCAGTCACAAGACGAGGCAAGCAACCAGCATGTTTAGTATATCCGTACTTAGATGCCGCGAACCAGGAAAAACGAGGCGTCCAAAGACTGTTTCCACAACGTACGTTGGCTCGGAAGCTCATAGGCTCGTCGGCCCTGAGGTACCTTACCTGGGTAACCTAGGTAGACGGCGATGCTACCAGCGGCAAATAAGATTAAGGCATGTTCCTTTGATCGAAAGCTACACCCAACCTAATGCATTAATAGCACCGCATGAGGCTATTGCGCGCCTTGCATGGCAGACCAACAGACAGCACAGAAAAGGACATGATAGGACGAGATAGGGTGAAGCATTAAAGTAGTATCACAAGAAGACAGAAAACTAACTGAAGACGCCTTGCGTCAATAGTCTTGTTTTTTGACACATGTGACAGTCGCACTAAGGCCTGATAGTACGCGATCTAAGTCACCGCCCTATCGAACTAGTGGTGCAGGCTCAAGGCGAAGACGCCAGACGGGCTTGCGAGAGGTGATGCTGTACTTGTCCAACTACATACACAGAGGGTTGTCTAGTTAATTAGGTCGGTAAATTAGTTTAGTAACTAATATAGGCTGTGTCACCGGAGGATTCGTAGCCGGCCGGCCATCTAGGAAGCGCCCTCTGGCCTCGGTCTACCGTAAATAGCATCGGACGCGTTTGAATGAAGCAACTAGCTAAACTTGACGAGCTGTCCAATCCCATTCCAACGGAGTTCTCTCCGTCTAGGCCATCTATTCGTCCCCTTGATCCGATCGCAACGTGCTTCAATTTAGCTTGGCGAACCCCAGACCGCCACTTGCAACTCATGTCCACGGGTCTGTCTCGAAACTGCATCTGCCTGCCAAGGTCACGATACTGGATGAGTCCGCGCTACTCCTATACGAAATCTCCAGTTGCTGCTACTACACATGTTCTCCAATTCTGTACTTTGTTACCTCCTATTAGTTCACAAGCAAAGGCGAAGCCTGTATGCTGCAAGTAGATTGTGGTGTTGTCGCGTCGCTATTTTGCTGTGATGTGCAATACAAGCATAACAGACAAACTCGGTGTCAGGCGGCCGGGAGCACGCATCGTATTTGACTTGGCTCCGGTCTGACTATCCGCCTACCCTCGCGGCGTACTCTACATACGAAGGGATGTAATGTACACATATGACGCATACACATGTACACATGCCTAAAGGCTACTTGCATACACGGATCGAAGGTGGAAGATGGCAGGATCAGTGCACTTTGCGGGCGGTCGCATCTCGCACCATTCCGATTCATTTACGTATGGACGTATTCTCCTAGTAACAACTCTGGGGACCTAACCTTAGATAGCTGACCTAGGTATGCAAGTAGGTGTGTCTCTATTAGATATGCAATCCATGTACACAACATGGTTTCTTAGATGCTGTGTTGCCTCGACCCCTTAGTGATTCAATCTACGTGTTTTGTCATGTACGACAGCTGAACTATAGGGGCTAAAGTGACACAATGTCTCTCCGGACGAGGCGTCCCGGGTTGTTCGATTCCGCGGCAGAACCGAAAGGCCGACTGCCATACCGCACCATAATTACTATACTATACTGTTGCTAGCTACACGCCTTTGTCTAAGTAACAATTATCATGCCGTGGCGCCTTAGGGAGAGGTGTCTATACTTGGTCTTCTGGGAAGGTAACTATCGAATGACGTTATTCCCGTCGGCCGGACATTGAATCTATCTAAATCGATCGGTTCGTGACGGTGCACCGGACCATCAAAACACTAAACTAAAATAACTCAACCCAGACTCTTCTATGTGTGTAGGCTTATTCTCCACTGAGCTGTTGCAGCTTCCGTTCTGGGTATCATGTCATATTGTGTTTTGTCCGGAGCAGAATGTTGTAGAAAACAGTGAATGGCATCATGAAAGTGAGACAGATAATGTTCCACTGCGTCGGGCATATGGGGAAAGGCGAGGGAGGACGAGGACGATGACACGGCATGGGATTTTCCCCCCCGAAGCGGGCCACGGAGCTGGCTCCGATGCCCTCTTGTGTCTTGTACGCCAATCGATTGATTGATTAATCAATCATCATGAACACGACAGAGCAGATAGACAATCCTCTAACGTAGAGGAGCAACAATAGACCATGCAGGGCATCATTGTCTCAACATGTATCGGCCTACTTAGGAAGTGTATCTCTTCACGCATCTATGTAACTACGTCCGTATCTACATGCCGTGAATCCGAAAAGCCAAGTGAACGATTCCAACGAACGAGACATCAGCATAACTGCGGCTACCTTGCATGCCTAGGCGAACAAGTAAATCTGCAGACAACATAACTCGGCAAACTATAGGTGTCCAATTAGTCTACCCAACCGGCGAAAACTGCCGAACTGGTCCAAAATTCGATTCGATGCTGTGCTGTGCTGTGCCATACGGGTACTTGAAACAACAAAGTCACGATCGATAGATTATGTACCTAACCTTAGGTAGCGTAGGTAAATACCAAGTAGTTATACCTGCGTACTACTCACTAAGGCACCAGGTGAAGCGCCTTCCTCAATTGACATGTGATAAACACCTACCTACTTTAATAACGGGCCAAGAAAACGCCAGCATCCAGCACAAACATCATCATCATCATCATTGCCGTCGCCATTCAGCGCCACTATAACCGACTATCTCAGCTAGCTCTGACGAGAGACAAAAAGCAATAGCTGTTTGAAGGAATGTGTGTGTACGTGTGTTATGGGTAAGAAAATGAATGATGAATGTATGAATGAGGCAAAAATCCCCGATTCGAGCACTTGCACACACGTGCCGTCAACGTGGGGATGGGATGGGATGGGGATGGAGACGGAGATGCAGTGCGACCGTTTCCTGATGACCGAGCTGAGCCGGGCCAGGTCAGGTCAGAGACACGTGCGGATTTCTTCTTTTTCTCACCTACCTCACTTTACCTACTACCTACGCTACCTATACCTAAGATATACCTAGATAGTGTGTTAATATATGCTAAACTTAGTATGTATGCATATTAGTGGTAGTGATTATATTCGAGATTCTATGTTTACGTAGCAACCAGCGGCGGAACAAAAGCGGGCGGAGGTTTGCCTGTTTCCGATTTATTTCCTGGGATTTCTTTACAATATTAATGTAATTAGGTATATGAGGAGGAACGAAGGATCTATGCCTGCCCAGAGGATATAATTAAGAATCCATATGCATAATAGTAGCCTTGTGACACGCAAAGACGGTGAGGCTTACATACATATAACTAGGTTAGCATAGTTACCTTACATACATTTTTATTTGTGGATTGGGGCGAAAAGAACGAAAAAAAGAATGTACCGTCAGTCAGTTATTAGTCGGGCAGTCGGTCGAGTTGATTATCCCCGGCCGCATGAGAACCGGCCTGTTTCTATGTACGCGGATAAGATGTAATTGTTGCTGTCTCTATGTTCCGTGGAATACAAGAAGGATTACTGCTTTCTTTCCGCGTACTCGTATACGGAACGGAGTCCCATCGCGCAGTCCCGTCGAGGAAGACGTCTCGTGAGCAATGCGATTTGTTCGTCAACATCCATATCCCTTGCCGCCGATACTTTTTGCTTTGCATGCATCGTAATTGGTAGGCGGTGTAAGGAAGAAGTAGGTAGCTAAAGTAGACTAAATAGGTACTTAGAAGTATAGAAGCCATCTCGATAGTCGTACTATACTTGTATTATTAATGCACGATTTTTTCTTCTTCTTCTTCTCTAAGGTATTTTAACGTGTACTAGTGATAGTATTACACTACTACCTGGACTATCTTCGATCGTACTGTTTCCGTCTTACGACCCCAAACACTTTAGTTTTTAGTGGTCTACAGCAGGTAGTCTTCCCTGTTCAGTAGGCTTAGTTGGAGTGCGTCTGCTTGCTTGCTACCGCCTATAGAAAGTTGAAATGCGAGGTGAGACGACTAAGTTTAGGGAGTCTACAGGTGCTGTAGGTCCTGTTATGGTGACATTCGGCCCTTTGACTCGGTCCAAAGTCGGATAATACACTGCTTGCCAACATACATGTAAATGTATGCTGTACGTAACAGGCAAAAGACGTTGGTTGTTCAGCTGCATATTTTGAAGCATGTCATGGTGAATAATTTCCACCAATTCGCATTCTGTTCTCACTCTAGGTATAATCAGGCAGGTATGTATCTCGGTTCTGGGGTTCGGTATACTCAGTTCATCGACCATCCAGACCTTACAACTTAATTACCCACACCTATGTAGTAGCTATGGTTAGTGCCCTTCCATGTCAGCTTCTAGAAGCTCGGTTCTACCTTATCGGTGTGCTATGAATGGGGCCAAGACTCAAGGTCAACGGAGCTGATATGTACATAGCCATCAGAATCGAAAACAGCGAGAAGAAGTCTAAGGCGTCATCGCTTTTTCTCTGCTTCTAGAACGTCTTCTCGGTCTCTTCCGGGACTTTCACGTCTACCTTTTCTTTTTCCTACCAGGCACCCCCGCGATCTTGACGGGATAGAAGAACCGAAAGATACATAGTCATAGTCATAGTAAAAAATCAATCACCCCGTTCCTCAATCCTACGCCAAGTGAAATCTTCTCTTTTCGACACCAGTACACTCTGTCCGTCTTGTTCTCCAAAAGAGGTCAGACGACCACCCATACATTAACCACGATAACCGAAAAACCCAATTCCCACGATCTGACTACCTTAAGTGGCCCCAGATATAGACATGACTGCAGTAAGAAGCCACGAAAAATCGGGTCCTTGTCGGTCCAAAAGAAGCCAGCTCGGAAGCTCACTCACTCATTCAGTCACTCACTCACCTAGCCAAGCATCCTATGCCGTCTGTTTTCGTTGCCTCACCTATCCCAGCTCTTCCCAGTCCACCTTTATACCGCGGGTATATGTCCAGATAGGCATACACGGTAAGTTAGGTGTGTATCCCTTTCGGAAGTTTGCCCAGCCGAAAACGGCGAAGAGCTGAGTCAGATCCAACGATCCTGGATAGGTATGGTATTCGGAGGCTCTGCGGGTTTTGGAGGGCGTTCCCATACCCAGGGAGACGGGAAGTTAGGTTAGGCGTGTACATCTGTAGGTATATGGAATTGTTGTAACAAGTGGATGAAGGGTGGTAAGCAACCGAAATGGAGGTGAATAAACGGACCAATATGCTGTACTGACGGCTCGGTAATATTAATATCAACGAAGTAGTTATATGGATATCCAGGTTGACCTACGTCGTCTATAAGTAGGCAAGTACCTATAGCATTCATTACAAGCGTCCTAAATAGATTAATTTCCTACTCTACATGATAAATATTGTATGTAGGTCTGCTGTGGAGACTTGACACCCGCAGCCAACGAACAAACCTCCTCCTCTCATTTTCCCTTCACGACAACCTCTGTTTCTTTGGATCGATGTCCAGTCCATGTCATGTCAGCCCGCGCGCATTGGAGATCGATCAAACAGGTAGGTAGGTGTCAAAAAGGGTTGCGTCGCGTTGCGTTGCGTCGTCGCGTTGCGCTGCTGTAGAATCATCTTACTTACATATCGAAGCCACCTACCTCCCGCCTACCTACCATACCATTGAAGTACCTATTCTTATTTCTTACTTACCCAGGCTGTTTGTCTTGTTGCTATAGGTAGGTAGGTAGGTACGTACGTACGCAAGTAGGCAGGGATGTGTGTGGCTGAAGTGACCCCTGCATCTTCTGTCGGAATTATGATGCATAATCTTCTTTTTCCTTTTCATCTTTCCTTCTGTATGCTACCCAAGTCTAGTATCTCACCCATACACCACCTACATACCTACATGCCTACATACCTACCTAATCATTTTATAGGGCTGAGCGCACCTACGTTACATACCCATCCCTACCCTTACATTACCCTCCTTACCATGACATGAATGGAATACCTGGCCTGGCCTGCAGCTGGCCATTTTCGGCGAGTGCCGAAGCATGCCTGATGCCTATTACGGCCATGGGAATAGGTCCACGTGAGCTGGAAAGGGGAGACCTATAATGCAGAAGTCGAATTGCGGGATTATGGGCATGATGTGTATGTATGTGATTGTTTAGGTTGAATTGATTGAAGATGAAGAAGATGAGGAAAATGAAGTATGTAGTGCCGCGATGCAGTGCAGTGTAGGAGATAATTAGAGGGGTCTTGGCTCATGGACCGGTATCCGTGGAAGAGAACTATTTTTTTTTTGGTTTTCTACCTTCATCTTTGATCGTCCTTCTTCGTCATCTAGGTAAGAACTGTAGCCAGTCAATCATAAACCTAACTCTAGGATAGTATTATGCAGAACTCTGTGTTTGTGAATGTGAGTACGTATGTATGTATCCAGGTAAACAAATAAGTATCGCGCCAAGCAAGTATGCGATGCGTTTCGCTGACCGCCTTACCACACGCCTTGATAATCATTTTCCTGTCTGTTCTTCCCGCCGGTCCGGCCGTCCCATCCGTGAGATATGTGCGAAGACGGACAAACGAGCGAAAACACCGAAAGGGATCGTTGCTGCAAGGTTTACGGTAGGCATTTCCAGCTCCGAAATGCACGACGGCGAGGCTCGTGTTTCTCTCTTCTCTTGTCCTTATCCTTATCCTTGTCCTTGTCTTTGTTCTTGTCTTTGTCTTTGTCTTCCTCAAGTACCTCTACGTGATCGCTACATAACATAATTCTTGCCCAACGGCTACATACATGTAGGTAGATAGATATGTAGCTTCAAACATAGCTAGGGTTATAGTATTTTGGGTACGTATCTGATAAGACGTAATGTAAGTAAGGTTTTGGAGAAGTGTTGCCGCTGCTCCTGCTTCTACTACCGTATCACCGCTACACTACAGCGCTGCGTCGCGTGCTGTGCTGCTGAGCTCTCTTTGCTCCAACTAAAAACCTCGTCAAACGGGATACTCACTGGTTCCCGAAGAAGGCAACCCGCTGCGAAGCATACCTACCTACCCACCTAGCTACAGTACTCCTGTACCGAGTACGGTGCGGTCGTTTTCGCCTAGCCCTTCTTCAAATCACCAGCCGAGTAGAGAGATACGTACAAGGGCAACCGTGCGTAAGAAAAATATGACATGTCTTTTTTCGCCTCTTTTGCCTCTTTCTTTGTTCTGCCTTGTCTATCGCATTCGCAGCGAGCGCCAACTTTGAGGCACGAGCCCCATTCTAAACCTGAGAAATGTCACTTTGTCTTGCCTGGCCCATGGAACTTATGTGTGATGGGAAGCAATAGTGTCCAGCTAGACTACCTAGAGAAGCGGTGTCGGCTTCTGCCTACATGTATGCCGAGAAAGGGGCAAAAGAGGGGAGGAGATCAAGGGGTTGAGAAAAAGGGGCAAGAAAGCGAGGGAGCGAGGCAGGGACCTTGAGTAGCAATTGGCAACTGGCACGGCATTCTTTTGCGTATCATACATATGTATGTATGCATGCTGTATCCTGTATCCATTATCAATCAGGTGCGTTCGGTCGTCGTAACCGTTGATCCCTGATCCTATCCGCTGCACATGGCATCCATTCGCGACTCTAATGAAAGAGACGCCTACCCCTCAATGAACGAGGGACCTCATACAGGTCCCCTTGCCCATGCACGATCTCATCCGTTCACAAGAAAAGACGCGCAAGAATGGCCCAAAGTCTAGGGTCTTGAGGGTTCGGTTGCATCGTTGTTGCTGTCTGGGTGGGTGCGTTTTGTGTTGGTCGTGACAGGCCAGCCAGTCCAGTCCAGTGATATGCGATCCCGTGATATCCCGGGCTAAGGTGATGACAGCGACACGTCAGGTAACACAAAAACCAGAAAGAAAAGCTCCGTTGTTGCCTTCTTTCTGCAAGCGAAAACAGCTAGCAGATAGATATTGTACCAGGAGGTAGCAGCTAAAAAGGGTAGATAGGTAGACAGTGAGACTGCTCAAGGTGAGCAGGTTTGGGAAACACGTATATGCAAAACTCACCGAGCATTTGTTGTCAATCGCCTACCAGACAGGACCACGCCTTAGACCTTGCTTGCAGATTTGTTTGACATGCATACATGCGAAATAAGTAAGGGGTTGAAGCTTAAATTGCCTGTATTAATATTATTATATGGTATAACGAGGTGTTTGGTGAAGTAGTCGAGGTAAATTGTTTCCGAGCAGAAGAAAGGTGAGCCGCCCGGCCGGTCCGTATAGTCCGCCCGTTTGGTGGACGGCCTTCCCGGGATGATCAAGGCGTAAGCCCAGCCTAGCATCAAATAACGGCGGACCGTGTCGTGTTTGGAAGCCGCAAGGCAAAAAGCAACCAAGTACTTTCGTACTTGCAAGAGAGAAAAAAGGTACGAAGTACAACGGGCCGTGGACGAGCGAGGCGATCCGTATCCATGTACTTTGAACATGGCTCGGCTCATACTACTACTGTATGTAAGCATATATCACGGCCAGACAGACTGTTCTGTATACCTAGGGCGTTCAGATATGGGACATGCCTATTGCATCGTATTGTTGGCCAGGCATCTGGCTGGCTGTCAGTTCATTGTCATGGTTTGCGACGGTCTGCCTGCTTCTCGTGATCTTCATCACTGCGACTAAGCTGATTTCTGTTGGTAGTCAATACGGTAAACCTACATGTTGCATGATACTAGCAGTGGTGCATCATCATGTAGGTACGTAAGTATTTGGCATCCACGAACATTGAAGGGGACCCGGAGGCTGTTGAGCTAGCTGTACACCTGCCTCGGCTAAAGTACGCAGCATCCAATTCGTCCAACTCACCTTCTTTGGACGTTTGCTTCTTTAGTCTGATCTAGGTATACGACGACGGGAGGCGCGGACATGAGCGAGCCGGGCGACTGGCGACTGCAACTTCGATCTGCACGGAGTCCTGTCTTGTCCAATTGTCGACCGTCTTGAGGTCGTACAGATGGACTATTCCACGACAGCTGAAACTGGGAGGAGGAAAAATGCCACCACCAAGTTAGTCATGGAAAATGGCACAGTAGGTAGGTGAGTAAGCAAGTTAGTATGTAGGCATGGGATGTCTGTGTTTCTGCAGGACCTGAACGTGCGCTGTGAAACGTGGGTTTCTTTTCTGTTATGTTCAGCAGCCACCGTCCTTGCATATAGGGAGGCCGATAGGCAGGTACTCGCTTATACTACCTACCGCATGCAGTTGGTGATTGGATGGATGTGATAGGAATGGGACTGTGTTGGTTTGATTCGATGTCAGAGGTGTCGCCCGGCTTGCATGATATTGGCATTGACATGATAATATGGTGTTGATAATAGAGATGTCTAAGACTTTCGAACATATGTAGGTCTCAATGCATGTATTCTGTCACGGGGTAAGATCACGAAGGCAGGAGGACAGAAGGCAGGAGGACAGTAGGTAGCCTTCTTTTGAAGCGTCACATTATGTCTGTTATCTGTCTATCTATCTATCTATCTATGTGTAGCATAGCCATCTAGTTTACAGATGTTCTTCCCACTGTATCAAGAAGCATCATCATCTATCCCCTCAGTACATGTCATCACTTGGTAGCATTTTAAATACGGAAGGATAAAAAGTGCTACGTCGACGGGGTAGCTTTCGCCCGGCTATAGGGTAGGTCTACAGCCGAGTAGTTGATCGTAAATAATTACTGAATATAAGAAAAAGAAAAGATCGAAACTGGGTCGAAAGAGAAAGAACGAAATAGTGGCTGGCTGGAAAATGTAATTCATTTCTCTTTTTGTCTTTGCTTGTACAAGTCTTGTCTAATGTTTCGTCTATTTCTTCCTTTTTCTTCCTCGTTCTACACAAGCATCTGGTGTAGGCGAGTAAGTGAGCTGCTATTTTAGCAACTAGCAAGTACCAACAGCAGTAGAACGCGGCCGCGCTAAGATAGACAAAACGCCATATCGTAGGTAGTAATTTTATTTTATTTTATTTTTCTTCTGTTTTTCGTTAAAAACAATTTTTTATTTTTTATTTTTATTTTATTTTTATAATCATAAATATTTTATGTGAGAACCAGCCCGACGGATCCGATAGAGTAGGCAAGGACCCATTATAATTTTTGATCCCTTGTCTGTAAAGTTCTGGGGATGGCGTGCCGAAAATAGCGAATTGGTGGGTGGGAGTACTAGGGTAACTAAGGACTTAAGTAAGTATACGTATGTAGGTGGGTATTGTAAGTGATATAAGTGATATATGTAGGTATGTAGATATGTAGAGTAGCGCTAAGTAGGTAACTGTACTTGTATACATGCCTTTAGGTGGGCGACACGTCGTGTACTGTACATACCCCAGTTCTGCCCTCTTCTCCCCTGACCATGGGCCATGAGATTTTCTGGGGTCCCTGGAAATCTTCTAGAAGCTTGTCTTGTCTTGCTGAGCTCCGTAGGGTTAGATACAGCAGATGGGTTACTGCCCTGCAAATGCAAACCAAATGCAAACCATCTCTTCCTTACTTACATACTTGGTACCTTGCAATTATAGTCCAAGTCGAGCCAAATGTTCGCTCCAGGTTTAGCTGGGCCCTGGCCGAGCCTGGGCAAGATCAAGGTCATGTTCGTATCTGCGGGCTGCTTGCTCCTCACTAGGTTAGGGGATTGATTGATTGCATGATCACGGTCATCATTCACTACAAATACGCGAACACTCGATGCACAGAATAGGGCCGACGATCTTCTTTCTGCATTTCGCCTAACCAAACCGAGTCCCTAACCTACCTCTATCCTATTGCCGCCCCATCTGCTTGCTTGTTGGTTCGACGGTGCGGGGGCGAGAGCTAACTACAGCAGCAATGCGGGAGAGCGGTGGTTGATTTGATTACGAGGTCTCGTCATCAAATTTGTTATGTATCTACGGCAAGGACGGTCGAACGAAGACTCAGGGCCCACGAACTGTGGAGGTGACAACTCATCCGTCGCATAAAAACAGGCCTCATGTGATCTGCGAGCCCCTGCAACAAGCACCAACCACCGTGGGATCGGCTTTGCTTTTGTTATTTTATTTTCTATTATATTGTTTTCTTACTTTGGTCCGGTACTACGCGCTTAGAGATGTAAGCCATAAGTCACGGCACGGGTAGCTTGATCTACGCTTGGCCAAGCCCCTCTGCAACGTGACGACGCCCCGGCCACATACCGACACATCTTTCTTCAATCTCAGAATAGATCTCGGTGCCGCGGTAACGTAGCCATGTTGATTAGGTAAGGTGTGTTTTGTGAGCCTAGCACTCGTTGTTTCCCCCTTTCTCTTCTCTTTCTTATCCTCCATAGTGTGCTAGGACGGACGGCCTCGGGTCGTAGAGAAAGGTCCGTGGGCGAAGCAAGGTAAGCTGAAAAGCCAAGGCAAATGCGGGGTGTCGAGGTTCAATGCCTTGGATCGTGGAGTTTATCCTAGAGGGGGCCATTCAAGAAAGGGCCGTTGATGGCATCGTCAACATTCGAACCCACATTTGTAGGTACGGTAGGATCTCGCGTCTCCTCTGTTGGTTCGCTGTCCCCTTTTTCGTCCGTGTACGGTATACCTGTTCAATCTCGGTTTCTCTATCTCCCTATCGCTATTACATACCACCAGATTGGTTTTCTTTCTTCCCTTTTTATTATTTTTATTTTCCATCACAACCCGAGAGTCTGGTGGGCCGGCAGCTGAAACCCCACTTACCCGTACCCATTCTCTTAGAGAAATGTGACATGTCCGATGTGGAATCGGCCATCTGAAGCTTTTCTCACTTGGCTGGTATTGGTTCAAGTACCTTCTCACCCGACGTCCAGGACTTCAGCAGGACTCAGATACGGAGCGCCGCCCTGTACCATCTGGCAGACAAGGTTGCGTGGCAGGTTATTGTTATTTTTTATGTTTAATTTTATTTTTAATGTAGGTGTGACTGGGGAAGTTACCAGAACGTCTGCAACTGAATCCTAACCGAACCCCCGATCCCTCGATGCCTGTAGAAAATCAGAATGATGTGCATGAAGCAAGCAATTTTTGCATGCCCGCTGGAGATCGAAAAGCCCGGCCAAACCTACCTGGGTACCTTGTTAGCCTACCTAGTACGGCATAAATAACATCCATAAGTAACCTACATAACCTTGCCTTAGGCGGTGGGCAAATGGCACTCTAAGTTAAAGTAGTAAAAGGTTTGGCCCAGCATTTTTGAACACTAAGCTGCAGTTTTTTTTACCCAATCAAATCCTGCAGGTTAAAAAAAAAAAAAAAAGAGGAAGAAGGGCTATTACTAGGTCACGCTGGTCTTGGACGGCCCTGGCATTCGCTCCGTAGCATCGTGGGATACATAACGGACTCGGTGCTAAGATAGGAACGTCGTTGCATGGGATGACCCGCATGAGTGCTTCAGACCAGACGCCAGATGGGAGCGTCTGCTTAACCGATATTGGTTGCCTATGTCATGAGCAATGCACCTTTAATATAGGTAGCACGAGCAACAAGCTCGGCTTAGACCAGTTCATATAAGTGTGTTAGTGCTAGAGCGTAGGAGAGCCGTACGCGAAGGAACTGTTGTAAAAACTGATTCGTCCGTAGCATTAGATATCAACCATCCCCAGAAACACGGTCCAAGACTGCCGAAGTGTGCACGCCGTACTTGAAGTCCTTATCGATGGAGCACATAGGTCGGTACAGTAAGTAAGATTATGGTTCCAGTGGGCCGGAAGGTGCTTGTAGTGGCCACCAGCAGTGTACTATGTGCAGAATCCCGCCTGTTTTTGCTTCTTTCCTCTCCTCGATGCTACCATCCCGACTTAGGTATTATATTGGGTTTCTGCCGATCCCCTCGGATCGTGATCTTTACGTGCACTTGTTTTGTCTTGATATGGAGAATGGAAGGAAAGAGAGGCCGACCAACTTACAGTGCAGGCTCGCGTTTGCCTGTGGATGGTGATAGAATTATGCTGACCTACCTATGCACACAGTAGGTAACCCACATGTAGGCAGTACGGCACATTGGTAAATGCGGTATAATATGAACCGAGTGACGGCGCAGTCTGGGATGTGTGGGCTAGATGAATGTATCGCAATCTTCGAGAGGGTGTCTCTGAGATAAAAGGAACTAATGTTGGGACTGAAGGACTTGCAACCCCTGTCGTTCAAGGTGTTGGAAGATGGTATGGCGCGATATCATTGGATAAGGCGGCCCAAATGATCCGCTTATGGTAATCTTTTCTGATGCCTGCTGGGAATGGATCTAACTCCAAGTACCTGTGCCCACACAATACCCATCCAAAGGACATATAGTACATGATGCCAAGGTTTTACTCCATCAGTAAAACCTCTACTACAGCATATTCCGTAACGATATATAGGTATGGTAGTCCAAATATTCTTACCATTGAAGTGAGCTAGAGCTTCCAGGAGCCGGTTAGACATGTTCCTTGTCGTCAAATTTGGTCACAACGTGTACTGATCATGTGTTTTATGGCACAGGACTTGGAAATTTTGCTAAGTAGGCGGGTGAGAAGAGAACGGAGTAACAAGTAAAAGAAAGGCAACAAACAAAAAAAAAAAAAAAAAAAAAAAAAAAAAAAAAAAATTTT
>Ga0247782_1000173_pt1 | contig 81407 bp, 81 predicted proteins | sample UWRJL019104C5_FD_179928 | JGI IMG/M metagenome (GOLD analysis project Ga0247782, IMG submission 179928) | Plant litter microbial communities from Arlington Agricultural Research Station in Wisconsin, United States - UWRJ-L019-104C-5 | ecosystem: Environmental > Terrestrial > Plant litter >... | reverse complement strand
ATTATTTATATAATTTTAAAAAGTATTATAAAAATAATAATATTATTATGCTTTATATAATAGCACATTTATTATATAAGCTTTAACCTTTTAATATTAGCTATTTTAGCTTTTTAAAATAATTATATAAAAAAAAAATTAAATACTTAATATAAGCATATATTATATATATATTAAAAAAAATTTTTTACTTATATTTTTTAATATATTTAACGTATTAATAATAAAAGCTAATATATAAAAAAGTTTTTAAAAAGCAAAATTAATACTATATAACTTAAAATATATTATTGCTTAGCTAAATTTTTATTTAACTACTTTTATAATTAAAACTTTATTTAATAACTTGCTTTTATTTTAGCAATCTATTATTTTAAACAATATATAAAATATAATATTTTAGTTTATATTTATTAAATATTTTATTATATAATATTAAAATAGCTTACTAATATATATTATTAAAAGTATATAGCAAATTATATATAGTACAACAGCTATTATATATTATTTAGCTTTATTAAAAAAAAGGTTGCAACTTTTTATATAATAAATAATTAACTTAGTTAATATTATTATATAAAAAAAACAAAATTATAAAATAAAAAATTACTTTATATACAAAATATAAAAAAGTTATAAGCTGCTAAAGCAGCTATTATGCAAAAAATAGTAAAAAGGCATACAAGTAATAGTTATATAAAAAAGCAAAAAACTTGCATATAATGCTATAAAATATATAATAAGCTTAGCTATAATATATAAACATATTAAAATAAAATAAAAATATTTAGCAAATCTAATTTTAAATAGTTTAAATTAATTTTTTATTATATAGTTAAGTTATAAAAAATTGTTTATATAAAGGTAAAAAAAAGTAGCAAATATAGCTAGATAGCAAATATAGCCATAGAATATATTATATCTTAATATAATTATTTATATAGCTTATAAAAGCTTTAATAAATATATATAATAAATTTATAAGAAATAAATATTTTAAGCTTAATAAAAAGTTTTTTTTTATAAAAGCATTTATAAAATAAAATTTAAATTGATTTAATAAAAACCTTTTTTTTTTTAAGTTATAATATAATATATAAACATTTTTAAATTATTTTTTAAATATATAATTAACCTAGTTAAATATATAATAAATCTATAGAATGCGTTAATATTATTTAAATAATAATTATATTATTAAGTCTATAAACTATTTAGTTTGCTTAGTTATATAAATACATTAAGTAATATATTTATACTTGCTTAAATTTATAATTTTAGTTTTTTGTTTATTAAAGCCTACAACTTAAAGTACCGCCTTTTAATATAACTGCTACTGCTTAGTCAAACAATAACCCACCCCAAAGGGATCACAATATATGAAATCCTAGTGTCTGCAACCTTGGCTACAGGCAAGCATAGAGGGACTGAACCTGAACCGTAAGACAATGGTATTGCGGTTGAGCAACCAAAACCCCTTGGAGCGAAATCCAGCACTCTTATGTCATGAGATCTAGGAACAAGTGGATGACGCGGTTATGAATGAGGCCCTTACACCGTTGGCCCCTTCAAACTCTACAGGAGGCGGTAGTAATTATATCCGATAGCATTTGTTGTCAAGAGGCCCCCATAATATCCCGTGGCCTAAGTAACTGCACGCATCAAAGGCAAGGGAATATTAAAGGCTTCATTATAGCATAATCTGGTATATACGTTATCAGGGTTACCGAGATTGAAGCCGAGGCACTTGGAAAGCAGCCCATCCTCTCTTCTCAAATCCGAGCTATTGTCAAATGACCAGCTCAAAACCCGCCTCTTCCCCAGCGTCAAACCACTCCCAAGCCCTGGCCGCGATGTTTTCGGGATTTCTCTCTTTCTCCTCCGGACTGACAACTCCAGCTACCAGTACCATACCCACCCGCACGCCAAGGGGGCTATACGTCAACGCCAGGCTCTGTACCAAGTTCCGTTGTGCGGCCTTAACTAGCGACTATTGGGATAAAGATAAGCAATCAGCAAGCAAGCATACGATGGTACCTCTGTAGCCATTTGAGAGCGTGAATGCCGTATGTGAAAGCAGAAAATGTGTCGAGAGCACACAAAGTTGACTTCCCACTGATAGCTACTACAGGGTGCATCTTCCTCTCTTCCTCCCAGGAAGCCTATTGAGATGACGAACGCCCGGCGATCGGAATACTCACGAGCGAGAAAAGGTCCGGATCGGGCTCGACATGAAGCGTGCCCCCCGTGACGATGAGAGCGGGCCAGGCTTGGGCGTCGTCAGCAGCCAGTTTGACAAGCGACGGCAAAGCCCACTTAGCAACGACATAGAGTGCCGAAACGGTAAGCTACATGGGAGGTTGTTAGCTAATAACATACCCACTAGAGAAAGAACGAGAGTGTGAGTGTCCCCGCGTGTCTTGATGAGAATGTCCCGCAGACCATCACACGTACTTTGAAGTCATACTCGATCTCATCAACATCATGGCTAAGTAGTTTCGACGGCACGACACGGGCAGCGTTATAGTAGACACACTCGGGTTTACCAAATACGCGCTGTGCATCAGCGAGGGCTTCAAGGAGGGCCTCCTTATCCGCTACATCTACAGCATACGTCTTGACGCCCACATCAGAGCCCGAGGTTGCTTGTAATACCGCCTCTCGTTCGATCTCGAGCTGTGCTGCGCGTCTGGCGATGAGCGATACACGATTGTATCGCTTCAAAGCGAAAAGGCACGCCACGGAACGGCCGATGCCCGGACCCACGCCGATGAGGACGAGGTGTTTATCTTGAGCCATTGCCAAGTTTGGTTGGGAAGGACTATCTAGCAGGTATGCTTCTTGTACTTCCGATGTAGATTTTATGCCTACAGCGGATTTAGGTCCTCGTTGTCTCGGGAAAGATGGAACAGCAAGGAGATAGAGACATAGTACGGACCATATCGTCTCACCGGCAGTCCCTACTCTAGACCCCTCACAGACAAGCTACCAGGACAATGGACCATAAGCGCCAACTACAACATATTAAAAATAAGATTACCCCGCCCCAACTTTAACTAGTAACCTACTTACCTACCTATTTATCTATAGGTATAATATTATATAATAATAACTTTAGTTATATATTATTACTATTAAATTTAATTTAGCTAGTTAAACTTAACCATATTATATTAATTTATTATATATTAAAAATATAAAAACTAGCTAAACCTTAATAGCATACTTATATTATTTACGCATTTTTTTTTTATTTAAAAAAGGAAGTATAAAGTAAGTTTAATTTTCAAAGTATGTTATAAATAGCGCTTATAACCCACCATCACCAGCGCTATAATATCAATAAGTGACCGGCTGATGACCTGCAGAAAGAGACCGTGTTCTAGATTGCTGTGAGTGCATGGAGCTGACAAACCTACCTTCCCGAAAGTGAACACTTAACCATCGTGTCTGGCCATCTGCATAATCATATGCTGTATGACAATATCTGTGTAGGTTGTGAAGGCTCCATGTCATCACCACGATTGCTTCTCAACCGTAGTTGATCGCTGCGCGAACCAATACGAGCAGGTGGACAATTGCACAATTGTCCTACCATCTGATATATCAATATAAACACCGTTCCGCCACTTTATATGAAACTGCCCAGATGATATCTGCTAAGTAAGTATACAACATGACCCAGCCCGCCAGCCTGTCTACACACCAGACAAACAGCCCTTGGAGCGCAGGGAATACCTGGTCTGTTTCGACGCACGAACCAGCATTTTTGCTCGTCTCACAGGTATGGCTTTTCTGTCCCTCGCATCTCACTCAGCGCGTAGACGATTAGGCCAAGACGAGACTCGTCTAGCGCTCTTCAGGGCCCTGGAGATCTCAAACACCATGCTATGCAGTACTGAAATCGCCGTCGGCCCTGACCTCGAACCCGGCGGCGCTCGCCCCCCCTTCATCTCGTACAGTGTGGTACCATTGGTGGCGGGCTCGAGCATGATGCCGTAGGATGCCCTGTTTATCCGTCTAGAGATACGAGGCTAATTAGTACTGGTACGAGACAAGGAGAGAAGGAAAAGACGATATCGAAACGATTGCACAGTAATGCTTAACCACCTTGATCCGCCATGATGCGTCGGGCATAACAATTCACATCGATATTATATAGACATATCCACTCACCAAAAAATACTACCGCCTCTATTGGGATTTCTCGACGTAGTAGCCGTGAAGGCGACAACCTACTTTTTGCTATTCGCCTTGTTATGAGTGTGTCTGGCGTAATTGATCGACGTCAAGCCAGACGACGGAGGCAGTTCGAGGCCGTGGAGCGTGACATCCTTCCCCTCGACACAGAACGTGAACATCTCGTCCTCCCTACCCAGGTCCATACGCTATACGTACGTGCGAGACGTGATTTCTGTCAGGAACTAACTTTTCATCAGGTTTCAGATAACTGTAGCAGCCTCGGCCAGCAACCATTACCAGCCCAACAACAGACGCCCGCCCCCCCTTAACTTGCTGTGGCACGTAGAGTTATCTACCGGACAGAGGGGAGTATAGCAGAGTGGAGAGACGAGGTCTGTATGCTCACTCTCAGCTATTCCCTTGGGCCCTAACATTCAGCTGCGCCTCGCGCCTCCACCTCGCGGCCGTGTTCTGCCGTTTATTCGACTCTGCCATCTGGATCTGTCGGACGTGGCGGCTCCCCACCGTGTCTCCGAAGTGGGTCAGTCCGGGTCCTCGCAGCGGTCGTTGCGCCGGCTGTTTGTCATGTCCCCGCACACGGAGACCATCCTCTCGCGCACCGCCTCGTCCCGCAGGAAGTTCCTGAGCACCACCACAAAGACCACCTCCTTGGTATCTGCGTCTCGAAGGACGATGCTCTCGTCTCGGGGTACCTAGACATCATCCACCCCCTAAGCGTAATGTTCTGGGTCGGCGATTTATTATCTTGTTTAGAAAGCAGAAAGCCTTCGTTACTCGCCTATTCGATTTTTATTCTATTATGAGGATCTTATTTACTATGTACTTGAGACGCCGCTTTTCACGGTTTTCGATTGAACCATGTCACTCCGCCATCGTACCTGGGAATTTTCAGCGGTTTCCTATACCAGTAGTCTACGCGGCACAAAGACTTAGCTTTCAACAGAAACGAGTGTGGGAAAGACTATAGATGGGGATTCAAAAAAATACCGGAAAATAGCCCTATTTGCCGAGGGAGAAGGGGAAAAGGGAAAGCAGTCCTGATTTTCCAACGCTTCTCAAGGCGCTAGTAAATAGATGCATTACACACGCATAGGCATCATACTGTTTCCTCGTCTTTGCCGTACCAGCAAGGTAATACCCATCGATAGGGTACAGCACATCTAGCCTCTTGATGTCCACGACCTTCACCGTGTCATGAAAGGCTTCTCTCTCTGTTTCGCGTTCCAGTTAAGCCCAAGCTTCTCCCGAGCCTCGATATCGGGCCGCGCCTTGGTCCTCATACTCTTGACGATGATCTGAGTTGAACACTTTTGTATGGTAGTATGGTAGATTAAAGTCTGAGGACAATTCGACGTGGACAAGCTACTGCCTTTTGACTGGGGTTTCCCATAATGCCCTGTTATGGATTTATTTATCTACAGTAGTTTTGGGACACAGAAAGAAACACGCGGCCGGATATCCAGCACGGCGGGTGTTGTTAGCCATGACAAAAGCTGTTCGGAACTGTCGCTCAACGGTTCCATCTGGATATGAGGTAAAAATCTATGGCTAAGTTAAAGACATTAGATCTATTCGGCATGACTGGGCAGTTTCAAGGAGCGAAATGTGGACATACGTGCATAGAGAGCCATATTTATACAAGTCATAATAATATCACAGGGGAAGCGTATAACTTGCAGCCATAGCTCTGCGCGTCAAGGTGTATCTTCAACAGTAAAACTCGTTTTATGCTCCCTCCGCCCGTTAGTAACTGGGCGTATGCTATTGGAAATGCGTCCTCAACTTCCTGTTGAGCTACACCGACATGGAATGCTCATTTTGATATCCGAAGCTACCCGGGGACTGAAAGATCACAAAATTATGCGCCTGTGCGCCTCTACATTTAACCCGCCTCTTAACGCTAATAACCCAGTTTTGCGATATGCTGACTGGTCTTAGTAGACATTCTAATACCCTGATGTGTCCATATTGTTGAACGTGGGCGGGTCCATGGCCATGAATTCAAGGAGGTCTACGCCGCCGACATTGACACCCTGGTCCGTCATGGTTACGTTGGAATTCTCCCCGACAGTTTGGAACAGACCTGCGCCGGGAGGAAGATACCACATCTCATCCGTCCAGTCGGGGCCCGGCTCGAATAGAGGCTCGCTGAGACCCGGAGGATCTAACATGCCACTACTCGACGCTTGGTTAATCTGCCCGAACATGGATGCTGAGTTTACTGAAAATGGGAAGGTCCCAGAAGACATATCGAAAGGAGTGGCTGAGATGTTTCCAGAGGGCGTAGAAGTGCGTTCTATGCAGGTAGTTTCTCGTATTAGCGGGGGAGTAATGCAGAGAAGGATAGTACAGCGACATACCTGGTACCCCCAACCCCTCCCTGAACTTGGTCGTGTGGGCGCTATACCCATTCTCCAGCCCCGGCAGGCCACTGTGTCCATTATGGCCGGCCGCCTTACTAACATGTCCGTTGGCGAGAGGACTTTTGCCCTCTGCTACGTTGATCGTCGTGGCTGCTGCGAATTTGAAACGATCTCGAAGGCGTGTCGTCAGGGACTCGAGCAAATCACCGAATCGCGTGCCCAGGTGAATATCGTCCACGACGCACGTTCGCAGCGCATGCACTGTCCGATCCAGAAGACTGATGCTCGTCTCAACATCTGACTTGGGAGCCCCTAGCGCGAATGTCTTCAAGAGGAACATGGCTCCGCTGATGATGCGAAAGTACGTACGGACGGGAGCATGCTTAAGGTAGCCACCCTTAAATAGTCCGTCCACGACGGTACCTAGCAGATTCCTGCACCCTAATACAACTTCCTTCACATATTCCTGATCCTCGGCGCCGAATCGACCCAGATGTCCTATGGGTAGGTTGCCTAGGTAGTTCTGCGTTTGCGGTGACAATTCGGCGTTTCCGTTGGGGCCCCGTGGTCCGCTATCGTTATTCGACGATGCACCCGTCGCATTCGTTGTACACCTTTCTACCACAGCCTGTAGCGCGAGAGAGTTGACGTATATGCGTACATATTCGTATTCTATCGTCAGAATGTGGCGGATGAACTCGGGGAGACGGAAACGTTCAAATTCACGCCACCACTCCTTGAGAATTGGCTGAAAGTCCTTGAGCAGCTTTGTGTAGCTGCCACTCTGTATGATGTCTGTGGTGTGTTTCCGAGAGCGAAAGATCCGCTCGTTGCCCAGCTGCATCGCATTACTGACCCCAACCCAGCACTGAATGATCTGGTCATCAAGCTCGACGTCAGGCACGTAGCTGAAACTGGTCGAGAGCCCGGAGATGTTGGTCCCCGGTGTTGCCCCTTCGTGTGTCGTTGGGCGTTTGTTGGAGAAGACGGGGTCGCTCTTTCGGATGCTTTCTGGAATCATGTTGGTCCAACCAAGGCGACCTGCCAGCTGTGTCAAGTAAATCAAGAGGAGGCGCTTGATGCGCATCGCACGGAGCCTGTACGCCTCGTCTTCATACTCAGGCCGCGTGATGGCGTTGGTGGCCAGCAGCTCGTCAATGTCGTCGAAGACACCCAGCTCGTAGGCCAGTCCTAGGGCATTGCTAAGTAGCATCCAGCACATACGATCGCTTCGCCAGGCCGGTTCTAGCCAGCTCTCAATTCTTTGGCCGCCCACATTACCGCCGGGTCGGGGCGCCACGTCATCATCCAAGTGGTCAGGAATGCGCGGCTCGCGGGATGGAAGCATGAGCTCATCGATAGCCTCCTCAGGTGGGAAATGGAGTGCACGCGGGTGCCACTCGGTGAGAATCATGAGGGACTCGATGGTCCCAAGGGTTCTAAGGCTGCCCTTTCGTAGCCCCCGCCACGGAGCGGTACTGGATGTCTGTGATTCATCAGCACCAGATCCACAGAAACCGCCACCGAAAGCCTCCTGGCCCCAGAGACATCTCTCGATCATCCTTCGCAGATACCGCCATAGCTCCTCATGAATGGCGTGGGACCGACAGTGACCTCCGGTAGTGGGGATGTTATAGTATCTCGAGGCTATTGTGAGCAAGGTAACTGCAAGGATGGGCTCCTCGGTTAACAGAGTGATGTGAGAGGCGGGGCTACGGAACGTCGGTGGAGAGACAGGTGTCATAGGCGATAAGAATTCGTAATAACTAGAACCAGGGAGAACCAAGGATTAACGAATGTCTTGGTCGGACAGGATAGCAGGGCCTGGGCTTTAGAAGGCCTGTGGACTTACTAGACGATATACTTGATGGCCTCCTCCTTCGTGAACCATCCGGCCCTGACAAATCTAAACCTGGCCCATGCTCTCAGGGCATCTTGATAGCCGGGTTCGTGCTCAACATTAAGGCGGGCTTCCACCTCGGCTTTTTCGTCAAGGGCATTAGAGGGAAGTAGACGGGGGTCGATTGGATCCGCCGGTTTTGCGACGGCACGTACTGGATGTCGTCCGCCGTAGGTAGAGGTCTGCGCACGTTGTGGCTCACGGCTTGGATTGGTGGCTAGAGACGGCTGAATGGTGGTTGGCGTGATGGCTGTAGGAGGAGCAGCTTCTTGGCGGATTTGCATGGAATGCGGACTACTGTGGCCGTGAGCAAAAGTCAGAGCTGTAGAGAAATACGGGGAGCCCGGAGCAGAACTAAGCTAGGACCGTGGGAATGGGAAAGGGAGAAGAACAGGCTAAAGAAAGTCGATATATTTATATCTAAGTATATTCTAGATTCGTACCTGTCCGTGGCAGCCTTGTAGAGTAGATCAAGGGCATCGTGGGTCCCGTATACACCTTTTCTCATGACATTTTGTGCCTCGAGATTCTCCATCTGGGCGTTGGAGTCCTCGGTGGGTTCCGGAAAGCTGGAGCGGCGCAGACTATCGGTGACGTGATCGTGGGCCGTATCGGCGCGTCTCAAAGGCTGATCCCTGACAGAAGAGCTGCCGGGAGTCATGGGGAGGTGACTGAATGATTTGCGGTCTTCTTCGGTCGCGACGGGAGGGGTATCATCAAGGTAGTGTCGCTTCCGGCCGTTGCGGATGATATACTCGTCCTGTACATCATCCGTGTCGTCTTCGTTCTTGCGCTTGCGGCGGGTCGCGCTGAAAAAGCACTCTTTGCTTTCGCGACGGCAACGCATACAAGGGGGATCATGAGGGTTGTCGACGCTGCCCAGGTCGCAGCGGACCTTTCGTCGCCGACAGGGAATACATGCTTGATAGACCCTCTTGTGTTGGGGACCCGAGCTATTACTCCGGGTGTGATTGGTATTGTTATTGTCGTGGCCCGTGTTGGTGCTGGCGGCACTGGCGTGGTGTGAAGACGACGCGGGAGGTGTTGGTGGAGGAGGGGCAAGCGAAGGATGGGCAGCGGTAGCAGCAGCAGAAGCAGCAGTGGCGCCGGCAGAAGATGAAGCGGACAGAGGGAGGAGAGAAGGAGGAGACGTCACGTTGTTGATGATATTGGCGATGGGCGTTGTTGTTGTTGTTGTCAGATGGGCGGAGGAGGGGGACGATGTACTAGGAGCGGTGGAGGTGGAGGCGGAGGCGGAGGCGGTGGAAATGGGCTGGGAAATGGAGACTTGTTGAGACATAGTTCTTCTGGTCTCGCTCATCACGTTATGCGCGTGTATCTCGTTCAATCATTGGGTCATTAGATTACCGGGCCTGGAACCAAGGGCGTTCTCTGCCTCTTGCATTGCCTTTGGGAATGGCTTTCGCACAGGAACCGTAGCTCTCGGCTTGAGGCGGGTTTTCGAGGGCTTATGGATGTCGAGGGGTGGGAGTGATTATGTATGGGCCGTAGGGTCACCGTATGGATATAGTCGGTGCTAGATATAGTAGCAACCTTACTACGAGCTGCCTGGCTACCTCGCTAAGTGGGGCGAACTTGATAAGGTTTCTTTTGGATATTAATTTGGAGGCTAGACTAGTCGCGGGGAACCAAAACGCGGGGAACCGGAAGGAAGCCTCGTGTCTCTGTTCCCTTTTTTTCTTTCTTTTTAATTTATCTATTTTACCCTTTTCTTTCAAAGTTCTATTCTCTACTGATATCACACCCCAGTTTGCAAGAGGATGACACAAGCGAGCAAGTGCTATGTCTTGAAAGGAGGTAGATAAGGAGATGAATTCCGTCCTAACTAAGTGGACTTCTGTAGGTAAGCAGTACCTAATACCGGTCAGACCGGCAGGGTTTGTAGATTTGTAGGGTAATTATTACTTAAAGCAAGTAGATATTTGCTTCGACATGCTCAGCCTCGATAACAATACCTACCCACGATGCGGCTACATAGGGTACTGCCCAGCACGTGCGAAGCCTCCGGGAGCATTACGTGACCAAAGGGCTTTGACAAACACAAGTTAATTTTCGACCCCCACGCTCATATGTTGATATATTATGGGATATCATGGGCATAGACTTACGTATAATACTCGTTCTTTACGACCTAGATTTGTATGTTTATGCTGACCTTAAATGCTGACTGTGGTTTAGCGAATATATGTATAACACATTTATGGTGCCATACATTGCGATCGGATGCACTGATTCTATGCATAGCACGTAATTTCAATAGCTCGTGTATAACGATATCCAAGGGAGCAGAAAAGCCGGTCACCTGCCATGTCCAAACAAGAGGTTTTGTAAGGTTAGCGATCAGTCCTGACACAGAACAGCGTAGATATTGACAGCCTATCATGTCAGCCCCAATGTCTACTTACTTGTTCTCAAAATGGCTTCCTTGCACTTGTTTGTTTTTCGTGTCTCGTGCGAGGAGTACGAGGGCGGAAGTCGGATAGCAAATGGGGGAAATGGAAAAATAAAGACAAAGAAGGCATGTTCGATCAGTTTGTGGAAACCTGAATTGCAAGAAAGCTAAGGCGACAGAGTCCTACATTCCGGTCCCCAGCTGACACTACCTACAGGGGTATCTACCGTTATGGCTCGAGCGCATGAAAACGCAAACCGTACGCCGAATGTAAACAGTGCCTCCCTGCCAATGCCACCCTCAGCTTTTTGAGCCATCTTACGCAAGAACGCCATTGCAATGCTGTCCTCGTAGGAAAACAGAGAAAGAACCAATAAGAGCGGAAATAAAACAACAGCGGGATTGCTATCCTCTTGTCCACGTCTTTATCTGGTCACCTAAGGGGTCACCATCTTCTGTTCGAGCTGTGATGGGGAACAATGTTAGCGCGGGCGAACTGTTACTAGTTGATGGTTTCATTGTAGGGATAGAGAGGATGTGGGAAGGGAAGGCAGAATTACGACGGAACAGATAAACGGGTTTGTCTTACAAGAAATTCCCAGATCATCTTGGCCAGCGAATCTGGCATGGTGAAGAGGTCGATGGAGAACTCTCCACGTTCGATGTCATTATTGGTAACGGTATCGTCGCTCTTGTGATCGTGGATCATTTGAATGACGTGGAGTAAATCGTCCTCGTTAAGCTTGGTCATGGCATCGGCCATCTTCTCGAAGTCGAAATTGTACTTCCGCTTCTTGCCGTCAGCTCCCTTACGTGCCTTAGCGCCCTTGTTGTCATCGTCGCCGACTGGACCCGTCTCGCGGAGTACCTGGATCAGAGCCTGAGAGGGGTTCTTGAAGGTGATGGTGTGGTCATTCTTATACTCCGGTGACTGGAAGTTGAGATCGTGGAAGATGGTGATCTTGGCCTTCTCGGTCGTGTACATATCAATCGACATCTCGAACTCACCCCAGCCCTCGTTGGTGCAGGTGAAGGGAGGCTCATGGAAGGCTAGCAAGGTAAGACGATTAGCGTGAGAGAAGAAGTCTGAAACTGGGGATTCCTAAATCCTGAGCCTCTGTCTTAGTTGGTGAGATCTTGCTTACTTTGCTGCGGCTCGTCAAAGGATGGGTGAAGGTTATAAAGAACCTTGGTGAAGCAGTTGGCAGGATGCTTGTTTCCATCTTGATCGAGAAGATAGAGCTTGACACTCCATTCCTTCATGGGAAACTCAGGCATGGGAGACTCCTTAGGGCTGTGAATAGTGAGATGTTACATCAGCATTATATAAGACAAGGAAAGGCGATGCAGGGCCGAGCGAGTGGCATGTCGGATAGCACATCGAATGGTTATCCCCGGGGGGAGCATACATGTTCTTCTGCTCGGTGACGAGCCGGACTTTGCGCTAAAATCGATGTCATATTAGCTAGGGCGACTTGGGAATCATCTGGATACATGGGAGAGAATGTTCGAGTTGTTGGCTATGATGGGCGAATAGAAACTTGTCAACGGCGCATAACACAAAGGCGTCGCGCTCCCTCCGAGACCATGCCCATTGGCCACAGTCATTCATCGCATGTCCTAGAACGAGTGAAGGAACTCCGTAGCAGGCGGGGGCAGGTACTCAATAGCCAGGCACGGAGGGGATGGGACTGGAGAGCTTACCTCGATCTGCATCTTGGTGTAGCGGCCTCCGCGAACAATGGGGACTAGATTGAGGTAGGGATTGAATCCTATGATTATTTTAGCATCCGTGGGTATCTTGGATTTGCAGTTGCGCAAGATGTTTCTCTGCGGGTTTGTGCTGGGTTGTCTTGGAGATGCGCGATGGTTAACGCGGTCAGAGTGGGCTGTAGGTAAGGTAGATTAGGTAAGTTCAAGGGATTGGGGTGCACGGACCTCCATCTTTGTACTCCAGTCCTTGATCAACAAGGTTGACATTCTTCTTCTTGAGAACGATTCTAGTTGACTTCTCTGCTATCTTCTTAGCTGCAGCTGTTTTTGCAGCTCTCTTGGGGCGAGCCTTAGCGGCCTCTTCCGGGGCAGCCTTAGTAGCTTTCTTAGCAGCCATGTTTGTTGGTAGTAATTTACTAATCCGAACAACGTTAGCTCAATCTGGATAGAGTTAGCGTACTTCTTAGCGTTTTTTGGGTCGCATGAGATTGCTGTGGAATTGGCTTAAGCGTTGGGGGGGAGGTAAGTGAACCGACGTACTAACCGTTTGGAGCTAATTGTTGAAGAAGGTTTCCCAACCAGCAGCAAATAATCAACTGAACGTTCTTCTGACAAGATGTCTGAGATAGGACAAAGTTCTGCTGATTTGAGCAGTCAAGGCAAGCAACAGAACGTTCAGAAAGAGTCAAGAAGTGAACCCAACTAAATTGTGTGCTGATCATCTTTATCTACAATTAGTGCAGAATGTATACAGAGATTATCAACAGAGAGGTACCTCTTGGCTGCAAATATCTACATAATATCTACCTATTAAGTGGTATCTCAGAAGTCTATATATGTGATGCTAGGATAAGATGGTCTACAACCTCTGCATGAAACCTGCCTACCTAGGTACAGTAGGGATCCCCTAAATAGGTACAAACATGAGGCTGAGTGTAGGTAGGTACATTATGAAGCTGTGGAAAGATACTTCGGGCTCTACGCAGGTACCTACATAATATTATTAACAGGTGAATAGGAAGGTACACCTGTGAATTGTTGCCCTACATATTTACATGTATCTATCTCTGAAAAGATTAGATACCACCAAGCACAGCATGTTCCTCAAATTAAGTACATTTAGGTGGGTAGCAGGGGGAAGAAGCCCGAGCAGAAGCTTTGCCGCAATGCTAGGTGTGCTTTACCATGATATCCACCTATCACTGACCGCGGCCAGGTAGTAGCTACTCGGTTGTCATATATGCTGAACACACTTAAGCGTAGAGCATGAAGCCAATAAGTTGACGTGATTATTGAACTCTTTTTATTTTGCATGGAAACAACGTCTGCTAGGTTCTTAGCCTTGTGGCCTACAGAGGCTCTGGCAAATCCAAACCCCAAGAGCAGATGGCTTATAAAGTAAAAAAGAAAGAGGGCGTAATTACCTATGTGAGAGAATGCTAAATAAGTCCAACGGGAATATGCGTGACACCGGATAACAGCTCTGCTCGCACGCTATGCAATCATCGCAACGCCGTCCCAGAAATGTCCGTCCTGCAATAACAATAGAGAGCCCACCAAAATATCCAAAATCAAAATCAAAGATAAAATCCGTTGATAAGGGGAAGCGGACAGAAGGGACAAGATTCTTCTATTACGAGAATCCAACTATGCTCTCTGCTTTTCCTTTCCTTTTTTTGGCTGCCTTGCTGTTCCTCCTCCTCTGTCCCACGCCAATATATACCAATGGTGGCATCATATTATGCCCCCAGGTGGGTCATAATTTGTTCCTCTAGCTGCACCAGACCCCAGACCAGCGCTTCCGGGTGTCTCGGTATCCGTCTGGGCTGTATTGGTCTTCCGTAGCATGAACATGGGCTTCTTTCCTTCCTTATCTAGCTGCTTGAACAAAATGAGCGGCTTTTCCTGCAGACCGAGACAACGTTCCTGATCTCCGTACACTATGTAAAGCGCGTACTGATCCCACGGTGCGTTGATCTGGTACTTCTTGAGGGCAGCCGGTAAGACCTTATAGCAAGGATCGTCCATGCTCACGCGGAATGACTTGAATATCTCTACCGACGAGCCGGATCCAGGCGTCTCGGGCACGGGCGTCTGCATGCGCCGTGGTGCTACGGGTTGCTTGGTGTTGTAGCCGTGTTCGTTTTCCGGGAAAGTGCTGCGGTTCGATGGTGTGGGTTGATTCGACTGGTACGAGCGAGAGGCAAGCGTGGCACTACCAAGGGTAGGGGGGGAGGTGGGCGACGGTATGTTGGGCGAATAACTCGGCGACGTTGCCTGGCCCGTGCCGTTCATAGCTGTAGCTGCGGCAAGGTGTGAAGAGGAAAGAACTGCACGCTCGGCAGCGCCAGCGGGGTCCAAGGCTTGTTCCACCGATGGGCGCTCATGAGTCACCTGGAGATGACTAGGAGAGGTGCTCATTGGGTTCGTGCTTGGAACAGTCTTCTTGGTGGAATATTGCCGTTTGAGGCCACCAGACGACTGTGCTGAAGCTGAGGTTGGTACCGGGGTCGATATCGTCGACGTCTCGTACCCGTAGTTTTGATTGTTGGCTGCCACGTTGGGTAGCGGTTGCTGGGCATTCTTGGCCAGGCGGAGGGCTGGCAGCATGTCTTCACGTAGCCGCCGGTAATCCTCCGTTATCCGCCGGAGGTCTTGCTCGACCAAGCTCATCCTCTCGTCCCGTAACCGTAGCTGTTCGACAAGATGTTTAATATCTTTCAGGGTGGCCGTGGCATATTGAGCCTCGGCGTCAGCGGCTGTATTGCGTCGAGAAACGCGCATGTTAACTGGCAAGAACTAGGCGGCTGGGGTTAGGGGTACTGGTGGTAAGGCACATACACAGTGGGACGTAATGGTCACTTTCAATGGGGATGTCTTGCGCCTTCTTTACGTCGTAGACACTCTTGAGAATGGTCAGGCGGTGTCCTACACTAGTTACGCCCATCGACTTAAGGTCATCATGTAGCAGGGCTACCAAAGCCTCGCCAACGATCTCGTTCTCTGCAAAGGCACAGAGCCCGAAGTTAGAAAGAAGACGGGTAAATACAGAGGCAAGAGGAACGGCAAGGGAAAGGGCAGCAGGGGCAAAACCGCGGGATGTAAGCCCTGTAAGGAACCTGTATGATGAGTGGCTGTAGGACGGGGGCTGCACACGCACCGATGAAGCGACCCGAATATTGCTGCAGACCAATTGAGGCGATGAAGTCGGCACACTCCTCGGCTGTCCACTCCGAGATGATGGTCTCAGGAAGGCGGTCGGCGCTGCTGCGATGGCCATAGGTAGTCGGGGTATGTTCGGTTGATGAACGGCCGTCTGAATCGGTGGGAGAGATCTCGGAATCCGTGGCTAGGACCGGCGAGCTCGTATGCAGACTCCGCTCGTATTCGTCGTCCGCGTCGGATTCGGCGTATGCCGTGCCTAATTCGAAGTTCATGTTCGCCTGATCGATCCTTAAAACATGTACACTTTTGTACCCGCGCAACAACGCACACGGCCAGTGTTTTTCTTTCCCACTCTCTCCCTCTGTCTCTGTCCTCGTTTTCGTCTTCGCCTGGCGGTCTCGCTACGGCAAAGTGCGAGGGGGTGTGCACTCTCGACCAGTCACTTTCCTCTGCACTTTCGGACTCCCTCTGTCTGTCTGTAGGCTTGTTGGTGGGGGCCGTCCTGTCCTGCCTGCCCTAGCCCAGCCTGTCCTGTGCGATGTTTTTGCTTCGAGCTAAAACAAGGCAAAGTTCCGGATGACGGGCGTGTGTAACAATGGGCTAAAAAGAGGGAAGGCCAAAGGTAGGAACATACACACAAAGGCAGGCGCTCAAAGGGCAATAAGCATAAAATTCAGGTATGGCCAAAAAGGGGAGGCAGCGGGGGGGGCTTCATTCAGATATGACACAAGAACGAAGACGATTGAATTTCGCTTAGAACAACCCGCACAGTCTGGCACTAGATCATACGGTAGAAGACAATTGAGTTTTTGAATATGTATCTTTGAGATGTGATTAATAGGCTCGTCTGATAAAGCGTGGGCATGTGCTGGATAGGCTGGGTATAGAGAGGTAGGATGTTCAAGGGTCGGATGCTCAAGAGATGATGAACCTTGAAAGAGTGCAGAATAGCAAGCAGACGGAGCCAAGGAGCCATCCATCCACCCTCAATCCAATCCACCCAAAATGTAGCCAGTCAGCTTTGCCAGCCCAGGGCCAGTCCCATTATGGACATGGCGGGTCTCCTGTTGTAGCGCCCGTTGGAGCCCTTCCATCCAAGGCAGATCCAACCCCGACAAGTATTCAAGTATCGGTACTATCAGCCTAGCATAAGCAAATGCGGAGCCTCGCGTATATGTACTTATCTGTCCACCTCCTGCTGACAAGGAGGCACCTACCTCAACCAGATAAGAGAGTCTACCTACCTAGTCACTGCGCTTACGAGCGAGTAACAGCGGGCGTGGGGAGAGAGGAGGCAGGGAGGGGAAGAGGACCTACCTAATAAGCGAACACCATCATTTTGCCCAACTGCTTAGTTGCTACAGACGCGGAAGAGAAACAGTACCTACATGATGTATGTATGTAGGTACCTAAGGTACGATGTACATGTAGGTAGTGTTTAGCTCGGTGTATTGGTAATACAGTTTCCATGCCCCAGGAAACAGTAGCTATGTATGTGGGACATAATAAAGCCTTAGTTGCAACTACTAGTATATCGTGAGTTAGAGTCAATTCACACGTATGATTCATATGTATGTACCTCTATCCTACCGCCTTAATTTGTGGTGTACCATCCGTTTTCTTTGTACTACAGTACCTGGATATGAGTTTATATTGTCGATTTCTGTTTGACTATGGATTCTGGAGCAAGCGTGTTCAAAGGTGTCTGTCCCTCTAGGTCCTAACAGGCCGACAACACAGGGGTCGACAGGTTTCATGTGACTGCTTTCTGTTACTGATAGTCTACCCTTAGTCGATCCAACCCATGTTAGCCGAGAATGAATATCTCGTACAAAGCCAGCGAAAATGCAAGATACAATCGCAGGATATACATCGGATATAAGTCACGACTCCCATCGGCTAAATACAATTGTAAAAGTTGGATTTCTATCTGGGGCATGTAGCTACAATTTGATCAGTATACAGCATAGAAGTACTACCTAATCTAGGAAACCTAGACCAGTGCAGGCCCCTTCCCCGTCTGCCTAGTGCCAGCGGTGTCGACAGACCAAGAAATGACTAAGCCCAGGGTGCAATGGGTCCTAAGCATAGGTACTACATATAGTGCACCTATGACTCGCCATGCCATTGGCATACAAACTGGTCATCCGGCGCAGCCCGTCCCGTACGAGAGCACGACGACCGGGGTCAAGAAGCGAATATGTTTTTATCAGCCAAGCGAACGGCACCGGAGGCATCCTCCGGGAGACGAGGACCCCTACCCCTCGGTTCTCAATAGGTACCACACAACTCCAGCACGCCTTTGGTGGCCATGTTTAATCCCAAGCCGTCTTCAAACGCCGTCAATGCACGTGAATTCAAGTCTTGCCAAAATGAGCAGACTGAGGTTGCTATCTAAGACGCAATTTGGCATCTGTAGCACCGCGGGCTATGATCTCCTCCAGGGACCAACGCGGCGGCTCGTAAACGCCTTCGAGTCCGTTGGCCTTGCGCCACGCCGCCTCGTTCTCCGCAGTAACACCATCGGGCAGAGGCCGTAGGCCGCCTGCGATACCGGTCGAGAACTTCAACTGGAGGATGTTGGCCACCTCGTCGCAGGCCGCAAGGAGGCGATCCAAGTCATCCTTGTTGTGGGCAGCCGAGACACAGAACCGGGCACGTGAGCTTATCAATGGAGTAGCTGGGTAACCTACTACCACAACAGAGATGTTACGCTTCAACATCTCGTGGCTAAAGGCTGGAATCTTGGCGGGGTTGTACAGGGTGACGGGGATAATGGGAGAGTCGTCATGTCCATAGACAATCATGCCCAGTCGCTTGAGACCAAGGCGGAGGTAGCGCGAGTTGAAAGCAATGCGCTGCAGTCGTTCCTCACCTTCGCCTGGAACCAGCTCTCCGGTAATGATCTTCAAAGACGCATAGATTTGCATTAGGACAGCAGGCGTTGGAGACTCTCCGAGCATAGTCGCGGCGTTGCAGCTCCTCAGCTTATCGACGATGTGCTTCTCAGCGGCCACGTAACCTCCATTAGCACCAAAAGATTTGGTCAGAGTACCCATGAGAACATCGACCCGACTGGGGTCAATTCCAAAATAATCGCATACGCCACGACCTTGAGGACCTAGCGCACCAATGCTATGCGCTTCATCAACATACAGAGCAAACTTGTAAGTATCCTTGAGATTCAGGATACCGGGAAGATCGACCATGGTGCCTTCCATAGAATACAAGCCCTCAACAGCCACCAGAATCTTTTTCCAAGGTCGATGGGTCCGAGGTTGTCCCTGAGCGATAGCTTCTCTGAGCTTCTTCTCAAGATCGGCCATGTCGTTATGCTTGAAGGACCGGATAACGGCACCAGACAGACGCGCGCCGAGGCGAATGGAAGCATGGTTGAGCTCATCTGAAATTATTAGACATCCCTTAGAAACAAGAGCAGGGAACGTGCTCGAATTCGTGACAAATCCCATCGAGAAGACCATGGCGGCTGGCTTTCCGACAAATGCCGCTACCTCCTTCTCCACTTCGCACACGAGGTCAGAAGTGCCGGTATCGGCACGAGGGCTACAGAAGCTCAATCCATACTTGCGTACACACTCCTCCACAGCATTTGCACAGGGGCCCTCAGATTGGGCGAAACCCAGGTAATTGTATGAGCTCATATTCAGCGTCTCGGTGGTAGTGCCTAGGTAGTTGTAGGACTCATTGAAGTTATCGGAGACACGGTCCATCAGGTTGATATAGCGGCCAGGCACACCAGTACTTGTCCTTGCGAAAACATCGTCGATACGAAGCTTCAACCGTCTGGTGTAGAAGCTGTCAAAATCGTCGTTCAAGGGAGCATAGCCATTGGCGGCCCTTAATGTCCTGTACAGCGGCTTCTTACTGAAGCGCTTACCAAAGAAGTCTCTGATGTGGCCAAGAGCGAGTAGCAAAAGGTAGCTAATATAGGTAGTGAGCACATAATAGTAGGGAGGCTCGTCAATAATGGGAGCGGCCAGTGGCTCTCCGTGATGCATGCTAACGTAACGATGTTCAGGATCAAGCAGAGGGGCGAATTGGGCCTCACGACGCCTCTGAACAGAGAGCTCGGCGGAGTCCAGGGGTTGGAAGAGCGTGGTGGATTCCTCATTATAGGGCTCACCGGTGGGAGCTGCGGAGAGCGAGATGCTTGGCAGGCTCAGACCAGAGGCGATTGCGGAGGAAGGCGTGCTATTTTGCATGCCCATCAAGGTCTGTTGAGTTGACGGCTGTTCCTTGGCTTTGGGCGACGACGAAAAAAATTGACTTAGGCGATTGCCCTTGGATTGAGAGGGCCGCCTCTCAGCGGTTCGCTCCGGCTGGGCCATGGTGCTCGAGCCGCTGAATGGGATCGGAATTTTGCGCACCATCTCTCAGACTGCGGAGTAGGTATTACTGGATAGGCTGGCGAAGTAAGTCGCGTAAAAAACAGTCGAGATATTAGAGGCTAGTAATGGTATATGTGAATTGTACAGGCGGGCGTGGCTGGATAGCGGACTACAAATAGCAAATTCATTAGTCGGACATGGCAAAACAACACGTGATAAAGCTTCGGCTTTGAGCAGTAACACGGAGCCGGAAAACCACCTTCCAAGCGCGACTTATTCGCTGTAGAATAGAGCTCGATTTCGAGGCATTAGGGGCTAGGGTGCAGGGGAACAAGCTACCAGACGCAGCATGCATTGGAGCGTCGTAGACAAGATGTATGGACGGAACGTACGCTTGAAATATAGCTGGGTTTTCCCTGAATTAACGTTGTTGCAGGTTTGAAGTGGTAGGTCAGGGATAAGCTGGACTCTTAAGCACCGCCTCTTGTATTACAATTAAAGGTTTAACTTCGGAGGCAAAGCTTGCGGATGTTAAAGGGGGGAGTAAGGAGCGTGGCAGGGACAAATGCCCTGGAGTAGAAGCCGTAACCTCGAGAGGGGAAGTGATGAAGCGGGAAACAAAGTAGGAGACAACGACCAACAAACGCCACCGACAACGTCTTTTCCCAGGTGCCGGACGAGACTAGAGGCAAAAGGCTGGGAGAAAGATGGTCTCGAAGGTGGATGAAGGGTGTAGCTGGTGAAAAGGCGGGAGAGAAGGGGAGAGGAAGGGGTGGACCACCAAAGGAGAGAAAGGAATTGATAGTGGAAAATTGGAGCCTGCAGGAGATTGGCGAAAAAGACTGGGACGATCTGCAACAGCGACCTCGAGCTTATGCCAATACAGTAATGTGCACTTACCACTCAAATACCTAGGCACTCTTCTATTGAATTATACAGTGTTTGATATATGCATATACCCATAACACGATATGTTTACATGCATAGGTGAGATAAAAGGACCACCTAGGTTAGGCCAACCTTGTAATAGTCCTTCCCCTAGCGTTGTATCCTAGGCGGGTAGGCACAGGTACCTAGGAGGTAAGATGTTGGTAAGAACTTGAAGACTTCCCAGCAGATAGATAGGACGACAGCACGTAAACTGGAAGTGACAAGGGTTTTTCGCCTTGCATCTGCAGCAGATTGAGACGTGGGTAGAGCCTAACCTAGAGGTAGGTAGGTATACGGAGGTACTGATATTACTATATACCTACGCTGAGAGCTCTCTTTGGGCGTTCAAGTACGCTGTGTTGATTGAAGCAACGTAATTATTTGCATATACATCTGTATGAAAGCAAAAAACATACACATACATGAGTAAGTACCGTATCCTTATTGTTCTGCCTACTTACTATGGTAGGTACAGATGTACTGCGTAGCATTTTACGGCTTGTGGAGGCCTTTCTAGCAATATAGCAGGTACAAGGCCTTGGCATCAGACCAGACCAGCCTGCAATCTTAAAAAAGCTTCCTAGGCGCCTCGAATTGGCGTCGAATTGCGCAATGGATGGCGTACCAACCTAAGAGGCCCTGGGCAGCACCGCGTCATTCCCATTGGCAATTGCTTAGTATCCAGGCAAGTTAGTTTGTCCAGTTTACCGTGACACCAGAGATGGCTGACAACTTCTTGGTATTTCATTGTTCTTCTGCAGGCCAGACGTTGAACCACAAGTAAAACACTCCTGAGTCTGGTTTAATGAGCAGCCGGCCGCCGCACAGAATACATACTAGATACATAACAGCGAGCGGCACTGATCTGACAAATCCGCACAGAACATCCAGCCTCTAGAGTCCAGGTAGCCGTTGGGTTGTTGTCTCAATTAACCGAGAGGAGTAAGGAGCAGATACAAATTTAATTACACCTGCCCCAGCAAGGTTCCACCACTTTCATACCCAATATGTGCATGATGCTACCCTTTTAAAGGAAATTTCTGTCGGGATGTCCTTGCCGGTGAGTGCCGTGACCGAGGTGCCGAATCCGCGATAGGACCATGCTCAGGAACCGCGCCTCAGCTACCCTCGCCCTCTACTTAGTAGCTGTGAAGTTAAAAAGAAAGAAAGAAAAAGGCTTGTTTTTCCCTACTAATTTCGCTGTTCCTCTACCCCAGCCACCTATAACAGCAACTCAGATAGCATAAACCATGCATCAGACAAACTCAATGTGATAGCACCGATATAGATTGTCTATGATGCTGCACTTCCAGCACATGAGACCGATATAAACTAAATAGGATGGAGTAATAATAACTTATACTTTTTCAACCCTTTTCACTGACTTTCTCTCTACCTTCATCGTGGATAAGACAATTTTGTCTTGCCCCTAGACTGGGTCAGAAGAGTTGATTCGACGATGAATATCCATATACCTATACTTACTTGGCTCGGTAGGGCAGTAGAAAGTGAGCCGCACTGCAGTTGACCGAGTATAAGCGATCTGCAACACCTTATTTTTCTGGCCCGCATTCCCAGCTACAGATACATACGTTTATGTGACTAATAATAAAACAAAAGAAAGCTAAAGCGGCCGGATTCTAGCTTACTTCAAGTAGATAGGTAGTCTATAGGAGAGCGGCTACTTTTAAGCCGTTTGGACCGTCTAGTCACCTCGGCCACCGTCGGAATTATCGCGACTTAAGTAACTAAGCCGGTAGCTAACCTACATACAGCTTGATTTGATACATGATTAGAACACTCGCTAGGTGTTTACACTTCCCCTGTTTTATCCCTCAACCGGCGTGACTCGCAGCACGACAGGCTTTCACAACAGCCAATTGAGCCCTTAGCACAGATCTAAATGCGATATCGTAGCCCACGATGACTGTCGAGAGCAAACCCCCGTCGACGGAGCTATGGCGGCACCCCGATCCACAGTCGACACCCATGTTCGCTTTCCTCCAGCACGTGAGAGATAAATACCGACTGGACATTGACGACTACCCCGGCCTCTATAAATGGTCGACCCAGAATATATCCGAGTTCTGGGGGGAGGTCTGGGACTTCTGTGGTATCAGAGCGTCTGAGCCTTACTCCAAGGTATGTGATCGTCACGCTCCAGATGATGAATCAGTCGTTGTTCCACAACCACAACCATGCCCCGTTCCCGAAACTCCACCACCACCACCACTACACAAAGCCCGGGACTGTGCTAAATTCAACAGGTCCTGCCTCCGGATGCACCCATGTTCCCCCGGCCGGATTTCTTTGCTGAAGCGCGGTTGAACTTTGCCGAGAACTTGCTGTTCCCGGAAAACGTGGACATCGATGAGCATTCGATTGCCGTCACAACCGTCGCAGAGGTCGAGAGTCATCTCCGAACCACCACCTGGGCCCAGCTGCGTGAGGATGTGCGCCGCTGCTCGAGTGCGCTCCGGGTTGCCGGCGTAAAGCAGGGGGATGTCGTCGCCGGGTTCGTGTCAAACCACGTCGAGGCACTGGTAGCCATGCTAGCCACTGCTGCGCTAGGTGGCATCTGGACCAGTATCAGCCCAGACAACGGAGTCAGCGCCGTGCTAGATCGATTGGTACAAATCGAGCCCAAGGCACTCTTCGCCGATAACGGGACAATCTATAACGGCAAGTCGTGGTCTGGCATAGAGAAGACGACACAGGTGGTCAGCGCATTGAAGAGTCTCGAGGTGGTCGTGGTGATCCGAAACATCTCGGATGTCGAGACAGAATTGCAGGGTCAGGATTGGGATCAAGCTCGGGGCGTGAGAGGGCCTTTGCTTGTAGTTGAATACGAGGATTTCTTACGCAGGTAGGCTCACACCAGAGAGATGATCCAAGAACGTCGAGGAATGGATAGGTGGCTGATGCTCTGCGTAGCAGTCCTACCAACGAAGCCCTGAGGTTCGAACAACTCCCACCATCTCACCCACTCTACGTGCTTTATTCTTCAGGCACGACTGGCCTACCAAAGGCGATTGTACACACGGCATTGGGAACGTTGATACAGCACAAGAAAGAGCACCGGTTACATTGCTCCATGGGCCCGACTTCCCGGCTACTGTACTATACCACAACCTCCTGGATGATGTGGCATTGGAGTATCTCAGCGCTGGCGTGCGGCACGGCCCTCGTTCTCTACTCGGGATCGCCATTCAAACCCCATAGTTACCTCTCGCTACCCCAATTGCTATCTTCACTCCGTGTCACACACTTCGGCACGTCGGCTACCTATCTCACTACGCTAGAGGCCAATAACGTCCACCCTATAGAAGTTTTAGATCTCTCCCATCTAGAGGCCGTGTATTCTACAGCGTCGCCGTTGCCCCCTTCGACCTTCTCATTTATTTACAAGGCATTCCCATCGCATATCAACCTGGGCTCGATTACCGGTGGCACCGATATTATCTCTCTATTTGGTGCTTCGTGTCCTCTTTTGCCAGTCTATACGGGCGAGATCCAGTGCGCTGGTCTTGGCATGGCCATTGACGTGGTGGATTCTATCACTGGCGAGCGGACGGCGGGACAAGATGGCGAATGTAAGTATCTAATTATCGTCTTGGTCTCGTATATTCTCCTTTTCTTGAAATTTGGGCTCCTCTATAACTACTTTCCTAGCCACACAGTGAAACCATTGAACCAGCTCTGCGGACTATGTGCTGTCATATGACTATGCTAATACACGCTACAGTGGTGTGTACCAAGCCCTTTCCGTGCCAGCCGCTGACCTTCTGGGGGCCTGGCGGCGAGGATAAATACCGGGCCAGCTATTTCGAGCGATTCGACAATGTCTGGCACCATGGGGATTTCGTACGGATCGACGTCCGAACCGGAGGCTTGACAATGTTGGGCCGGAGTGATGGGGTATTGAAACCCTCAGGCGTCCGGTTCGGCAGTGCGGAAATCTACAACGTGCTCACTAAGTTCTTCAGCGGCGAAGTGGAAGATGCCGTTTGTGTAGGTCGGCGGCGGGAGAGGGACCGCGACGAGACGGTCTGTCTATTTGTTGTGATGTGTGAAGGCCGTCAGTTTACCGACGAGCTACGCACAAGAGTCCAACGGGTGAGTTATCTGAGTTTCTCATCTTCGCCCGGAGCTTTGTCTACAATATCACACACAAGCCCTCACCTGCTTTGGTCGATGCACCGAAGAGGATTATACTTGTGTCTTGTTTACTGGTCTGCATAAGCACGTGGCTAACTCTAGACATAATAAGACCATTCGGAACGAGCTGAGTCCGAGACACGTACCGGCCATTATCGAAGAGGCCGGGGGTGGCGTACCACGGACTGCTAACGGGAAGAAGTAAGTAAAGCACTCAGCATTCGACTTAAGGCTGGAGTCTGACTTCAATGACAGGATCGAGGTGGCTGTCAAGCAGATTTTGTCTGGCTACAGCGTGAAGACCAATGCAAGCGTGGCGAATCCCGACTCTTTGGCATGGTTCAAGACTTGGGCAGCTGGCCACCGTTGACATGCGAGACCTTGCGGTTATAGATAGCGGACGGACTTGCGGCTGAGTATTGCCGCCATTGGCATGGCTTGAAGCAAATGTCTGCACCGGAGCATAGATACTAGGTTAATATGGCCCCTTTTTATGATGATAGACCTAGACCATGGACATGATATAAGAGGATATCGAGAAGGAATAGACGCCAATGTTACTCTTCTAGTAACCACGTACTTTATTCCTATAACTTGAATATTCCCTAAATATCCCGAGCCATCTATGTCACCGGATATGGGCCTACAGGCGGGGACTAGTTTGCTTGCAGGAATATAGTTCGATTTCCAGAATGAGGGCACGTCGTTAGCTCTATTATGTTGGGTTCCGACATTCCTGGGCTTGATCTGAACAGAGGTGTATTCACGTAATTATAGAACGGTCGGGACGGCCTGAGATCTACTAATCATGCCGTTTCCCCCCATGTCTTTCATTTCATTCGGCGATTTGTACTATTGCGTCCACGCCAGACTACCCTAGACTTACCACATTATCGCTCGCAGCCTCGCCTTTTGATCATCACCGCCAAAGATAGCCTCTAGACCCCTCCTCGCTAATTCGAGGATATCCTGCTTAGCCAGATGGAAGTGCTCCTGTATTAGAGCCCACTCGTTTGACACCGGGCTTCCGAATACACCCACGTCATCAGTCTACAACAAAGAGGTCGTAGCCATTAGTGTCTATGCAAAGACGATATTGTTCCATCGTCATGACATGATGAATTGGGTCAACTGGGTCAACTTACACAAGGTATGACAACGGGACCATCCACCTGCCACCACTCGCCGAAGTGGTGGGCGTCGAAGCTGCCCATTATCATCTTCGCCTGGACATTGCAGCTGAGGCACAGTTCCAGGCCAATGCCCTTTCGAGAAGCGATCTGTCTCTTCACGTTATCGGGGACGTGGATGACATGGCCAAGACGGTCGGGTTCCCAGCTCATGATCGTCTGTAGCTCAGTCTCGCTGGCACTGCACTCTGCTTCAGCAAAATGAACAGTGATATTAAGCTCGGACGCCTTCGCCGTCTTCATAGCCGTCGTGAACAGCGAGACATCCCCCTTAGTCGGATCGCCACAGAGATCAACACCGACGACGCCGCGAGCTCTGAAGCGTGTAGCGAGCGCGACTACTTCGTTAGCCTCCACAAGGGTATCGCGGCGGTCGATGGAAAGGATCAGCCGTGCTTGTATCGAGGGATACTTTTGCTGGGCTATGTCTATAGCATTTAGGACATGTTCCACGTACGCGGCCTTATCCAGGCTCTCTTTTGGGAAAGCCCTAGGCGTTGTTCGGAGTTCGAGATAAACCACTCCGTCTAGGTGTAACATAGAAGTCAGTGACATTTGCCTCTGTAATCGCACATGGATTACATAGCAATTAATTGTAGGTGCCGGACACAGTTCGAGGACCGGAAGCAGCGAGGGCATCATCGACACGGTTCCAAGATTATAGCATTCGACCGTGCTATGGTCGACATGACATACCATTGGCAAAGTCCTCAACGACCGACACCGTGGAATCGTGCAACGAGTCGGCATCGTCTATAAGACGGTAGATATAGGACGAGAAGAGGGGAAAGAAGCTAGCTCGACCGGCAGGTTTTTTAGTTGCAGTTCACCACCAGAACTTACTAAAGGGTTGTAACAACAAGATTCCTTACGTCTTCAAGTCATAGTCGTGTTTCCCCAGAGGCATTACAACCAGAGGATCCTCCAGGTCCGTCTTGCCGGCTGCCCTCTTCACTTTCCATATCTCATGCAGACATTGCCTACTGATGCTTCCTGAGAGGTGGGCATGTAGCTAAATAATGACGAGGCAATGTTAGCGGAAGAGAAGTCAAATAACCAACAGACAATAATATAGGGCGGAGGACGCCTAGCGGCACACTATAGTTGGCTGTATAAATAGATCTGCAAGTAGGTAGCATGTCTCTAAATCTGTACCTCAATTTTGGGCATGGACTTGAAGTCCAAATTCGGATTGGTAGGATTCATGTCGAAATTCACAAGTACTAAAGAAGGCGTAGTGTTCGCTGGGCCGATGTTTGGCTACATATTACAAAAGTCTGACTCTGGTTCCCAGTTGGTTCCCAGTCCTACGGGAGATGCCAAGGCCTCGGAAGGTTTCCGGAAGACCTCTTGGAATTATGACAGACGCGAATAGGAGTTCCTGCATCGGTCTGCCTAATAAAACCAGCGCGGAAAAGTGCACTTGCGTTTCTAGTCCTATCTGGCCGTTACACCTTTGCCCCCAGAAGGCTTAACTGCCGTTATAGCAGTCCACTAAAGAATTCGTATTACGGAAGAATGGCTGTTTTGTTACCGGAAACCTGTTCATGAAGGTAAAGTCCCGGGCCCAATGCCTGAGGCCGAGTTGTCGGGATAGCATGCCGATGGCCCTGGCAAGCCCTGGCAAGCTCTGACCCTGGCCTGGAAAGTTAACCGTTATTACCTACAGATGTACTAACCTGCTATGTATATTGTATGGACTCTCGCGTAGCCGCACAGGATCTCCAGAGAAAAATACTGCTCTACACTACGACTAGCAGCTACCCATGTTCCCAACTTACTTATAAGTAGAGCCATAGTAATATGTAAGATTCAACAGTAAATATTGATACCCTCCTTATGACGAGGAATTGTTCGTTCGAAATGGCCGAGGCGGGCATGCCGTACCGTAGCCGTAATATCACTTATATACATAATACCTAATTACAGGTTACAGCACGCCTACCGGCATACCGTGTGTGCAAAGTACTTTCACTGCTGCGAGAGCGCGCAGCATTTTAAGCAGGCTCTGGCAGGGGCTGACATGGATGTTGACGACTTTCAACGAATATTAGTGGCCGGCGGAAATTGGACAGCTCAGGGGATTCGGTATGAGGTTGGCTGGGTGGAATCTGCAAGTCAGGGGGAACTATCGACCTGAAATCTCGCACACTAACCCTATTTGCCCATGTACGGCGGGCTTTGGACGGAGAGAAAGGCGTTCGAACAGGGTGACAGGGAAACGGGACCTAGCTAATAGCCAATGATGCTACGTATGAGGGCAAGATGTATGTATGCATGTGTGTATGTAGATAATCACTCTAGTATGCTGTAAAATTCAAAGTGAGAATGAGCCTCAAACAGCTACTTGCCTTGCTTTATATATATGAATACTTTCGTCTGCTCAAGGTATGATTAGACGAGCGTAAGTATGTCTACTTAGACTAGTCCTGAAAAAAGTGCGGTACAGTAAAGTAGAGAAATGGTATGAGGTAAGCAGAAGTCAACAAGGTGGATAAGAGCTGTCCTTCCACTCGCTCAGTGACATCGAGGATCGATACAACTTACAGTCTTTTTATCGACAACATACACAGACATGTACGTAGGGAAGTGCCATGTAATATCGGAAAATAATAAGGTTGCGTCATTGTACAAACCGTCAACGCTCATTCTCGTTACCATGCACACGCCTGCCCACAATACAATAACGGTTTGCTAGTACAAACAGTCCTACATATGTAGTTGATTACATGTGCGATGCTAGTCCTATAGAATGTAAGACAGGCGTCTATACAGATTTCTAGCTTACCTATTAGACAAGACGGTCTTACTACCGGTATTTTATTTCTTGCTCGCTTACCTTATGCCGTGTGACATGGTTATCCGCTTCAAAGGCATTGTTATATGAACAAGTAGAAGGTAGAGGCGGCTGTGAATGCTACGATTTTAATCTTGCCCGCTTTGATACCGAGGATACACATATTCTCTATTCATTAACGAGCTTCAATTTTGATAGAGATATGTGCGGACCTAATTTTATACATCTACAGCTATACTCACAGGTACTGGACTCCCGGCAAGGAGATGTAAACATGTACATATGGCCCGCAAGCAGCTTCTTCTTCTTCTTCTTTTCCTTCCATCAACCTAGCATTTCACTATTGCATACCAAAGGTCCGAGCAGGCTGCATTACCTACCGTACAGCAGTGCCTAGCAGCAGTATGGGCCCGATATGGGTAATCATGCAGATCCCTACAATCGAACTAGCTGCGTATAGTAGGTAATGTAGGACTGGGTGCTAGTATCATCACGAAAAGGAGCCAAATTGTCGATATTCCCCACTCTGATAATTACCGCCGCACCTATTCTTGGCCGTGCTCCCTCCCCAGCCACAACTTTACCCAAGGTCCCTCTCAATATTGCAATCTGCGCACACCTAGGTTAGCTGTGCAGCATACTACCTTGGTAGTATCCAAGGTACTGCTGTATCCAGAACTCGATTAGGTAGTGTAATCTCCTTGTCTAGTTTAGTTGGCACCAGTTCCATCGTCTCTTCCCGGCCCTCAGTCTGCCTAGGACCTAGATGCATAACAAGTCTATTCTTGTCTAGCATCATCTCTCACTGTAGAAGCTCTGCTACTGTAGAACTCTTGCTTCTGTGAACTCACACTCACTGCAAGCAAGACCGGCAAGTACTACTGATAATATCGTAACTGGTACCACATCGATTGAAGCGACGGGAGCCTCAATAAACAGCCAACTACGTAGACATAAATCTCACTTCTTCCCCCTCCTTGTCGTTGTTTATGTGTATAGAGACGCTTAGTTAGTACTTATCTTGGCACGTATGGGCATTTTGGTTTGCATCATACCATTCAGCCAAGGTGCCGACACTGTTGTCACAGCAGCTTTATGAGTAAGAGGAATTAAAACTAGAGAGAGGAATGAATATAGTAGTACCTTTATTCACACGTATAGGCCATTAGCAACTGGCGGCATACCTCAAGGTTCCATCGGTAAGGGAAGTACATACTAGATATTTGAGGTAGGTAGGGTAGGGGCCAAGGCAGGTAGGTGCATGTTGGTGTGGAAGGTCGCTGCATGTACCTACTTTGTAGGCGGATACCTTAGGTAGGCCTTGCAAGTATGACCACACTAATTGAACACCGAGCATTCAAGGTTGAAGGCACTGGGCGAAAAGAGAAGCCCCATCGAGGAATACACACCCACCTCTAGACGACCACCCCCCTGGTCCTCCAAAGCTTGCATCCCCATCAATCCCCCATCCACATCCTCCAAAACCAAACCATACCAAATCCACGCCAAACCTCCCCTAACCTCCTAACCGCTCGTACCCCCAAATCGACTTCCAACCTCACACCTACTCCTTCCCTCCTTTTCCGACCCCGAGCCTTGGTGTTCTATCCACACTCCATAATCGACTTGGATTCAATTGCCGTCGCTTCCATTTCCATTATCCCTTCGTCATCCCGCCAGTCAGTGTACGCTATCTCGTACCTCCCGTCCGCTCGCTGCTTTGGCGCTCTCACTCCCGCTTCTCCCGCCTCCTCGCCTTCTCTTCTCTCTACTACTCCCTCTGCCACCGTTTCTCTCCCAACGTGTACGACCTCATCGGCCACCATGGATCAACGGCCGAACGATGTGTCGCCTGAGGCCATGCAGGCGCGCATTCAACAGGCGCGACGCGAGGCTGAAACCTTGAAGGATAGGATCAAGCGGAAAAAGGATGAGCTGGCCGACACCACTCGTAAGTCTCATCTCAAAATCGACGTCTCTTCCGTTGCTATAGCTGCATTGCATATTATCATATTTTCCACGAATTCCTTGTTGGCGCTACTACTGCTAACCCGGTCGTTGTATCACGTATCTAGTCCGCGCTGTATCCCAACAATCGCACGAGGCAATCCCGAGAAATCAGTTGATGAAGACGAAGCGGACACTGAAGGGCCACCTCGCCAAGATCTATGCCATGCACTGGTCCACTGATCGGAGACACCTCGTTTCCGCTTCCCAGGATGGTAAGCTGATTATCTGGGATGCTTACACCACAAATAAAGTACACGCCATACCGTTGCGTTCTTCCTGGGTCATGACTTGCGCGTACGCCCCGAGCGGCAACTATGTCGCTTGTGGCGGTCTCGACAACATCTGCTCTATCTATAATCTTAATTCGAACCAGAACGGGCCTACCCGCGTGGCCCGCGAATTGTCTGGCCATGCCGGCTACCTATCATGCTGCCGCTTCATCAACGATCGCAGTATCCTGACATCCTCGGGCGACATGACCTGCATGAAATGGGATATTGAAACGGGCACCAAAGTTATGGAGTTTGCTGACCATCTCGGCGACGTCATGAGCATTAGCTTGAACCCTACAAATCAGAACACCTTCATCTCCGGTGCCTGCGACGCCTTCGCCAAGCTCTGGGATATCCGTGCTGGCAAGGCCGTACAGACTTTTGCCGGGCACGAGTCTGACATCAATGCCATCCAATTCTTCCCTGATGGTAATTCATTTGTAACCGGCTCCGATGACGCGACTTGCCGATTATTTGATATCCGTGCCGACAGAGAACTCAATCTCTACGGAGTAAGCCCACCCCGTGCTACGCATGTTATTTCAGACATTAACTAGTTTATCCAGTCCGAATCTATCTTGTGCGGCATCACATCCGTTGCCACCTCGGTATCAGGCCGACTTTTGTTTGCTGGTTACGATGATTTCGAATGCAAGGTATGCTCGACTCCGCTCCATGGATTTTTCTGTCGGGGCCATATACTAAATTCGTCTATTCTAGGTGTGGGATATCACAAGGGGCGAGAAAGTAGGCTCACTCGTCGGCCACGAAAATCGGGTTAGCTGCCTAGGAGTCAGCAACGACGGCATTAGCTTGTGCACGGGTTCTTGGGACTCTGTGGTATGTTTTGCTAGTTTATTGCATCGTTCTTGTATGCTTTTTGCCTTGCACAGGCCTGGCTAACTTATTCTAGCTTAAAATCTGGGCATATTAAAAACCTGCTCCCGAAACTGGACTTGCCGCCTTCGCTCACGATTGTTTTCCTTGATACACCTTATTGCAACCTTAATCGAAGGAAGCCCAACCCGAAATCCCACCTGATATGCGTTTCGAGCTCTGCTCTAGAGTTGATGTAGACACGACGACGCCACGATACCTATTTTTTTTCTTTTCCCTTCACACCGGCCAGCATTGTACTTGACATTCTCTGATACGGCGCGTTGATGCCTGAAAGAAATGGGAGATTTGTTTCCAGGTCCTATCCTAACTCTCAACACATAATACCACACCATGCCTCCAACGCTCAACCAGTATGACCCGGAATGGCGGTGAGGGTCTGCTCTCGACGGCTGTATCTTCCTTCTCCTTTGTGCACCCGCTCGCAGCCGGACCCCGACTGGGGGTACCAAGCCCTTCCCGCCAATGATGTGAACTGGTTCCCACCTGGTTTCCCGCTTTTCAGCTTATTGATATACGGATTACGATGTGTCCTTTCGCCCGAGAAGCATGTTCATATTCACTGGTCCTTTCTGTCGAAAAAATTCCGTTCTCGCGCGCCTGCTTATTTCTTGTTTCGCCTTTACTGACACCCCCTTATCTGCTCACTGGTAGATGGAGTGGAGGCATCGTTATGTTGTTTCCGAGGATATAAAAAGAATATCATGGTCGAGCGGGGAGGAGATAGGAAGGGAGAGGAGAAAGATGGGGAACGGTCGATGGTTGGTAGTCGACCTAATTGGATCAGACACAGCCTCGCAATTCGGTTTTCAATGATGATTTGACCCATCCCGCTAGGCTTGTTTCAAGGCACCGGTTCACCTTTGCTCGTGTTGAGCCTGCCACAGCCGGCATAAGATGTGCCGGGTTTTAGCCTTTGAAGTAGGAAGCGAGTGGGGAGAGCGATGAAATCGGCGTTACGGTGGTCTTCTACTTTACTGCCTGTACCATAGCCATACGAATGCCGAAAAAAAATCATCCTACAACATAACGATATACTGCGATATGTGGCTTGTTTTCAGTTTGGCTTGTTCAACGTGTATCTGTTTCGATGACTAAATGCTAGGAACTCAGTTGAGCAAAATATTAACAACATAAGCATGAAGAAGGTGAGATATAACAAGGCAAGAGCACAATGATATCGACCTTAAGCTCTATATGTTTCATATCCCATCCGTCTACAACAAATAGCACTGGAATTAGAGGTCGCAACTATCCCTCTCTACCTATCTGTATCGAACCTTCCAGACACCCCCGAATATAACGGTGGCACTAGAATGCGTTTTGCGTAGATAGATAGATACTTATTTGCATCTTAGAGTATATACGGACTTATATGTAGGCCGCGTTTTTGGTGGATGAGGGCGGAGAAGTTGGTGTGTTTATACGAATTCGGTAGATAGATAAGTAAGTCGGGAGCTTGATGGGCTTAATGGATTTGTTTACTTATCTTCTGCTCGTCCTCGTTTTTGTTTCCCCTGATAGCAAATGAGTGAGTGAAGACCTTGTTAAGATTCGAATCCGCGGGTTGGCCCTCGTTCATACTTCTGAGTGTGGGCATATATAATACGTTGTGTTTGGCATATGTCTTGCGTTGTTATGAAGTCGTCTGTCCTCTATGGTCTGGTTGAGAATGTAGGTTGAGCTAAGTTGCGAGCTTAGCTGATTTGCTATCGAGTTTAGGGGATCTGGTTAAGTTAGGCAAGGTAGGTAGGTATATTTAGTGATAGCCGGCAACGAAGACGGCAAAGAAGAAGCAGCGAGAAGAACAGGAACATGGACACGGAGGACAACGTCTTCCAGTAGCTGCCTAGCTGTCATGGTAGAAAGGAAGATCTAAAATGGGTAGGTAGTGCTTGGAGCAATTCCATTGTTTCCTCCCTTTGTAGAGTTTGATGAGTAGTGCGTCGAGTGGCTCGGTCATGTCGTGTCCTTCCTTCGTCTTTTCCTTGCCTTCGAGTGTCCGGATGACTATGGCAGCGATATTTTCGACTCGTGGTAACTAGGCTAGCTGCTTGATAGGAGAACGGAACGGCTCTTAGACGGGAGTATAAACTAAAAAACATTGGGTATCCTGGGCGTCGATGTGATCTCGGTCTGTATTTCCACGACTGGGTTTATATGTGCCGGGTTATATAGGTAGCCTTGGACCGAAGATAGGGGTAAAAGTTATAAATTGTACTTGGTCGTTTATATATACTTAGCCTCTCTGGATGATTCTGTTGAGTTTGTGTATTCGAGCGTGTTGAGCAGTGATGGACCAGCTCGGCTCAGGTCAGAGAATCGTACCTAGGTAGGATGTTTAGGAGACATGAGCCTCCAAGTTCCCCAGGCGAGCATGATCAACCGTGAGATGTCGGTGAGTGTTGGGCAGTATGTCTTTTTGCGAAATTTCAGGGCGTGCGTGAATGTAAATGGGTCATATGCAGCCCATCTTTGGATGCGCGGTATATCCAGGAGAAGCCCCCCAGATTAGGATCTTCTCATGTTTGTCTCCTAGTCTTGCTCAAGAAGGGCGAGGGGTAACTTACGTTCTAGCTTGCTATGCGCTTCATGTCACAAGGAAACTAGTGTGATCATGTCCTTAGGCATTAGCAACGGAACGAACAGCATAGTCTCGACAGGAGAACATGTACTCCAGCTTGCTTAAGATGCCAAATTATTGCCAAAAGAGAAGACAAGACACCGGGCCGGTAGGTAGGTAAGTACCCAGTTGCTTAGAAATTGTCGAGGAACATTACGGAGTCAGTCTCACTAGACGGCCAAGCTACTCCCTGGCTGGGGTCTCTGGATCTCATAGGTACGAGTAACAGGCAGCACTCCGGTAGGTTTTTACCTAACCTAGTCCTAAGATATACTCACCGCTACGGGACAGATATTGGTCCTCCTTGAATGGACAGAAATAGGAGTAGATCATGGTCATGTTCATCATGGGACGAACGATTCATCGTTATTATCATGCACAATCCTATTTCCCCCTTCACCATTTCGCTGTTTTGAAACATGTGAATAATAACATCCCCACACGCGCGTTTCTCGGCCAACCATGTAATATTTAACTGCTCTACCTATGTATCTATTCCCACCAGTGCCTCCTCATTGCTAGGATTCGTCACACCGTCGCATCCTTCGGAGTGCAGGAATACATAATTACGTATATTCAGGGCCCATCCTGTGTATGGGGGAGAACCGGCCAGCATATTCTGATATTCGGGAAGCGTGCGCTAGGAGGTCATCAGACTAATCCACTTCCATGCCTACATTTGCGCATTACGAGGTCAACCACCCAGACAGCGTCCGTCTCTCTGTCTGTCAGTCAATATAACTACCCAAGCCTACAAGGGCTTTCTCTTCTCTCGTGTATACCCTAACGCAAGACGGTGCTTGTGTGGTCATATCGTACGTATTCCGGTTGAACACGTCCTCCAAAACCCTGCTCCCTTCGCCCTTGATACCTGTCACATACCTAAAATCTAGCTAGATGAAGCATAATAGTCTATTCATTATGTATGATAAGGAGGAGACGGATGGGGGATCAGTCAAGCTGATGTCCAATCCAAGCACACCTTCCAGAAGCTTGCCAGATAGGCATGCCTGCTAGTCGATGTACGAAAGAAATGTGAAACCGTGTATGGGGTAAAGTACTAGGTTAGGCAGAGAAAATAATGCGGACCCCGGCAAACGGGCGATCTGTTTCGGGGGCCGCACGCGTTTGCCACGTGCTGCCTGACACACAGACGAATGAAAGCAGGCAGGCAAAGAACACCGGGAGGATCACTGGAATAGATACCGGCTGAAGATACATTGGGGGATGCATCTACCTGATCTGACCTGTACGCACAGCTGACCTAGTATCCAGCGTTAGAAACCCTTTCTATGTAGGTAGTGCTATCCACCGAAAGGTCGTGCCATCCCTTTCCCGGTTCGTGAACTTTCCAGCCATGCCATCCATCCGAGAACTCAAGATCCCGTACATACATATAAAGGGGGCTAAATGCGCTGTTGCTTTACTTATTAGCGGTTATTTTGGTATGTTTGTGTTGTATTATGCAAATGCGAGCGTAGCTAACGGCTGCCGTGAGCATGTAGTACGGTATGTGTATGGTACTATATAGCATTAACAGAATGCTGATCTGTGATGTGTGATATTAGGCGCGCCATCTCCTGGAGCTAAGCGGCAGCCTTCTGTAAGATAGGGAGACGTATCTATGTGTGTATGTAAGTAAGTATGACGAGCTGGCATGACTACATACGTACATGTGCACATACTAAGTAGGCAGTAGTCTAACCTAGAAGTAGTTCGTAGTAATCCCGCCCCAAGTCGGCTGCGAGATGCCACCTATTATTAGTGGGTTCCTACTGTTTGGAATGGGTAGGATTCGCGACTTCGCCATAATTCTGTGTACCTGATTGGATTCTCGATGGCCGACATGGTTATCTAAGCAGGGCAGTGACCGTTTGCGCGTACGTACCTTTGTAGATAGAAGAGAGAAGCGTGTTCATGCGTTCCACCCCTGATCGTCACCAACACCACAGCCCTCCCTTGTCCTGCCTGCAAGAAACCATGGAAAAATCTTGGGGTTTGCTTGGTTTACATCACATACTGTAACGTTCGACATCCGAAAAAATACGTGATAAGAAACCATTACGCGAGGCTATCAAGGCCGGTAGTGGTCTGGTATGATGGATGCCGTCTTACGTACTCGGTTGACGTACGGTAATGCAGGAAAGCCGCCTCCTGTTGCAGATGCCGAAGCTGGGCAAAATAAAATGCCTACCTCCGGCGTAACCTGGGCATATAGTAGCTATGTACGTAGTAATGCATTATTACTACCTGTGACAAATTTCACCGTTTTGATGGTTTGTATGTGGCGGCCCCCTTCCTGACTTGGGAAGCGGTGTAGATGCGTCGATGGCGAATTCGGTGGGAATGGGATAAAAATAGAGAGATCCAATCTGACCCCCCTCCCACCGCAGGAGCACGTGTGAGTGTCCCATCTCCGTTCCGCTCCAATGCCTGTCTCCCTGTGTAGGTTAATTAGAATCTAATTAGTTTGCTCCTTTTTATTTTCTTTTGCTTTAATTCTTCAGCTGTTAATTCTCCGCCCCCTCTACCTGAACAATAGGTAACAAGGTGCCTTGATTCATGCTAATTTGCCAACATACTGCCAGTTTCATGTTATTGCGACTTGAGTAAATGTGGGCAGCTATAATGCTAACGCGTGATGGCATGAGTGACAGCGTTAATAATAGCAGCTGATAGGAATATCGAAGGAACGAATGGAAGGAATACAAAAATATTTACGGCCTTGCAGATTGAGCCTGATACTAGTATGACAATATGACAGGATAACTGATGATGTGCTGGGTAGGTATGTACCTCATAATGGCACAGCTGCTATGAACTCGTAACGAGTTGAAGTCGGACGGTCGACATGAACTTGGGGAAGCGGTGAGAATGGACTTCGCGTGTATGGCCGGATGAACTTAATTTAATGGTGCATATGAACCCTGTAGAGTTTCATGAATTTCTAATATCTGTAGGGCTACATACTATAGGCGGTTGTAGAGAAGAGAGGTGTCTCTCTCTTTTTTTTTTCTCTCTTCTGTTTTGGCGCCACTGGACATCTGCATGTACAAGCCAGAGTAGCACTGCACCTCTACCATATTACTATTTTGACTTAGCGTGGCCGGGGAACGGTAGGTATGTATGTAGATGAGCGAACAATAACGGGGAGTCCGTTAGAACTACCTCTTCCTGGTATTATTATTATATCATCGCATGCCACACCCATCGTTTCAGCTCGTCGAACGATGCAAACCGAACACGCCTAGACTACTATCTAGGTAGTCTAGGCATCGACTCACTGCGGTACAATAGTTCGCCACCTTTAATCAACAAGTACATAGGTATATAACAACCTGTATACTTAAAAATTTACATGAATTCATACACGTACTCGCATTCTTTACTTGACGCCTTATCCCAGTACGTAGGTTAAATAGACGGATATTACTGTATCATCAAAATGTCACTGCAACTCTATCACGGTAGGTAGGTTGGATGGGTGGTAGGTTAGTATTATTTCTGTAAATACGGATATCCCTGTCCCACGTGCTAGATTATCTTGAGCCCCTACCAGTACCCAACGAAGATACCTGCTATACCTACTTCAAATTGTTTATTTATTGTGCTGCAAGTAAGTAGTGCATAGTAGTACTACCTACCGTAGACCTTTTCGTACATAACCCACCGGCAATCCTGAAACGCCTCGACAGAAACCCTGACACGAAATCAAAGGCATCCCTCCAAGTCAGTGTGTCAGCCCATCTCCACTTGTCTTGGTTTTATTGCTTGGACTTGTTGAGAAATTGGCTCTGCGCCCCCCTTGCCGGGCCACGCTCCTACCCTGGCTTCCAGGACATTGGCTAGTCCTAATGCGGAATTGTTCCAGAACCCTTGTGCATTCATTCCAAAGCGTGCCAAGGGAACCGCGATCCAACTAACCAACCAGCCACTACGCCTGTCCGACATCAAACAGAAAGCGGGCAAATCCATCCATCCTTGCATCCTGGCACAAAAAGACAACTGAAAGAGTTTCCGCAGTCCATACCACCGGCCCTGGCTATTCCATATAACCCTCGCTAACCCACCAAAGTGACGCTCTCTTCCTCCCTTTCTTGCTCCTTTGATTCTTCCATTATGACTTCAACATCTTTCGACACTAGGGACCTTACTCCAGCCCAAGAAGAGTTTCAGAGTTTTCTTGACAAGAACACCGACAAAGGCCCACACATACACCCCGAAGACAGAGACGGCCGTCACAACGACAGCGACCAGAGTGACCAGGACGAAGAGGACCGGAATCGCAACGCCCAAATAGCCGAAGCTATGCGTGCCCCCACATTCCGATCTGGCGACATGAAGCTGCCGTCCGTCAGCTTCGATGCCGGCCGCGCTACCGGCGTCAAGGGTGTCATAGCCGATGCGAGGGCCTACGAGCAGGCTCGTCAGGGGAAGTGGCGAAACAAGGCCAGTGCTGTTCGCCGCTCCGTTATGGGCCTCTCCGGCCTCTCCCTTACCGATAGCGCCAAGAGTACCAATACATCAAGCCCCACTGATAGCGACGAGGACCGAGATACAGACGAAGAGACCTTTTTACAACAATGGCGCGAAGCACGAAGGCAAGAACTTGAAAACGAGGCTAAGAAGGGCGTACGGAGCCGCAGAACAAGCCCAAGCCCCCGTATGTTTGGCCGGCTCGACAGTGTCGACGCCATGGGCTATCTAGATGCCATCGAAAAGGTTGGCAGGGAGACGGTAGTGGTTGTCTTTGTATACGATCATGAGGTCAGTCTAGAGAAGCTCCCCCCCTATGGTTTCGTTTTTGCCTCGTGTGCAAGACTAACTTCTATCAACAGTGCCAAGTATCTAGCATGATGGAAGCGACCCTGCGTCCTCTCGTCACCGCCCACCCTTACGTTCACTTCGTCAAAGTACATTATGAGGACATCGAGTTTGATAATGCTGCCGTTCCCACTATCCTGGCCTACCGCAACCAGGGCGATCTCTTTGCCAATCTGACAGGTATTATTGACATGATACCCGAAGACGAAGATTTTGACACCGACTCGTTAAAGAGGGTACTGGAACGCAATGGAGTCTTATGAGATGGCCATGCCACCAAGACTTACCAAACTCCCTCCTTTGTTACGAAGTTACTGTCATGCCCTGTTAGAGTTCACTTGATTCTTAATTTGTTTTATTGGTTGGTTTGCTGGCTTGCTACTGCGAGGGCCTCGCAAGAATGCTTTGTTTGATACCCACAGGTTCGGTTCGGGAAAAGGAAAGCGAGATATACATGTTGTAATTACTTTGGTGACGGAGAAACCACCAGGATACCTCATTGCGTGCCAACATGCGGCACTATAAAGGGAAAGGTACAAGAGGATGATCGGAGAGCACAAATGATGGCCAAGACAAGGGAGCCGCCCTTCGTGTCATGATCTCTAGATAAGATGGAAGATAGACTGGTTACCGGGCGTGCTTATTTGGTCATTTCGGTCAAGCAGTATCGGCTGAGGTGATGATAGATACCACAAGACTAGGAGGTCACTCCTAGCAGATCGGGCTTGGATATAACAACGTCGGATGGTGTTTTCCCATTTGACTGATGTGGTATCTGAGATAAACTACTAAATAAATTATAGAAATCAACGTTTCGTCAACTTTTGGGTGTAGAATACGGACAGGAACTGGAACAGGTATTCTCAGAGTGCACAATCTGAGCCAGAGCTGTGTTTGAAATCTGGGCCCAGAGGTCAGGCTCAGATAAACAAGTCTAGGCCGCGAAGAATTATTATGTTGACCCAGCATCTTTTTGACCGACATATATACACATGGAGAGGTTGCTAAGACAATACTTTGACTCCAAGTGTGCACTCCAAGTTTGTTTCTATGGTTGTACCTCGATAACACAACGTCTCCATCATGACGTGCTTTTTGTGCATGCAGACATAATTTCCCTTTGCTTTGTTGTTTGACTCCTTGGATACCTGACGAAACCTAACTTAATAAGGCTCTGGCCTCTAGAGACGCCAGGTGGTAGAGGTGTCATAGGCGAGGCTCAGGCATTCATCAGTTGAAGTGCTTAGGTACATTAGGTAGGTCCTTACCTGAACTTGATAAGCCCCGGTGGTTGCCTTGTGTGGACCTGGTTTATGTATACCCGTGCGTACGATTGGTACACCGTACTATGTAGTACCACGCTTACCTGGGTACCGACGCAGATAGAACCCCCCCACACCCCGCGCGCTGTTTCACTGAATAGACCCCGCCATCGACATCCACCAGTCCGATACGTAGCAGCACAGTATGAGGCAGGTGTCTGTCGACTAGTAGCCGTCAAATGCAAGAGCACTTGAAGGTGGTAATTACATATGTAAACTACTCTGTCGAATACCGGCGAGTTTGTGTGTATATCATACATACTAATACGTCTCGACTCAACGCTGCTTACCTTGATTTGGCGAACAGATAACCGTTGCCCTGCTGCGGATGGGCACCTGACCTGGAATCTGACCTGCCTGGGTATGTATCTCATGTACCTGACCTTGGGGTAGTCATCGCCAGCCTGCCTAAAACCGTCTAATTGTCTTAGTAGCAACAGCTGCCCACCTCATATTAGGTCTTTCCTTGCTGTCTGTCGACGCCTTATCGACGTTAATTCCCATAGTAGGTAACTGCCTGCTGTTACCTGTTCTACCCCTCATGCCTTCTTATCTATAGGTTATGTGTGTAGTGTACTGCTCCAACCTACGGTCCACGAGTCCCTTGAAATCCCCAGCCCCGCGCAGACCCGAAGCAACTATTAGGTGACTTGTACGTGTTTTTGCTTGACGTAAGGCATCTTATTCAGCATCCTCCCACCTGATCCGTGTCTTATTTGTATCTTCTACCACCACGACCTCAAGCCGTGCCTTGTATTCTGCTATTGCTATTACGCGGCAGTCTGTCATCTTTGTTTCTATATCACACATTACACCTCAGTCGGGGCCTGTGGCTGTTTGAACTGGCATTCGGCATCGTTACTTATTCGTCGCCACTTCCTTCAAGTTGTACATGTACAGATACGGAACTGTGAATACCTACAGAGCAGGGTCTCTCCCGTCTTGTTTACATGTTTTGATCCATTAGGTAGCTGGACTGTGTTCTTAGTGACATACGGTTCGTTTTTAACTTTCCGGTGGTATCTGAGGGTCTACGAGTACTTGTGAGTACTTGTTAGTCGTTCTGGTTGTTTCCCCTCCAAGGCCCCCTCCCCTTCTTCGTCCTCACCCCTCCCTCCGACGTGGTTCCTTCTAACGACAGAAGATAGAGTCCATACGTATTCCGACATTATCTCGACGGACAGAGCGCGCATAGCAGAGTAATACCACCTACATACCTAGGTGACCTACTGAATCCCGCTCCATCGCAATCATCGGCCGCGTCAATTACCTCGTGAACCCAACGCACGAACCACCGATCTGTCTTATAGGTATGAAACCTTTACGCCTCAACCTTTAAGTTCCTCTACGCACTGCCGATACCTATCCTACCTACCCTACCCACCTATCTACAGCCTACCCACAGCCTCCCTACAACATACAGTTCTGCCATTCTATGCACCCCAGTACTTGCATACATTGAATACCTCCCTGCTTTAGATTCTAACGTATCTCTGTGCCTATAGATGTTTGCCTAGGAAACTTATCCAGAATATTTGAGGTACCGGCCAAAGGATTAAGAAACAACTTGTAGTCGAACTCTGTTTCCTATAAAAGGTAGGAAGCTTTGACCTCTCAACTTTCAACTTCCGCCATTTGGGTGCGCAAACCTTCGTTTTTGAAACCTCCTGTCGCGTATTCATAGCCCTGGCTAACTTGTCTCTGCAGCAGTTTCTGGTCTACGGCGCCTTTTCGAATCTCGGTACCATCTCCTGCCACCTCCACAAAATCCCGAACCTCGCTATTCGTCATACTTCGTTTGTCTTGCCGAGCTTCCGGTAGACTCGAGGTATGCCGTGATATGCCTACGGCTCATCCTTCTATCACGTTATGGAACAGCCTGCGACTTCCGAGACCTTGAAATCTGTTCCGCTACCACAGCCGCAGCCTACAAACCCTTCTACTCCGACAGAGTCGGACTCAACACCTCACCTCATTAGCAGCGAGCATCAGCCTCAGCCGTCTTCCGCCGAAGATCTGCCTAGCTCCTCACTCTTCCTTCGTTTCCCGAAACCACTGGGAAATCGACAGTTAACCAACTGGATATCATCCAGCTCACCCGACATAATGCAGCGTGAAAACACTCTCGATGACGAAGCCAGCTTGGCCGAGCTGGGATATGATATCATTGGAACCGATGGAGAAAGTCAGGCTGAGTCAACGACGAGCTCCTTCGATTACCAAAAACCAGACGACATCCATAGTCTTGCGGGCACCGACATCGGAACCGACGTTGATACTGATTCATCCGATGACGAAGAGAACGCTCTGAATGAAACTGCCACGTCCAACGCCACCATTGTCGAGACCGTTTACCCTGGGGAGGATGCCGTCCACGTCGAGCACGTCGAGCACGTCGAAGATAACCACTATGAGGAGGATAACGCTGAAGCAATAGATATGGTAAACCGGAGCTTGGAGAGTCCCACGAATTTGTCCTTCACGGGCTTCTCTCCGTTTACGTCGGTGTCTTATCTTGACAATCTCGAGAATCGTGAGCCAGACCCGGCGGCTCGGGAGGAACCTACTGCTGGCGGCCATGCTTCACTCGTGGAGCACGATGCAACAAGGGGGCTCTTGCTGGGAGGAAGTCTAGAAAAACCAGCGGAGTCACCTATGCAAAAGACCCCTCGATACCAAGGGTTTACCCAAACAATGCGCTGGTGTTTACGGTACATATTGCCGGTGTTATGTTCTTTCCTTCTCTCTGGCCTCTTGCTGGTCGGGAAGTCGTGGCTAAGCCCATCGGTCCCGGGAACACTCGAGACAGTTCCGGTGGCTTCGGTCTCGGTTGCCGCTCCGTTGTCCATTGTCCAGAGCACACATCCCGTTTCCTCACCAACTTCAACCATCACAGGAACGAGCAGCTCCCTACAGACGGCAAGTCCCTCGAATGGTCACATGTTTATCCCATTTGTCAAAGATAAAAGCCGGACGGACATTGCCACCGTTCCCTCGTCACAAGCAGTATTCTCGGTGGAATTGGCGGATAGGGATAAGATCAGCGTGAAGATTCCGCCAAATCTCAAGGCGTCCCTCCTTGCTAAGAACGCCATTCTAATTTCCGTGAGCCGTGGTCCGGACGACATCTCTACTAAAGTGTCGATCCACAGCGAGGGACTCATGATCCAGGTGCCGTTGCGAGAGGCGCATGGTGCAGTGGACGTTAGAATCGCGACGAAGCGTAAGCCGCATACCAACGAGTCCTTCCGAGTGGACTTCGGCACCCGTCGTCTGACGGAGGCGCTGGATGTCGGTAAGCAGCTCGTGCGAGGGTTTGCGCAAAGAGTTGTAGACACGGTGAACGAGACGACATGGTGGGTTGAGGAGACCTATATCCCCGCATTAGACGTTGTGTCGAAGCAAGTCTGTGACCAGACGGCGTCCGTCTCGGGTTCGCTCGTGCAGAGCGTACGAGACGCGAGCGACATCGTTCTCGGCATGCCCAGTCGTCTTTTGGCACAAATACAACAGTCTCTCGATAGTGAGAAGCTGCTTCAACGTATTAGCCAAATACAGCTCGAGCTGGTACGGCAGACGCGGGATATCGGCGATGAGCTACACATGGTGCTCCTCAAGAGTCAGATGCAATCAAGGTTGCTGTGGCTGAAGATGCAAGGCAAAACGGAAGAACACGGGCGGTATATGAGCATGGCGGAAAAATACTGGAAGGAGCAGCGTGCCCGTGTCGACTCGGCTAGGGTCCAAAGAGCTGAACACACCAAGAACCAGATCCGGTCTTGGCAAAGGGAGCGGGACCCTGTCGTGAAGTCTCCGTTTTGGAGAATCGGTGGGGCTTGAGAATCAGTCGCCGACCCCTCCATTATACCTAGGTATCACATATGCACTCTGGGCGGGATGGGACTTCGGCGTTGAGGATATTGGGTTGGTTTCTGCGTTTTCACGATCCCTTCTTGTTGCCCATCGCCCTTTGCGATGTCTTTATTGCGAACCCTGTATCGGTCACTCCGATCTTCATCTGGTACATCATACTTACCGTGCAAAGCCGAGCCAGTGTCTTCCTATCCTCGCACTTGCTATTGCTGATTCAGCTGTACTGAGAGCATAGGTAAAATTAGATAATGAATCAGACGATGGATAACAGGGCAATTTCCTCTCTTCTAACTGGCGTGTTGGCTCTACACATACGGGACGGACAAAGAACCGTTCACCAGTTGAGTTGAGTTTAGCGTAGTCACCTTTTGTGACAAGTCTATTTATGGCGATAGTCAAAGCCATAACAAATCGACTTGTCATTTTTTCTCTATGTACACTATAACCTGTAAGCTATGTATAACGAGTACTACTGGTTTATAAGCGGTATATAGCTTTCGCGGAGTACTTAAATCGCTCCCGATTTTATGGTGATTGATACTGGGGTCGGAAGTTTATGTCTTCCGGCCTTGTTTCAAGGACATATAAACAAGATCCCAGCTCGAAGGTTTGAAGTCAACGTGAGCCTGCGTGGAAGCATCTGCATCATCTATGGTAGGGAGGACATTACAATGTACTTAAAACGGATACGCCTGTAAAAGCGATAAGAATAGCTGATAAGCCCACCCTTGTTCTAATCCTTGTTCTACAGGGTAATCGCTGGGTAGATTTAGGTACCTATGCTTCTGGTAAAGTGTGGGGCACTTGCGCGCGCAACGACATGCCATCCTCAGCTTGGTCTTAACTCAACATAGGAGATCAAGTAATTATCGGCCTCGCGTTTCATCGAGGACAGCAACTGTGAGCACGATATTCCATCTTGACACACATATGAATCTATGGTTCTCAGATGAAACAATCGGACTCTTCAGCCACAAGTCTATATAGCAAAACGACCGCCTTAGAATGGCGACCGGCGCGGAGGCGCGAAAAGGTTGGACTGATCCACGTAACCTACCTACCTAACCTTACCTACGTACTTAACCTAGGTAACTTTATTGTCTCGGACATGTTATTAACGCATATTCTTTCGCCTTGCGTACAGGTCCTGACGACGAGGGCACCATAAACGTAGCCTCCAAGAAGATGGCGAAACCCAAGTCAAATGGGCTTCTGAAGCTGAAGAGGTCCTTACCGAACAAGACGAAACCGGGCAACTGGAAGTACGGAAATGTTGGTGATGGTGCGTACTCACTATTTCTTAAGCATTTATGCTTCACTCTAGCGCCTAACTAACAAGAAACTTGGCAAATGTTAGACGATAAGGAAGCTAAGCGTACGGGTAGCCCGTCAGCCGTGCCGTTGCCCGCGTCAGTCGCCGGCGCGAACTTGAATTCTCCCAGCCCTTTCGTAAACCAGATCGACGAACCCTCTTACGAGACCTTCCTCAGCGCTCGTCCCCTCGAAGACCACTTAAACCTACAACAATGTAAGCTCTGCAAGAAGGGGGTCATCCCGACGGCGGCCAAGGCGCATATCGACAACTGCATGAAGATTAAGAAGGAGAAGGCACAGCGCAAAAAGGAGGCCCGAGAGGCGAGGGAGCGTGCTAAGGAGCTAGCAAGAGAGGAAGAAGCGCGCAAGGCGGATGAGGACGGCGAGGGCAAGATGAATGATGATAGTGACGAGGAGGAGGAGGATGGAGCCGAGAAGAAGGGCGCGAACGGCAAGGCCCCCAAGAAAGTGGGCGGAAAGAAGCCCGACGGCGAGCTGAAGGGAAAGAAGCGCAAGGCCGACGGCGACGCCGACAAGGGGCCCAAGAACAAGAAGAAGAAAGAAGAGCCCAAACCCAAAGTTCCTAAGCCTAAAGGTATATCTGTCCTGCGCAAAATTCGCATTGCCCGAGTAGCCGAGGCTGCTCTTTGGGATTATGGGCGTGTGTGTTAACCACCTGTTTCTGTCTCCTTAGGTCCCGTCGATGTCGAAAAGCAATGCGGTGTTCTGTTACCGAACGGACAGCCGTGCGCTCGCTCTCTGACTTGCAAAAGCCATAGTATGGGAGCCAAGCGAGCCGTGGCTGGCCGTTCCCTTCCTTATGATATGCTACTTGCCGCTTATCAGAAGAAAAACCAAGCGAAGCAACAAAGTGAGTACCTTTTTATTATTATTAATACATCTACTTATTCATATCCATATTCATGTTTATACACATATTTATCGGCGATGCGTCCATACGTCTGCACTCTATATCTATGCAATCCTTCAAGAGCCGTGTACTGATGACAGCGCGTAGAAGCGGCGCTGGATGCTAATGCTCCCCTCGAGGAGGACGACGAAGCCAATGGAGGACCGGTGGATTCGGATGAAGAAACAGCGGCGGTCATGAGCGCATTGTCCCGATGGCATCCCCAGCCGGTGTTGCCGCAGCCCGTCTTCGCACCTATCAAGCGAACGTATCAGCTAGCACGGCTCCGCGAGCAGTTGCAGACGGCCACTAATGGTGGGCGTACCAACATCTTCAAGGTAATAGGGCTTGGCGCGCAAAAGCTCCCCGAGGTGAGCCAGGACGCCATGGACATAGATGCTCCTGGTGAGCCGGATATGTCTATGATACAAAGCGCGCGAAGATCGTCAAGCTTCAGTGTCCAGCCGGCTTCGCGCCGTCCCTCGGTCGCAAGCCGGGGCTAGATTGTCTGATATGTTTTGCGTTTTCCGACTTGGCCCGAGCTCGTTGGTTCGAGCAGATGAGACAATATTTACGAGCAATATGAGGCGGAGTCCCCTGTTGCTTAGCCCTCCTTTTTTTTTTTTTGGTTATTTGGATGGTAGGTTGGCTGTGGTTTAGGATGAAAGTCTAAAATGTTTGTTCCTTTCACACGACTGCGTCTCTTGATACGAGAAGGGGGAATGGCCGGCACGGTTCCGACAGCGATTGACATTAGGCACGGCGTTCTTCAGGTACACCATTATAAATCATAGTGCAGCGAACGGAGGTTTGGCGTTTCTGGTTTTGACGCTCCTCCATCTTTCGAGCGGGCGGGCAGGCAGGCAGTTGGCGTTGTGTCTCTTCTCTCTTCTCTCTTCTTCAGACTTCTTACTTACCTGTTAGGCGTCATGGCGGCACCATCTCACATCTGTTCTTTACGTACCATGTTATACAGCTACAACAGCTACACACCTCTATAACACGCACTACTTAGGTCAACAGCATGCCATGCGAATTAGTTGAACCGAAGACTATGACCTTCGAACGTTGAATATGAAAGCTGGACCTTGCATGGTGAGGAAACCATATCCAGAGCTGAATACTTATGTATGTATTATGTGTTGTGCTATGCATCTAAGAGTTTGCCTATGAGTCAGAAGACATCGACATAAACCGCACACGTGTTGCGGCCTAAACGCGACGTAGTACTGTGGACATTATCTGTCGCGAGACGGCGAAGCCAGTTCTAGAAGCCGATACTTGTACGTATTCTTGTTGGGCGGAGTGGCAAAAGCCGAGCTGAGTTGTCAGCATTTACACTAACGGGTTCTCTCCTTAAGTCGTATTAAATATCTATCTCAGGTGCCTAGGTGTCTAATGCGGTTCTTTTGTCTTGATTCGTTTTCTATTGAGGTGATGTTAAGGTTAGGCGTGTTAGGTAATACCTAACCTAGGTGTCAGCACCACTTATACTAGGAGGGGTTGCACGCAGTAATATCTCCAGGTATTGAAGGATTGCTGTACAGATGTACTAGTATTCTGGTGCTAAAATCAGAGTCGGTTGAAAGTACGTACCGTCCCCGGATTAAATTAGAGCAGCACCAAAACCAAGCGATGACGTCGTTCTGCGCTTCTCGATATTCATGTAAATCGCAAATAGCCTCGGTCTGCACATGTCGATACTAGTTACATAGTACATACTTATAGCTGTCCAATTTATTTCCTTTTCGTCTGTCTCCCTATCGTATCCTGTGTGAACCCAACTCAGCGCTCCAAGAAGCCCAACAACAGTTTAGACAATAAAAGAAATCCCCGTCAAGAAAACGTCCAATAACACAACGACAAATTGTCCAGCAGGACGATCAGGGGACACATACTGCACACCTACCTACCTACCTACCTATAGATATACAGGTACACATAAAAGAGATCAGGAAAAAAAGTACAGCACAGCAAACCCCAACTCATACGAGACCACACGACAAACAAACAACTTGCAAACGCATCCATCCATCCTCCTTTCGCAATTCTCCAATCAACCTTCCCCATCTCCCACCAGCTGGGTACGAAGGAATTTAGGAGGGTGAACCACCTTAATGTCCAACGCCGCCACAAGAGTACTCTGTTTCATAAATCTGAGTGGCTGATGGCATAAAGGGGGGTATTCAATATTTACTGGGCAGAAAGAACAGCATTGGACAACGACGACGACGACGACAACAGCACCTGCTTGGCTCTACTTTGCTTTGCTGGTGTTGTGCGCATCGCTATTTGCTTGAATTTGTTCCTTGCTCCTGGTTCGTGTTCCTGTCTATCGCTGCGACCACACGAGCAGAAGCAGCGGGTACTGCTTTATTGGGCTCATCTGGGCTGGACAAGACACCGTCTGCCGTGTGTTCAGTTCAGCTAGCTATAAGTTGGCCCTCCCCTCGTATCTCGAAAGGAAGTTATTTTGGTCCTTTCTTTTCTCTTTTTCAATATGCCATCGTTTCACCACGATAAGCACAACAACAACAGCGTCTTGCCAGCTTTGCACCACGCCTTCTCGGGATCCCTCGGCACCTTAGTCTCGACATGCACTCTGTATCCCCTCTCCCTAGTAATTGCCCGTCTGCAGGTCCAGCGCCAGCTTCGTCGCGAGGGCCGTCTGTCACCGCCGCCGGCTCCGTCCTCTCCAGCCCCGGGCCCAGCTCCATCATCTCCAAGACCTCATCCACCACCTCCTGCTCCTGCTCAAGCTACTACTGCTCCGGACACTACTGCTCGAGCTCCTATCTCACCACCGACGTCTCCATCCAGAGAACAGCAAGCACCGTCGTCACCGCCACTACCACCGCTGCCCGATCAAGCAACCGGCGGGCTGCCACCGCAAGAGCGAGATCTAGAACGAGAACGAAATCCTCGAGATCCTCGAGATCCTCAGCCGCGAGATCAACAGGGTCGAAGTCGGGGTCGTCCACACTCGCAACCTCCGTCCGAGCACGCGGGAATAACCGACGCCTTTTTGCAGATCTGGAAGTCCAATGGGAATGGCGGGCTGAAAGCGTTCTATACTGGCCTGGCTCAAGGTACATGATAAGGCTTACTTTGCTCTGTAGAACCGTACTGACTCTCTTCTCCTTTTCATAGATGCTCCCAAGTCTATCTTGGACTCTTTCCTCTTCTTTCTCTTCTATGAGTGGTTCCGCAGCTTGCGTCTGAGGTCACGGCGGAGGTCCGACCGGACTAAGGCCAGGGGCCTCGGCGTCGTTGAGGAGATCGCCGTTGGCATGGCCGCCGGAGCCTGCTCCCGCAGTTTTACCACACCCATAGCCAACATCGTCACTCGCAAACAGACGGCGACACTGCTCGACCCCGAGGGAACCGCCAGCGTTGGCGACATTGTGCGTAGCATACGAGAGGAGAAAGGCATCGCTGGGTTCTGGTCGGGGTATTCGGCTAGCCTCGTGCTGACGCTGAATCCGAGCCTTACCTTCTTTCTCCAGGAGTTTCTAAAGACGACCTTTGCCGAAAAGCAATACGATGATCTGGGTCCACGGCTGACCTTCCTGTTCGCCGCCACCAGCAAGGCTATCTCCAGTTTCGTCACGTACCCTTTCCAGACTGCGAAGACCCGGTTACAGGCCGGCGTGGCCGTTGATTCATCAAAAGATAAAGAGCAAACGGAACGAGAAGGGAGAATGACAAATGGAGTCGCCTCAGGCTTTGAGGAGGATGTCTCTGAAAGCAAAGATGTCGCAGGGGAAAATAGTAATAAGCCCAAGAGGATCCGCACAGTGAAGAATTTGGCCCAGCAAAGCATCTTCGGAATGGTAGCCCAAATCGTCCGGTCCGAAGGAATCGGATCCTTATACGATGGCATCGGCGCCGAGCTGCTCAAAGGCTTTTTCAGCCACGGTATCACCATGGTGACCAAAGATGTTGTGCACAAGCTCCTATTCAGGTTGTATCTGGTTGCCCTTAGCGTTCTTGCCGAGCTCCGGCGACGGCGGTTGTCTATGTTGGGAGCCGAAACGCAACAGAAGTTGCCTCGCGCATTGCAATATCGCATAGACACAAGACCACGCAGCCTTAAAACAGGTAAAAGAGGGGCAGGCAACGGTACGAACGTCGTTGCAAACCTGATCGACGGAACACAGAGACCGTTCAAAGCAAGGTAGACTTAACTTTCTTTTTGAGTTGGAGACGTCTGTGAACTTTGCTGGTTTGGCATGTGGCATATTCTGGAGCGGAGGAGTTAGCCGGAGTTCATCATGGCCAATGGCTTTTGTGACTGTAACAACATACATATCGACCTTGTACCTTAGAGAAATAGCGTATAAGCACCCACGCCGTCAAGCGCAAACTGGAATGGGCTTTCATTTGTTGGCAGAATAATAATTAAATATTACATCCGCACCGCTTTTGCCCCCTTCCTTAAGAAGATTTGATAGATAGAGCTGGCTTATTTGACGTGACGTGGGCCAATAAAGCCCTGCCCTCGAGGAGCATTGCTTTGCAGAAGCACGCTAGCATTGGAAACCGCCAATGCCGTTTTTGCGTACCTCGTTGGCGCCGCCAGCCGAGTAGCCGGTACCCTCGCTCCGCAGCTCGACCAATCCTGGTCGTATTTTGTCCTTGTCCTTCTTCTGGCCCTTCTGACCGCCTTCCTTCTTACTTCGATCCGTGAGATCGATATCGCAGACGTAGCACTGGAGCGTGTCCGGCTCGCTCGCGTGTGGATCGTGCTTGTTCGGCCTCATGAACTTCTCGACGCAATTCCCACAGAGGACGTGGCCGCATGGTTTTGCCAGCTTGGCCTTGGACGAATTTCCCAGCACCTTCTTACACGAGGGACATATGCGCACAGTCTTCTTGCTCTGCTCGTCTTGGTCCTCGGTGAAATAGACGCTGACCAGCGAGTGGAGCGAGTATGTATGCGGCTTATCCTCGGCGGACGCGGGACATATAGGAGTCGTCTTGGTTTTCTTAACGACTTCGTGCAGGTTATCCCGTGTGTTGCTAGAAGGCGTGACAGTAGGAACCCAGAATGAAGGGAGCGTGGGCTTAGCGGCCTTCTCGTCGTCGATGGCCTTTCGGGCTTTCGCTCGGTCGTCGACGGCGATGCGCTGTAATTCATCGTCGTCCATTTCGAATTTCCGCTTCTTGTTGTCATTGTCCTTTTGATTCTTTGCCTTTTCCAGCTCTTTTTCTCCAGGAGTCGGTCTAGCCGAGCTGCTTCGCGACCGGGCATCGAGGCCGTTCTGTGTCATCTCAAACTCGCGTATCGCTCGCTCGCTCGCCTCTGCATCGAGTTGTCCCTGGCGTTCTTGTGCCTCACGGTCCTCCTGCTCCTTCAGCTTCTCCAGGCGCTTGATCTCTTTCTTCTGAGCTAGGATATTGCTGAGGGCGCATTCGCGACAGAATATATCGCCATGGGTACAGGAGACCGGGTCGACGGCGGTCTCGAGGCAAAGCCGACAGGCGGAGAAGGCGAGGAAGCTCTCGCGGCCTAGGCGGGCCGAGGTCGACCCCCAGGCCTTCCGGGCTAGATCGCGCTCATATGACGTGAAGACGGCGCGCGAAGTGTTACGCTTACCTGTTGCTGTTAGTAGGTGCAACGAGACAGAGCATATAATGTGAAAGACATACTGTGAGACATGGTGAGAAGAACGGGGACTTGGGCTGTTCACAAGTGTAGCTTTAAGTATCTGTTAACCCGAATGGCGAGCTGTGAACAGTTTTGAGGGTGTTAGATTAAGTGTTAGGGGTTTAAGGCGTTCATTATCTTCAAATTGTTAGCGGAAACCGTCGGTGATGTTTGTTGCAAGATGATGTCCAAGGAGCTACTAACTTTAGCGGGCCAGTGTAGGTATACCTAGGTACCTACCCAGTAGTAGATCGGCGTCTCAGGTTCCAGGGCCCACATAGGTTAGTAAATTGTACGTAGAAGCCCAGAATCGGAGAGATACCGTAACCATAAATAAGCTCACGCAACACCTTGGAATAACAACGACTCTGACCACTATTTATGCAGTATCTCGTTTTATCAATATGTATAACTCCTCTTTTAATCACCGATGCCTTGCTCAGTGGCTTTGATGATCCGTGGACCCGTCGTCATCCAAGCCCCCCTCGTGTACCTTTAGCTACACCTGCGCTGACAGTTACTTAGACCAGGAAATGTTAGGAGGAAAGTTGCCTCACCATAAAGCATGGTTGTACAAGGTCTCCTTAATAGGCCATCATCTTTAGTAACTTTAACACGGCTACCGCATGTAGCAGTGCAGAAGACCCAGATACGCAACAACAAAACGCAAAAGAATGACCTGTCCCTTCAGACAGTAGAAAATATAACCATCAAGCCTTTGAAACAGAACACCTCCGATACCAACCCCCCCCCCCCCCCCCCCCCCCCCCCCCCCCCCGGGGATGCTCTCTTCGAGCCGTTTTCCAGTTGTTCAATGTTCGACGGCTGAATAGAAACAAATTTTGGTAGTTCTGTATATTATATATAATACAATACGTATATGTCATCAGTATTAGTTTATCTATTCTACCTATCTCGGTAGCATACATAACCAACAAACGACTTGAACTGCACCTTAGCCGTGGCAGGCAACTGCCTCACACATTATGAGTCACCGCCGGTAGCAAGAGGAGACAAGCATAGAGCCCATCCAACCAGGAATAACAAGGGAGTAACCTAGTAATATATACCATAGCAATGCCTGAGGTGATCAGCAAAGTAGCTGAATCTTAAATCTAGACATAGTTCTGAAGTTCATTTTCCTAGTGGGAAGTCACCCGCTTGCCCCTAGGGACTTTGCTTTTTTGCAATTTTAGAAACCTGGATGACACCGGTTCGAATCTGAATCTTTCTTTTACTCGTACTTCTTCTATTGATTTTTAATTCTACTGCCTCGTTATCTCGCCTAATCTTTCCCATCTCTTAGAGGAATATATATCACAATTTCTCATGGCACCTTCTATGTTTTGATATGGCTTATACGCGATGAAATTCCTGGAGTCGTACTGAACTAAGAAGCTCGTTCCCTTGGGAGTGTTCTCCACATGAAAAGTTAGATGTAGAGGATGGGAAAACTTATATTTTGAAGCCCGAACATTCGTCACGCTCTTCCCTCAGAGCACTAATAAGAGCACCATCCATAAACGTCTAACCTTGAACTTCCAAAGTCAGGAAAGGGCGTTGCCGGGGCACTAGCAACCTCTGTGACGCTGTCCTTCCGGACCGCATTTAGCGCTTGGTTGCAATTAATGTGAGTCTTGTCAAGTCTACTTGTTCATCAAATACCAGTAGTAACCAACTTGCTTAGTCACGTGAGTTTGGTTAATGAGAAATAGGTAACTTGTAAGCCTCCGGGTGAGTTAAGCTTGAGCTCGGCGTGAGAGTTCGAAGTTAGTGCGCTAAGCCTAGCCTGTGAAAAATGGAAGACCTGCTAGACTACCTGCCAAGTAACCATAAGCCGAAACTAGTCATCTGTACCGCGTAGAGAAAGTCTTGGCAGCATTTTTTGTTCCTGAAGCAGTCTATTCTCTCAATTCGCGATCTGGAACGAACTTCGAGTTCAGAAGTTGCAAACGAGCGTACGACTTCAACACCGACTTCACCGACATGTAATTCATTCCTGCGGCGCCTACAGCTTTCAGAAAATCATTTCTTTCGCTCTTTTCAAGCTGTACATGTACTATTATGCCATTCTTTTCTTTTTGACTTATCCCCACGGAGCGTGAAGGGACGTCTGTCCGTACCCCATATAAATAATATCTTATTACTGCCGTCATGTCAACATCTCCCTCAGCTAATAAGCTGCTCCAGCAGCAGCCAAGCTTGCCCTGGCGTATGACTTCGTCCATGATTATGGGATTAACCGCAGGGCTTTCAAGGGTTTTCTTATATGGCCTCAATACCGTCGAAGTGACTGGCTTGGACAAATTTTTAGCCCTGCTTGAACAACGGAAAGATGTCAATAAGCGCCAGAGAGGCCTCATCACCGGTAAGGACAGCAAAGACGTGACAGCCAATCCATTACTGACAATGGGCTTCTTCAGTCTGTAACCACATTAGCGTGTACGTTGGTAGCCACCCATTTGTGCACCTGTCGAGTTATATATGAGATTGAACTCTGAGCAGGAGCTAAATTCGTCTGAACCAACAGAGTCGATGATCCTCTCATGTGGGGAGTGCTCCCCTTCGGACACGCCTTCAATCCCTCCAACCATCGATGGGGTCTGGGCGCTCACGATATCTGTTTCAAAAACGGGTGAGTACCTACAGTCTGCCTACTCCGTAGGTCTCGAATCGGCCTCGTGGCTTCTCTCAACTCATTTCTGCGCCTAGTAGTCTCCTTGATGCTTTCTTTTCCGCAGGCCAAGTACTCCCCACCCACCGCCTTCAACACTCACCCCATGGTGGACTTTTCCAACCTACCGTGCCTCAGGCAATCAGGTTACTATCATCCCGGCCTTTTGTGGAGTCCTCATCTGGATTGGCGGGCGGCGGAACGAGTAGCCCAAACCTCTTCATGCTCTATGAGCAGAATCGACACAGCTGGGTCCACGTCTTTCCCGAAGCATGTGTACATCAGCACCCCCAGGTGTTCATGCGCTACTTCAAATGGGGTGTCTCTCGAATGATATTGGAGAGTGAGCCGATGCCCGACGTGGTGCCCATTTTCATCGACGGTACGCAACACATCATGCCCGAAGATAGGGGGTTCCCACGCTTCCTCCCCCGGTTCGGCGTCAAGTTCAGGATGGCATTCGGCGAGCCGCTGGACACGGAAAAGACGTTTGGTGACCTCCGTGCCCAGTGGCAGGAGCTGGTGAGGCAGCAGCAAAATGCTCAGCACCAGGCCCTAAACGCCCCGGGTGAACTGACAGACGAACTGAAATACGGGGAAAGGGCTGTGAAGATCAGGGTCGAGGTTGCTAGGAAAGTACGTGAGGAGGTGCTAAAAGTTAGAAGAAGCCTGGGATACCCTGACGAAGAACCGCCGGGATTCGAGTTGGCCGAGACGTGGGCCAGAGAGCCCGGCAAAGTGAAGTTCAAGAGTCATGTCGACGACAGTTTGGTCAACAAAAGACAGTGACAAACAACGTAGAATTTGGCATCGGGCTTAACACCACTAGGGCCCTGTGACGGGATAACAAAAAGGATCATGTCGTAGAGTCACAGCTTGCACCGATGCCCTCTCATTGGCTCTTTCTCTCGCTCCCTTTATCGTTATTCCGATTCTTATGGCCTCAAAATTCCGGAAGACTAGACCTATCACGCAAGCCGTTTCTGTTCCTGTTTTAGCTCATCGCTCCGGATGGCGCATTGAAAACATGTCCTCGGATAATTGATTGAACCTTTCCACCGAGAACCTGTACATGTATATGTAATTTCTACAACAGGCCTAGCAGACTCCCAACGCCTCTTCCGTTTCCTACCCCTCCAACTAAAATTAAATCGAACAATCCCATGTTTCTCTCGCATTACACGAAGCGAAACAGACCGTAAATTACCAGTCACTAAGTCCGCCCGCTCGGAACCCTCTTGATTGGAGGAAACAGGCCCCGAGCATGATAGTCCCTTCGCCATCGATAATACGAGTTTGCCAGTGAGAGCACTGGGCGACTCCATATTTCCAAACCTTTGGGGCGGATGCCCGAAGTTGATGTTCCTCATATTTCTAAGACTCCTCATCACTACCATTCTGTGGTGGTTGCGCCTGCGAGACGTTATCTATGGCCTGTTTGTACAACACCAAGCCCTCGCCTTCTCAAAGCATACGTCATCAACATTCTCCGTAAATGACTATTTCGTGACGACCGTGCCTGCGGGGCGCGGGCCCCAATTCGCGATTGCAGTCGCTGTTGATGTGGAGGCCCGAAATATTGGAATAACAATCTAGGAACGGCGGCGCCGGGGGGACGTAAACCTTCGATTGTGGGTGCGGTTGAGGCTGCAGTCGCGGTTGTTGCTGTTGATGTTGCTGTTGATGTTGAGGCCCCTAATATCCCTGATCATAAGCATTTTGGGACGGCAGCGCCTGCGGGGCGTAGACTCTAGCTTGTGGATGCAGTTGCTGTTGGTGTTGATGCTGATGTTGGTGCTGATGCTGATGCTGATGCTGCTGCTGTTGCATTTGATGCGGGATAAGTAAATCCGCGAACCAGGGGTGTTGTAGTGCGTCATGGGCGCTGATGCGGTGTTCTGGGCGGAGAACGAGCATACGTTGGAGCAGGTCGATGCCAAGCTGGTCGATCTGGGGGAGTATAACACGAAGGTCTTGAGTTGCGTACATCTGGAAGCTTGGCTTGTACTCGGGGAACTGTGTGATGCCTGGCCACGTACGTTCGGTTGGCGTGCCCATGATACGAAAGATACGGGTGATTTGGTCTTCATTGGTTGTGCCTGGGAACAAGGGCCTACCAGTGTACATCTCGGCCATGATACAACCAGCTGACCAGATGTCGATGCTAGTATTGTATGTTCTGCTGCCCAGCAAGACGTCGGGGGCCCGGTACCATAGAGTGACCACCTCATTTGAGAAAGTATTGACGGGGATGCCAAAGGCGCGGGCCAGGCCAAAATCGCCCAGTTTCAGAGCACCTTTGCTATTTATCAAAAGGTTCTGTGGCTTCAGGTCTCGATGTAGAACGCGATTCTGGTGGCAGAAATCGATACCCTTGAGCAGCTGGTACATGAAAGATTTGATGGTCATGTGCTTCAGAGCGCCCCTTTCGCCATGAGTGTCCATGTATTTCTTGAGGTCGCCGTCCATGTACTCGAACACGAGCATCAGCTTGTTTTCAGTGTGAATAACATCGTGAAGACCGACGATATTCTCGTGCTTCAGCTCCTTCATGAGGGAGATTTCGCGGATAGCGGTGGATGGGGTGCCTTCTTCCGAGTCGAGGTGAATTTCTTTCAGCGCCACAAGCTCGCCGGTCTGGCGATTGCGGCCTTTGAAAACCTGTCATGAACGATTGAACCTGTCAGAGACGGAGGAGAAAATGAAAACAATACAAAACATATAGGAGAACCATGAAGCCACAGGGGATGACATACAGTAGCATATGTACCCTCCCCTAGCTTCTCGAGCTGTTGAAAGGAGCTCGGGTGTCGCTTGGCGTCCATGTCGGCTATAGTGGTCCTGACGGTCGGCTCCAGATGATATCTGCTTCAGACAGGTCTAACAGCGTGGTAGATAGAGGGATCCTTCGTAGCCTCTGGAGCAGCTATCGCAACGTAAGCGTTGACGACAGAGCTTCAAGGGCCAAGAACAGTCAGTCGTATACAAGCACTAGTGGCGGATGAGTTTGATCCCTATCCGTTAGCGCCGTACAGATGTACACTTGTTATGGGCAAGGAGTCCTTCTCGATAATAACGATAGATGGTGAGGTACATGTAGGTAAATAACAAATATCGAGGGATTGTTGGGTTCCAGAGGTGGAGGTTGTTGGCTGGGATTGCCTGGGCTCCTTTGGGTGTTTGCCATTGGGGAGGGGCAGTTACGAGGTAGGTACAACTATGTAGCCCACAGGGGAAGGGGCCCAGGCGGGCTAGGATACAACACGCTCGTACCAGTAGGTACCTTGTACAGCATGGGGTGATACATCTAGGTAGTCGCCCACATATTTGAGTTTCAGTTCGCCTTACCCATACGGTAAGTACCTACCACTTTAGCCATGCGGGGTTGATGAACTCGGACCCCCAATCTCGTCAACTCATCCCTCATCGCGCCTGGCAGACTCCATGCTGTTGAACTGGCCCATTTATCGAACAAGTAGGGTAGCCACCCCAGGCAGATACGACCTCACTTTACAGTAACTACACGTATTATCTCATGCTTGCCGAGCTACTGCCTCCTGCCCCCGAGTGTCGTTTGCTCTAATTATTTTGCTCCAGTTGAGTCCGATCGATGGCGTGGTATCCATGTCGGTATACACATAATCCATACCAACCTGTCTCTATCGGCAACGTATTTTAACTTGACTTTACGCAAGCTGCTCGCAGATGCACTATGGCGGCCGTCGGTTATTAAATGTATATTTATTTTCCAACAGTTATCTTCCAGCCTCTATATATACACCACTCTTGTTCGGTCCATTGCTTCGCTCTTACTTCCACATTTGTCCTCTACCTTATGGGATGAACACTTCCGTGAACCCTCGTACCTCCTTCCCTTGACTCACCATGAGGCCGCTTCGCGCAGACGATACGCTGGTAGGCCGGCACCGTGGGCGTGCTACCAGGCTTGACGATCAGGACTCCCATCATGGCGTCCACCTAGCTTCCAGCAACCATATGTCATTCTTCGTCGCCGACGAGGCCACGGTCGATTCGTACCTCGAACAGCCAGCCATTCCAACCCCCTTTCGAGATCATCGAAAGACCGCTGAACTTCTCCAAAAAGAGGATAATGACCACCACCGAGACGACGCGCCTTCTTACTCCCCATTTTCACGGGCATCTCCCTTCTCTCAAAGTCCAGCATCACTTACATCACAGATCCAACCGCCCGCATCGCGCCCCATGACGCCTATAATGCTTGGGACGTCTTGTATTGGCTCGGCCGGCAGTGATACGTCGTCGAGAAGGCATTCTATCACTAGCTCTATCTCTGATCACGGAATCACTAATGACCAAGAACAAGATGGCCAACAACTTGCCGGTGATCTACCCTCGGCTATGCTAGGGAGCAACAGCGTTCCGCAGCTCATCATGCCCAGCATTAAGATGCCGAGTCGCCGCCCTTTCACAGAGACTGGGAAGAATTACGGACGGCTGAAGATCCTTCTTGCTGGCCCTTCCGGTATGCTTCCTAGCTGACCAGAGTGACTGATTCGACTTCTGACTTTATCATCCACAGGCGTTGGCAAGACTTCCCTACTCAAAGCCATTGTTCAGGCATGTGATCATATCGTACATGTAGACCCTATTTCGCCCTCGCGGGAACCGAGATCCAACGTTTCACGGTCCACTATTGGTGCCGAATCGTCAAGAAGAAAATCCCCGTCTACTACTACCATCGCCGAAGTCTACGCCAGTACCAAACCTTACCCCGAGTGGTGGCAAGAGCTAGAAGTTCCTCGTACATCGCACAGACGAAAGAGCTTGGGCGATAGCATATTAGAACGGAACATATGCTTTGTCGACACGCCCGGGTACGGCCTTGATTCATCGGTAAGTGTGCCTGTACGCCCCAGGAATCAGAACTGATTCGCGTCTAGGCGATGGAGGCAATCATGCCTTGTGTCGACTACGTTGAATCCTACTTTGGCAAAGTTTCATCCGACAACTTAAGTGACTCTGACTTGATAAACATGCTCAGCGGTGGCGGAGGCTGCCAAGTCGACGTTGTCCTCTATCTCATATCGCATAGTAAGAGTGGTACCTGCTTCCGGATAGACAAAATGTCTAACAATAAACAGAAGGCGTGAAGCCGGCGGATTTGGAATATATTCGCCGTCTTACACTCTTGACAAACGTAATCCCCGTGCTAGCCCATGCGGAGTTATTATCGGAGACGGAAACCGCAGCGTGCAAACAGAAAACCATTAGGGAATTCCAGAAGGCAGGCATCCGACCCTTCACTTTCACGCCCATAACAGCGCAAGAGCATAATGCACAAGCCATGCCCTCGATCCCCTACACTGTATCTAGCGCAACTGTCTCTGAGCACGAAATTATGGACGCTAGTATATTAATGAGCCCGGACTACGTGCAGCCACTGATACCAACGGAGCTCACCTTCCTGGTTGAAAGGATCTTCAGTCTGGATGGAGCATCCTGGCTTCGGCATTCAGCGGCGAAGAAATACCTGCAGTGGCGAGAGCAGACGCCGATAGGAACTGGCCATCTGTACAGACCGCTTGCCTTTCCGGAGCCGAGCAACGCGTGGGCTTCGGGTCACCCACCTCTGGCACTTGCCAGAATTCCCAGACATATACACAATGCCAACAATGCCGCAGCTCGATTGCATGTAGCAGATTGGGCTGCAGACCTACAGCGAAGCCAAGCAGTGAACAGACGACAGTACGAAGCTCTTCTCCGCAGCGAGCGAGCAGTTTGGCTTACGGAGAAGCTTCATGAATGCATGCAGGACGGCACGTTGGTAGCGGTGAGGAGGACAAACGAAGCGAGCATGCGGGAAGGGAGAAGCAAGAGGAGCAAGAGAAGCCAGAGGTTTAAGACGCGGCGACATCAGGACCCGCTGGGATTGCTTCAAGTGGCAGCAGACTTGAAAGCGAAAGGCTGGGTGGCATTGGAAGTAGTAGGAACACTAGGTGTTGCAGGCCTATTGGTCTGGATTTCACAGCACACATGGCCGGTGGAACCTGTAGAGTGGGTTGGTCGGCTGACGAACCTCTTCGGCGACTAGAGCAGGAAAACCTACTTACCTAGGTCACCTACTTTAGCCTACGAACCTCCTCGGGACACTTCCAAGTTGATGCCAACGCATTTATACCTGTTGAGAGTACCTTGTCGATTAATTGTAAGGGGATTTCGACAGCCCTTCCCCCTAGAGTAACCAAAATTGAACCGTAATAGGAGAGTATTTAATCTGCTACCGACTCGAGTAGGTCGGTAGGCAGTATCGTTACAACTCAGCTGAAAGCCCTTAAATGCATCCCTTGTCCTCTGCGAAGCTCAATACTTACCTACATTAAGTACTACGAGATTCAAGATGGGTATAAGAGAGACCTTGAGGAGCCTTTACATTGTAGATAAACCTCCGATAATCTGCATAGAGGTATCTTACCTATGGTGTATAGTGTATGGTGTAGTGGCTTGTAAATGGGGCCTTATGAATGGGCAAAATGTATGTAAGGACATACAACTAGTAGGTACACGCCAATCGACCCACCTGTCATGTTTGCTTAGCCCAGGTGGACTAAGTAATAGCATTTGTGCATATTTTATGCATAGAACCCGTTATTTAGAACGGTGCTAGTCACGGTATTTCTACGAAGGTGTGCAAAAGGGACCTAGCGTGGTTAGAGGTTGATAGTTTATCATTTCTTATATCCGTCGCGGGAAGTTCGTACACGTTTTACATCTCGCCGAGATAAAACATAAGGTAAGGGGTATCGACAGAATATCCGAATGTTAATGCTGAATTATTTGACGATACTCTACTAATAGTCGTGGCTGCGGTGGTCGAGTTGTCTCCTTTCGAATGCTACTGCCGGAGAGCTAGAAGGTCGGCGAGTCCGGGTCAAAGATGAAGTACTCGGGATAATGGTGTTTGATGCCGTGATGGCCCGCAAGCAACGGTGGCGGCGGCGGCGGCGAGTAGCTGAGGATGATCCTAGACACGGGCAGGGCACGCATCGTCGCAGCTACTTGCCTAAGTCTGCGGAGGGTCTACTTTGATGTATGCCACTTTAAATATAGCACCGCCTGAAAGGGCAATGGTCATGCATATTAATAAGACATTCATTACTCATGCCCACCAAGAGGAGATCATAGATTCGATGCACTGAAGCTGGCCTAATTTATCTTTCCGAGGTCAGAACCAATTCTAGAAACAGGCTGCACCGTCTCAGGGCATAAGGACAGTGGAAACCAAGAGCTTTCCCAAGGCGACGCTATCTAGGTTACATTACACACTTGACGTCATGAGTCCGGACATAAGTAATGTCAATAATAGTGAAACCTTCCATCCTTGACGTACATTAATCCCTCCCTATAGTGAACTTCCTCGTTTATTCTCCTACGGTCCTGCGTTCCCTTCCGCTCTGGCAGCATCTCGGGACGGCGAGGATCCGTTTCCCCACGTAAACCGCCGGATCAATCTTGACGTTCAGGTACGTGTTTGCGTACTCGACGCCGCCCGCATACGGACCCTCGTCCGTCTCGAGCTCGATGATGTTGATCTGCAGAACTTCCGGGACCAGGTCATCGGCCGGGACCAGGTGATCAAAGGTGACGCCGTAATAGTCGAATTCTCTAAACAGATCAGAAGAGGTGTTAAAGTTTGACTTATCTTAGTTACGGTACCTATAAAGTAAAGTTGGGACGGCACGTACGGTTGGGGAATTTTGTCAATCATCACCCCGCCCAAACATTCATCTCGCACAGTCATGTCATTGGTAGAGACATGCTGCTCGGGATAGATGGCCTGGTGCGCGAGCTTCGCGAGATACGCAGCCGCCGGTTGCGGAAATTTAGGAGAATAGACCATATTCCACAGGTTTTCGGGGAAGAGCCGTTCGATGGCGACAGTCGGGCCGTCGATCTGGATTCTCAATGGCTTTTCCGGAGGGGTGGGGATGGTTGGTATGAGGGGGGTTGCAGATACAGGGCGGAATGAAAAGCTTGTACGTCATTTCAATTGACGGCGACGAGGAGTCAGAGGCCGAAGGTAATTACTGGGTTAAAGGGATTGTGGGATTCGAAAAGAGCGAAGATGGGAAAGCCTAACGATCACGTCGTGTTTATCACGATTCACCTCCAGGGCTACCTTTCCCCCTAGCTTTGCGACAAGTTACCTTTGGAATGGCTGGCGTTACGGCACCCGTCGCTACCGACGACCGGGCTCTTTATGGGTTTAGAATACCTTCGTTAATATTACCAACGTTCGTATCGCTTTCAAAGGTTATATAGTTACTTGCAGGCCAAGACTAGGTCTCAGAGTTAGAGCGTTATATATTGTGTCGAACAGCTTCCGAACGGCTTCCGAGCAGCATTTTCGACAGAATCGCGCTCAAAGTCTCAGAGTCCAATCTCACTACCAATGGGCTGAAGTATAGTTCCAATACATCCCGGCCATTTCAGGAACGAACAGTTTAGCTGCAGTAAAAATAAATGTCCAGTCAAAAGTTGCTCTCATATGCTTTCCTACTTAGCTGCAAAGTCATTCCATAAAATAATTTGCTGAGGAAATATCTAACCGGCAGGACTGGTTGGTTACTACCCAAATAAAAGACTTGACAAATAATATGCCTAGAAATACCGCGAGAGCACTTATAATTATGCTTCTTCAACAAGTTCTTCAGCTTTTTTTGTATTAATGTTGCCTTTTTTTGACGCTGTCTTTCTTTGCGTTGGCGCTACTTGCTAGGCACACAACTTTTAGCTTCCTTAAGTACTTGCTATGATATTAACATCTTGTCTATAGTAAATATAAATGCAGTGCATACTTTTATGCATTAAAAAAGCTAATAGTAATAAGAACATAAGTTAGTATGAGATGATATATAAGATATAAACAACAAACAATTTAGCCTTATGTTATTCACCTACTCTGGCTAGGACCGACTTCCTAGGAAGTCGGTCACAAGCAACCAAAACGTTTAATTGGGGAAATAGTTGCTTTCCGTTTATTACGGCTTGGAAGAATGCAAAAGGCTTATGTAAAAGTGGGCCCAGCCCGGGCTTGCTTCAGGTACCTAGTAATGGGTACCTTGCAAAAACAACCAACTGTGCCACGTTTTCGTGGCCTACTACCAATGGTACCTACCTATTCTTACCAACGCGGTTGCTGTCAATTTAACCCATTGAAGATAGGGCCTCTTCTAACACCAACATTCACGTCTTCACTTCACTTTTTTATCCACAGCAGACATTTAGCCTCATCCCATTACCCTACCGTACTGTGGCGTGCTGTGTTATTTGGGTCAAGTTGCCTTCTATTGTGCGACGCTATCAAATCTTTCTTCTGTCTGCAGTGAACCACTTGCAGCGGAGCACTGGGAGTTGCGCTGGACCGACCGTGTTTTAGTCTACGGGCATGGCATCGCTTGAATTATAACACGCCGAGTCAACGGATCGACGAAAACTTTTTCTTTTCTTTCTTCATGACCAGTATCTCCTCATTCGTGAACTCAATGCTGTGACGGGGACGGACGGTATTTATCTCATCGACGCTTTTTCATCTCGACCCTCGACATTTCAGCTGATTGCCTCGACTGGATCCCATCCCACCTCCGACACACGACTACACACGAGGCCCTGATGGAAACCACGGAAAGGGTTTGGGGCATCACGAAGCCCATATCTGTAGCCCCTCCTACAGCCGCCGAAACGCACTCGACAAACTTGCTCCTCGAGGAGTTAAGGCGTCAGAACACATTCGAGTCGGGCTCAGAGACGAAGAAAAGGTTTGGAAAATACAAATTGCCATGCGCTATCTTATTTGACTTGGCTACCTTGGCTGACAACGCTCCTGCGACTTTACAGGGAAAGGGTTATCGAGGACCTCCGGCGCATTGCTGACGAGTTTGTCCGCAAGGTGGCAAGGGCGAAGGAGCCGCACAACGAGGTGCTTATTCGAGATGCACGGGGCGAGATCTTTACGTACGGGAGTTTCTGCCTGGGCGTCTACGGCCCTGGGTCCGATATCGATACCCTCGTCACAGCTCCCCGATATGTTACACGCGACGACTACTTCAAATATTTCCCCGATCTCCTGAAGGAAATGGCGCCACCTGGCGCCATCACCAACTTGACCGCTGTGGAGGACGCTTTTGTTCCTATCATCAAGTTTGAATATTGGGGAATCAGTATTGACCTAATTTTTTCGAGGATTGCTACGCTAACCCAATTCCCGCCGCGCTATCAGCTGCAACTAACGAACAACGAGCACCTGCGCGGTCTCGATGACCGCGAACTAAGATCTCTCAACGGTACTCGCGTTACTAAGGAGATTCTAAATCTTGTTCCCGAGCAATCCACATTCCGCACTGCGTTGAGGGCCATCAAACTATGGGCTCAACGGCGTGCCATCTACGCCAACATCATCGGCTTCCCTGGTGGAGTCGTCTGGGCCATGATGGTGGCCCGTGTCTGCCAACTCTATCCTAAAGCTACCAGTTCTACCATTGTAGCCAAGTTCTTTCTAGTTATGAAAGGCTGGCCATGGCCCATACCCGTGCAGCTGAAGCACATGGAGGATGGCCCTCTTAATGTCCGAGTCTGGAACCCAAAGATATACAAAGCTGACAGTTACCACCTGATGCCGGTTATCACCCCTGCTTACCCCCAGATGTGTGCTACTTTCAACATTACTCACTCTACCAAGGCCATAATACAGCGCGAACTCGAGCGCGGAGTTGAAATCACTGAGAAGATATTAGATTCGAAGCTTCCTTGGAAAGCCTTGTTCACGAAGCATACCTTCTTCACACGAGATCACAAGTACTACCTCGCTGTCATTGCGACAAGTACTACGAAAGAGGCGCACAAGATCTGGTCCGGCTATGTGGAATCCAAGGTCCGCCACCTGGTCGGTGACCTGGAACGCCACGTTTCGATTGCGCTCGCCCGGCCGTTTAACAAGGGCTACGATCGCCAGCACCTAATCAAAAATGACCAAGAGGCGGACGAGGTTCAAAAGGGCAACCTGGGCTATTTAGCCCTGGATGAACAAGAAGATGATGAGAAGAAGGCTTCGGCCGATGCCACAGCAGTGAAGACAGAAGGAACCACAGCTGAAATGAAGGTAGAGACGCCCGACCACAAGATCAAGGTAGAAGAGGTGGAGATGTCAGACTACAAGATCAAGATGGAGGAGCTGGAGACGCCTCAGAAAAGAAGGTTATATACGACAACTCATTATGTAGGCCTCGAGCTTGCTGAAGGTAGGTGGTTCAATCCATCCCCACTCACTCATTCTGTGCCTCCGTTTCTGTCTCTTTCCCCATCCCTTCTCCTTTTGAGCAAAGGCGAAAGGAGAAAAGACGAAGGGTGGTCAGCCTTTCCACAAAATCAAAATTCCTAACCTGAACTTGATGACTTGCCAGGCGCCAAATCTCTAGATCTTTCTTATCAAGTCAACAGCTTTAAGGCGATGTGCTCCGAGTGGGAGAAGTATAAGGTAGATTTGAACTTCTTAAGCATCCAGCACGTGAGAAAGTGAGTCAGGCCTGGCCATGATAGAATGAGCAGCTACTCAGTAACTTTTAGTACCGATCTTCCAGACGATGTGTTTGAACCGGGCGAGGTCAAGCCTACGAGGCCGCTTAGGAAGCCGGCCACCAACGGCACGGCCGCGCCAGCCACAGCCACAGCCACAGGTCCGAAGAAGCGCAATGCACCAACTGAAGTATGTAGGGTGATGATTGCGGGATTCTGATCTATCAACTGCCATCAGATAATCGACAACAGTCCCGGTATCGCGTGAGAGAGGAGCTTGCTAATCTGCTTTATAGGGCCACGCACCACCGCCAAAGCGACATCAACAATCGTCCGCTACTGCTGCCGGCTGAGGCAACATTACGGCATGATGGCATGTCATCAACCTTAAAACAAACAACCTTTTATTATTTAATATGTAGCGAACTTCCCTCGGCTTTGTGGAGACTAACCTCGCAGTGCCCCCCCGAAGATAAATTTGCCGATATTAGCGTGCCTCCGGCCTGCTCTGGACTACCGGTTTATAGTCCTCATCTTGGGATAGGGGAACCCCAGTAGCAGTCGTCGCCGTGCTTCAGGACAAACGAAAAGGAACAAAAAGAAAAAAAAGGAAAGGGGACATACCAAACCGAATTTAGTCCCGCTCGGCCTTATGTTGTCTCTGCAGAGGGCCATAACCTAGGTCGCGCCTACCACAGATTGGGCCTATAAACGAACAGAGCAATGTCGGACTTTGACTGGCCAGTAGGCAAATGGAGGAGGAGGAAATAATATTTGCGACTATGCCGAGCGGATGGATAACTAAGCAAGGCGGGTAAATGGCAGGTATAAGTTGCTTTATGCCAGCTCATGCAAGGAAAAACAAACTGAGCTGAATTGCAAGAGTGGCTTAGTCAGTGTCTAAGCTGACTCTGGATTTAGACAGTCGCCTCGGTAGATTAGCATGTGTGAAGGTGTATCTAGAGGAGTCCAAGATAAAAAACCAATAAAAAACGCTTCGGGGGGCTCAGGCCCCTCGTTATAATCCCCTGTACATTATCTATCTCTTTACTTCTCTCTCTCTCTCTTTCTCTCTCTCCCTGTGTGTGTGTGTGAGTGTGTGTGTGTGTGTGTGTGTGTGTGTGTGTGTGTGTGTGTGTGTGTGTAACCAAAGTTGAATGATTAAACATCAGTTCCTTCAGCTTTAAATAGGCGGTACTGGATAGCACTCCATGTCCTTCCCATAACCATGTGAATGGAATAGAAGTCACTCACTCCTATGTAAATTCCACGCGACATAAGAGATGAGGTGTCACACACATACTCACATATATGCAAACAAGAGCATACAGAGAAGACATGACAAGACTAAGCAAATTGGGAAAAGAAAAGAAAGACTAGAACACGCTCACCCAAGACTCCAAGAAAATTTTTGCTAGGTTTGTTTTACAACAACTCAGTCCTTCTTTCGTGAACTCGAAAGTAGGTATGTATGTAGTTAACTATGATACATTATGAATACCTTTCCTGCCTTTCCTTTCTTCTTACCTGTCTCAGCGTAATATCAATCGATATGGGCTGGTTGGGGAAGATAATAGTAGTAGGTAAGTCGGCAAGGCAGGTAACTAGATTGAAAATGCTGTTCCTCTTTTTTTATGTACCTCAAGTCATTCATATCCATATTAATCATAATATGTCCAGCTTTGCTTGCTTGCTCGAAGAAGCTAGCCAGATCGATCGGGTCTCAATTTCTGTCGTCAAAAAGGAACCCCTAAAAGGGAGACAGGATTCACGCCCTCCCACCGCATGCAATGAACATGACATGACCCAACGCCTTGTGATGGTGATGACAGTGATGAAATGCCTTGTTCTATGTTATCACATTTCCCCTTGTCCATTTTTTATTATTTGGTTTGCAATGCTCCGGACCATGAGGCAAACCCCTGAAATAGAGACCCCACGCTCCTTTCTAAATGAAAAAAGACCGCTGACCGATACTAATCCTTTATGTGACGCCGGACTCCATGTTGCTGGTCATAAGTCCAGCATAAACAGCGGGCGGTAGGCGGATTCCATACGACCTGACTGCCCATTCGTGAAATCCAGGTGTGAATACAAGTCGCTTGAGGGTCGGCGAATCCATGAGAGACGCATCTATACCGCATCCAGTAGTCGAAGGTGACTAAAACAAGTTGGCCTTCCTCTTCTGCGGATACAGGGCTATTTGAGTACGGGCGCAGCTGAGTACGGGCTGGAGACACTAGCCGCGACTCCTTCTGCCCCCCTTTCTCGGTTTTGGCGGTGGTGGCGGCTCACTATGGAGATGGCCAATCTCATCTATCGCCATGGTGTTTGTCCATTCGAGACAGCGGCGGCGGTTTGGTTCTGGGCTGGGCTGGGCTTTCATCCGGGTAGTCATGCGTTTCGACTCTTCCTTCTTCTCCGTCTCCTTTTCCTTCTCGGTGTTTGTCCCGTCCGTGATGCCCAGATATCGGCTTCGATTCTCCATGTTGGTCAAGATCTTATCCTTATAAAGCAGTATCTCCTTACGCAGCTTGACCTCGTTGAAGCCGCGGGGATCGAGCCAGTTCAACAATGAGTCTAGCTGACTGGGTTCCGAGTAGTAGCCCCACTGCCAGGCGTTGAATACGCTTGTCCGCCCCTCCTCCATCTTCTTCCTCTGCGGTACGGTCATCTTGAACTTGGCCTTGTACTCGTCCTGGAGTTGAGGCGGCAGGTCGATATAGCCCTCGCGCTCCATGTCATCCGGGCCCTGGACCCAGATGCAACCGTTGGCATATCCAGCATGGGCTGTTGAACTGTCGGGCAAGCCAGCATACGGCATTCCGTTTCGCTCAAACCAATAGTACCGGTTCCAGAACCTATCCTTGCCAAGAACTCGTGTCCTTCCACAGTCGGCCTCCCGCAGGTCGTTGTCGATCACCGCGATCTCCTCTTCACATTTCTTGATCTCGTCCTCCTTCTTTTGGATGTCTTTTAGGACTTTCAAGAATTGCTTGGACTGCTTCGGAGCCTTGGCCGCCATTTCAGCTTCTTTCTTGCGCTCTAACTCTTCGCGCTTCCGTTGACGTTCTGCCGCTCGGTCCCCACCCCGGCGAAGACTGCGTCGAGTCTGGCCATCTTCGTCACTATCATTTACGCCTTCGCTGCGGTCCTCGGGTGAATCTTCACTCCCGCCCATTTTCACATCGCCGTTCGTCTTAGTAGCCTCCGCATCGTCGATAGGCGGTGAAGGCGGCATATTATCTGGCAGGAGGATTTTGCGCTGATCATTGAGAACTCTTAGATCCTCCATCCTAAGCAATCTGTCAGTGTACATCTGCACGGAAAACTGTGTAAACCGCAGTTTCATGTCGTAGCCACTCACGCTTGTCTCCTTTTACGCTGCCATTCGATCTTGTCCTTTCGATACCCAGTCATGGTCTCGGCACAGTCTTCCATATAGCCGCGCATGGCCTTGGTCTCCATCGTCAGCATACATATAATCTGGAGAGCCGACACGCGAAGATTGAGGTCTAGAGCCGAATACTGGTCGCGAACGAGCTCTCGGCTCGGTTCCTGGTCCGGCGGCACCAGATTGCCGAGCAGTTCCTCACAGGCGGCCGTGTGCCGTGGGTTTTTCGAAAGCTGATGCAGAAGCCCGACCATGATTATTTCCCAACCGCCGTCTTGGAAACTACGCTTCATCAACTCCTCAATCCAGTTGAAATCGGTGAGTAACTCGGGGGCACGGTGCTTCACGACAACCTCGGGCGTCTTCTCCTTTTCAGCGGCTTCTGCCTCGGCTCTTAATCGTTCAGCCTCCAACTTTGCCAGACTGCTTCTCGTAGCACGCCCAGCTGGCTTAGGTTCCGGCTCCGGCTCTGGTGTTGGCGTTGCGCTGCTATCCTCATCCTCCTCGTCTTCGTCCTCGTCTAGCTCGGGTAAAGTTACCTGCAGCTTGCCACCGTCCTCCTCAGAGCTTACAATCTGCTTTAGCACGGCGCAGTGGATTTCGGTAAACAACTCGCATGGAACGTCCTTGCTTGTGATTTCCAAAGCCTGTACGAAGTCATCGAGGGTGAATGAGTCCAGCTTAAATATTTCGCAGTATACATTCAGAGTATCCCAAGTCTCCAATAACGGTCCAACGGATTTCATCTCGATTTTCTCGTTTTGCGCGCCGCTATCGACAACCCCTTCCGGTGGGTCACGACACAGGAATTTGAGAGGCGGTCTTACATAATCATCACGAGGCTCGAGTTGCAGATCTTCAATGGGATACTTCGGTGGCGGCGGGGGCGCTGGCGGTTCCGGCTGTGCAAAAACAACTGGAGGTGCTGCAGTTTGTCGAAACGGAACGGGAAAATGGAAAGGATTATCGCCAGGAACAGGCGGCAGCAGCTCATGTTGCGGATCCACGTACATATTTGCACCGTTCTTCATGTACGGGTCGGGATGTTGATCGTGCGCATACGGTCGGTGTGCCTTCATATTCTTCGGTGCTGGCTTGAGCTCGGGTAGCCGGGCTGGGCCTCCGTTGGCGAAGGCGCCATTTAAACCGATGTTATTTATATTGTGATTTACCCCATTGCCGTTCTGCAAGCAGTTGATAGGCTGGAGAGCACGCTTCTGTGCTTGCTGTTGCTTGCGCTCGAGTAACTTGTTATCGTGTCGGAGATGGGGAGGGACTCGAGTATCGATGTGGTATTGGGCGGCGACATCGTGCTTCACAAGCCAGGGTGCTCCGTTCCAAGACTCTCGCGTAACAGTTTTCTTGATGAAGGACCGCAAAACAGACTTGGTGAATATCTTCCTGTCCCGATAGATGTGTTCGCCGTCGACAACAGCTTCCTCGTTCGGCCGGCCATCGATGCTCGTAAAATACCGTGTGTTAGGCTGGGTCATCGTCCCGTCCGGAAGTACTTTGCATGATAGTCGTGCTTTGTCCCGAACAACACCAGTCAGGCGCTCTCCCGTCGCAAGTTGTATCGTCACAGCTTCCCCAGGATAGTAATCCGATTTGAATTCGTCATAGATCGTATCAACCAACGTATCGATTCGTGAAATGGTTTGAAACTGTACTCGGCGAAGAACTGGACCTTTGAGGGCTTCGGGAAATGCCTGCTCGACCTCTTGTGCGCCAGCAAGCTATGCGCCTAATTAGAAGCTCATCGCAGCATTACCAAAGCTCGATGTTCAACTTACCTCGCTTTTGAGAGCTTCGAAAAACGTCAGACCAGAATGTCCCGTGATTTGACAAATGAATCGCGGCTAAACATATGTCAGTCACACGTTAGTCCGGTCCATGAATGAAAGTTGAATATTCCGGTTCTATGAAGACTGAGCACACACCTGGTTGTAGAAGTCGATTCTGACTAGCTCTTAGCATGTGATCCAATCTCGAGGCTAGAATGGTTAGGGTAAACATACCTGGTTAAGTATGCTTCATAACTTGAAAAAACTTCGCCGGTCTGGGGAATATGCCAGACCTACGTGTAGATTAGAGTTAGTAAATAGACAAAGATCGGTGCAACTGGGAACGTAGATATTACCTCTGCGGATTCATCGTCGATCTGAGGTAACTGCAGGAACTGCACGGGCTTGCGCTTGAAGAGTACCTATCAAAGTGAGCCAATGCGCAAATAGCAAACCGGTTTCCTCAGCTGGCCTAGTTTCTTACCATGTCGACGAAAACAAAATTTGCGTAGATGCAAAGATTGTATCACAAGCAGAAACGAATGAACTTTTGCGATGACTGAAAGTAAGTCAGGCCTTTGCTTCTTGAGAAAAGTGCACCATGTGCAGGTTAAGTCTCAGATCTGCAACCTGGTCGAGAAAAGCCAGATACAGTATACATAAAAGGGCGAACTAGGAGTAGTGTGGCAGAATCGAAAAATGGAAGGAAGGTGGTTTGTGGAGTGGCCCAATTGCAAAGATACAATGGACGTGGTCATTGATGCAGAGTCATGTGAGGTTCACCATTCACGTACAAAGCGAGGATATAAAATTTATACCCAGAACGCGGTCAGCGAAGGTAGACGCGTTAACGACATGGATCTTCCAGGTATGCGAGGTGGGACTATGCAATTAAGCTTGGTTACTGGTATTAAGGTTGAAGAAGGCGAGTTGTGCGGGTCAGACGCAGAGAGGAAACAGAATAAAGTCGGCGCCAGGGGAGAAAGGGAGGTGTAGGAGGTGGAATTTTAAGAAGAGGAGTTCTGAGGCGGAGGAGGAGCAGAGGAGCAGGAGAAGGGCACTAATTAAAGAGGAGAGGAGGAAAGAATAAGAATGCGTACCTACCTAACCAAAGGTAGGTTCTTGATGCGGTACTTGTAGAGCAGGTACCTGCCCAGAGATCTGTAGGTGGTAGAGAGAGAAAGACAGGTCAGGTTACTACATACCTTATGTAAATAGTCAAGTTGCGGGAACCTTGACTGTATGGACCCACATGAAAAGTAGCCAGGGCCGGGGATGACGGCGCCGCTGCGAGCGTTGAGTGGCCAGCGTCAACTTCCGAATGTGGGTCCAGTCGCTTATTTAGATTTAGCATGGGCCTCAAGTCATCCACCTGCACCCGCGCGACAAGTCTGAACGAGACTGCCACCACCGGCTGCCCTACCTACCCCATCGTCTACATCCTCTGCCTCTAGCCGGCCACTCTCGCGTCTTTTCTGCACATTCTTATACTCGTTTGGATCGCCAGCTCGAGGGCAACAGAACGAGCACCGAAACAGCTCTATTTGGCACCACTTTGGACTTTTTTCCGCGCTTCTCCTAATTCCTGTCGTGTTTTATTCAAACCTAGGTCTTCGAGCTAAATCGGCCTCGACATCAACAAAACCTTCCACCACATATTCCACCACAACATATCACTTTATCTATGTTCTGAATAGCCTCGACAGGTATTTAATGGCGAATTAAATCATTCTTAAGACTTTTCATATTTTCCTGGTGTTAGGGGCTTCAAGCGCATGCTTTCCGACTCTCTACGTCTAAGTTAACCTCGTCACGTGTAAGTCGTCGTTGGAGAGAGATGCAACTCAGCCAGGGGCATTTGATAATCCTCTCTCTTTCGCCCCTTGCAAATTTCATTCGAGTAACACGTGTAGTTTGTGTGTGTGTTCATCTGTCTGGTTTCTCGTGGATTGTTTGTCGGTGATGGGGGCATTGATGCTATCGATATCTACCTAAGTAATTTAAGGCAACGGGTAAGACTGAGGAGCGGACCCAACCAACCATTGCAGGGCTCTAGGATAGGGTTTTTTGGGCCACCACCAACCACACTCCGCCTAGACTACGACTTACCTCAGGTAACCACCCTCGATTCAGCTACTCTCGAGCTCACGACATAAACCTCAATAAAGCTACCTAGATCAGATATCTCCTCCGGAGCTTTTTATGATGCGGTGACCGGTACTAGATACGCTACACTATCCGCAGCAACATCAAACGAAGTATTATAGTCAGATGTCTCTTCTATATGAGCTACCTTTTCTGTCTCGTATCGTCAAGGTATGTTTTATATACCTATAGACATGTCGTCAATACTACAAGACGGCAAGAAGTTACCGGGACGTTCGTGGTGTCCACGTTTGGTTGCATGCCTTATCACTCGTCTTCTTAGGATATTGACTTCGGGCACAAGGGGCTACATCCAATTAACCGTTACCTCAAACAATACACATTCCATTCTTGCGACCATTCGTTTATATCTACCTGGAGGATTCCTAGAAATCAAACACCTACCTACTCGGGCAGCCAGAGGTCTCCAGACTCCCGACGTGGTGCGATCTGTCTGTCTGCAAATACCTAATACGAACGTTTGTAAAGGTCTCTTATATGGTTACTATCGGACGATCGGTTCTTTACTTGTTGGCTCCTGGCTTTCGTTTCCTGGTTCCTCGTCCGCAATTATATCACTAGTGTTGCCTATGAGAATATGAGCTTTGCTAGTCGACCCGTTTCACACTGTCTCATGTACGCTATGACCATATATGTTGCGGCCCAGATGGATCCACATTCGTCACTAGAGGTGAAGTAGTTGAGATTGATGACCAAAGACAGTGTTCGAACACTGACCTCCCCCTTGCATGCTTAAGTTCATGGGTTTAATAACATAAATCTAGTACTTCTGATATACTCTCCTCCGAATACTTTGCTTGACCATAGAGTTATTGAGGGTGTCGAGGCATGGATCACTAGGTAGACAGTTGTTTGGCGATAACATACCACGGATAATGGTAGACTCATGCAAGAGTTTGATCAGTCTTAAGGCCTTTTACATACACAGGTGGTCGTAGAGATTACAACCGTTAAACCCTCGTCTAATTCTTAATAGTGGAACTGCACCAATATAGTCTATCGTCGATGATGTGCGGCGAAGCAACTGGTTCCAAGCCCCTACGAACTCGGCAGAAAAGATACAGATGTATGTAGCTGTTCTCTTTTCCTTTAAGCCGAAATGGAATACGAGCTGAACGATAGGCGGCGACTCTCAGGTACAGTTTGAGACCCCTTGCATGATCTCACTGTAATTCTCGTATTGCTTGACAGAATACTGTTACACCAGACAGAGCTTTGCATGGGGAAATATACGGGTGCATATGCTATTGGAAGAGCATGACAAGATCCTTTAAAATCAAGTCAAGATTTTTCAGTTAAAACTGGGTGTTTCAATTATAGTTGGCAATTTTGTGTAAGTACAATACAAGTAACATGAGTAGGCCCTCTGTAGAAAGAAGGCTTAATAAGGCGTGTAGGTACATGTACTACCTGCGGGGTGAAGTCTAGATGGCATTTAGAGGGGTGAGATATCTTCCATAATAGGAAGGCGGTAGGCAAATACGCCGTTTTGATTGGCTCTACTTTATACAGTGGAACCAGTAACTTTTGGACGCCGAGTGTTTGGTACCTCTTACTATGCAGCAGAAGCATAAATGAACGCTATAAAGACAGCACGAAGACATGTTGCTTCAAATTTTCATATAAGTCTGCGAGACCATATTCTAACTAGGGTGCTCTACGCTACTGGGAATCTTGATCAACATCTATCAATATTAATGGATAGACTGTTATGAGGTAAAATACACAAACATGTACCCCACCCAGCTCACAATGACTCCCACCGCCGAATACGAGCTCATAAACATAAGCGGTAGGAATTCGTAACTATTGCCGAATATAACTTGGTGCAACAGCGAGCAGTACAGAATCAACGGAATGCTAACTGCAATGTATATGATCGTGAGCCTATCGAAGAGGAAAAACCGTGGCCGCTTAGACGCGGGTGCCAGGCGATCAAACACCATCAAGAACAGCACAAGCCAGAAGATCGTGTATACTGTCTTGATAGGGAATTCGGCTGGTGTGAAGAGAAGTGGAAACAAGGACACGTGACCTGATACGACCAACGGCCGAAATGCACTAAGGTGGCGTCGGTCCTTAAGAGCGATGAGGCTGAAGGGGATGAGGACGAGGAGGATAGCTTTTTCGTGAACATGCCACCCGAATAAGAAGGAAGCGTAACCGCAGAGCGTCACAGCTCCAATGAAGGCATCCCAACTCGGGCGAGCAAAAAGCCTCATGAGAGGTATGGATTGGAAAAGAACTGTCAGTACAAAACACAACCTAGGGCTGATATCGGGAAGCACCGCAAAAGCGGTGTCCCCCACGAGACCTCTCGTCACGCTATTGATGGCTTCGGCCTTCACCGGCAAACCCATGCGCGGGGCAACTGCTAGCTTGTTAGTCGCAGCCGCCAATCACGAGGGAGGAGTTCGAACTAACCGAATATAAGGACACGATCCAAAAAGGAATACAGTGCCCATACGTTGGGTGCCCAGTAAGCATGGCAGAGGCCACGCGAGAATGGGAATAATCTGCTGAGGATTTGAGGGATCTGGCCCTTCAGAGCGAAAGGACCGAAAGAGGCAGCGAAAACGCCCAGAATTCCGATGCCGAGTTTCAAGCAGTTACCTAACTGGATCCGGAATATAGACTTCGGCGAGAGACAGTATGTCCTGAGGAGAAAGACGAAATAGGCCGGGGCGAGGTAAAGGTATATATGTTTCATGCACAGGAGGGCAGCGAAGAGCAATCCGCTGGAGAGAATGGTCGATTTCTGGCGGGCCATAATCAGGGAGAGAAGTAGGAGGCCATACATAGCACCGTTATACTGGAAGTGGATATGGTCGATGATGAGAAGACCGGGGGAGAGGAGGACCGAGACGGCGGCTGCATGCGCCGCTTTCTTAGTTGTCACATGGGAGGACTCGACAAATCTATAATTCAGCAGGAAACATCAGTCCATATATCTAGGAGAAGTGGAAAAGCGATTGAGACGAGAGTGGGTGATGATATACCGCAACAGGGCGTGAATCAGGACCAACTCTGTCACAATGACTGTTGATCTCTGATAAAAGACCGCTTTCCAACCGTCATAGTCTAAATTCTGCACGCGGAGCATGGCCGGATCAACCAGCTTCGCAGGCTGTGAGAGAAGCCATTCAAAGTAGGCGAAAAACGGCGGGTAGTCGAGGGTCCATTCCGATGTCTTTTCATAGTACCACTCCCATGGAGACAGACTGTTGGTAATGGCCAACCAGTTACGATGGACTTCAAAATCGGTCGACTTGCTGTAGAACGGGGAGCGAGAGGTCAGTCCTCAGCGAAAGGTAAGGTGGTACGCATAGTATAATTGGCGACACATACTAAGCTGGGAAGAGGAGGATCTTGAATGCGGTCGCAACGACTGCGCATTGCGCAATGGTGGGATATATCTCGCTCATTGCGTTACTGCATTGGTGATCTCATTGCCGGCGGGGGTTGGCTCACTCAGCTGAGGATGGCCAGAACAAACGGAAATCGAGCCAAGCAGTGAGTAAGTGCAGGGCACTTGCGGATGGGATGGTGATTGTAGCCGGGAACGAAGAGGTGTCAAGAGATGAATTAGCCAATGAACTATCGTCTACAAAATATCGCTGTACCGGCTAACTGTACATCCCTGCCCGTCAGCTAGCTTTGATAAGATAAGACAAGGTGCCAACTATAAATAATGTGGGGTGGGGTTTGTTGAAATGGCACGCTAGCAACAGACTCGAAGCGTTCCATTGTCTTTCAACGTTTCAGCCGCCCGCCAAAAGAAAAGGGCAGGACCTCCCGTCCGGAGGGCACTTCCTATTCATAGTACAGTAAGGTATGCCTGCCCTGGTGCCCGTCACATCTACACCTCGTATACTATCGAGGGCGCTATTTGTCGGAGAGGTTCCTATTAGAGGTGCCCGAATAGGCAATTCTTGCACAGGGCTTCAGGGCCGCATGCTGTAGTAGGTTTAGCTGGACTAGTAGCACTCGGGGAAACTCCACACCGGGCCTGGTTAATGTGTTGCTGCAAAGTGTCCTCTCAGCTCTCCAACTCCCTCCCCCAACTTTAAAGCAAGCTGAAGTTAGCACAAGCTGGTCGTGCAATCCAAACAAGGGTCCGCCTAATGAGTCCAAGTACCTACAGCAGCACAATAATATACGAATAAATATATTTGGGACCAATTCTGTCACAACGACACATTCTAGACTCTGCAGCAGTCCATCCTTGCCCGCTACACCTTCGCCTGAAGCTGTGGTTCGTTTGCATTTGCGCGTTGCCTTTTAATTGTTCTGTGCTTTGGTCTCCTTTTGTGTAGGTGCAGGCGGTCGAAAGTCACTCGAATAAGACTCGGGACTTAAGACTTGAGATTCGAAGATTCAACATGCGCCTCACGCAGTCGTCTATCCTCGCTTTTGGGCTAGCTAACCTCGGCACCGTTGCCGCACAAGCGCAGTTTCTAATTAACGAGCTGAGCTTTGGCTACACCGGAAGGTATGTATTTAGACACAGGCATACGAGACGCAGAGCCGCCTTCTAAAACAGACATCTCTCGGCAGGATAAACGACCGCGGAGAGGCAAGCGTGCCCGGCTTTTCTATCCAAGGAACACCGAACGCCCCCGAGATCCTCTCGAACAGAATCATACTCACGCCCCCCGCGCCCGGCAATACTCGCGGGGCCGTATGGGCCGATCAACCCAACCAGTACCGTCAATGGGTGGCTGATGTCGATTTCCGCGCGAACGGACCAGAAAGAGGTGGTGGTAATCTCAACATCTGGCTGGCAAAGCGTGGAGACCAAGATGTCACCTCATCTAGCATATACACTGTCGGCCGCTTCGACGGTCTGGCTCTTGTCATTGACCAGCATGGTGGGTCTGGCGGTATGATCCGGGGCTTCCTGAACGACGGTACCATCGACTACCGGACACACCACAGCGTCGATAGCCTCGCTTTTGCCCACTGCAACTATGCCTACCGCAACCTAGGCCGTCCCTCGCGGCTTAAGTTGCGTCAGACGTCTCAAACCTTCAAGGTTGAGATCGACGACCGACTATGTTTCGAGAGCGACCAGATCACCATCCCTCCTGGTAACCAGTTTGGCATCACTGCCGCGTCGGCCGACAACCCGGATTCCTTTGAGCTCTTTAAAATGGTGGTCATGACCGAGGACCTTGGTGCTAAATCGGATGGACAGCAAACATCCGACCAGCAACAGCGTTACCAAGCACGAGACCAGAACCAGAACCAGGCCAGAGCGCAGACAAGCTACGGCCGTAGCAACCAGAACAGTAACCAGAATGCCGCCAGATCGGATACCGGGTTCGACGATGAGATGCCCGACGCCTCTCCTGACACAATTACCAGCTCCAAGGCGCAGTTTGCCGACCTTCACAACCGCCTTCAAAGCATTAACCACCACCTATCCACCATCTTCCGCCAAGTCGCCAACTCGGGCAACATGGCCGAGAAGCGACACGAGGAGACATCTCAGCTGATCAGCGAGTTGAAGCAGGCCATGTCGAGGCTCGATAGGCTGGATTCCATCACCAACGAGATCACCAAGCTGCAGCGCGACCTCCAGACCGTCAAGAACGACCTTAACAACAAGGTCAGCCAGTCGGAGAACAATATCAAGAGATCTATAAGCACCAACCACGGTAGCATGCTCGAGCACGTCGCCACTCAGGCTACGCAGGCGGTGCCGGGCCACGGAAAGCTCATCTTTGTCATTATCGGTAGCCAGTTTGTGCTGGTGGCGGGCTATGTCTATTACGAACGCAAGAAGACGTTACCGAAGAAGTATCTATGAGCCCAGGACTTGAGATTAAGTTCAAGTTTAAGTTTAAGTTTAAGGCTAAGGGGGGAAGTAGAAGGGAGGAAAACGAAGGCGTCAAGGGAGAGAACTTCAAGGGGTATGTTATTATGGCATGATATCATTTGTATAAAAGCGACTTTCACAATGGCATGAACTCGGTTTTTGTATGGGTCACGTTTTTTTTACTGTTGTCTATTTCCCATCATTCTCGCGTTTCATGTGGCCTGCAAAAGGTGCACCGTTTTGATAGAGCACCTTTGATTTTTTGAAAAGTATGATGTATGTTTTATCATATCTAAGCAGGCGGGTTAGTCAGTTGCATATCGTCATCTACTATCTAACAAACCTATCGAAGCAGTGTTTTATACCCAGCAAGCAAGCAGATATCAACCCGGCTAATATAAATAGATACACCCTGTCACGCTTACACTTGTCAGATAATGAGATAAGCAATGAGGATCAAGTTGTGCGTCTATTAAAGGAAAGATAAATAGGTACTTAAGTTAAGTAGGTCTAGGTAGGCAGTCAAACTGTGGACAAGAACGCCATATAAACAAAACACGAATACACCAAAAAAAACCTATTAGCACGATGATATCCTTCACAATCACACTGAACCTGAACCCGAACCTGGACCTGACTCCTGAATCCTACTTACCATCACACCCCAACAATCCTAAGCAGTTCTTCCCCCTTGGGCGCGGTAGTCAAATTCTCATACCCATCCTCGGTAACACGTATACAATCCTCGATCCGCACACCGCCGACGGGATAATACCGTTCGAGAACGTCCAAGTTCACATAGTCGCCACGCAACCCCATGGGTCTCTCGTTGCGCCGGAAGTACTGCTCGATATAAGGCCTGCAGAAATAGATGCCCGGTTCCACCGTCACGACCATGTTCGGTTGGAGCCCGCTGTTGAGGGTGAAGAGATCGGGGCCGGAGATGGCGTCTTTTTCCGCGTGCATGAGCATGCACCGCAGGCCGAACATGCCGATGTATCGGCGCTTCTTCCAACTGCGGTCGCCGACGAGACGCATGAGGTTTTGGCTTTGAACGCTGTGGAGGAAAAGGTCAGAAGGATGGTCCCATTTGTTTCATGACCAAACATATTGCTATTATGGATGGAATAATGGGGGGG